>Ga0210390_10000964_pt1 | contig 28977 bp, 24 predicted proteins | sample IncBWH11OmetaG_FD_161050 | JGI IMG/M metagenome (GOLD analysis project Ga0210390, IMG submission 161050) | Forest soil microbial communities from Barre Woods Harvard Forest LTER site, Petersham, Massachusetts, United States - Inc-BW-H-11-O ...
TTCGCGGAGCTTGTCAGCGTAGGCCTCGCCCTGATCCCGGAGAATGTCATTCTGATCGACAATGACCAGAGCTGGTGGCAGACCATTGAGATCAGCGACCGTGGCCTGCAGCGGGGAGACTGTGATTTCACGGCGCTCCGCCTCGTCGCTCAGGTAGCTACTCCAGAACCATTCGAGACCTTCCGCACTCCCATATGGGCCGTCCTTGAATTGCCGCATACTCTCCGACTGTTCAGCGTTCGCATCCGTCATTGGGTAGTAGAGCGATTGATGAGCGAACTGCGCATCGCCGCGCTGCTTGGCCATGATGGAAAGGACTGTTGCCATGTTCCCACCAGCCGAATCGCCGGCAACCGCAACACGGGTCGAATCAAAACCATCTGGCTCGCCTCGACCGAGAATCCATTGGGCGACGGCGTAGCTCTGTTCGATCTGGACCGGGTACTTCGCTTCAGGAGCCAGCGAATACTCGACAAAGGCTATGACCGCGTTGGCTCCTACTGAGAGTCGGCGGGTCAGCAAATCGTGAGTGATTGAGCTTCCTATGATCCAACCACCACCGTGCAGGTAAACGACTACCGGCAACGGTCCGCTGACACCCTTGGGTCGCACAAGTCGGACCTTGACGTCGCCGAACTCTGACGGAACCGTGATCCACTTTTCGTCGACGTCTGGCATCGGAATCGGAGCGGATTGCGCAGCCTCGACGGCTTTACGAGCGTCAGCGAGAGGCACCTGGGTTAGAGCCGGGGCCTTGGACAGCGCTTGAGTCAGTTCAAGAGCCGGTTTTTCCAGTCTGTAGTTACTCATCGGGTCACTTTCTCCAGGCGCAGCCCGAGGGCCATGCCTGCGCCGTCCGGCGTCAACCCTCCGGCTGCTCGACGAACTCGATCATCGAACCTTGCGTATCCCGAGCGAGCACGCTGTTTGGTGATCCGAGCGATCCGCCGACATGCCAACCGGCCGTGACAAGTTGAGCCTTCGTCTCCTCCAGTGAGTCCACGAAGGCGGTGGCAACCAGCGACTTGGCTTGAGACAGCGCTTCCGCGCTTCCGCTCAATACGGATAGCCCAGGAAGCACGGACACAGTGAGCCCGGTATCCGCGATTGTGAATTCTTCGAGAACGGCCGATTCAAGAAGAGCGCAATACTGTTCGACGGCGGCATCTCGGTCCGTGGACTTCACAACCACAGTAAGAGCTCGAATACCCACTAGCGGCCAGTCTCCTTGGCATCTCCGAACGTCTCCAGGGTTCCACTCGAGTATTCGCCGGGTGCAACCACCATGCGCGCGTCTGGACTCCGAAACTCATCGATGTCGTTGGAACGAATGTTTTGGAACTGAACCGTAAGAACCCGTGGCTTGTCCCATTCACCTTGCGAGCTGAACCTGATGTCTCCCAAGACAGTGTGGAAGGTCTCCGCATGCGTGAACTTGGCGAGATCGGCGTCGTCGAGACCACCGGTTCCTCGTATCGCCTGCTCGACCACCTGTAGTTGGGCATATGCGCATGGCGCCACGTAGTACCCCAGAGCGTCAGCCTGAGTACCTTTCGCCTGTCCCTGGTAAGTGGAAATCAGCTCCTGTACGCCGGGGAACTCCATAGCTGAAGTTGGAAGCCAGTATTCGTAGTTGACGACACCGTTGAGCAATGGTCCTAACTGTTGCTGGACCGTGCTGCTCTGAGGGCCAATCATCGCGCCACCTACGAGCATCGGCTCTATGCCCGTCTCGCCCACTGCTCGCAAAAGTCCTACTGAGTCGTTGATATAGGAGCACAGGAACAAAATGTCAGGCGAGGTCTCTGCCTGAGCCTTGACGACTTGGGCGTAGTCTTCGGTCGTAAGGCTGTACTTGGCCTCTGAAATCACCTCGATGCCCTGCTCGGCGGCGTTCGCACGAGCTCCCACGATTGGGTTCTTGGAGAAGGGAGCGTCAGCAGCGAGAATGGCCATCGTTTGCGGCTTCTTTGGCAGCTGTGCGGCCGCTTGAAAGAGTCCCTGAGTTAGGGCGACATTGGGATCTGAGCCGGTGGGAATCATGCAGAAGAACCGGTCGTACTTGAGGTCATTGTTGACGGCGAGGCCCATCAGTCCGACGAAGTACTTCTCATGCTCCATTACCAGGGGCATCGCGGGGCTGATGGAGTTGTTGCCGTACCCAGCGAGAAGGAGGTCGACGTTCTCGTCTGCGAGGAGCGTCTCGTAGATCCCTGTTACTGAGTCGGGGTCGGTCTTGTCGTCAACACACACCAGCTCAACTTGGCGGCCCAGCAGACCGCCGCGAGAATTGACATCGTCTTGCCAGATCTGGTGTGCCAGCCTTGCCGTCAGGCCGTTGGCCGCAAGCCCACCACTCAGGGACAGGCAATACCCAATCTTGATCGGTGCGTTCGGCATTCGTGTCTCCTATGGTTTGTGCTGACTCGCTGGTGGACTGTCGGGTTACTGCAATGCAGCGCTGAGGTTGTCGAGAACACCCAGCTGCGTAAAGATCACCGTGCCTGAGGGGTAGCAGTCGAAGCGACGCACCTTTCCATCGACCAATTCAAAGACGTCACAGCACGGAGTATCCATCCGCTTGCCAGTTGCGGGGATCATGCCGCCTGGCATCTTCAGCGGCCCCTTGTGGGTGCCTTGCAGCGCAAGCTGGACGACCACGATGTTGTCCACCGAGTAGAAGTCGTAGAGCTCTCGGTGCATGTCTGGGAAGGCCTTCGCAAAGTTGACCACGGTCTCGCCGATGCCTCGACCGCGGTAGGTCACATCGATCGACTTGTCGGTGAACGTCCCGTCCTCAGTGAACGCGCCGACGAAACCATCGATATCCTTGATCTCAGCGAGGTGGTACAGATTCTTCACGGCATTCTCGTTCTCAACTGACACCTTCGGATCTCCTTGTGGTTGGGCCCCTGTCGGCCATTCGGACGCCGGTTCCGGGTAACTCACTAACCCCGCGACGCCCTGCCGCTATCTTTTGGCTCGGCGAGACTGGCTCGCATCCTGGAAACCCCTAGTCGTCTCGGCCGTGAGGTCCCCCGACGAGACCACGCCTGACTGGTGGCGAAGCCGAACACCGGCGCTCAAAGAACTGCTCGTTGATGGTGCGCTGAGCACTCCAAGGTCGCATCCAGGAATCCCCTAGTCGCCGGAGCTTGAGCCGTCAGCGAATGGTCACTGCGGTGTCGTCGCGCAGAGCCCGTGCCACTTCCTCGCGCTACCCGACCTCAGCAAGAGTTTGCGCGTCAAGGAGCAACTCGGCAGCCTTCAGATTCTCATGAAGATGCGGGAGACTCGAGGTTCCAGGAATGAGCAAGACGTTCGGCGATGCGGTTAGCAACCAAGCGAGGGCAATTTGCGCTGGGGTAACGCCCAGCCGGTTCGCCGCGCTAACAACCGCCGGTGCAGTGAGCACAGGGTTCTGCGGACTGAACCCAGAGCCAAGGGGAAAGAACGGCACGTAGGCCACGTTGTCGGCGGCGCAGGCATCGAAGAGTGCCTGGTCAAGACGATCGGCCAGATTGTAGGCATTCTGCACACACACAACTTCGGTGACGAGCCTCGCAGCCCGGTATTCCTCGAGCGTGACGTTGCTCAGGCCCACTCCGCCGATGAGGCCTTCATCACGCATCGCCACCATGGCGGCGATCTGCTCGTCGAAAGGAACACCAGCTTCGGGGTGGCGGCGCAGGTTGACAACAGGCACCTGGTCGAGTTGCAGGGAATCGAGATTCGCCAACACACCCTCCCGTAGCTGCTCAGGAATCTGCGCAGCATGAATCCCCCCTGATGCGTCGCGACTCGCCCCTACCTTCGATACAAGGACGAGATCTTCCGGGTACGGGAAAAGCGCATCGCGGATGAGTTCGTTGGCCACATCGGGGCCATAAAACTGCGCGGTGTCAATATGGTTGACTCCCGATCGCACTGCATATCGAAGAACGTCGACTGCATTCTGACGATTACGCGGCGGTCCAAATACTCGGGGACCGGGCAGTTGCATGGCCCCGAATCCCATTCGGCGCACACGGTGGCCGGCTAGCAGAAACGTACTGTCATTCACGTATCCCATCCCGGGTCAGGGAGTCAATCTTTATGGCGGTGATGCAACTGTTCACGAAGCCAGTTCCCCAAGGCTTGACCCCGCCGAGTTAGCCGCACCCTTCCCAGCGGTTGGTAGTGCCGAAGGCGCACGGGCTGGCGCGGGCGGATGGATGGCCACGAGAGCGACGAGGAAGGCGACGAACGCTATACAAGCTCCAACGACGAAGGCAGTCGTGTAGCCGTGGAGCGTCGCCGCCAAAGCAACCTCTCGAACCTGCTGTGCGCCTCGGGTCACTGTCTTAGCGTTCAATGCGCTCTTCGTCGCGTCCGCCGCTATCGTGACGAGAACCGCCAAGCCCAGCGTTCCGCCGACTTGTTGTGCTGTGTTGAGTACCGCCGATGCGATTCCCAACTCAGCCGGTTGCACTCCTGCCGTTACCCCGAGCACCACCGGGACGAACGTCAGTCCTAGTCCCACTCCGAGCACGAGTATCGGACCCAGCACGCCATTGACGTAGGTGCTCTGCACCTCGAGACGTGAAAGCCAGAAGAGCCCAAGCGATGCCAATAGTGGCCCCACCGTCACAAAGATCCGAGGCGGAAATCGCCTCATGAGCTTGGCGACAATCTGTGACGTCGCCGCGATCGCAACAGAGAAGGGGAAAAACGCCAGGCCAGCCCTGAGGGGGCTGTATCCCTTTGTGGTCTGCAAGTACAGCGTGAGGAAAAAGAAGATTGCGAAAATCCCTCCCGACAACGTGAACATGACGATGTAGCTGCCGGCCCGGTTGCGATTTGCGAGCAAGCTAAATGGCAGTATCGGGTGGTCACTGCGCATCTCGATGATCACGAATGAGACCAGCAACACGAAGGCAACGCCGAAGGAGATGATCGTGATCGAATCTCCCCACCCGTTGACGGGGGCTCGCACCAATCCGTAGACGAGCGCTGTCATTCCCGCCGTTACAGTGACCGAACCTGGAAGGTCCAATCGCACGCGTGTACCTCGCTCTGAGCGGGCGAGCACACGCGGCGCCATGCCCACCACTAAGACGCCGAGGGGCACATTCACAAAGAGCACCCAACGCCACGACAAGGCAGAAGTGAGAATGCCACCCAACAACAATCCAACCGCTCCACCAGCGCCCGACATCGCTGCGTAGATACCCATGGCCCGTGTTCGCGATGGCCCTTCTGGAAATGTTTCACCAATTAGGGCCAGGGCCGTCGGAGCCGAGATCGCACCTCCGATTCCTTGGATCGCGCGCGTTGTGATCAGCCAGGCTGACGTTGTTGCCAACCCTCCAGCCAGGGATGCCAGAGTGAAGATCGAGATTCCGATAATGAACATTCGTCGCCGGCCGAAGACATCACCGAGCCGACCGCCAAGGAGGAGGAAACCACCAAAGGCAAGCGTGTACGCGCTGATCGTCCATTCGAGATTGACGGCCGAGAAGTGCAAAGCCGTCCGTATGGAGGGCAAGGCAACGGTAACGATCGTTGCGTCCAGCACGACCATTAGCTGCGATGCCGAAATGACGATGAGAGCGAGCGTCAGTCGCCGGGAGTCCGTGTCCTTCACCTCAGCCGGACTCAGCGGCTCTTGCCGGCCAAGAAGGTCAGCGTTGACGCCGGTGTGTGAGACACACGGAAGGATGGGGCGGTAACGGTGCTCGACCTGGCTGCCGCTGAGCTCGCTCATGCTAAGAAAACCCTCCGATTTGGGAGAGCGAACCTCTATCGGTAGACACGGTCAAAGATTCGCTCGGCGATCATGATCACGGTGAGATTCGTGACTGTCGATGGGACCTCTGGGATGATCGAAGCATCTACCACCCGAAGAGCATCGATGCCTTTGACTGCTCCGACCGAGTCGACGACTGCCCAGGGCATGACATCGCTGCCCATAGGAACGGTCGAGGTCGGGTGGCCGTATGGGGCAAGGTGATGAAACACATACTGTGCGAGATCGTCGTCGCTAACTGAGTCGCCGGGAATCAGCTCGCCTGCGGTGACCTTGGCCAGGGCCGACTGTCGGCCTATGTGCCGCATGATCTTGAAGGCCTCGAGCATGCGTCGAGTGTCCCGTCCCGTGCCGAGGTAGTTGCTGTCGATCAAGGGGGCGGCTTTGGGATCTGGGCTGGTCAGTTTCAAGGTCCCACTCGACTCGGGCAGCGTGAGCGCAACACCCAGAGCGATGGCGCCGCCGGTCGGGCTCGCAGAGCCCGGAAGGAGATGGGTTGCGGTCAGATTGAGGTCGAGCTCGCCCTCAACGGAAGTACTTGATTGAGCCCAGACCACAGCACCGACGACCGGCACCATCTTCAGGAATCCGGGCGCCAGGGCGTAGCCGTTGGGAATCAGAGCTTGGTCCTGCAACCTTTCACCGACGGGCAGGTCTTCGATGACGTCGATCCCGAGCGCCCGGAGCTCGTTGGAAGGACCGATTCCCGACCGCATCAGGATGGCCGGACTCCCATAGGTCCCGCCGCTCAGGATGACCTCGTCGGCGGCGTACTCGGTCCCGTCGTCCGCAAGCACTCCGCTCGCCGTCGAATCGCTCAGGAGGACTCGGTCAATGTTGACGTTACCTTTGATGGTGAGATTCGGACGAGCCCGCACATCGGCGGTCAAGTACGCCATGGCGGTGTTTTGTCGGATCTCGTCCACGACGTTGACGGGGCTACCCCCGGCCCCCTCCTGCTCGGCGCCGTTGAAGTCGTCGTTTTGTTTGAATCCCGCCTGGATGGCAGCCTCGACGTACCCGCGTAGACCGGGCGTCAGCTCTTCGTGGGTGCGCTGCCGGATGGGGAACGGTCCGTTCCGGCCGTGGTAGTGGTCGTCACCCGTCGGCGTGTTTTCGAGAAAGCGAAAAGTGGGCAGCACCTCCTCATAGCTCCACCCGTCTGCGCCATGAGAAGCCCATTTCGCAAGATCGCTTGGACGAGGGCGGATCGCAACCGCGGCGTTTACCGCCGAACTACCTCCGAGAACCTTTCCTCTCGGAGCGAAGACCTCTAGCTGATCATGACTGCCTCTGGATGTGTAACCCCAGTCGTGCTCGGAATCCGCCACTGTCCCAGCATCGAGCACACCGTGCGGAATCGCGTTGAGGTCATACGCTGGCCCGCCTTCGAGGAGCAGGACGGTGCGGCTGGAGTCCTCGGAGAGCCGTGCAGCGAGGACGGCCCCTGCCGATCCACCACCCACGATGAGGACGTTGGCATGTTCTGCTGATTTCGACACGAGGTCGTCTACTCCTATCTGTTTTGAGGTCGTCTTGCCGAGCCGACGTCAGTCCTGGCGCGCAGTCGAAAGTGCATCACCGCAGGAAGAATCCCCCGTCGGCACCCAACACTTGACCTGTCATTGCGGCGGCTCCCTCACTGGATAAAACCGCGACTGCGGCTGAATCTCCGATGTCACGCGACGCTTGAGGGCTTGATTGTTCACTGCGCCCCCGAACTGTTCGTCGGTATTGACCGTTCGCGAACCCGGGGTATCTGCGAGCCGCGCCGACAACGATTCCGCGAGGTCCGAGTGTCATGTCAGGGTCCGCATGATCCCGACCAGGGCCGCCTTTGCTGGCGACGTGGGGAGGAGAACGGGAGTGGGGGGCTTCCAGAGCGTGTCCGAGATCACGAAGATCATCCGTCCAAACCCGCGCTCCACCATCCCTGGCACGTGACCACGGCGACTCGTGCAGGCGTCATTCCCTACTCGCCGGTGAATCGAAACTCAGCCTGCCAGGGCTCATCGGAATGAACGACATCCCAATAGTGTTTTGCGATGTTTTCCGGATCGAATGCGGTACCAGCGACGATCTGCCCGGCAATCGTAAAAGTCGCCACCCGAATACCATCCGCTGCCAGATCGGCTCCGAGCATCGTTGCTGCAGATCGGAGCGCCGCCTTGCCGAGAGAGACGGTCGCTAGGACAGGAATCGGGTGATCTGCAAAACCGCCTCCCGTCACCATGATGGTTCCCGCGCCGGCTGCGCGCATGGCTGGGGCGGCGACCTGCGTCAAGACAATGGCACTGATGACGTCGACCGCATAGGCCATCTGGAGATGTTCGACACTTGACTCCAAGAGCTTGTCCGGGGCTCCCATGACTGCGTTGTAGATAATGACCCCCGGTGCCTCATGCTCCTCGTAGAGCTCGGCCATGCGGATTCGCAGCGATTCGGGATCGCTCGCATCCGCCGCTACCGTGTCAATCCGGGATCCGGCATCAGCCAGCCCGGAAGCGAGATCGCTCAGGCCATCCGTGCTGCGCGCCACCAGCGTCACTCGATAGCCACCGCTGGCGAAACGACGCGCCACGGCCATTCCTAGACCCGGTCCGGCTCCGACGAGTAGGAGGTGACGGTTGTCAATCGAGGAGTCAGAACCTCCCGCGGGATTGCTGGCCATGAGCCTGCTTCCTTTCGCATCCACTGATCTGAGCGGACGCTCTCATGGTTGCGAGCCGGGCCGGAGCTCGCATCCAGGAAACCCCTAGTCGGCGGTCGGTGGTCGGTGGCCGGTGGTCGAAAGTCCACGGGATTCAGGTGTGCGGAGTCAATGCGAGAAATACGGACTCCGCTGACCACCAGGCTCACCAGCGACTATGTGACCCATATCCCAAGTCGAGCCGGATCGACTGCATGACCTGATACGTCGTAGCTGCAGTGAAGAGGTCCGCGTCCGCCAGTACCGCCGAGTACTTTGCAATAACCGGCGCTGCGGCGGCTGTTGTCGTTGCGGTCAGGTACTCGCTCATAGCCGCCCAGGCGCTGTCACCGTGCTTCACGAAATACGGTGCAGGATCAACGGCATCCAATGCTCTTTGTGAACTTTCGACAATGTCAGCCATATATTGTCGATGAGTTGCCAGGTCATCGCGCGTCCCGAGCCGGCTCACATGACCGCCAATGAAATGCTTCCACGGGTAGGTGAGTGCGTAGCCTGCCGCCTCGATGTAGCCGGGAATGTCGTTAGCCAGGTTGCCTTGACATACCGCAGCCCATCCTGGGTTGACTATGTCGACGAGCATCAACGTCGCATGGCGGGGTAGGTGGATAAAGATGTTGTCCGGGGAGTGATTTGGGCCGTGCCAGATCAGGTCGATGCGTTCGCCGCCGATGTCTAAGGTGCGGTGATCCTGAAACGTTTCTTCCGGTGGCGGCCTAGCAGGATCGTCGTCACGCAAAAGAAGTCTCCGCGTTTCTTCATGTCCAATTCGAGTGACACCTCGGTCAAATAGCGAAGATGCACCTGCGTGATCGGCGTGGTGGTGTGAGTAGATGAGATACGTGACCTTGTTGCTGACGCCTTTAGCGGTGGCAATCTCATCCACGGCCCGCTGGATGTTGTGTCCCAGAGCTGCAGGAGCATCGAACAGGACGACCCCGTCGTAAGTGGTCATGAATGCACACTGGTAGTTCGAATCCGCAACCCGATAGAGGTTTCCCTCGACCCGCCCGACGTAGTAGCCCTGCTCGCCGATCGTAGGTCCAAGCCCCAGCCCGCGGATCCCTGAACGACCAGCGAGTGGGACCTCGGTCGTACCGTACGCATCAGTTGATGGCTTTGGCGGCGACTCAAGCCGGCTCACCGAGGACTCGCCCCCGTGATCACTCTCCACCGCGCCGAACGGTAATGGCTCCCCTGGGCGTTCGAATCCTAGATTCCCTTAGTCGTGGCACGGCCTGGGTGCCTGACATCTGACGATCGGCAATGATGTCCAACGGAATGCATGAAGATCCGTCACCGGGTTTCTCTTCAGACCCCCAGCTCTTCGGCCGGGAACGAGAGTGCGAGGTCCTCGACCGGCTACTTGACGGGGGAAACGGTGGCGTGCTGGTCCTACATGGCGAAGGGGGAGTGGGCAAAACCGCACTGCTGGAGTATGCGATTAGAGCTGGACGCGAATTCCAAGTTGCCAGGACATCCGGAGTCGAGGAGGAGATGGAACTCCCCTTCGCGGCACTTCAACAACTGTGCTCGCCGTTCCTCGACCTCTTAGATCGCCTCCCCCAGCCCCAGCAGGAGGCGCTCGCAGTCGCATTCGGACTTAGCAAAGGGTTGCCACCAAATCGGTTCCTCGTCGGGCTGGCGGTACTCAGCCTCCTCGCCGAGGCGGCCGAGAACCAGCCGCTACTCGTCGCCATTGATGACGCGCTTTGGTTGGATCATGCGTCAGCACAAGCGCTGGCTTTCGTCGCTCGCCGCCTGCTAATCGAGCCGATCGTCCTCCTGTTTGCCACTCGCGAGATCGGCGATGTGCTCAGCGGCCTACCCGAGCTCCCCATTCCTCCCCTAGGACATCGAGATGCGCGGGGACTGTTGGAGTCGGCATTGCCGGCCCCGCTCGATGAAAGCATCCTGGAGCGAATAGTCGCCGAGACCCGAGGGAATCCTCTTGCGCTGCTGGAGTTGCCAAAGGGCCTCACGCCAAAGACGCTGGCGGGCGGATTCGGCATGCCCGCCGAGATGACGCTCACCGCCGGTATTGAAGAGATCTTTACGCGTCGGCAAGCCGACCTCCCAGATGAGGCCCGTCGCCTGTTGCTACTGGCGGCAACCGATCCGACAGGAAATTCGTCGCTGGTCTGGCGGGCCGCCGAGGGACTCGGGATTCCTGGATCGACCTTGGACATAGTCGAGTTGGACGACCTGTTGGTCTTTGTCCCGCGAGTGGTCTTCCGCCATCCGCTGGTTCGTTCTGCTGTTTACGGAGCTGCCACACCGCGAGAGCGCCGCGAGGCCCATCGCGTGCTGGCGGAAGCGACTGATGCAGAACTCGATCCGGATCGCCGTGCCTGGCACCGGGCAAGATCGACTCAAAGGCCTGACGAAACGGTGGCAGCGGAACTGGAGGAGTCCGCAGCCCGAGCGCAAGCTCGTGGTGGTTACGCTGCTGCCGCTGCGTTCCTGGAACGAGCCACAGAGTTGACACCTGTCGAATCACGAAAGTCGTCGCGCGCTCTCGCCGCGGCGCAAGCACAAATGCAGGCAGGTGCGCTGGAGGATGCTTTACGGTTGCTCGCAACGGTCGAGGCGGGACTTCTCAGCGAAGTCCAACGGGCCAAGGCCCTCTTGGTGCGCGGCCAGATTTCCTTCCTCTCCACACGTAGCGGCGACGCGGCAGTCTTGCTGCTCGAGGCAGCCGATCGTTTTCGAGATGTCGACCCTGAGCTGGCCCGCGAGACTTATCTGGAGGCCCTGACTGCGGCTATCTTCGCTGGACCACTGGCTGGACCAGGCGCGACCCCTGAGGAAATGGCAAAAGCGGTGAGTTCGGCGCCGCAGGCACGGACGCCGCAGGGTCCCGACCTTCTCCTCGATGGTTTCGTTGCAATTCTGAGCAACGACTATTCATCTGCAGTGTCGAGTCTGCGCCGGGCACACAGCTTGATTGAGAATGAGATGCCGCAGTGTGAACAGTTGCGTTGGATGTGGGGAGCGACAGTCGCGGCACAGCATCTCTGGGATGATGAGAGTTGGAAGCGGTTGGCAGATCAACACCTTCGTCTAGTCCGCGAGACCGGAGCGCTCAGCGAACTGCCCATCTCCCTTAGTCACGTTGGTCAAATGCACGTGTTCGCGGGTGAGCTGACACGAGCCACATCAGACCAAGAAGCTCTCCAGGAGGCTTCGGAACTGAACGGGAGCCCGCTCGCCCCCTACCACGCGGTGAGCCTCGCAGCGATGCGCGGTCGCGAGGCCGACGCGACACAGTTGTTCGAATCCGCTCGCGCCGAATTGATTGAGCGCGGAGAGGGAGCAGGCCTCTCCTTCGTCGATAGAGCGGAGTCCGTGCTTTACAACGGACTCGGACGATACGCCGAGGCGTTGACGGCAGCGCAACGAGTGGTCGGTCACACCGAACTCGTCACCTCCAACTGGGCGATGCCCGAACTGATCGAGGCGGCAGCAAGACTTGGGGCAACCGAGCTTGCTACCGAGACAGATCTCCGCCTGGCAGAGAGAGCTAATGCAAGCGGAACAGATTGGGCCCTGGGGATAGCGGCCCGTTCCCATGCACTACTTGCAGACAGCGCAGAGGCGGACGATTTCTACGTCGAAGCCATCGAACGGCTCGGGCGCACTCGAGTCGCTGTCGACCTCGCCCGTTCTCACTTACTCTACGGTGAGTGGCTACGACGTCAGCGCCGGCGCCTCAACTCTCGAAATGAGTTACGGATCGCATATGAGATGTTCATGGACTTCGGAATGGAGGCGTTCGCCGAGCGAGCACGGGTCGAGCTAGGTGCCAGCGGCGAAACGGCAAGGAAGCGGACCGTACAGACATTCAATCAACTCACCCCGCAGGAGCTACGAGTTGCTCGCCTCGCTTCGGAAGGAAAGACCAACAAGGAGATCGCCGCGCAGCTCTACGTAAGCACCAGTACGGTCGAATACCACCTTCACAAAGCTTTCCGAAAACTGGACGTCAAGACGCGAACGCAGCTCGCCCAGCTCAAGCTCTAGGCGCACATCGCTGAGCACCGCGCCCTAGCTGCCGAATCAAATCCAGGATTCACTGGGGCTCCTCTGGCGTGATCCAAGAATGTCAAGAGGCGTGGTTGCGGCAGGACTGGGGATTTCATGGATGCGAACACCGCGGCGTCTTCTCACACTGCTTTCGACCGAGATGACCGCACTGGGTGCACTCGTCTTCCCAGGGGGAGATCGCATATTGCACTCACAGAGGGCGGGTCGACCTCGGCGATGGCTCCGAATGGTCATTGAGGTCCTGATCCTTGGAGCCTTAGCCGGCTATTTATGGGTGGAGCACCCGACAGTTAGTCGGTCGATCGCGGTGGTCGGGCGAGCCAGGTGGAACTGGCTACTCGCTGCGTGCGCTTTCGAGCTCCTTTCGATGATGGCCTTTGCTAGAACGCAGCGGATCGTCCTGCGTGCTGCTGGCGTTCGGGCATCGATCCGCTCCATGGCTGCAACAGCCCTCGCGGGGAATGCGATCTCCGTATCACTCCCGCTCATCGGTCCGGGAGCGGCGAGTGTGTTCAGCTACGGCCGCTTTCGCCAGGTAGCCGGCGACCCGGCACCCGCCACGTGGACGCTCCTCGTCTCTGGCCTGATTTCTAACTTCGTATGGATCTTTCTGATCGCTATAGGAGCAATCGTCTCAGGCAATGCAGCTGCGGCGTTCAGTGGAGTCCTTGGAGGTGTCGTCATTCTTCTCACAGCCATCCTTGGAGTCCTATCCCTCAGTCGGCCACGTTCGCGAAGAGCGGTTGTTCACGTAGTGGCTCAATTCGTACGGATCTCCCAGCGATTCAGCGGGCGTCCGCAAGGCGACTCAGAGACGCTGACGACGGAGACTCTTAACCGCCTTACTGGATTTCGCATGCACTTTCCCGATTGGATACAGACGCTGGTCCTTGCCTTCATCAACTGGCTCGCAAGCGTCGCCTGTTTCGTCGCGTCCATTCTCGCCGTTGGGTCGGTCGTGCCATGGACGAAGGTAATCCTCGTCTACTGCGCCGGCGCCGCCGCAAGCAGCTTCAATTTGACCCCCGGCGGATTGGGCGTGACTGAAGCGGTGCTTACTGCTGGTCTCATCGCCGCGGGATTGAAGCCGCCTGACGCACTCGCATCCGTGCTCATTTTTCGCCTGATTAGCTTCTGGCTCGTCACATTGGTCGGTTGGACCATTTACTCCAACGTTCGCCGCAACATTGCACGGCAGTGAAGTCGGCCTCAATTCGGCATGATCAGACAGCTGGCGAGGGCTCATCGGATCATCCAAAGAGGCTCGGCCGTGTTGACTCTCTTGTCCACAGCTATATTCGGATTCCAGCTCTTGCGGCCCTTCAAAGGGGTTGGGTTGAGCTTCGGAGATCGGCGGCTCAGCTGGTAACGGCGAAGAGTCTCCAGGTCCCTTGGACACCCTTCAGTTCGTGTTCGCCCCGATCGTCGAACTGGAACCCGGCGCCGGCGACAAGCATCGGTACCGCCGGAGACACGAGGACCTCGCCCGGTGGGGACGCTTCGAGTACCCGAGCAGCAATGTGCACGCCGATTCCGGCGATGTCGTCTCCCATCACTTCGACCTCACCAGTGTGCAGGCCAGCTCGGATCTCGAGGCCAAGCGAGCGGAGCGCCTCGCCGAGCGACACGGCGCAGCGGATGGCGCGCCCGGGGCCGCCGAACGTGGCGAGCATCCCGTCACCGGTCATCTTCACGATCCTCCCCTTGTGCTGCTCGACCAGTGTGCGTGCCAGCGCGTCGTGCGTCGCTAAGAGGTTGCGCCAAGCCTGGTCTCCGATCGCCGAGGCTCGCTCTGTCGAGCCGACGATGTCAGTAAAGAGGATCGCAGCCAGGGCCCGGTCCGGTTCGATGCTCGCAGAAGTCATTCCGATGAAGGTCTCGATTTCGTGCAAGGCCTCGCTCGCCGGCTCACCGAAGATCCACCCGTCAGTGCCGGGCACAACGGCAAGACGCGCGCCGGCAATATGTTCGGCCAGATAGCGGCCGTGCTCGACCGGCGTCATGGGCCACGCCTCGCGATGGAGGACGAGCGTCGGCACTCGCACGAGCCCGAGCGCCTGTCGCACGTCCAAGTCCATCGCCCCCATGCGCTCGGCGGCGACGCTCGGGGGCATGCACAGCCCGTTGGTTCATCGTCCACCACCTGCTGAAGAGCGGATCTTGCTTGACCAGATCGGGATTTACGAATTCGGTAAAGCTCGGGGTGCCCCAGGTGTCGACGAGAAACCTTTGCATGCGTTGCATGTCTTCCCTGCTTCGACCGGCCGGATAGTCGGATTCGGCAAGGGCACCCGCTTGGGTGTTTATGAGAACCAGGCCGGCCGCACGCGAAGGGTGGCTGGCGGCGAAGAGAATCGCGGCCGGACCAGCGTCAGCCACGCCGCAAAGAACCGCCCGCTCAGACCCGACCGCGTCCAACACGCCGCCCGCTTCGTCGGCCCATCGTTCGTGGAACGGAAGGTTCTCCCCCGAGGGAGGATCGGAAGATCCAGTTCCTCGCCGATCGAAAGAGATAACCCGGGCCCGGGCACCCAGCCAGCGAAGGAACTCGGCATAGGGTGGCCATTCCCAGCGCAAGTCGATGCAGTCGGCCGTGCCCGGAACCCAGAGCACGTCAAGGTCGCCATCGCCGAACACCTGGTAGGCAACGCGGTCATCACCGAGAACGGTGAAGAGAGTCTCGGGCCTTTCGCTCACTGCCGGCAGTCTTGTCGGTTGGAGCCTTCAATGTTTGCAATTGAACGCCACGAGCCGGAGGCGCGGGGGACGAGGACCAGTGTCTCAGCGGCGATTAGTCCAGCCCTAGATCACGAAAGATGCCTTTGGTGAGTCGACCCATCTGGGAGACCGCAAGCTCCTCGGGGTTGAGCCAAGCCACTGGGAGGTCTCGTCGTCGTCCGGTCGGAGCCCACAGCGACCGGTCTCGAGGAAACCAATCTGGTGAGCGATTCGATGGCCGACCACCTACCCTCGACCAACCGGGGCCAAGTGCCGGGTGACCTCGTCCTCTTGTTCCACCTCAACGGCCTGGCCAGCACCAGCGGCCCGGGTGCGCCGGATGCCCACGGCAACCACTGCGCCGACCGCCGAGGCGCCGGCCGATACGGCCAGCGCCGCGCGGTACCCGCTGGTGACTGCGGCCGAGGTGGCGAGGCTGCCGTGCGCGTTGAACACCGCCGTGACCACGGCAACGCCAAAGACAGCGCCGAACTGTTGCATCGTGTTGAGCGTTCCGGCTGCCTTTCCCAATAGAGGAGGTGGCACGGCATTCAGCCCGCCGGCAGTGACGCTGGGTAGTGCCATCGATATGCCAACGCCGGCAATGACGAAGGGAACGACGAAGCTGGTGTAGGAAGCAGACGTCGCCGCGAGGTGGACCATCCATCCGAAGCCGAACGCCTGCATCAGGAGACCCGGCACGATCAGCGCTCGAGCGCCAAGCCGGTCCGAAAGCGCCCCCGCGATCGGAGCGATTAGCAGCGGCGTTCCCGTCCAGGGCAGAAACCGCAGTCCGGTTCCAAGCGGGGAGTCTCCTCGGGCGAACTGGAAGTACTGGCTGGTCAGGAATGCGGCCGAGAAGATCGCTGCCGCCATGAAGAACTGGGTCGTCACGGCCGAGCTGAAAGAGATCCGCTTGAAGAGGCTCATGGGGATCATCGGCTCGGGGGCTCGGCTCTCCCACCATGCGAAGGCCGCGAGCATCGCCGCGCCGATGAACAACCCTGCGAGGTCCTGCGACGTACCCCAACCATCCTGACCGCCCTGGACGAGACCCCAAATCAGTACCGCGACACCACCAGAGACCAGAACGAGCGCTGGAATGTCGAGGCGCGCCCGCGGGCCATAGCTCTCGGGCAGACGGACGGCGGCACCTACTGTGGCGGCCACGCCGATCGGGACGTTGACCCAGAAGATCCAATGCCAGTTGAGGCCTTGGGTGATGCCACCGCCGATGAGCGGACCTGCCGCAACAGCGACACCGGCGATGCCACCCCAGATGCCCACAACGGCCCCGCGCTTTTGGATCGGGAATGCCGAGGTCAGGATCGTGAGGCTCAAGGGCATCACGATGGCCGCGCCGATCCCCTGTATCGCGCGGAAGGCGATGAGCAGGTTTGCATCGGGTGCGAGTGCGCACGCGGCCGAAGCTGCCGTGAACAGTGCAAGGCCGATGACGTAGACCCGGCGTCGGCCGAGTCGGTCACCCAGCGCAGCGGCAGTCAGGATGCCGGCGCCGAACGCGATCGTGTACGCGCTGACCGTCCACTGCAACGTAGCGATACCGCCGCCGAAGCTTCGGTGAATGGACGGAAGCGCCGTCACGACGACAAGGGTGTCGAGCGTCACCATGAAGTAGGCGACGGCCGTGAGTAACACTGTCGTTACTGGTTTGGTCGACGAGGCGTTCGTCGATGACGATTGCGATGCCGTTGTGGTCATTGTTCCCTCCGATGGAGTTGGCGTTGTTCTGGCTCCCGAATGGGGCACCGGCCAGCCGACCTCGGGTGTGGCTGAGGTCGGCTGGTCTTCGGCGCCCGGCTGCCTGGTCAGGCGGCTCGGACCACCTCGTAGGTGAGCAATGACAGGCCTTTACCGATGGTCTGGGTGCGGACGAGACGCAGTGGTGTCTTGTCGCTGGTCTCGCCAAAAAGACGCATACCCGCTCCGAGCACGACAGGGAAGATCACGAGCCGAAACTCGTCGACAAGCCCATGCTCGATCAGCGTCTGCACGAGTTGGTAGCTGGCGTAAATGAGGATCTCGCCGCCGATCTCTTCCTTCAGCTTGGAGACCTCCTTGACCACCTCACCCTGGATCAGGGTCGAGTTGGACCATTTGGGCTCACTCAAAGTGGAGGAGACGACGTACTTGGGCAGGCTGTTCAACCGGTCCGCCCATTCGCCAGTCCGATCCTGCCACCGAGTGGCAAACCACTCGTCGCTCTTGCGGCCCAGCAGCATGGCCTCGGCCTGCATCGCTTCGTCAGTCTCGACTTTGGTCCAGCCCTCGAGGTCCTTGCCCCCAAATTGGCCGAACCAGCCTCCCAACCTGAAGCCCTCCTGGCCGTCGGGGTCCTGGACGACCCCATCGAGTGAAACGTTCGTGGTGACTACGAGCTTTCCCATTTTCCGGTTCTCCTCTTGTCGGTGTTGTGAGTTACCGGTGATGTAGACACCGCAGCTCGCAAAGTTGGGCGCCCACGGACCGCCCAGTTCGCCCCTCGGCCGGTGTCTATATGAGGATGGAAGCGCGACTCGATGGAAGCAGGACGCGATGACAGAGGTGACGGCCGACTTGATCTCGAGGGCGCGGGCTGGCGACGGCGACGCGTTTCACCAGCTGACCGAGCCGCACCGACGCGAGCTCCAAGTCCATTGCTACCGGATGCTCGGCTCCTTCCAGGATGCCGAGGACGCCCTCCAGGAGACGTTGCTGGCCGCGTGGCAGGGTTTCGGAGGTTTCGAGGGGCGTGCCTCGCTGCGCACGTGGCTCTATCAGATCGCCACCAACCGCTGTCTCAACGCGCGTCGTTCTGCTAGCCGGCGCCCGGCCAAGGAGTGGGACGTGCCCAAGGTTGAACCGCCAGAACCGACACGGCTCGGGGACGTCCTCTGGCTAGAGCCGTATCCCGACACCCTCTACGAGGGTGCGATCGACATGCCGCTCAGCCCAGAAGCCCGCTATGAACAAACTGAGTCCATCTCGCTGGCTTTCGTAACCGCACTTCAGGTCCTGCCGCCACGTCAGCTCGCCGTGCTCGTGTTACGCGATGTGCTCGGATTCCCGTCGAGCGAGGTGGCCGACATGCTGGATTCGACGGTCGAATCGGTCAATAGTGCTCTCAAGCGGGCACGCGCCAGCCTGGAGCGGCGGAGGCCAACGGCCGCGGATCTCGAACCACCTCCTGCTCCTGATTCAGATTCGGAGAAAGAGGTCCTGGAGAGGTTCGTCAGCGCATGGGAGTCCGCCGACCTTGACGCCCTAATCGTCCTTTTGACGGACGACGTCTTCATGTCAATGCCGCCTATGCCTTTCGAATACGAGGGCAGGGAGGCTGTGGCTGGCTTCTGTGCCAGCATCTTCGGCTCGGGTCGCCGGTTTGATCTTGTGCCGACGCGGGCCAACGGTCAGCCGGCTTTCGGAGCATACTTACGCGCTCCTGACGGCGTCAGCCACGGGGTGGGCCTGTTCGTTCTCGCTCTCACTGGCGAGCGGATCTGCGCCATGACCCGTTTCGAAAACAGCGTGCTCCCATGGTTCCGGCTACCGCGATCGCTCCCGAGTCGATAGCCACTCAACTGCAGTCCGCAGAGATGACCCCGATGTGAGGATGAAGCAGCCTCGGGTTTATCAGACCGACGGTTCCGCGCACAGCTCGGTGGCCTTCGAACAAGTTGAACTTTTGGAAGCAGACTGTCCTATTGAGCCCTCCACCGAGATCCCGGATGGCCGATCCAGAGTTGCTTAGCTCCGTATCGACTTCGTAGAGGAGTGCCCCCGAAGTATCGGCGAACCGGACCGTTACGTCGCAATTTCGATGCGCTGATCCCAACTTTGATCCCAACAATTGGGTCCCAGCCCGTCCCGTCGAGTCCCAGCGCGTCTTACCCCCAAAATCGCGCGATGCCAATGAGCAGCCAAACCGGGACACGGTGGGATAAATCGAGACGATGCGAGATTTCCCTGTTCTCCCTGATAATGCTGAGGTCGCAAGTTCGATTCTTGCTAGCCCCACCAAACGCCTACCGCGACATCGTTGGCGACGTTTGCCAACGAACACATTGACCAGCGCCCAACCTCGCTGGGAGGCGGGCACACCCGGGAAACTCAGAAGGCGTGTCCGCCTCGAACGTCGTCCGCGTCCCCAAGATTTCGAGGTTTCCACTGCTTCGGAAGGCTCGCCAAGCGGTGAACCCAGGCTGGGCAATCAGCCCCGTCTGACTTCATAGTCCCCCGCCTGGAAGCGAGGCAGCACCTCCTCGGTCATTCCCCACAACTCTCTGATTGTGGCTCCACCGTCACCGACGAGGGTCTGGCCGGTGATCCTCGCCGCCAAATCGGAACACAGGAACAGGGCGGCGTTGCCGATGTCGCTCGCGCGGGGTGGCGCAAGCGGATTGACGGTATCTACTGCCCACCGCCCTTCGGGCCAGTCCTCGTTGCCGGTCCCGACGTTTCCCGGGGCGACTGCGTTGACCCGGATCCCATGGCGTCCCAGCTCCTGGGCAAAACTCTTTGCCAGAGATATGACTCCCGCTTTCGCGGCTCCGTACGGCGCGTGCATGGCCGCGGCGGCCATCCCGTCGACGGACGCGAGGGCCACCATCGCGCCGCCAGCACCCTGAGCGATCATCTGCCTGCTGACGACCTGGAACAGGTAGAAGACCTGGGTCATGTTGTTGAGGATCGTCCAGTGCCAATCTTCCACGGAAACCGCCTCGACCTTGCCCCAACGGGCGCCGCCGATGATGTCGACGCAGACGTCGATCCGGCCGAGTCCCTCCACTGCCTCGTCGACGGCGCGCTGTACGTCCTCCGGATTCGTCATGTCGGCGACGACTGGGAAGGCCGTGCCACCGTTCTTCTGGATTTCTGACGCCGTGGCTTCGGCGCGACCCTGGTCGATGTCGATGCAAGCGACAGCTGCACCCGCTTCGGCGAGCTTCAGCGAACAACTCCGACCATGCCCTGCTCGCTCGGGAATGTATCCCGCTCCGGATACGACAGCGCCCTTTCCGCTCAGTCCGAAGTCGATCATGAAAGCCCCCTTGCCCGTTACTGCGCGGGTTGCGCGCCTTCGCGGACGCTTCGCAACAGCGGGCGCGCCAGCACGACCCCGACCGCGATCTGAAGAGCGCCAGCCAGAACAATGGGCAGCCGCAGGCCCCCCAGCGTGGCGAGACTCCCGGCAAACAAAGCCCCGACTGGCGCGGCACCCCACACGAGCCCACGCCACGCCCCGCCGACTCGACCCATCAGGTCGGGTGGGGTAAGACGCTGGCGAAGAGAGATCGAGACAACCGAAAGCACGCCCACGGCCGTGCCCAGTATGAAATAGGCCGGTGCGGCCAACTGCCAGCCATGGGCTGCCGCCATGGCGAGATACGCGACGCCGGAAAGCACCGCCATGCCTATCAGCGTCGGAGCGCTGCCGAATCGACCAACTAAGCGCCCGGTGACCACACTTCCAAGGAGGTTGCCGGCCGCACCCGCTGCCAGGAATACGCCATAGGCGCCAGCGCGAATTCCCCAGAGCTTCGTCGCCAGCAAGACAAGGACCCCGGTCTCCATTCCCTGGAGCCCCGCGAGCAGGGCCACGATTAATACGAGCACCCGGAGGCGGCGGTCGCCGAAGAGCAGCCTCATGCCGTCCCAAATGGAGGTCGACGTGGGTGTCCGCTCGCGCACCTTCGCGCGCAAGCCGACTAAAGGAAGGCTGGACATGATCATGGTGACGGCGTCGGCGAAGAACGGAAGAGAGGCGGCGGCGGCGTACAGCGTGGTCCCCACGATGGGGCCGGCTAGATGCTCGGTCCCTGCTTCCGTTCCCATGAGGAGTCCATTGGCACGCTCGAGGCCGTCGGTCTCGACGAGGGTCGGCACGATCGCCTGGTACGACGAGTAGTACACGGCTCGGCCGGAGGAGTTGATCAGCACAACGACGATGAGGATCCAGAGCCGCATGGACCCATTCAGGATCAGGAGCGCGGCAACCAGAATCGCCATGGCGCGCAGGGCGTTGCAGAGGGCCATGAGAGGGCCCCGCTCGAATCGATCGGCGAAGGCGCCGGCCGGCAAGGCCATCAGTAGCCATGGAAGGCTGTCGCACGCGGCGACCGTCGATACGGCCACCGGGTGAGGGTTCACCGCTAAGGCGAGCAGGGGCACGGCTCCGAGGAGCAACCCGTCGCCCGAGCTGGCGATGGTTGACCCAACCCACAACCGGGCGAAAGGGCGCCGGCGAAGATGCCGCCCCTTCGCAGCTCTCAGCATTTCCCGTGAAATCCTACTGTCGGTCAACTCGACAACAGGGAAACAACGGAGCGAGCGACTCCCCCCTATCCGGGCCGTCGACACCGTCCAGGTACGACAACGGCGGATCCCACCGAAGCGAGAAGTTTTTTTCGCTAAAGGAGAGGATCCGCCGTGTCGATATACATACGGCAACACCCCGAAGCTTGCAGAGGGGCGTGCCGATCTACGGCTTGTTGGGTTTGACTCTCGAGGTCACCCAATCTTGAAAACAAAGTCACTCATCGGTTTCCACCTCCCTCTTCTCCAAGCCAGCAACGGGAGGGGAAATGTGAGGGCTTTGTCACCGTGCCATCGGTGCCCTCCATTCCCCGCGGCTTAAAGTTTCGCCGGGGTTGCAACCTCTTTGCAACTGTCCTTTGGCCCTAATTTGTGAAATTGTGGAATGGGGGTTGCAGATTTAGGGGCCTCCGGCGCCACGGTGCGAGGGTTTGGCGCGAGATCAGCCCCCTTGACGACGATGTGTTGCGGTTTAGAAAAATCCTCGCTCCAGAGATCGCCCCGGGAAGCGAGCGCGGCCGGGCCGGGAATCTCCTCAAAAAACCCAGTGACCGTCTGTACAGGGCCTTCGAACCCCAAGTTCCGGCTTAGACGGGATGATGGCGTCGAACCCGAAACCAGCTGCCGACCCTCTCAGGAGGATGACGGCCTCTTCGGTGGGCTGACTAAGACGCCACGACGCTAAGGGCTGGACGCTCGCCGGTCTTGCGGGACTGCGAGGAGCCTTTGAGCGGCACGCCCTCCAAGAGCTTGCTTTCGAGCTGTGAAGACGAGATCGGCTTCGACAAGTAGTAGCCCTGGACGAAGTCACAGTTCGCCTCGGCCAGCATGGAACACGTCGCCTCGTCCTCGGCGCCCTCAGCGACCACCTTGAGTCCGAGCGAGTGCGCCATCGCGATCGAAGAATTGACGATGATTGCGTTACTCGATTCTTGAGGCAAGCTCGTCACGAACGACCGGTCGATCTTCAGCTCCTGCACCGGCAAGCGGTGGATGTATGCCAGCGAGGAGTAGCCCGTCCCGTAGTCGTCGATCGCCAGGCTGATGCCTTGCGCGGCGAGCCGGTCGAGCACGACGCTCACCTGGCTCAGGTCGGCCATGACCTCTGTCTCGGTGACTTCGAGGGTCAACGCGCTCGCAGGAAGTTTGTTCTCTTCGAGGTGGCCCGAGATCCGCTCGACGAGTCCCTGGTCAGCGAACTCACGTCCGGACAGGTTGACCGCGAGCCCCAAGTCGAGGCCATTCCGTCGCCATTCCGCGGCCTGGGCGCACGCTTCGGAGAGAACGAAGTCGCTGATTTGATTGATGACACCCATCTGCTCTGCCATGCCGATGAATTCGTCGGGTGGGATGAAGCCGTGCACCGGATGATTCCATCGGGCGAGCGCTTCGACCCGCACGAACGACCCGGACCTGACGTCCGCGATCGGTTGGTACGCAACGCTCAGTTCTGAGCACGTCTCGAGCGCGTGGGTAAGGAGACCCCCGATCATGAGCCATCGCCGCATGCTCTGGTCCTGCTCTACCGAATACAGCTCGACCTTGCTGCGATGTTCTTTGGCGTGGTACATCGCAATGTCGGCCCGCTGAAGGAGGAGTGCGACATCGTCACCGTGTTGCGGCGAGAGGGCGATGCCGGCACTTGCAGTGACCGCCAGCGCCAGGCCGTCGATACGGATTGGCCGTGACATCTCGCGGTGAAGGTCATTCACGACCTCCACGGCAAGGCCGGGCTCCGTGACGTCGGCGATCACCAGCGCGAACTCGTCGCCGCCGAGACGCGCCACCGTGGCCCGTCCGGACACCGCGTGCACGAGGCGCTCTGCTACCTCGCACAACAGGCGATCACCGATCGCGTGTCCCAGTGTGTCGTTGACGTCCTTGAACCGGTCGATGTCGAGCAGCACGACGGCGACACCCCGGCTCTCTTTGAGCGCCTGGGCCGCACGGCTCTGGAAAAGGACCCGGTTGGGGAGCCCGGTTAGTGCGTCGTGGGTTGCCTGGTGCGATTTGCTGTCGACCTCAAATCGGAGTTCCTCGACGAGCCGGGAGCGTTCGAGGCTGGCGCTGGCGTGCGCGACCAGCGTCTCGAAGAGCCGCAGATCGTCGTCGTCGAAATCGTCGAGTTCCTCGAAGCGATCGAAGGCCGCGATCGCGCCTATTGCGGATGGTCCGTTCATGATCGGCGCAACGACGGCTTGGTGGTATGAACCCGAGACCGGATCAGCCTGTCGCTTTCCTTGCCCCTCGCCGTTGTGGAGAGTTGCAGTTCCAGTAGCGACCGCCTCGGCAATGATCGAGGGCTCTTCGAGGCTGATGGCCTCGAATCCCGACGTCTCCCCTTCCTCGATCGAGACGCGCCGAGCCATGCCGGAGGGATCCCTCAGGACGAGCTCGGCTCGGCGGGCTCGCATCACCGTGCAGACCTGCCGGAGGACGTCCTCACTCATCGAAGGCGGCTCGAGGCTGGCGGTGCCGATCGTACGACTGAAGTCATAGAGCCGCTGAAGCGATGCGAATCTGAGCGTAAGGCGTGCGTACCCGTTGTACGCACCGATGATCAAACCGGCGACGAGGACAAGCGGGATGACGGCCCAAAGGCTGAACCAGGCGAGGTCCAGAACGACGAACGACAAGCACATGTTGGCCGCCATGAACATCGATTCGGTCGTGAACTGGACGGCCGTCCGGCGCTCACTCGTTTGGCCGATGATCTTCATCGCGACCCGGCCCACGAAGGTCGTCGAGATCATCGAGGTGCAGAGTGCTGCGCCGGCCGCGAGCCAACCCCACAAACTCACAGGACCGGCCGAGCCGAGCACTTCGCGATAGACGAGGGCGGCCATCGCGATGCCCATCGCGCCGGATGCGATGTTGAAGAACGCCTTGAACGCCGCTTGTCGGCGGGGCCCGACCCTTACAAAGATCTCGGCGCACACTGCTGCGAGCACCAGCAGCGTGGGAGACAAGAACACGAGGCCAAGCAGCGTCGGCACCTCTTCGAGCACCAGCAGGCACGTGTTGCCTTGATAGTGGAACTGGACCGGGAACCAGGAGGCAGCTGCGTACATTACGAAGAGGACCACGAACATGGCCGGCTGCGGAATGATCAGGCGGATCGGCGCCGCCTTGTGGAGAGCATCTGAGAGCAAGAGTGCGACCGTCGCGAGCGCGACGGCCGAGGAAAAGGCATTGACGGCAACGATCGTTCGTCGACTCAATTGCGGCGACGGTGCCGGCTCACTTTCGGTCGAGGGGGCGTCGGCTACTGGTCCGGTCATTGCCAGGCCGGATCCGACAGAGCCACCCTCGTACTCCTGCGCTTCGTCCATTGTGTCCACCGGGGGTCGACGGGAGCCGGGGTCACCACCCGACACGGGGGTCATATCGGCTGGTTGTGGGCCTGCCTTGAGATCTTGCAACCCGCCTAGACCCGAACCGAACCCGTTTTGTGCCCTTTCAGATTCTCAATGGGAGTTGCAGGCTCTTCCGACCGGGGTCACCCCACGGCCAAGACAGGGTCCCCCGAGGCCGCCGACGTGGCGCTCGGACGGTCCCTGACCAGGACCGCAGCCGCGATCGCCGCCAGGACCAGGAGGCCCGCCCCGACGGCGAACGCGACCGAGTAGCCGTGGACGAGACCCGCCGCCGTCGAAGCGAGGCCGTTGGTCCGGATGTAGGCGGCCGTCGCCGTCGCCGCCACGGTGTTGAGCAGGGCGGTGCCCAGGGACCCCCCCACCTGCTGGGTCGTGTTCACCATGGCGCTGGCCACGCCCGAATCGGCCGCCTGCACGTTGGTCAGGGCCGTGTTGCTGAGTGCCGGGAAGGCGAGGCCGAGGCCGATGCTCATCAGCAGCTGGGGGCCGAGCACGGAGACCCAGAACGAGCTGTGCACCCCGATCTGGGAGAGCCAGCCCAGTCCCACCGCCCCGATCAAGATCCCCGAGGCCATCGGGATCCGCGCGCCGATGCGCGGCACGATGGCCGTCGAGGCGCTCGCGGCCAGGATGAGCCCGGCGGCGAACGGCAGGAAGGCCACGCCGGCCTTGAGGGCCGAATAGTGCAGGACGGTCTGCATGTAGTAGCTCAGGAACACGAACATCGCGAAGAGCCCGGCGCCCATCAGGAATGAGGCGAGGAAGGCGCCGCCTCTGTTCCGATCCGTCACGACCCGCAGCGGGAGCAGCGGGTGCGACGTGCGAGCCTCGACGACGACGAACGCGACGAGCAGCACGACCGCGATCGAGAGGAACGTGAGCGTGGGCGCGGAGGCCCAACCGTCCAAGCTCGCCTTGGTGAACCCGTAGACCAGGCTCACCAGGCCGAGCGTGGCCAGCAGCGCACCGGGGATGTCGTAGCGCGTCTTCCCGGTCGCCCGGCTCTCGTGCACGACCCGGGTGGCAGCGAGTGCAGTGACAAGCGCAACCGGGACGTTGACGAGAAGGCACCATCGCCACGAGGCGTATTCGGTCAACAGGCCGCCCGCAAGGACTCCGATGGCGCCACCTGCGCCCGACACCGCGCCGTACGCGCCGAAGGCCTTGGCGCGTTCTGACGGGTTGTCCTGGAACGTGATGTTCAGGATCGAGAGCGCGGCCGGAGCCATGAGAGCGGCGAATGCACCTTGGAGCGCACGTGCGCCGAACAACATGCCCTGGTTCACGGCGAGGCCGCCAAGAGCCGATGCCGCCGCGAACCCGATGAGGCCTACGTTGAACATGCGCTTGCGGCCGCCGTAGTCAGCGATCCGTCCGCCCAGGAGCAGCAGGCCTCCGAACGCCAACGTATAGGCCGTGATCACCCACTGCCGGTTCGCGATCGAGATGTGCAGTGACCGCTGCGCCGAAGGCAACGCGATGGTGACGATCGAAGCGTCGAGAACCACCATGAGCTGTGCGATGACGACGACCGCGAGGATCGCCCATCGCTGCGGGTCGAGTGCTGCGTCGGCGGTCGTTTGCGACGCGCCGCTCTCGTCTTGGCTCATCGGACCTCCACTCGAACCCGCCGCTCGTTTGCCGGGATGTGACCGCTCTTCGGACGAATATACGGTCCCCTTTCCGGGACGATGCAGCTCGACCGTGTACCAAATCGACGCGGTCTCGTGGTGCCCCGGAGTGCCGAACGGACACTCGGTTACCTCCGTCGTGACCGACCGCCCAGATGAGGCATCTCCCTAGGGCCCCAGCGTCCCGCCACCCACCGACCGGGGCGTACTCCGGTTGCAGTCCACAATTTTCAGCGATTTTCAACAGGTTTTGGGCGAAATTCGGGTTTCCGATTCGACGGAGGGGGTAACCAATCGCCCGACCCCAGAGGGAGAGCCAGGTGCCTCGGCGGCCACACCTTGAGACTGCAACCACGAGCCCCCGCGGGTGCTCACCCGAGAGCGGACGACGAAACAAGTTCCGACGGTCCGTCCGTCCGCCGACCGGACTCCTTTTGGCTCTCTTCGCCGTGACCGTGGTCGTCATCGAATCACCGGTGGTGTCCCATTCGCGCACCCTCGCCGCGCAGAACGCTTCACTCGATCGAACAGATGCGTCGACCTCGACGTGCGGGCCGTTGGCGCACCTCCTCGGCGCATGCAAGACCACCACCACGACCTCCGGTACCGCCGGATCGGGCGGCTCCACCCCGACCACGGTGAACGGTGCGTCCCCCTCGACGACCACCACGACGAACAGGGCTGCCACGCCGACCACGAACGCGACCACGACCACGACGCACCCGTCTCAGACACCCGGTTCGTCCGTCCCCTTCCTCCCCAGATCGGGATCCGCCAATACGTGCTCGCACCAGCGACCGCCGGTCATTGCACCCAGTGGGGCTTGGACTTGTACGTTCGACGACGAGTTCAACGGCACGGCGCTCGATGCGACGAAATGGACGGTCCAGCTCACGCAGTTCAGCGGCTACACGACCGGGACTACCAAGCCTTGCTACGTGAACACGCCCCAGACCATCAGCGAGTCCGGCGGAACTCTCAACGTCTCGGTGATCCGTCTGCCCAAGATGACCTACTGCAAGGGGCTCAACTATTTCGGCAGCACGACCCGCTACCAGGCCGGCATGGTGTCGTCGTACAAACTCTTCAGCCAGAAGTACGGCTTCTTCGAAGCACGCGCGCAGATTCCCTCGACGAGCCTCAGCGGTCTCCAGGAGACCCTGTGGCTCTATCCCTTGAACGAAACGCTCTACGGCAAATGGCCGGACAGCGGCGAGATCGACTTCGCCGAGTTCTACTCCGACTTGGCGGGCAAGGACTATCCCATCCTCCACTTCCCCGGAGCGACCCGCGACCCGAACTCGAATGTCGTGCCGACCGGGTGCACCGCGACCAACGCCACTCCGGGCAGCCAGTTCAACACCTACGGCGTGCTCTGGACGCCGACGAAGATCACCACGTACTTCAACGGGATGCCGTGCTTCACCGACTCGTACGGCTCGTACGTGACCAATCCCGACACGCCGCCCGAGCCCTTCAACCAGCCTTTCTTCCTCAACATCACCGCCGCACTCGGAATGGGTCTGAACGCCGTAAACATGCACACGCCGATGCCGGCCACGACCAGAGTCGACTGGGTGCGCGCCTGGCAATACGGCTGACCTCCGGCCACTGATTCCCGCCCGGCACGGCCGGCGAGGCGCCGGCGGAGAGTGCCCTAGCGTCGGGCCCGGTGGAGTTCAGCAAGGAGTTGCGCGACGACGTCGCCGCCGGCGACATCACCGTGACCTTCCGCCTCTGGCGTCGTCCCCAAGTCAAGGTGGGCGGCCGCTACCGGGTCGGCCGCGTCGAGATCGAGGTCGACGCGATGGACACGGTCACGTTCGCGTCGATCAGCAAGGCCGACGTCCGTCGCGCCGGCGAGATCGACAAAGAGCAGCTGCGCCGGCGGGCCGCCCATGCCGGGCCGATCGAGGACGAGACCGAGCTCTACCGCATCGCCTTCCACGTCACACGCGAGCTGGGCTAGCCGAAGGCTGGTGCCCGCCGACAACACCTCTCTTCTCGAGTCTTCTCGAGCACGCCGGCCGTAGCCGCCGGTAACGTCGAGGCCCTGCGGCGATGGGTGATCACGCGCTCACCCCGCCCTGCGTCGCAGACCCACCCACGAGGAGGACCCATGCAGCAACGCCCCATCGGCAACCGGACGGTCAGCGCGATCGGCCTCGGCGAGATGCCCCTCTCCATCGAAGGTCGGCCCGACCGCCGCCAGGCGGTCGCCACCATCCACGCGTCGCTCGATGCCGGCGTCACGATCATCGACACCGCCGATGCCTACTCGCTCGGAGTCCAGGAGCACGGCCACGGCGAAGAGCTGGTGGCTGAGGCGCTCGCGGCATATTCCGGCGCCACCGACGACGTGATCGTCGCCACCAAGGGGGGGCACCGGCG
>Ga0210390_10000965_pt1 | contig 28949 bp, 17 predicted proteins | sample IncBWH11OmetaG_FD_161050 | JGI IMG/M metagenome (GOLD analysis project Ga0210390, IMG submission 161050) | Forest soil microbial communities from Barre Woods Harvard Forest LTER site, Petersham, Massachusetts, United States - Inc-BW-H-11-O ...
GCGGTCGACGCCTACATCGAGATGCTGACCACTAAGCAGCAGTTGCTGCTCGACGACGTCGAGAGCCTGAGGGCCCGGCTGAAAGACCTCGACGATGAATCAGCCGGCTTGCGCAAGGAGGTGACCCTCCTCACGGACACTTCACCGTCGCCGCACGCGGTCCAACGACGGATGGCAAAGATGCTGCGGCAAGCCGTCGACGAGGTCTCCGAGATGCAGGCGGAAGCGCGCACCGAGGCAGCGGCGCTGATCGCGGATGCCCGGGCCGAGGCCGACGCCGAGCGGCAAAAGCACAAAGAACTACTCGCGGACTTGGGTGCGCAGCTAAACGCCCGCCAAGCTGAATATGACGAAGCCAAAGCAAAGGTCGCAGCCGAATTGGACAGGATGACCGCTGAAAATCAATCGGCGATCCAGGAGGCCTGGCAGGACGCCCAGCAGGAACGTGAGCAGCTTCTCGCCGACGCAAAGCAGGAGGCTGATCACTATCGCGAGCAGGCTCGGCAGGCGGTGGACGAGGTGAGTCGACAGCGGATCACGATTCTGGAGCAACTGGTGGGCGTGTACCGCGACCTGGAAGGGGTTCCGGCCACTCTTGAGACGGCCTATCAGGAACTCAAGAGTCCGCCGGAGGAAAGCAGCGCAGCGCCGTCGGAGGAGAAAGTCAGCGCTGGCTGAGCTCGCGATATTCTCGGCGGTGTGACCCTGCCCGTTAGGCTGACCGCCGCGCAGGCCCGACGGATAGCCGTTGCGGCCCAAGGACTTAGCGAGCCGCGGCCTGGTGGGTCGATCACCCGCGCGCACCTGCGACGGCTGATCTCGCGCATCCAGGTGTTGCAGCTCGACTCGGTGTCGGTCGCGGTGCGCGCCCATTACGCACCGGTGTTCAGCCGGCTCGGTCCCTATGACAGGGCTGTTCTGGACCGTGCGGCCTGGGATCACTCCGCCCGCTCGCCGCGGCTGCTGGTGGAGTACTGGGCGCACGAGGCCGCGCTGATGGCCGTCGACGACTGGCCGTTGCTGCGCTGGCGGATGCGTCAATACCGGCACGGCCGGTGGGGCACCCACATCGTGAAGGCCAACCCGCAGCTCGCCGACAAGATCGTCGCCGCCGTCACCGAACTCGGTCCGAGTACCGCGGGGCAAATCGAGGCGCAGCTGGCCGCCGAGCCCCGCGGTCCGAGGGGAGCCTGGTGGGGGAGCCGCAGCGACACCAAGTGGGTCGCCGAGGCGCTGTTCGCCGCCGGAGTGCTCACCACGGCGACCCGGGTCGGGTTCGCGCGGCACTACGACCTGACCGAGCGGGTGCTGCCACCCGATGTGCTGGCGCGGGAGGTCGACGAGGACGACGCCGTCCGCGAGCTCGCACTGCGGGCGGCCACCGCACTGGGCGTGGGTACCGAGGCCGACCTCCGCGACTACTTCCGGCTGGCCGCGGGACAGGCCAAGCCGGCGATCGCCAAACTGGTGGCCGACGGCGAGCTGGAGCGCGTCGATGTCGACGGTTGGTCGGCGCCGGCGTATTTGCCTGCGGGGCAGGTGATTCCGCGGCGCGATCGCGGCACGGCGCTGTTGTGCCCGTTCGACCCACTGATCTTTTTCCGTCCGCGGGTGGAGCGGCTTTTCGAATTCCACTACCGCATCGAGATCTACACGCCCGCCAACAAGCGCCAATACGGTTACTACGTCTGGCCGTTTCTGCTGGACGGAGAACTGGTCGGGCGGGTCGACCTCAAGGCCGACCGTGCCGCGGATGCCCTACACGTCGTGGGGGCGTTCGTCGAGCCGGGTCGCTCGCCGTCGCGGGTGGCCGCAGCGCTGACATCGGAGCTTGCGACGATGGCGTCGTGGCTGGGATTGGGTGGCGTAACCGTCGGCGACCGCGGCGATTTGGCCGGCGAATTGCGCTCGGCATGACATCGGGCAAACGCGTGCAGCTGCCGCCTGCTCCCGAGCTGACCGACGGGCCGGACCTGGTGTTGCGGCTTCCGATTTCCGGCGATGTGGACGACATCGTTGCGCAGTGCCGCGACCCGGAGTTCCAGCGCTGGACGACGGTCCCGGTGCCATACCACGCGTCAGACGCACAGGAGTTTGTGAATCGGGTCGCTGAGGGCTGGCGGGCCAACGTGGCGAGGTTCGCGATCGCGTACGACGGACGCTTCGCCGGAACCGTGGATTTGCGGTTCGACGGCATCGGTGGTGCCGAAGTGGGCTTCGGGCTCGTCCCGTGGGCGCGGGGCAAGGGTGTGATGACCCGCGCGCTACGGCTGGTATTGGCTTGGGGTTTCGGGCTGCCGGGCATCGAGGTGGTGTATTGGCGGGCGCAAGTGGGCAACTCGGCGTCGCGACGGGTCGCCGGCCGGTGCGGGTTCCGCATGGAGGGGACGGTGCGTGGTCTGCTGGAACAGCGCGGCGAGCGGCGCGACGGTTGGATTGGCTCGCTGCGCCGTGGCGAGCCGCTGACCGGGCAGCCAGACGGACCGGCTCAGGGCGCCTAGAGCCCGCGAATGCGGTGTTAACGGGTCGCCAGGGCCTCCCGTCCTCGTTAACCGTTAACGCCGCTGAGCAGACGCCATGCGAAGCCCTGTTCGGTGACGGCGTTCGGAAAGTAAAGCCCCACATGCTGATCGAGGAACCTCATGGCCGCGACCGGATTTGCGTCAACGCGCGGGGTCGGCCCCACCGGTCTCTAGGATTGGGTCGAAAATTCGTCCGGTTGGCGGGTGGCTGGGATTGGGCGGCGTGACGGTTGGCGAACGAGGCGATCTGGTGGGCCCGCTGCGGAAGGCCGTCGCGCGCCGGTGACTTACGCGTTGATGTTGACGTTTAATGCGCTTGGGTAGACCAGCCATATCGCGCGCGGTTGGCTATCCATCTTGGCCTGCAGCGTGGCGAGATCTTTCTGGAACTCGAACATGGCCGCCTTGGCGAGCGGGTCGAGCCCGAAGTAACTGAAGTCATACATCAGTGCGCGTCGGCGCACATTCAGGATGTAGTTCGCGTTGACCAGCCGCTGGTAGACATCCAGCGGTTCACGTGGGCGATCTTTATAGTTTTTGTATATTCGCGGCGGCTGGCGGTGCGTCCAGAGCTGATAGTTCCACATGAAGCTGCCGAGGATCTCGTGTTGCACGGTCACCAGGTACAGCTGATTCGCCAGCAGTCGCGCCAACGTGCCCCGAGTGACATTTGCGGGAGTCACGCCCACTCCGTGAGGGACGCGTTTGTCGAGTTCCTCGAGCCAGGCCATCACCTGTTGGTCGCTGCGCACGCTGCCGGCGCCGGTGGCACTCGATGAGTAGTAAATCTTCACATAGTTGAGCGCGAATTGAAGCATGGTATCGAACAGCGCCTCTAAGTTGTCCTGCGTCGGTGTGTCGAAGCCGGCACCGCACACCCCGCGCGAATTGCCGTCCCGTTCAGGATCGTTGACGATGTCGTGATACTGCAGGTAGGAGTCGTCGAACAAATCGCACATGCCTTTGAAGCTGAGGCTGAAGGTCGTCTCGAAATCGCCACCGGGGACCATCTGTCCGCGAGTGACCATGTCGTTGCTCTGTTGGGTCCCGTAGATGTAAGGCCATAGCAGTCTGCACAGCGGGTGATCGGCCGACAGGCAATTGCGTGTCGCGATAGCCAACTGTGCACCGCCTGCCAAGTGCACCCAGTTGAAGTGGCGCACAAGGGAAAGGTGGGTCGAGGCGGCGCACAATGCGATTTTGCAGGCCCGGTCCCAGAGTGGATCTTTTGGCGTGATCTTGCCCAGTTCGCATTCGATGCGATAGGCCTCCAGTGCACGTCGCCGCTTATCCAGGCGGAATAACACCCGCGAGCCGATGTTGATGAGGTCGTCGTGGTGCTCGTAGTCCCTGAGCGACAGCAGATCCCACTCCCAGTCGGTGCTGTTTTCTACCTGCTTTGTGTAACAGGCGAATGGTCCGCGCACTGCCAGTGAGCCGAGATCTGGACTGCCCAAATACTCGGCCGGCATGTCGGGTGGATCAAATAGGTCACAACGTAGCCCGCTGTAAGCCCGCTTCAACGCCACATGCGGGTCTTCGTGGATTGATGGCAGGCCCGGCTGCATCGGGGACAGCCGGGTGGTGTAGAGCCAGACCTGGACGGCGAAGAATATCGTATTTCGTAAAGATCGTTCATCCCGGGGGATGTCGGCGCGTGTGCACACCTTCACATTGCGCAGCGGTATCTGGGGGATTGCTGTGATCATCGGCTTCGGTTCGATGTACCACCGTTCGGTCGGTGGCAACTTGATGTCGTCCGGCTTCGCGGCCCGGAATTTCACAAAGGCAAGGAAATCCCAAAACGCGCGCCGCAGAAACCACATCAGCATTCTGGGCTGCCAACAGTGCTTACCCACGGCGGTGCGTGCCGCCACGCCAAGGGTCAGGTTGCGTTTCGCTGTCCCACGCGCGCAGCGGATGCTGCTCGGGCCTCAGCTCGGGACCGTCGTCCCAAGGCTCGAACGCGTTCTTGATGTTGGCGAGGCCGGTATCAGCAAGCTCAGGATAGTGGCGCAGAATCACGGTCTTGAGGTCGGTCTGGTCGATCCAGCGCAGGCCTTCCGGGGTGTAGACGTCCTCGTTGTAGCAGTCGGTGTAGAATCGATCTGCCTGCAGCCGGCGGCTGGCACTGAGGATGAAGATCTGAAACACCGTCTCGCCGAAGCCGAATCCGTTGGGCCGCTGGGCTTCGGCTAGCGTACCGATCAGCAGGTCGAGGTCCTCGACGCCCTTGCGGCCGCTGCCGTAGACCGACTCAAGCTTCTTGGTGACGTCCGGGTCGTCGGTGACGTCGTCGAAGCTGCGAATCGGGCTCAGCCCTAATTGGCGGCGGAACTCGTTATAGCGCGGTACGCCGCGTTCCCGCGCGCGGACGATATCGACCGTGCCCATATCGAGGAACGTATTGCCCGGGACGCTGAGTTCCTGCATGAAGCGCGGAAAGTTGTTGAGCACCAGCGCTCCCGGGTGCTGGTTGCCGAACGAGTAGAAGAGGTCCGACATCGCGTATTTCTTCGTGCCTCCGGTGGAGAAGCCTGGGCATTTCTTGTCCGTGCAATCCTGCGTCATGCAGGCTGAGCCGTGCTGGCGCGTCGCGGGTAACGGCACAGGATCGCTTTTGTCTTCGCCGGGCCGTCGCAGCCGCAATGTCTCGGGTAACAGTGAGTGCAGTCGGTAAACTTCAACAAACTCCTCAGACAGCCCGTACACGCAGCCGTGCCTGTTGATTGGGTTGCCGACGATGCCGCCGAGTTCGGGGTTGCGGATGTTCACCTCGGCAACTGTCTTGCGCTCCTTGCCTTTACGCAACAGGAAGGTCAGCAAGCCGTACCAGTTCGAGTTCAGCCCCGTCTCGAGCGTCTGGTTGGGCAGAATGGCCGGGGTCCACTCGACGGAGTGGATCTTGGCCATCAACGCGGCGTTGATGAGCCGCGCGACATTGAACAGGCAGTCATCATCCCAATGGGGGTACGCGTCATGCAACATGTCGCAGATGGCGTTGTGTTCACGCACGAAAAGGGTGTGCAGCATGCTGAGGCCGACCCACCAGTTCCGCAGGAATCCGGCTTCCTCCACGCGCGTGCCGGAGTCAACCGGCAGAGTGCCGTCGGCATTCAATCGCATCTTGCCAAAGTCATTGCTGCGCAGGCTGTCCTGAGTGTCCTGGTCGCTGCCGTAGATCTGTGAGCCGTCCCACCAGTGGGTGACTTCGTTGATGAAACTCGTAGCGGCGGGCTCTTCGGCCGCGCGCGTCGGACCGCCGAGCGTCGGGTCGACCTGCGTCTTGCCGATCGCCAACTCAGTCTGCAGGTAGCGGTCCCGTGCGGGATCTTTCTCGGGCAGATCCACCCTGATGAAGTCGTCAGACTGGGTATCGCTGTGGCTGACCCAGTCATGAATCATGAATTGGATCCACGACGCGGCCAGCAGATTGAGGAAGGGGACTACTTCTACCTTGGGTTGGCCGTTGTCATCGTCTGGCCGCCTGAGGAGCTCGCGGCTGATTGTGCGCGCGTTTGGCGTCTTCAATCGCTCGTCTGCCTCGGGTTTGGCGGCGGAAAGGTCGACGTTGCGCAGGAAGCGCGTGCCGGCGGCGCCCTCTTTGGGATCGTCCAGATTGTTCCAGCTCCCGTCGGCGGTGCGGAAGTTCTCGACGCTGGGGGGAGCTGACTGGCCCCGCGTCTGGAAGGCGACCAGCTCCCCGGCCGGGTAGGTGCTTACCAGGTTGTGGGCGTTCAGCACCTCGCGTATGTAGGCCAGCGTCAGAACTCCCGACAGCCACCGGCGACCGTCCCAATTGGTCCAGACCCGGGCACGGTAGTCGTATTTCCAGCCCACCCAGCGGGTGGCGGCGTTTATCACCACCGTGCCCAGTGCACCCAGGGACTCGCCCAAGAACAGGCGCAGTCGTCGCACCCAGCCGTACCGTCGGGGTCGGTCCGTCGGGCAGATCAGCTCACCGTCGCGCACTGAAGGAGGCTTGAGCAGGTCGTCGTCATCCTTGAAGTAATGCGGTTTGGGCACCTCGGTGTAGATCTGGGCGGCGTGGTTCGCCTTCGCAAGGTTGCTCATTTCCCGCCACTCGCGGAGCTCGCTGTCCGAACCGCCGGCTTGACCTGCCTTGTCGTATTCTTCCTCAGCCGCGCCGTATTGCTCGAGCTTGAAGTGGGCCAGGCCCGCCAACGCGTGCAGCGTGCCGTCGGACTGCGGGCCGGCGAGGAGAGGTTTGAGAAGAGTCAGGGCTTTTTTGTATTCGCGCTGTGTCAGGGCTTCCCGCGCCCTCTCTTCTGACATACGGAGCTCCTTGCATGGCAAAACCAGGAACAAAAATTTACTCGACGCACGTAAACGTGGGCATGAAACCCGCTATTCACCAGTGGGAAGCTCGCTTATCCTCAATTCGCTTTCTCGTTTCATTCGGTGAAAAGAATAGGGCAGTGACCCGGAAGTTGCCGACTTAAAGCGTTGGCTGCCCGCGTGTGTCGCAGGTTCCACATGGCGTCGTCCCTAACGCCGGCGGTCGATAATCTCCTCTGCTGCGCCTGGGAGCCTTAAGGTTGGTGCATCAGGCGGTTCGCACCAGTGATCAGCGGGGGGAGAGGTGGATGGGGCCAGCAGGCGCAGTGTGCCGAGCATGCGGCACTGACCTTCGCCACGGCGCCCGGTTCTGCGACTCCTGCGGGGCGCCCGCGCCACAAGCCGGAGAACAGCCGGAGTTCAAGCAGGTGACGGTCTTGTTCGCCGATGTGGTGAATTCCCTGGCGATCGCCTCGACGCTCGGGGCGGAGCGGTTGCGCGAGATCATGGCCGACGTCTTCGGCTGCGCGGCAACGATTACTCGGCGTTATGGTGGCACCGTCGATAAGTTCACCGGCGATGGCATTATGGCGCTCTTCGGCGCGCCAGTCGCGCTGGAGGACCACGCTTTTCGGGCCTGTTTGGCGGCGTTGGACATCCAAGAGAGGATCGCGCAGCTGGCTGACGAAGTGCAGCGCCGCGACGGCGTCGCGCTGCAGCTGCGGGTCGGGCTGAACTCGGGACAAGTGATTGCCGGCGAAATCAGCTCTGACGCAAGGGCGTACACCGCGGTCGGCGAGCAGGTCGGGCTAGCACAGCGGATGGAATCGGTTGCCCCGCCCGGCGGGGTGATGCTTAGTGAATCCACCGCACGGCTGGTCGAACACGTTACCGTGCTGGGGGCGCCCGAGTCCGTGATTGTCAAGGGCGCCGAGGAGCCGTTGGCCGCGCGGCGGCTGCTGGGAGCTGCTGCTGAGCGGATGGGGATCGGCCGCCGCGAGCCGACCTTGGTCGGACGCGCCTGGGAGATGAACACGGTCGCCGGCATCCTCGATCAGGCGCTCAACGGTGCCGGCTGTGTGGTCGGGGTGGTCGGGCCACCCGGTATCGGCAAGAGCCGCATCATGCGCGAGGCTGTGACGCTGGCTACCGGCCGCGGGTTCGAGGTATTTACCGTCGCGTGCGAATCCCATACTCGCGATGTCCCGTTCCGTCTAGTAGCTCGACTGATGCGCACCGTGTTCGGGGTCAGCGGCCTCGACGAGCAGGCGGGCCGGGCGCAGGTCCGGGACCGCATCCCCGACGCCAACCCCGAGGACCTGCTGTTACTGGACGACCTGCTCGGAATCGGCGACCCCGACGCCGTGCCGCCCGCCATTACCGCCGATGCCCGTCGGCGCCGGTTAGCCGCCCTGCTGAATGCCGTCGCCCTGGCCCGGCGCACACCGGCACAATATGTGATCGAGGACTTGCACTGGATCGACGATGTCAGCGAGGCCATGCTCGCCGAGTTCGTCACCGTTCTGCCGCAAAGCCATTCGCTCGTGCTGCTCACCTACCGCCCGGAATACCGGGGCGCGTTGTCGCGGACACCGGGCGCACAGACCATCTCACTGGCGCCGCTCAACGCGGCGCAGACCGCGGCGTTGACCACCGAGCTGCTCGGTACCGACCCGTCCGTGCGTGCTCTGGCCGCGCGGATCGCCGAGCGGGCCGCCGGAAACCCGTTCTTCGCCGAGGAGATGGTGCGTGATCTGGCTCAACGCGGTGTGCTCGACGGCGATCACGGCGCCTACCTTTGCCGAGATGACGCCGCCGATATCAAAGTGCCGGGCACGCTGCAGGCCACCATCGCCGCGCGCGTCGACCGCCTCGGTAGGCCGGCCAAGCACTTTTTGTATGCCGCCGCGGTCGTCGGTGCGCGGTTCAGGGCTGAACTGGTGGCCGCCTTGCTGAATGACATTGGAGTAGGGGAGGCGATCGCCGAGCTGCTCGAGGTGGAGTTGATCGACCAGGTGATGTTCACCCCGCGGGCTCAGTACGCGTTCCGGCACCCGTTGATCCGAACCGTCGCGTATGAATCCCAGCTGAAGGCCGGGCGCACCGAGCTGCACCAGCGCTTGGCCGTCGCGATAGAACAGCAGGATCCCGGGGCGGCCGACGAGAACGCCGCTCTGATCGCCGAAAACCTCGAGGCTGCAGGGGATTTGCGCGCGGCGTTCGATTGGCACATGCGCGCCGGCGCCTGGTCGGCCTTCCGCGACATTCGGGCGGCCCGCACCAACTGGCAACGGGGACGCCAGGTCGCCGACCGGCTACCTGCCGACACCCCATATAGGACGTCGTTGCAGATCGCGCCGCGCAACCTGCTCTGCGGCACCCTGTGGCGAACCGGTGGCAGCATCGCCGACACCGGATTCGACGAGCTGCGAGACCTGTGCACCTCTGCTGACGACAAAGTGTCGCTGGCGATCGGCATGACCGGGTTCATCATGGCGTTGACCTTTCACAACCGCTTCCGCGAGGCGGCCCGAGTGGCTTCGGAGCAGAGCGAGCTGCTCGAATCGATCGGAGATCCGACGCTGACCGTGGCGCTGCTGTTCGCGGCGATCTACGCCAAATGCCAAGCGGGCGAGATGATCGAGGCGCTGCGATTGTCGAATCGACTGATCGACTTGGCCGACGGCGACCCGACCAAGGGCGACTTGATCTTCGGCTCACCGTTGAGCACGGCGGTCGCGATGCGCGGGCACGTCAAGATGTGCCTGGGAATGCCAGGATGGTTAGACGACGCCGCCACGTCGATCGCGATGGCCGCTCCGCTGGACCCGACGAGTTATGTCTTCGCCCTGCTCTGGAAATACGTTGCCTCCATTCCGTTCGGGGCGCTGCCGGCCGATGACACCGCGAATCGCGAAACCTCCGTGGCGCTGCGCATCGCAGAGAGTTCCAGCGACGACTTCGTGCTTGGAATGGGCCGTCTCTGTCGAGGTCTCGTTCTGGTTACTCGCGAGGGCCCGCAACGCGAGGCCGGCCTCGACTTGTTCACCCAAGCCCGTGATATGGCCGTGGCGGAGCGGTTCTCGCTGAGCCCGCTGATCATCGTCGACCCCGAGTTTGCGATGCAGAAGGCCCGCGCCGGTGATCTCGATGGTGCCATCGAGATGATGCGGGAGGTCGTGGACGGCGCCTACGAAAGCGGTGACATGATCTGGCGCGGAAGGGCCACCGAGGTTTTGGTGCAACTGCTGGTTGGACGCGGATCTTTTGGTGACCAACAAAATGCGCAGGCGGCAATTGACCGGCTGGACGCCGTGCCGACAGATCCCGGCTTCGTGCTCCACGAACTCCCACTGTTGCGCTCGCGGGCGCTGCTTGCGCACGCGCGCGGCGACGAGAACAGCTATCGAAACTTCTTGGAACAACACCGTGCCAAGGCAGCAGCCGCCGGCTTCGACGCTCACATGGCCTCCTCAGATGCGACTGTGATTGCGCCCCAACATGACTCGGCCGTCCAGTGACGAGCGTTCGACTTCCGCACAGGAGTTCCGCCATGGCAGGACTGGGTGAGCGCGCGGTCGTTCTCGGGGCGAGCATGGGTGGCCTGCTTGCGGCGAGGGTCCTGGCCGAGTTCTTTGGAACCGTCACTGTTGTCGAGCGGGATGTATTACCGGATGACCCCGCTGTCCGACGAGGGGTACCGCAGGGTCGGCATGTTCATGTTCTGCTGGCCCGCGGCGCGCAGATCTTGGATGAGCTGTTCCCCGGCTTTCTCAACGAACTCGTAGCCGACGGTGCTCCCGTTTGGGACGACGGAGAGCTGTCCGACCTGCACTTGTCTTTCGGCGGCCACGAGATACTCCGGTCGGGCCAGATAGCGAGGGAGCCCAAGGCACTGGCGGTCTACATGCCGAGCAGGCCGTTTCTGGAATGCCATGTCCGGCGGCGCCTAGAGGCGATGAGCAACGTGACGATTCTCAGTGGCCACGATGTGAGCGAGTTGACGTCGACACCGGATCGCGGTCGCGTCACCGGAGTACGGGTGGTTAACCGCGACGGCGGTGCCGAACGGGAGTTGAGGGCCGATGTCGTCATGGACGCGATGGGCCGCGGTGCGCACACGCCGGCTTTTCTGGAGAGCCTCGGGTACGGCCGACCGATCGAGGACCACATCGTCATGCACACGAACTACGTAAGCCAACTGCTGCGAATCCCCCCGGGCACGCTGAAGCAGATGCTGGTCGACATCGGCCCCGCGCCAGACAGGCCAACCGGAATGTTTCTGACCGGCTATGAGAACGACACGTGGATGTTCACGGTCTTCGGGATGGTGGGGCACCAGCCGCCTCGCGACCTGGCCGGCATGCTGTCATTCGCCCGCGAGTACTGCCCCGCCCACCTAATTGCGGCGATACGGGCCGCTGAACCCATTGGCGAGGTGGCACATCACCACATGCCGTCCAGCCAGTGGCGCCGCTACGACAAGATGCTCCAACTACCCGATGGTCTGCTGGTGTGCGGCGACGCAATCTGCAGCTTCAACCCCATCTACGGGCAAGGGATGACTGTGGCGGCGCTGGAGGCTGCCACGCTGCGGAAGTGTCTGCGTGATGGCGGCACCCATCTGCCCCGGCGGTACTTTCGCGCGTCGGCGAAACCGATTGGCGTGGCCTGGCAGATGGCAGCGTGTTCTGATCTAACCTTCCCCGAGGTGGCAGGGCGACGGTCGAGGTGGATGGGCGTTACCACGCGGCTTCTGGACTGGGCGCTGACCGCGTGCGAGTCCGATCTCGTTGTCGCCGTGCGCTTCTTCAAAGTCAACGGTCTCATCTACTCCCCACTTCGCCTGCTCCACCCCGTGTTCGTCTACCGAGTGGCCGTCGTCAACTTGCGCCGCCGGCGAGGCGATGGGCAATTTCCGCGGCCGAAGTCGCCAACCGAGCCCGCTAGGGCTTGATTGCCCGCCTCCTTTGCGGGCCGTTCCGGCCCATATCGGCGCCCCGCGGGGTTGGTACCGCAGGAAGCCGTGCTCGGTGACGCGTTTGAGAAGTAAAGCCGCACATGTTGATCGAGGAACCTCGTGGCCGCGGTGTCGACCTGGTCGGTGTATCGAATTTACCTAAATCAAATGGTCATCTGTCCGCGGGCGAACCGATAACGCTGTACTGACCTCTAGTGCCCTCGACCGGATTTGCGTCAACGCGCGCGGTCCGCCCCACCGGTATCTACGATTAGTTGGACAATTCGTCCGGTTGGAGGGGACCTGGCTTTGCGCGCCACCTTGCGATCCCCTTGCCACGCCGTCCGTAGGACGGCGTGGCGCCGCGATGGGCGTAAGCGGTGAGCAGTCCAACTCTTGACCTCGAAGGTCTTATGGTCGACCGAAAGGATGAGTTCGCCGAACTTCGAGCCGCGGTCGACGAGGCTGGACGCGCCGGCGGCGGATTCACGCTGCTCAGTGGCACTCCGGGGGTAGGCAAGTCGACGCTCATGCACGCCTTGGGGGCAGAGGTTTCCGGCCGCAACTGCGTGTTTGCCTACGGCAGGTACCAGGACGGTGCGGCGGCACCGTACTCGGCGCTGGGAGTCGCGCTTGGCTCGCTTGTCCGCAGCATGGAGGCCACCGGCACCGCTGAGCGTGACCGTTGGCGCGCCGACCTGGTCAGCGAGATGTCGGCGCTCACCGGCATCCTCGAGGCGCTGGTGCCCGAGTTGGCGCAAGTGCTGGGCGCGGCTGTGCCGGTGGCTGACCTGGATGCGGCGGATGCTCGGCGCCGGCTGCAGCGGGCCGCCATCCGCCTGTTGTCCACCACCGCCTCCTACCGAACGGTCGTGCTGGCAATCGATGACTTGCAGTGGGCGGACCGGGATTCTTTGCTGCTGCTATCCGAATTGTTGACGGTGTCGGTTCGCAATGTGCTCGTCCTCGGGGCGCATCGCGCCGGCGAGTTCGATTCGGCTTCAGCGGGCCTCGCGTCGGTCGGCGTCCGACGGATGGACCTCGCCCCGCTGTCTCACGAGCATCTGGAGGAGTTGCTCGCGGCCGTGTGCGGCCACGGGATCGACCTAGGCGATGTCGCCGCTGAGTTTCATCACCGAACCCAGGGCAATCCGTTGCAGGTCCGTCAGTTGCTGTACCAAGCGCAACGAGAAGGCGCGCTCGTCCCCGTCGGCGCAGGGGGGCAGCCGACCTGGGACCTGCGCGTCCTGGCGTCGATCCAGATCACCGCCACGGCCGCCGAGTTCCTCGGCCAGTATCTCGATCAGCTGGGCACGCTTGATCGGTCGGTGTTGAGTTCGCTGGCGTGTATCGGTGGCGAGTTCGACCTCGCCGACGCAACGGCAGCGGCCGCCCAGCCGGCTGATGTCGTGGCCCATGCGCTCTGGTCGGGTCTAGAGCTTCGCCTGCTCGAGGCCGTCGACAGCCGCGGCCAGCGGATCGCCAACGCGATCAGCCGCGAGGCGCGGTATCGCTTCAGCCACGACCGGGTGACCGAGGCGGCGCGGGAGGGCATGTCCGATGACACCCGGCGCGCGACGCACCTCCGGATCGGCCGTCGGTTGGCCGAGATGGGGGACGATCGGCTGTTCGAGGCCGCCCGTCACCTAGGCATAGGTGGCTACCAGCTGGCCGACGAGGAGCGTATCCAGTTCGTCGACGTGCTGCGCCGCGCGGCACGGAAGGCTCGTGCGCAGGCATCGTTCCCACTGGCCCTCGAGCACTGCCGAGACGGTCTTGGCCTGCTCGGTGCATCGCGCTGGTCCGTTCACTTCTCGTTGACCAAGGAGCTGCAGCTTGACGCCGCGGAGGCCGCCCTGCTGGTGGGCGACGCGGTGGCGCTGCATGGGCTGCTCGACGAGGCCGAGGAGGTCCTGCACGAGCCGGCCGACCGTGCCCGACTCGCCTTCCTCAGGCTCAAGGGGCGGGTAGCGCAGAACCGCCTCCAAGACGCGCTGGAAACCGGACTGCGGGCGCTTGAAGAACTCGGCGAGCCGCTGCCACGCAATGCGGGCAAACCTCGGATGGCCAACGCGCTGATGCGGATAAAGTTCGCTACGCGCCGCTGGACCACCGAACGGCTGCTGGAGCTGCCGCATTGCCAGGACCGGCGTGTCATCGAGATCCAGCGGATCCTCTCTGAACTGCGCAGCATGTCCTTCATCCTCAAGCCGAATCTCTTCCCGTTGATCGTGCGTAAGCAGCTCGAGCTTCTGTTGGCCCACGGCCATACCCTCACCTCGCCCACGGTGCTCGCCAGTTGCGGCCTGCTGCTCGTCCTGACGGGCGACCACGCCGGCAGCCAGCGCTTCGGCGAGGTTGGCCTGCGGCTCACGGAGCAGAAGGAGTTCCGGGACGCCCGCCCGGAGACGCTGTTCTATTACCTGACATTCATCCGCCACTGGCGACACCCAGTTCACGACGGCCTGGGCCAGCTTCGCGAAGCCGTCGATGAGGCGCTCGACCGAGGTGACCAGGAGTACGCGGGTTTCCTGGCCGCGGTCCTGCTCTCTCAGTTGTTCTGGGTCGGCCGCCCAATGGCGGAGATCGACGCCGTCGCACAATCCCTCGTCCCCGAGATCCGTTCCCAGCCGGTGCCCCTTGCGCTTTGCCAAGCTGTGCAGCAGCTTTGCCTCAATTTGATGGGCCGCAGCGAGAATCCCTTCCTGCTCGCCGGCGAGAGCGGCTACGACGAGCGTGAGGTGTTGCCCGCGGCCCGCCGTGAGGGTGACGGCGTGGCCCTGGCCGCCGCCCTGGCCGTGAAACAGGGCCTGCACTTCTGGTGTGGCGACCACGCCGGCGCGATCCGCGTCGCGGACGAGGCCGTCGAGCACATCGGCGGTATGGCCGGCATGGCGGGCATGCAACTCTATTACCTGCTCAGCGCGCTGAGCAGGATTCGGGCCGCGCCGAGTGACCGCTCGACCCGGCAATCGGTGCGCCAGGCACTAGCGCTGCACCGCAAATGGGCAGCGAGCTCGCCGGCCAACTACGCGGCACCTTATGCGCTGATCGAGGGTGCGTGGGCGCGGGCCCGCGGGCAGCACAGCAAGGCGGAGCGCTTGCTCGCCCGGGCGATTGAGCTCGCAGCGGAGCACCAGCTTCCGCTGATTGGCGCGCTCGCCCACGAAGAGGCCGCCACCCACAGCGCCCAGACCGATCGGCCGAGGCTCGCTGCCCACATGCTGCGGTCGGCATACCAGGGTTACCTGAGTCTGGGCATCGCGGTGCGCGCGGAGCGGCTCGCGGAGGCTCATCCATGGCTGCTCAGCCGCGACCTCATTCCGGCGGGCTCAGCAGGAATCGACCCTGTCAGCGCGCATCAGGTGGTGCGCGCGCTGCCGACAGCGCGCACCCCAGATGGCTTGGCCAAGATCCTGCTGGGAATGGTTGCGAGCACGACCGGCGCGGCCCGTGCTCTGCTTCTCACCGGCGAAGGCGGACAGCTTGCGGTTCGGGCCGTCCGGGAGCACGGTGCCACCACGATCATCGAAGGCCCCTGGACCGCGACGACCCATGACCACTCCGTTGTGGTGCGGGTGGTGGACAGCGGCCGTCCGGTCATGGTCGCGGCCGATCCGGTCCGCCCCGGTGATCATCCGCTCGGGCCAGACGAGCGCCAAGCGGCGATCCCGGCCCTCCTCGCCGTCCCGGTACTCGTGCAAGACAAGACGATTGGGGTGATCTACGCCGAGCATCACGAGCCGGGCAGACGCTTCTCTGCCAGGGACGAGGAGGCGGTCGCCTTCTTGTGCGCCCAGGCCGCCGCGCCGTTGTGGAACTTCGAGCTCGAGGCCCGGTTACGGGCCGCCGACGAGCATCGGCAGTCCCTCATGGACGTGCAATCGAGATTTGTGCCCAACGAATTGCTGCGGATTCTCGACATCGACGATCTGCGTCGTGTCCGCAGCGGCTACCGGGTCGGGCGTCAGATGACGGTGCTCATCTCCGATATCCGCGGGTTCACAACCATGATCGAGGACATGGACGTGCTCGAGGCGAGCAATTTGGCGATGGGGTTCCTGCGAGCGGTCGAGCTGCCGATCATCAGCTGCAACGGCATGATCCAAGACGTGCGTGGGGACGAAATCGTTGCCGTTTTCGAGTCGGAGCCGGACAACGCCGTCCGCGCCGGGCTCGCCATGCTGCGGTCCTTGCGGAAGCACAACCAAGAACGGTTGGCACTGGGCTCCGAAGAGCTGCGAGTCGGAATCGGTATCAACACCGGCGCCGTCGGGGTGGGGTTGGTCGGTGGGGTGAACCGCATGGTCCTCACGATCATCGGTGATGCCGTGAACCTGGCCGCGCGTATCGAGAGCGCCAACAAACGCTACGGCTCGGCCCTGCTCATCTCGGACGCCACGTACACCCGTCTGTCAAACCGCGACCAGTTCGACATCCGCCGGATGGAACGAGTCATGGTGGTCAACCGGCGCCGAGCGGTCACGATGTATGAGGTTTACGACGGGGATCCCGCGCCGGTGCGGGCGGCGAAGCGGGCGGCGCAGCCCGCTTTCGACGAGGCCTTTCGGCTGTTCGACGCGGGCGACGCCGAACTGGCGCGCGCCGCCTTCGAACGATGCCGCCAGTTGCTGCCAGACGATCCGATCGCAGCACTGCATCTGGCCCACTGCGACGCGATGGATAGAGGTGAGATAACCCCTGGGCAGGAGGTTGCGCTTAGCCAGAAGTAGCGAACCAACGCTTACTTCCGGTCGTCAGACGGCGCTGTGACCCTGCCCGTTAGGCTGACCGCCGCGCGGGCCCGGCGGATAGCCGTTGCGGCCCAAGGATTTAGCGAGCCCCGGCCCGGTGGGTCGGTCACCCGTGGGGGAGCCGCAGCGACACCAAGTGGGTCGCCGAGGCGCTGTTCGCCGCCGGAGTGCTCACCACGGCGACCCGGGTCGGGTTCGCGCGGCACTACGACCTGACCGAGCGGGTGCTGCCGCCTGACGTGCTGGCGCGGGAGGTCGACGAGGACGACGCCGTCCGCGAGCTCGCACTGCGGGCGGCCACCGCACTGGGCGTGGGCACCGAGGCCGACCTCCGCGACTACTTCCGGCTGGCCGCGGGACAGGCCAAGCCGGCGATCGCCAAACTGGTGGCCGACGGCGAGCTGGAGCCCGTCGATGTCGACGGCTGGTCGGCGCCGGCGTATCTGCCTGCGGGGCAGACGATTCCGCGGCGTGACCGCGGGACGGCGTTGTTGTGTCCGTTCGTTGCGGCTTCCGCTTTCCGGCGATGTGGGCGACATCGTTGCACAGTGCCGTGACCCGGAGTTCCAGCGTTGGACGACCGTCCCGGTGCCGTACCACGAGTCAGACGCACAGGACTTTGTGAGACGGGTCGCCGAGGGCTGGCGGACCAACGTGGCGAGGTTCGCGATCGCGTACGACGGACGCTTCGCTGGAAGCGTGGATTTACGGTTCGACGGCCTCGGTGGCGCCGAGGTGGGCTTCGGGTTGGCACCATGGGCGCGGGGCAGGGGCGTGATGACTCGCGCGCTGCGGCTGGTATTGGCTTGGGGTTTCGAACTGCCGGGCATCGAGGTGGTGTACTGGCGGGCGCAAGTGGGCAACTGGGCGTCGCGACGGGTAGCCGGACGGTGTGGGTTCCGGATGGAAGGGATGGTCCGCGGGCTGCTCGAGCAGCGCTGTGAGCGGCGTGACGGCTGGATTGGCTCGCTGCGCCGCGGCGAGCCGCTGACCGGGCAGCCGGAGGAGCCGCCTTACGGCATGTAAAACCCGCGGATGCGGTGATAACGGTGCCGGCCGAGTACTGCGTTGGCGGCCTGCAGCCCCGACATCACAGCTGCCTCGATGCAGCCCGCGTTCATCCCGCAATCCGTCCAGTCGCCGGCCAGAACCAGGTTGTCGTAACCACTTTCGTCCGGCCGCAATCGGTATTGATCGCTGCCGGGCAACGACTGCACGTAGCGGTCCGAAGGGTCGATATTCACGCTGACGTGCTGGGTTGCCAACGCCTCGCGTCCTCGTTGACCGTTCACGCCGCTGAGCAGATGCCAGGCGAAGCCCTGTTCGGTGACGGCGTTCGGAAAGTACAGCCCGAGGTTTCGGTCGATGTAGTTGGTGGCTTGCTCCCGTGCGTGCTGCTGGTAGCGGCGCAGGTAGTCGGCGCCGACTTCGGTCGTGGGCCAAGGCGCATTCAGCGTGCCGCAGAAGTAGGCGACGGTGCCCGGCCGATGGTGCTCGGGCCAATCCTCGCTCCACAGCGTCTGCGGCATCGACGCCCAAGTCTCGAACGGCCGAAGGTAGGCGCTGATCGTCACCCCCGGCTCGTCCCAGCCTAGCGATGGCTCGTCCGGACGCAGCCAGATCTGAAACGCCTGGGTCGCGACCGTGCTGATAAGCGACGTCATCTCCCGCCACTCGACTCGATCCTCGATGAGTTCACCGCCGACGACGGGAAGCATGCCCAACGACACCGCGAGCACGACATGGTCGAAGTCGACACCGTGGCGCAACACCCGGGTCTCGACATCGGCGTGCTCAGACCAATAGGTCTCCAGTGAATGCCAGCCGCCGCAAGGGATTTGGTCGGGCTCGGCAAGCTGTTCGGTCAACGGTGTGTGCGGGAATACCGGGAGCCCACGCACCTTGGTCAACGGTTCGTACGCACGGGCGCCGTCGGCGAGGTGGACCTGTCGACCCATCGTGATCGCGTCGATCGTTTGGCGCCGGTCGTCGAGATGCAGTGCGTCGAGTCGGTGGAAGAACTCGAACCCGACACCGCGCTGCCTTAGCACTTGGTAGAGCGGAGCGATCACGATGTCGCCCATCCCGGCGGTCATCTTCCAAAAGATCGCGCCTTTGTATTGGAAGAGCACCAGACCGGTGAGGAAGACGGCGAGGCCGGCGCTGAACGCTGGTTGCTCGGGGTCGGCGTCCTCGTAGGCGAAGACTAAGTCGTAAACGGCGCGCACGAGCGGGAATTCGAGGACATCAGGGTGGGCGCCATGGCGCGTGATCCATCGCCGGAAATCCTCGCCGTTGATCGCGCGGAAGCCCCGTGGGTTGGTTATTAAATTGTCGGCGACGACGCCGCGGATCACCGCGGTTAGCAGCGATATCAGCAGCCAGGCGCGTTTTTGATCGGCGCGATGTTCGTAATCGAGGCTGTCGCGGATCGCGTCGAGGGCCTGCTCGAGCAGGTTTGTGGGTGGGCTGGCGCGGGGATCAACCAGCATGGCCAGAACCGCGAGCATGGCTCGCTGGACGGTTTCATACCACGGGGTCGCACGCGGCGGGTCGGGGGAGGACGACAGCACCAATCCGACCGCTGGTGCGTCCAGCGAGGCGATGAAGTCGAAGACCAACTGCACCGCGCGACGAAGGAAATAAGGCACCGACATCTCGCGTCCGGTGCGATCGGGGTCGCCGGGCCGCTCGCTGTTGCGGGCGAACGTTCCCAGCCAAATCAGCCAGTCGTTGCCCATCAGGTCGGCGAGTCCGAGGTTGTCGCCGGCGATCAACGCTTGGTCCCAGGTCTGGATCGGCGTAGCCGGGTCGGTGCTCGCTCTGTCCAGTTCGCCGTAACACTCGCGAAGCAGCCCAAAGGCGTTCTCGTAGGAGCCCAGCCAGATGTGCAGGCCGTGCTCTTCGATGCGTCCGTTCGCCCCGCGGCTGGACGCGCCCTTGCCGCCGAGCCTCCACCCGCGCTGGTAGACCGTGATGGAATCGAACCGGTCGCGCCAACCGGGTTCACTCAGTCGCCAGGCGGTGCTGAGCCCAGCCATACCACCGCCGAGGATGGCAACCTTGCCCTTTGGGCGCTTCACTCGACCAATGCCCGGGCGCGTGCCAGTTCCGGCCACGTGCTACCGTCAGGGAAGCGACTGATCGCGTCGACCAGCATCTGCCTGCCGCGCTCTCCGCTGAGTTCGAAATTGTCTGCAGCTGAGCGTAATTCGAAGATATGTGCGTCCTGCCCGTGAGCCAGCTCGATCGCTGAGCTCAAATCGGCACGCTGCGAATCGATGTCGCCGGCTGTGTAGGCACGCAATCTCAGAAGCTCGGCGTCGTAGAAATGCATCCCGGTCTCATCGGCCAGACCCAGCGCCGTCCTCAGCCGCTGACGCGCTTCTTCAATTTGGTTGGTGGCCAAATGCAAGCGGACCAGTACCGCGTCGTAAAAGGTGATGAGCGATATCATGCCTAGCGCACGCCACATGTCCACGAATCCCGTGATCGACACGATGTGCGCCCGCAGCGCAGCCATGTCGCCCGGGTTCTCAGTCAACGCAGACAGCGCCTTGACCGTTTCCTGCTGTGCCGCCCCAACCAGCGCCCAAGAATCGAAACCGTGCTGTGCACCGAGCCTAACCAGATCGCTTGCGACGTCGGCCGCGCACTCGAGCTGACCGGCTTCGATACGTATCAACACCTCAATCTGATGTGCATAGGCCAAGCTGAATGGCCCCTGCGGAAAGGGCAGTTGTCCGCACCGGCGTTTCGTGCGCAGCAACTCGGCGTCTGCACCGGCCAAATCACCGTGTGTGGAACGGGCCAAGGCGAGATGGGTGTAGATGGATGCGGTTGCATCGTTGGGCATGAACCACACCGCTTCCAGCTCTTGGGCCCCTTTCGCCGGCTCGTCGTAGAACGTCGCCGCAGATTCGAGATTCACGCGCGCACGGTCAAATTCACCGCGGTACCACGCCAGCATGCCGAATGCGGCATCGTTGGACGGTCGAAGCCCTTCACGGGTGCCGGTAAGGGCGACGCGAAGGGAACTGAGCAGCCGCTCCAATCGATCAAGGTCGGCCCGCATTGCGTAGTACCCGTAGAGAGCGACCAGGGTTGAAAAGAAATCGGTGTCACCTAAATCGCGGCCGGACAACTCAAGACACCGCTCGAAATCCGCGGCGGCGTTCGGGCTTGATGCGCCCTCCGCCGCGTAGGTGAGAAATCCTCGCCGGAGGCGGAGCCTGGTCTCGCGCCGGTCGCGCGTCGGACCGGGTGTCACATGTTCGACCTGTGCAATGGCACGGGTCAGGCACTCACGAGCTTCGTCGAGTGCGCCTCGGCACCGGGCATCGTGCGCTGCCTGTTGGTGGGCGTTCGCGGCCTCGCCGAAGCGTTCCGCATGTTCGTAATGGAGGGCGACTACATGCCAGTCGGCATGATCCGAGTTGCCGACGAGTACATCGGCTACCCGGCCGTGCAGGATCCTGGCCACGCTGGGCGGCGGCAGCTCGTAGGCGACCTCGCGGAGTAGCTCATGCCGAAAACGCCAGCTGTCAACGGCTCTGGGCTCGAAAACCAGCACGGCCTCAAGGCCGCGAATGGCAGCGTCGAGCTCGGCTTCGGTCATGTCGAGGACGCTGCATAAGGTGTCGCGGTCGAATTCTCGGCCGATCGTAGCCGCGGCCTCGACGACCTGAATCGTGGTGTCACTTGCTCGAAGTCGCGAGAACAAGGGTTCGTAGAGCGCGTCGGGCACGCGCACCCATCGTGCTGCATCGGTGGGCTGCTCGTGCAGCTTGGTCACCACCTCTTCGAGATAGAGTGGCACGCCGTCGCAGCGGCGAGCGACTTCGGAGCGATCGTCGTCGGACAGCGTCGGGTCGAGTGCCGTGATCAGCTCGTCGGTTTCGGCTGTCGTTAACGGCGCAAGTTGAAACGTCTTGAGCTCGGCGATGTTTGGAAACGAGGCGATGTCGCGTCCGGTCAGCACGACAAGGAGCCGACCGGTGCTAGTGCGGAGCAGCGACTCGACGACTTTCAGCGTTGATGGATCGAACCACTGCAGATCTTCGGCCAACACCACTGCCGTGCCCTCGCCGATGCGGGCAAATAGATAGCCGACGATGGCGTCGATGATCTGCTCGTAGAGTCTTGCGCCCTCGGTTCTCGCCGGTTGGTAGCCATGTTCGGCGGCAATGCCCAACACGGGCGCCAACAACGGGACCGTCGATTCCGGATCGAGTCCCCTTGCCCGCACTTCGTTTTCCAGCAAGCGCAGCCGCTCGGCTTGCTCGGTTGACCGCTCAATCCCGCAACGCTGCTCGAGCAGAGCGCGAACGGGGTATAGGCCGGCGTCGGTGTGAAACGGCGATCCGATCAACGCAAGCACCGGACGGCCCGACTGTTCGGCCAAATCGGCCACAACGGTGGCCAGTCGGCTCTTGCCCATTCCGGCCTCGCCGACGAAGCCGACTCCCGGAGTGCTCAGCGAGCCATTTTCCGCATCTGTCCACGCTGATCGCAGGTATGCCAACTCGCGATCGCGGCCGACCAAGGGGCCCAACGGTATCCGCGTAAGCATGACGCGTTCACCGACGACTTGATAGTGCTCGACGGGCTCGTCGACTCCCTTGACAGGCTGAGCGGGCCGAAACTCGAGTTCGAAGTAATCCCGCACCAGCGGAGCGATCGCTTCGGAAACGACAACGGAACCCGGCGGTGCCAGCCCAGACACCCGCGATGCGAGGTTGGCGCCGAGCCCGTATACGTCGTCATGTGCGACGTCGAGATAGACCAAACCCCGGTGGACTCCAACGCGCACCGAGATGTCAAAACCGAACCGCGTCCGGACCCGTTCGCTGAGTGCGGCCACGTCCCGGGTGATGTCGAGACCGGCCTGCACCGCTCGTCGCACGTCGTTCTCATGGGCTTTGGGATGGCCGAACACGGCGAGCAGCCCGTCACCCTTGGTGGAGAAGATGTGGCCCTCATAGCGGTTCACGATCTCCTTGACCTGGCGGCGATACCGCTCGATCACCGTGTAATACGTCTCCGGCTCCACCCGGGTGGACAGCGCAGTGGAGTCCACCACATCCGCGAAAAGGATTGTCAACCGCCGCATTTCGTCCGTTCCCGCCGCCGGGGCAGCGAGCAGGTCTTCGGCATCGCGATTGGCGCTGTCGAGCGTCAGCACCTGCTCGGCAAGCGCACTGGCGGTCGCGCGGTCACCGCTGTTGATCGCTTGTACTGCGCGATCAAGCAGTTCGTCGATCGCGTGCGGTTGCCTCATGGTCATAGATTGACGATGACTTCCAAGAACTCGACGGCACTCGGAGTGGGCGGGTTGAGCCGGGTCAGCCGAACCTGGCCCTTGTAGGTTCCGCTTGGCAGGTTAGACGAGCGGGTTCCCAGCCGGAACCATTTGGCGTACACGCGCAGTGTTCCGGGCACGAACACGATCAAGTGGTCCGGGATCACATTCGACGGCGCACCATCCTGGACGAACGACTGGGAAACGGAAAGCGACCTTTGGCATTCGTTGTCGGGGGCAACCTCGATGAAGTCGGAGAGATTGAGCTGGTCGCTTGCCGCCGGACCGAACGGAATCGACAGCAGCTGTGGCACTACGTCGAGGCCGACGGTCAGAGCAAGATTTGCCAGTTGCTTCGCTGACTTCGCGCACTGCGCGTGGTCGAAGGTTCCGTCGTTGATCTGGTCGTTGGCTTGCAGCACCAGCGAGCCCGCTTGGCTGACGACACCTCGCATTGATTCGGTGTATCGGGTGATTTGCGTGCTGGGATCGATCATTTGTCAGCCCCTTGAGTCGGTTCGCGCAGCCGCGCCAGATAACGCCACGGGTCCGTCGCCAGCCGGTTCGCCAGGTCGGCGGTGTACGTAATGGTCTCGGCGACCGGCACCACCCCGCTCGCCCATTTGGCGGCGATAGCCGCGCTCTTCTTGGACATTTCGTCGATGCACTCGTTGGCCATCTGGACCGCCAGTGCCACCGCAAGACTGGCGGGATCTCCGTCCGTGGCCGGCTGCCCCGGTTGAGTGATACCGCTCACCCCGGTGGGGGTCGACGGGTCCCAGTTCGTCCAGCCTGCTGGGTTGCTCGCACGGCTGGCCACGCCGCCGAACATCATCTGTATTCCCTCGTAGCCGTATCCCATGACGCAGGCAAACAGCGCGGCGGGGAAAAATGCCAAATTGCGGAAGCCGGCCACCTTCTTGGTACGTACGCGCACCCCGGCGGTGCCCGCATTCCCGGCGGTCGACGTCATCCTGATGAAGCCCTGGTCGACCACCATCTTGCCGTCTCCCACTTCGCCCGAGGCCGGATCGTCATCGAGCGCATAGTCGACCCAGGCCGATGGTTGCGACGACGGCGGGTTGGTGGTGCCCTGCCCCTTCCAGTACTTCAGCGGCGTCACCATCTGGGGAATGGGGCAGGTGATGCCCCAGTGCTCGAGCACCCGGCTCCAACCGTCCGGCCGGTCGGGATACTTGTTCATCACGCAAAAGAACGGCAGGCATTTGGCCCAGTTCAGTGGGTCGATGACATTCTCTAGTTGGTCGAGCGACACCTGCGAGCTCCCGAACTCGGTGGTCACCACGACACACAGGTGGCCGGACACCCACATGGCCTTGGTCTCGCACTGGGGCATATCAGCCACAAGTTGGGCGACCCATCCCTGCTGCGCCGCATACTCCATCACTTGCGGGAAATCGTTACGGCTGTGGAATTGGCTCTGCAGCAATGCCAACAAGTCGTCGCCGCCCGGCGGGGTACCGCCGAACGGGGCTGACTGCACGGCCTCCAGGGGGCCGGCAATTGCGAGGGTTTCCGAGAACGGAGTCTCCCACTCCTGGGGCAAGTAATCATCCGGCAGGTGGCTGAGCGCCCCGAGTGCATAGACCATTCGCGACAACTGCAGTTCCGTCAACGGCGGCCGTTCGGCGCCTAGCCCCGGCCTTTGGTTCTGCAGGATGGCCAGCGCGTCATTCAGATTCGGGGGCCTAGGCGGTTCTTCGGCCGTGCGGGAGGCAACATTGGTGCGGGCCGCCAGAAAGCCGAGGAGTTCGTCGTACCATCCGGCGTTTGGGCCGGTGCTGCCGGGAAGGTAGCGCTCGACCGTGGCTTCGACGGCTGCACCGCCGCGAATGACCGCCTGGTCGAGGGCGCCGTAAAGCGCGAGGAGAGCTTGCAGAGGTGTCGGTTCATCGGTCGTGGCCATTGCGCCTCCGATCACGGGTTTGCCCAGGTAGCATACCGTCGCACCGTTTGATTTACGGCGTTAACTCAAATGCTATTGCGTTTCGGGCGATACGGCAGATTTTGCGGGAGGTTTCGTTGACTAACCCGGGTTTCCGCGACGACGGCACGATCGACGATCTGCCGTGGGCATCGGTTTTCGACCCTGCCGCAAACGCGCGGGCACTCAGCGCAATTCAGGCTGAGGGATTTCGGGCCGCCAGTCGGATCGTCGACCAATTCGTCCGAGCGGTGGGATCCAGCACGAACGGCGAAGCGACTGCGACACCAGCCGATTCGGCCAACGGCAACGCCACGGTTAACGGCGACGGTGCGATAGATGGAATTCAAGACCTCGAACGGTTAACCCGGGCCTGGTGGTCGATGGCCGGGCAATTCCTCCTTCGGTCAATGCCGCTCACCGCGACTGCCGGCAGCGAGGCGGTGAGCCTGGACGTGAACAATCCCGACGCGAAGCGTGTCGTAAACCTCGAGGCGCCGGTTGGCGGTTCCGCCAATTCTGAGGTGTGGCTGCACAATAGGGGACCCGACGACCGCGGCGACGTCTGGCTGCGATGCAGTGATCTGCTCAGTCATGAGGGCGAGGTGATCGGTGCCGAGACAGTACATATCGACACCGCCGTGGTGCCGATGCCTGCACGGTCCAGTCGCGGGGTGACCGTCACCGTCGACATTGCGCCGGAGGTTGGGCCCGGCGTCTACCGCGGCACCTTGTTGGCCAGTGGGCATCCCGATCTTTGGCTCCCGGTGATGCTCACCGTCCGACCGCCAAGCACATGACCAGTACCGCTGACCGCGCCGAGTTGGTGACCGTGGTCGACGAGCGTCTGCGTGAGGTCGCCAAGTTGGTTCGCCGATCGATGCTCGACGCGATACCCGACAGCGAACCCAGCCAGTGGCTCTATGCGCCGATGCGCGAGTACCCGACGCGGCCGGGCAAGGCGTTGCGGCCCGCGTTGTGCCTGTCGGCGGGCCGGGCCTTCGGCGCGGAACCGAATGAACTGCTTGGGTTGGCCGTCGCGATCGAAATGCTGCACAACGCATTCCTGGTGCACGACGACATTGCCGATGGCAGCGAAATACGCCGCGGCAGACCGACTTTGGCGGCAACACATGGAGTGGCCGCGGCCCTCAACGCCGGCGATGCGTTGGCTGTGGTCGCCGGGCAGGTGTTGCGACGGGCGACTCGGCGACTCGATCGCGACCTCGCGGAGCTGGTGTGGGCCGAATTCGACACCATGGCTATGCGCACTCTCGAGGGTCAGGCGACCGAGATCGGTTGGCAGCTCGATGAAGTGGAGGATCTCCGCCCAGAGGACTACCTGCACCTCATCATGCACAAGACATGCTGGTACACTACCATCCATCCGCTGCGGGTCGGCGCAATTGTCGGCTCCGGCGGCACCGCCGATCTCGGTCCGTTGGTGCGGTTCGGGTTTCACTTCGGTGCGGCGTTTCAGATCCGCGACGACTTGCTCAATCTGGTCGGTGACGAGCGCACGTACGGCAAGGAAATCCTTGGTGATCTTTACGAGGGCAAACGCACGCTGCCGCTCATGCATCTGCTCAGCGTCGCGCAGGGCTCCGACCACGCGCTGGTCCGCGAATATCTGCACCTGAAACGATCGGAGCGCTCTGCCGAGCTGGTGCAGCGAGTGCGCGCCTTGATGGACGACTACGGCAGTATCGCGTTCACCAGTGAATACGCCGAAGGCATCCTGCTGGTCGCCGAGGAGTACTTCGAGCACGCCTTCGAAGGCGCCGAACCCGGCCCCGACCTCGATTTCCTGCGAGCGCTGGTGCCCTACGTCTGGGCGCGGTGGCGTTGACCGCCGGGCTAGGGTAGATCGCCGTGGCCGAGACCGCGCCGTTGTGCGTGCAACTGATCGCCAAGACCGAGTTCTTCGCGCCGCCGGACGTGCCGTGGAGCACCGACGCCGACGGCGGCCAAGCGCTGGTCGAATTCGCCGGGCGGGCGTGCTATCAGAGCTGGTCCAAGCCCAATCCCAAGACCGCGACCAACGCCGGCTATCTGCGGCACATCATCGACGTGGGGCATTTCTCGGTGCTCGAGCACGCGAGTGTCTCGTTCTACATCACCGGCATTTCACGCTCATGCACGCACGAGCTGATCCGGCACCGGCATTTCTCCTACTCGCAGTTGTCGCAGCGCTACGTTCCCGAAAAGGAATCGCAGGTCGTCGTACCGCCGGGCATGGAAGACGACGCCGAATTGCAGCAGATCCTCGCCCAGGCCGCCGACGCCAGCCGCGCCAGCTACACCGAGCTGCTGAGCAGGCTGGAAGCCAAGTTCGCCGATCAACCCAACGCGATATTGCGGCGCAAACAGGCCCGTCAGGCCGCCCGCGCCGTCTTGCCCAACGCCACTGAGACCCGCATCGTGGTCACCGGGAACTACCGAGCTTGGCGGCACTTCATCGCGATGCGGGCCAGCGAGCACGCCGATGTGGAAATCCGGCGGCTGGCGATCGCGTGTCTGCGCCAGCTCATCGATGTCGCGCCCGCGGTCTTCGGCGATTTCCAGATCGCCACGCTGGCCGACGGCACCGAGGTGGCGACAAGTCCGCTAGCCACCGAGGCCTGAGCCGGCGTGGTCGTCGGCGCTGACCAAAAAGGCTGGCGCCGCCAGGTAACCTGGGTCCGTGAGTTCCAGCGGATTCGACGTCTATACACGATTGGGTACGCTGTTGACCGCCATGGTGACGCCGTTCGGACCCGACGGCTCCCTCGATATCCCGGGCGCGGTGCGATTGGCGAATCACCTCGTCGACGCCGGCTGCGACGGATTGGTGATATCGGGCACCACCGGCGAGTCGCCGACCACGACCGATGCCGAGAAGCTCGCTCTGCTGCAGGCCGTGCTGGAGGCGGTGGGAGACCGGGCCCGGATCATCGCCGGAGCGGGCACCTACGACACCGCGCACAGCATCCATTTGGCCAAGGCGTGCGCCGCCGAGGGCGCACACGGCTTGCTAGTGGTTACGCCGTACTACTCGAAACCGCCGCAGGCCGGGCTGATCGCACACTTCACCGCGGTCGCCGACGCAACTCCGCTGCCGGTGCTGCTCTACGACATCCCGCCACGCTCGGTGGTACCGATCGAGTCCGAGACTCTCCGTGCGCTGGCGGCGCACCCGAACATCGTCGGGGTCAAAGACGCCAAGGGTGATCTGCACGCCGGGGCGCAGCTGATGGCGGAAACCGGTCTGGTGTATTACTCCGGCGACGACGCCTTGAACCTGCCCTGGCTGGCGATGGGCGCCACCGGATTCATCAGCGTGATCTCCCATCTGGCGGCAGGTCAGCTCCGGGACTTGCTGTCCGCCTTTGCCTCCGGAGATGTCACCACTGCCCGCAAGATCAACGTCGCTATCAGCCCGCTGTGCAACGCCATGAGTCGCCTCGGCGGGGTGACGATGTCCAAGGCGGGGTTGCGCCTACAGGGCGTTGAGGTCGGCGACCCGCGGCTGCCACAGGTGGCCGCGACTGCCGAACAGATTGACGCACTCGCCGTCGACATGCGTGCGGCCTCGGTGCTCAGGTGAGCCGGAAAGTGGCTCATCAGTGGATGTAGACCTTCGGCCGCCGGGTCCGCTGACCACTGGCGGTCTGCGGATCACCGCGTTGGGCGGGATCAGCGAAATCGGCCGCAATATGACGGTTTTCGAGCATCTGGGCCGGTTGTTGATCATCGACTGCGGGGTGATGTTTCCCACCCACGACGAGCCGGGCGTCGACCTCATCCTGCCCGATTTACGTCACATCGAGGACCGGCTCGACGATGTCGAGGCGCTGGTGCTGACCCACGCGCACGAGGACCACATCGGGGCGATTCCGTTTCTGCTCAAGCTGCGTCCCGACATTCCGGTCGTCGGCTCGAAGTTCACCTTGGCGTTGGTCGCCGCGAAATGCCGTGAGCACCGGATCAAACCGGTGTTCGTGGAGGTGGCGGAGGGACAGCTCAGCACGCACGGGGTGTTCGAATGCGAGTACTTCGCGGTCAACCACTCCATTCCCGACGCGCTGGCTATCGCGGTGCGCACCGCCGCCGGAACCGTTTTGCACACCGGCGACATCAAGCTCGATCAAACACCTTTGGACGGCCGTCCCACCGACTTGCCGGGGAT
>Ga0210390_10000966_pt1 | contig 28944 bp, 22 predicted proteins | sample IncBWH11OmetaG_FD_161050 | JGI IMG/M metagenome (GOLD analysis project Ga0210390, IMG submission 161050) | Forest soil microbial communities from Barre Woods Harvard Forest LTER site, Petersham, Massachusetts, United States - Inc-BW-H-11-O ...
TGTGCGCTTGTCTGTCCCGTGCAAGGATGCATCACCATGGTGAGTGTGGATACGGGACGGGACAGTCTGACCTGGGACGACTATCAGGAAAAAATTGCCCGGGGCGAAATGGCCCCTTTCCCGGCGCACCCGTAGTTTGGACATTCCCAATCTGTGGCCCGAAGTGGCCCCGGCGCAGGTAGGGCGAAGCTCCGGGTAGGGTGAGGCTCCGTCCGAACCGGACCTTGCCGCTTGGCTTTGCCTGACAACGTCACCCCCCAAAAAATTCTCGCTTGGATTATTGTTCATTTCACCCCAGCGCGAACAAGATCTTGGATTTTCGCGTCCGACATTTTCTGTCTTACGCCAATGGCTTCGCATATCGTAGTCGCTCGAACGACTTTTATTTAAGGGGGGTCACGTGGCAGGCGCGGGCAACCCGGGAAGCCCCGGTTCGGACGGAGCCTCACCCTACCCGGAGCATCTACCTGCGCCGGGACGGCTAAAGTCCGGAAAACGCGACGTCGAGAACTTCGAGCATGAAATCGGCGTCGGCATGGGTGATGCACATCGGAGGCTTGATGCGGAGGGTGTTACCGAACAGCCCTCCCTTGCCGATCAACAGACCCAATTCCCGGGCGGTCTCGAAAACCTGCACGCACTCGTCTTTCGCAGGCTCCTTGGTAATTCGATCTTTGACCAGTTCAATCCCAAGCATCAGACCTTTGCCACGGGCGTCGCCAATGATACTATGTTTCTCTGCTAATTTGCGGAATCCCTCCCGCAAGTGGTTGCCAACGTGAAGCGAATTCTCTTGCAGGTGCTCACGATCAATGACCTGAAGGACTGCGCGGCCTTGCGCACAGACTACCGGATTCCCGCCAAAAGTATTGAAATGAATCCGAGAAGCCAGCGCTCGCGCGATCTCGGGCTTGGTCACCACCGCAGCCAGCGGCACACCGTTGCCGATGCCCTTGGCCATGGTCACGATATCAGGAACCACGCCTTGCGTTTCAAAGCCCCAATAGTGCGTTCCGGTCCGCCCAAAACCAGGCTGCACCTCGTCTGCGATGCAGACCCCGCCCGCCGCCCTCACGTGTCGATAGGCACCTTCCAGATAACCATCTGGGAAAACGACCGCTCCACCGACACCTTGGATCGACTCAGCGATAAACGCCGCGATCCGGCCTGGAGTGGCGTATTGGATTAGGTTCAAAACGTCATCCGCGTATTTTCTCCCTGCTGCCGGATCATCATAACCGTACGGACCGCGATAAGGATCAGGCGCGATGGCGTGGTGCACCCCAAAGCTGTGGGGGACGTTGAATTTCCAGGTGTGGTGCGAGGTAAGTGCCATCCCAATGGAGTTGCCGCCATGGTAGCCATTGCGCAACGCGATGACGTCGAAGTTACCGGTGAAGGCGCGCGCCATCAGGATCGCAAGATCATTGGCCTCCGAGCCCGAGTTGACAAAATAACAGACCTTCAGATCACCTGGCATCTTTTGCGCGAGGTCGCGTGCATACTCGGCGATATTTGGATGCAGATAAATAGTCGTGGTGTGTTGCAGTGTTTCGTTTTGCCGATTCGCAGCGGCTACCACATCGGGATGGCAATGACCGACGCTGACTGTCACGATTCCAGCAAACCCGTCGAGATAGCGCCGGCCCTTCTCATCGAACACGTATTGGCCGCGACCCTCGACGATCATGATCGGTTTCTTGTAGTACGTGAAAACCGTCGGGTTAACGAATTGTTGGCGCAGAGCTAGAACTTCGTCCGCGGAAGGCCCGGCATAAGCTCTTGGCGTGTAGTCGACCGGCGGAAGCTGAGGCGTTTTCATCTGGTTTGAAGTGGAGTGTTCCGTGACTTTGGTTGCTGTTCGAAGTCCTTATAGTGGTTCAAACTTATTCATCGAGGCAGCGGGCGAAGCAAGTATTCCTGCTTTTCGATGGTGAGCGACCCGGGGAGGGGGGAAGGAAGGGGAGGAGGTCGAGGGCGAGAACGTTAACGATAACGAGGACGATTGGTTAGGAGGCCCAGATATCCTCCAGATAACGGTGGTTCGCCACTAGTCCGGTCAGCCAGGCATTCCCGTCGGCCGCTGTGGTGCCAGTGTGCTGCTGGAACACCTCGACAAAGGCCTGCCGAACACCCGGCGCCATCCGCGAGGCCTCCCCGCAGACGAAAATGATTGCCTCCCGCTGGAGGAGCCGCCACACGTCCTCGCTACGCTCTTTAATCGCTTGTTGCACGTAAGCTTTCGGCTTGCCTGGCTCGCGCGAAAAAGCAGAAACCAGCCGCGTGACCCCAGCTGCTTCGAAGGCGCGCAGTTCATCCTCATAAAGGAAGTCCTGCAGCGGATCGCGGCAGCCAAAGAACAAAATCGACTCGCCGACGGGAACCCCTTTTTGCTTCAGCGCCGCGCGCTCCAGGAGGAAGCCGCGGAACGGGGCGACACCCGTGCCGGGACCAACCATGATCATCGGCAGGTGGGGGTTGTCGGGAGGGCGAAACGGAATAGTGGGCTTGCGGATGAAGCCGAAGACCGTGCCTCCGATCGGCTGCCCGGCCAGATAGTTCGAACAAATTCCCTTGAATACGCCGGAGCCGCTGCGCGCCGGACTCTCGACCACGCCGACGGTGATGCTGCAGGTATCCGCCGACACCAGCGGCGAAGACGAGATTGAGTAGTAGCGCGGCCGGAGCGGCGGAAGCAGATCAAGAAATGCCGCGAACGATGGTTCGCAGGACGGGTACTCGTCAAGCAGATCGAGAACCGACTTGCGTGCCACGAACACCTGCTCGCGGTAGCGTACCTGACTGGCGTCGTCCTCTCCGGCGAGCGCCAGAAGAGCCGAGCGGTGCGCGGGATCATGCGCCGACTCGGCGAGTGTGGCAAGCTGCGCTCGCGTCGCGACTTCTTGCAGTTCGACGCGGTTGGCCAGCACGCCGAGTAGAGGCACCGGCTCGTTGACCGGCAGGTAGGTGCTGGCGTTCGTCTGCGAGGTAATGGTCACATATAGGGCGGCATCAAGATTAAACCGTCGCAGGACACGCCGGATCTGATCGAGACTGTTCCGCGGCACGATGCCCAGGTGGTCGCCGGATTGGTAGGTGACGCCCGAGGGAAGGGCGATCTCCAGGTGCCGTGTCGAGCGCTCGGATGGCCGCGCACCATCTCGAGGCTGCAGCTCGCGGTTGACGCGAACCGTCATGCCTGCGGCACTGTACGACCGGATGATCGGGTTGGCGGCCTGCTGATTGACAAAGGTCACCGAGAAGCGCGGACCCGTTGTCTGCGCCCGGGCGACGCTTTCAGGCAGGCTGAGTGCCGCGGCCACGGAGGGCCATAGTCCGCCGTACCAGGTGCGGTAATCGCTATCGAAGTCGCCGCGCGCATCACCTGCACCCCGCCGGTACATCGGCTTCGCCCCGTGCTTCCCGAGTTGGACGTCGATCAGGGTTGGGATCGCCTGATAGGTTGCCGCCCAGTCGCGGTTCCCGCAGCCGAAAATGCTGTATTCCACGCCAGCGAACGCATCCGTCGCTAGCGAAGGGTCCTGAAGCCACTGGCAGAACTTCACGGCATTATCAGGCGGTTGGCCGTTGTAGGATGCGGTAACGACGATCACGGCCCCCTCTTTAGGGAGTGAACCGACATGGTCGTCAAGCGCCCCAACCGTGGCCACGAATCCGCGATTCCTCGCATCCTCGGCGATGCTATGTGCTAAGCCTTCGGCAGTGCCGAGGTTCGAGCCATAGAGGACGAGCAACCGCGTTTGGTGCGCGTCTGCACCGAGCGCCGGTGCTACGGAGTGAGGTACGACGGCTGGCTGCGCCGCTGCCGCTGGGAGCGTCGGTGTCAGGAGTCCGGTGGCCACGCGCCCAACCCGCAGCTTGACCTTGATGTGGAAGTTGTTGGGCTTGATGGTGAGCGTTTGCTTGGTTTCGAGCTGGTAACCAGCAAAGTCGACGAATTCGAACCGCTGAAGGAGCATACTCAGAACCAGGATAGCCTCCTGCATGGCGAATTGCCGCCCGATACAGGCGCGCTGCCCGGTGCCGAAGGGCTTGTAGGCGTTCGCCGGGATCTTGGCCCGGTTCTCGGGACTGAATCGGTCCGGGTCGAACTTCTCGGGGTTCTCGCCCCACACTTGCTTGTCGCGGTGTAGCATCGCGGTGAGGATTGTCGCAGAGGTTTCCTTCTCCAGCCGATACTTGCCACCAATGACGGTGCCTTCACGCGGATGACGGGTGAAGGCCGGCGCTGTGGGCCATAGCCGCAGCGTTTCCTCGAGAATCTGGTGAACGTACGCCACCTGGTGGACCTGGGGATAAGTTGGCAGCACGCTTAGATCCGTGCCCAGCACGCGGTCCACTTCGTCGTAGGCCCGTGCTAGTATATCGGGATTCTTTAGCAGGGCATAGAACGCGAACGACAGCAAGCCACTGGTGGTCTCGTGGCCGGCGATCAGGAAGGTGATGCATTGGGCGATGATGTTGGTGTCGCCAAGCTTCTCACCCGACTGACGATCGACGACGGTCAGCATGCGGTCGAGCAGGTCGTTGACGGTACCCAAGGCACTGGACGCGCGGCGTTCCTGGACGATCTGCTTCACTGTCTGCAACATGAACTCCTGATAGGCCAGGAGCTGACGAGCCCGCTTGGGATGCAGCCTTCTCTGGATAGGCAATTCCTGGGAGCTTGCTTGTGCCGCTTCGAGGCTTCCTACCATGGCGACCACGAAGGGGTGGGGAGTGTCGCGGTAGAGGGAGTTAAAGCGATAGTTGAAGCCGCAGAGGGCAATCGTGTCCAGTGTGAGCCGGGTCATGTCGGCCGGCACATCCACCGTGTCGTCGGGGTTCAACCGCTCCCACTTTTGCGAGAGCTGCACGGCGAAATCGAGCATCCGGGGATAATAGCCACGCATCGCGTCCGCACTGAACGCGGGCAGGAGCACGTTATGGGCCTTGCGCCAGTTCGGATCCGACGTCTCGGAAGTAAACAAGCCTCGTCCAACTGGGCCCTTTGCTAGCGCCTTTAAGCCTGGCCCGAGCATCTTGTCGAACCGTGACTCATCGCACAGCTCGTCGACCAGAGTGTGGCCCGAGACTATGACGCGGGTGCCGCGGCCTGGGATCTCAAGTTGGAAAATGGGACCGTAGTCCCGTGCCAGATTCATCAGGCTTTCGATTGGGTGCCGGGCGTCCAGATCGAAGAGGTTACCGACCACCAGATGGCCCGGTGGGCGGGGAATCGGCTGCAGAGGAGGTACGGTATCCATATGATGTGTCCTCTCTGCTCTTTACCGGCGTCCGTCGCTCGATAGGATCGGATCGATCAGAGTGGTGAAGAGGAAAACCACTCAGACCACCGCATTAGTCTGCATTGCCCGGCCATATTTTTGCATGACCGGGTATTTTTGCTAGTGGATTTGTTGCCGTTGTTGCCGCACACAGCGCAAGAGGCCTTAAACGAGATCAGCTCTTCAGCACTAGTTCCGTTTGCGCCTGCAATAACGAAACGGCTTCTCGAGCAATGGCCGGTGCCGCTGATAAACCCGGGGAAGAAATACCAGCAACATGAATAAATCGTTGGTCTTTGCTGGAAGGAGCAATCCAAAAGGCATTGGTCTCCACACAAATAGGACGAGAACCACTAAAAACGTTGCAGGTTCTTTCCATTCTTAAATTAGGAATAATTTTCCTTCCAATAACGCCAATTCTTTCGAATTGCTCCAGGGTAATTAGTCGAGTCTCCTCTTTGGCAATGCCATCTTCGGCAGTAGGTCCAACCAATAGATGGCCGTCTAACATAGGAGCGACTATCACTCCCTTGCCATGAATAGTGGGTGCCAGAAATAAGATATGATCATTGATGATGCCTCTTTCGGTCTTTTCGATAACGCGATATTGCCCTCTTCTGGCTCTTAGGCTGAAATCTCTGTCATCAATCATCCGGGCAATTACATCCGCATAATGACCAGCCGCGTTGATGATAAATCGGCTTCCATAAGTCGCACTTTGAGAGTGAGAAGTAGTGGTTTTAACTATAAACAGTTCTGGATCTTTAGTGATACTTTCGATCTTGTTTCCCAAAAATACCTGGGCTCCATTCGAGACGGCGCTCTCAACTAATGTTTTAGTTAAACAGACTGGATCGACAATGTGAGAGCCTGTGCATAGGAGCGCCGCGCTGATTTGAGGATTAACATTAGGTTCTAAATTCAAGCATTGGTCACGGCTTAAAATCTGCAATTCATTCTTTTTTAGTCCATTGGTGATTCCTTGATTGTATAGTCTCTCAATTTCCTGCGTTTCTAAGTCATTAAAGGCCAAAACGAGGGAATCAACTTTTTGCCGCGGAAAATCTAGTTGGTTAAACCACTCGTTCTCATAAATGTGTCTTCCCAAAAGATTTAATTTGGCAGCTAGAGTTCCCGGGCTGGGATCAAATCCGCCGTGGATAACGCCAGAATTGCCCGCCGATGTTTCTTGAGCTACTTGTAAATTCTTTTCGAAAATAGCAACTTGTAAGCGATATTTTGAAAGTTCCCTGGTGATCGCTGCCCCGATTACACCAGCACCGATGATCATCACGTCAAATACCGGAAGTCCTTGAAGGTTCATAAAGTTAGAATTGAATTTTGCTCGATATCAATTTGATCGGTGGACAGCGCGCCTTCTGTGATCACCAGGCCTACGCCGCCATTCTCGAAGGGCGTCGCACTGCTGTCAGTTGCTCTGAGGACGATGGAGCCATCGACTGCGCCGGCGATCATTGCTCCGCGAACCTCCAGCTCGAGGGCGATCGCTTTTTCCAAAGTCCAGCGGCAGGGAACCTCCGCGAGGACAATGCGTGCGTCGTCGCGGATCTTGACCAGGCGCACACGCTCGTCTGCCTCCAGCAGCAAAGCGTAGTAACGCCGGAGGCCCTGGACACGCGCAGCGAGACCGGCGCTGGCGCCCAGATGGACGGTCACGGCGCTGGAGACTCGATAGTCGGTCCATTCGCGCGTGCCGTGGATAATGATCCCGCTGCCGCGATCCTGCGAGATGCGGAAGGTAGAGTGAAAGTTATCGCCGAACGAGCTGACATTGTTGACCCACGATTGACGCCAAAAAGCGTTCGGTTCCTTTGGTCGCCTGAGCTTCAGCCGCGGCGCGCCGCTCCAGCCGAGATAATCGAGCCACACGATGCCGTCGGCTCTTGCGCCATCTGACGTCAGGCAAACGCCAATTTGCTGAATGGGCTGACCGTCTAGGTCGGGAATCGTCCAACTCAGAACACCATCTTCGCCGGGTGCCAAGGCCACGGATGGGCTATCGTGATCGACGAGGTGATCATCGCGTCCATACACTTTGATTCGAAGAGAGGCGGACACCGTCGAAGTGTTCGCGATATCTGCTATTGCGTGCGCTTTGATCGTCTGGCCGGAATAAACGCGCGGACTTGCCAGCAGATGATAGGTCCTCATCTCATCCACATTGGGCGGTGAGAAGGTGGGTGTCAGCGCTGCCGCTGTTCTTCCTCGCGCCAGGCTCTTGAAGCGAAGCGCGAGGGCCGGCCGCCCCGATCTATCGGCTTGCTCGATCGACAGCAGGTCAGGTTGAACGGGGTCGCGCTCTGCCCTGAACCCCTGCACGCTGCCAGGCAACGTAAAGTGGAATTGCGCGCCATCCTTTGGAGGCGTCAACGGTGCCAAATCCGCCAATTGTCGCCCCAGATCCGCAATGTCATAGGCGAGGCGTGCCGCATCGTTGACCGCATAACCGCCGTCGCTGGCTGAAATGAGCGCGCGATCGGCGAGCGGACCGCGCCAATCGGGGCCGCCTTCGAGGCCCTTCAGTCCATGCATCACGCCGATCAGGCAGCCGACATTGCCGGCATTGCAATCTGTATCCCAACCAGATGTGTTGACAATCTTCATTGCCTGATGGAAATCGCCGCGTGAATAGAGCAGGGCAAGGATGATGAGAGCGTGATTGGGCACGACATGACAATTGCCCGGAAACTTGTCGTAGCCGTATCGGTCTTCGATCTTCTGCCTCGCGTCTCGCCAGTCCGAAAGTTCGGAACTCCAGGAGCGCACATCGGCGACCAGCCGCGCAATGAGCGAATCGCCCGGAATGACCGACAGCCCGACGTCGAGCAGATGGTCGATGTCGGCGGAGAGGAAGGCTTCTGCTTCCATCGCGGCAAGGAGCTTGGCGGCGTAGACAGACTCGCCGTCATGACTGACACTGCCGGCCGCTTCGGCGAATCGGGCGGCAAGGTGCGGGTTGCCCGGGGCGACCAGCGCCCAGCCGTCGATGAATATCTGCGCGCCGATCTGCTCGGCGACCGTCTTTCCGTTGGTGGCAATCGCGCCGGACAACGGGGCGGCGATCCCGCGCTGGAGATTCAGCCATGCGGTGTGTTCGGTCGAATTGCCGTTGCCGCCCCACCACAGAATGGAGCGCCGTTCGACGATCGAATTGAGCCAGGTTTTACCGATTTCCTCGGCCGTGAGATCTGCTTTAACACCATGTTCTGCGAGAGCGCGCACGAAAGTGAAAGTGCCGGATACGTCGTCGTCGGTAACCACCAGCGGCACCTTCAGACGGTCGTGAACGTAATATTCAATGGGACCTAGTTCCTGGAGGATGCGTTGGTAGGTCCATCCTTCAAAAGGACGGCCGAGGTAAACGCCGATAAGTTTGCCGAGCACGCCGGCGTAGACACGTTCGAGATAGTCGGCAGGGATGGACATGGTTTCGATCCTTTTCGTTCAGATTTGAAATTGGGGTGGGTTCAACCTTTGACCGATCCACTGGCCATACCTTCGATGAAGCGGCGCTGCATCAGCAGGAAGGCGATCAGGACCGGGGCGACAATGAGGATCGCGGCGGCCATGATCTCCCCCCAGTCGCTGCTGTATTGGCCTCCAAGCGTGTAGAAACGCACCACGGCCGTCTGTTGATCGTGACTTTGCAGGAAGGTCGACGAGATCAGGAATTCATTCCAGGTGTTGAGGCCTGAGATCAAGGCGACCGTCAAAATGCCGGGAGAGACCAGCGGCAGCGAAATTTTGTAGAAGACCTGCCAGCGATTGGCGCCGTCCATGACGGCAGCTTCCTCGACCTCTTTGGGGATTGCCAGAAAGTAAGTGCGCAGCAGAAAGATGGAGAACGGGCTGAAAATCGCGGTATAGACGAAAGACAACGCGAAGACATTGTCAATCAGCCCGAAATGGGCAAAGCCGAAATAGAGCGGGAAGAGATAGAGCTGAATCGGCAGTGTGGTGGTGGCGAGCAGATAGGCGCTGATCCAGCGCCATCCGCGCGCGATCTGACGCGCCAGCGCATAAGCCGCCATCGAGGAAGTCGAGCAAATCAGCACAACGGCCAAGCCAGTCGTCTCCGCGCTGTTCAATAGCGACCGCCCCAATTGGGCGTCCGTCCAGGCGCGGGAGAAATTGACCCATTGGAGAGCGCGGGGAAGGGCTAGCGGATTGGCCACGATCTCCGCGCTGGTCTTCAGCGCGCTGACGATCATTAAGGAGAGGGGAAACAGGGCGATGACCGCCCCGACCGCCAGAATGGAATAGGAGGCTAAGATCGTGCCGCGTCCCAGAGTCTGATTCATTGGTCTACCGTCTTCTAAATCCCCTCTTTTTGTTGGATTCGCACGTAAAAGACGGTGGCGATCAGGCCGAAGAAACTGATGACCAGCGCGACGGCAGCAGCCGGACCCATGGTGTAATTGTAAAACGCGTATCGATAGGAGAGCGTGGAGAGCACTTCGCTCGAATAAGCCGGACCGCCTTGGGTCAAAACATAGACGAAGTCGAAGGCCAGGAACGACCATATGATTGTCATGATCATCATCAGCGTGATCGTGGGCCGGATCGCAGGAATCAGGACATAACGCATTAACTGGAAGAAGCCGGCTCCGTCGATGAGCGCTGCCTCGATCTGGGAAATGTCGACCTGCCGAAAGGCCGCGAAGAAAATCACCGCGAGAAATCCCCACCAATGCCAGAGATCAACCGACGCGACTGCATAAAGGGCGGTGGGCGGCCGGGCGAGCGGATCGGCAAGAGCAATCCCGTAGAGTTTAAACCAGCCGACGAGGCCCGATTCCGGATTATAGATCATGCCTTGCCAGACGCGTGCCACGACGACGGTGGCAATAATGACCGGCAGGAAATAGATGACCTGAAAGAACGTGCGCCCGCGTCGAGCAACTAGAAGAAGCGAACCGGCCCCGAGGCCCATTGCGATCGGGATGGTGAGGAAGATAGCCGTCCATTTGATATTGTTGATCAGCGCCGAAAAGAAAACGGGATCGGCGAAAATCGCCCGGAAATTGGCCAGACCGACAAAGGTCGGCGCCGTGGCGCCGTCCCATTCGACGAAGGCCATCGCGATGGTGAGCAACGCCGGGATCAAAATGATCACGATATTGATCAGGAGAGCGGGCAGTAGGAATGGCATCGGCGAATCCGGGAGATCGGTGATTAAAGTCTCGGTGTGGGCGCCAAGGCGGAGAGGGGAGCGAGGAAGCGGCTGCGGCGATCTGTCTCAGCGCGCCGCGAGAGGAGGCACTTTGCCCTCTGCCATCTCCTTTGCGAAGATTTCCTGCATCTTCGTCAGGTAGTCCGTAGTGGAAATCTGCCCCAACCACACCTGTTCAATGCCGTGGATGAGGTAATCTTCGGTCGCTGGTGGCCAAAAAGTCCAGGTCGTGTAGCCGAAGTTTCCTTGCGCAACGGCTTTGGAAAACGACGTGAAGGTCGTCGCGAAGATCGGCGAGACATTCTTGCTGAGTTTGGCTTCGTCAATCGAGGTTAGAGGCAGGTTCCAATCACCTGGCCAGTCCTTGCTGATGCGGTCATAGAACGCGTCCGAATAGAGGTAATCGAGAAACGCTGCTGCCGCGTCGGGATTGGCCGAATTCTTATTGATAGACATCGTGCTGCCGGTTCCGATGGCGTAGATCGGATAGGGCAACCCATCGCGCAGGCTGGGGAATGCGGCGACGCCGAGCTCCTGTCCGGTCTGCTTGAATGCGGCCACCATATTATCGAACGAGAAGGTGCCGTTCGGCGCCATGCCTGCTTCCCCCTTGGCGAGAAGAAGCGCTTCCTGATCGCCCGTTAAGGAGAAATAATTTTTGCCGAACCATCCCTTCTGATACCAGTTTTTCAGCACGTCGATCGCTTGCACGAAGACCGGATCCGTCCAGGGAATCTCGCCTTTCAGGGCCTTATAGATATTCTCCGGTCCTGCGTAATGATTGAGGATGACACTGACGTGCCATTCATTGGCGGCGCGCCAGTCTCCGTTTCCCACTGAGAACGGCGTGATGTTCTTCGCTAACAACGCTTCAGCGATGGTGTTCAATTCCGCCATCGTTTTGGGCGCAGTCCAGCCATTTTTATCGAACAGAGTCTTGTTGTAATAGAGGACCATCGTTTCAAAGGTGCGCGGCAAGGCATAGTTGTGGCCCTTGTATTCACCGGTCTTGAGGACAGGACCGAGGATGCGTTTGTCGAGATTGTATTTCTTGATGTAGTCGTCGAGCGGCAGCAGATGGTCGGATTGCACCAGCGCCAAGGTGGTGCTCGGCCCGGGGGTCATGACAATATCTGGACCTTTTCCCGAGACGACGGCCATTCGAATTTTTTTGTCGCCGTTTCCACCGGCCAGCACGTCGAGGGTGAGCGGTGTGGTCGGATGCGCCGCATTGAACGGCTCGACGAGGTCCTTCTGCATGATTCGCTGCTGTTCCGGATTTCCGCCACGTTGATACCAAAGCGTGATCGGCCCGTCGGCCCTCGCGATCGTAGACAGAGCTGCAGCCGCTGTCAGGGTAGCGACGAGCGCCCTGAATTTCGATCTGGAATCCTTCAATAAACGCATCTCGATTCTCCTTCATTCGTTCATCGTCTCCCTAAAATTCGGCCCGCGCCATTCAGGCAGAATCCCTCGAACAAATCAAGCGCGGCCCCGCACAGTTGAAGCGATTGGAGCCGTGACGATCACCGGGGACCTCGCATTGGACAAAAAACGGCAAGATGCGCATTCCAAGCGGAGTATTGCAATCAGATAAAGCAACAAAGAAGTCGGATCTCGAAGTGAGTCGAGGAGGCCTTGCAATTCGGTGTACCGTGCCATTCTATCTTAGCGCGAGACGAAGAAGCATGGCTAAAACCCAAAAGATCATCATTTCTTGCGCTATCACTGGCGCCATCCACACTCCGTCAATGTCGCCCTACCTCCCGATAACGCCGGACCAGATCGCAGGGGCGTCGATTGGCGCAGCCAAAGCTGGCGCGGCGATCGTGCATCTACATGCACGCAATCCCGAGACGGGCAAACCAGACCATAGTCTCGCCGCGTTTGCCGCATTCCTGCCGCGAATCAAACAGTCGACCGACGCCGTAATAAATCTGACCAGCGGAGGCGCGCCCTACATGAGAATTGAGGAACGCATTCAGCCGGCGGTGGCGTTTAGGCCCGAACTCGCATCCCTCAATATGGGCTCGATGAATTTTGGCCTCTTTCCAATGTTGGAACGCTTCACCGAGTTCCGGCATCCGTGGGAACGTGACCACTTGGAAAACAGCCGTGATCTGGTCTTCCGGAACACCTTTAAGGATGTTGAGTACGCACTGCAGACCTGTGCGGGTAACGGCACCCGTTTTGAATTCGAGTGCTACGACATAGGTCACCTCTACAACTTGGCGAATTTTCTCGACCGCGGGTTGGTGCAGCGGCCCCTTTTTGTTCAATCGGTCTTTGGCATCCTGGGCGGAATTGGGACGCACCCCGAGGATGTGGTGCACATGAAGCGCACCGCCGATCGGCTCTTTGGCGGGGATTACCGCTGGTCTGTCCTGGGCGCCGGACGCCGGCAGCTTCCGATTGCCGCCTTGGCCGCTGCGATGGGCGGGAATATACGGGTGGGATTGGAGGACAGCATTTGGATCGGAGCGGGTGAGCTGGCAATTAGCAACGCTGTTCAAGTGCGTCGCGCCCGGCAGATCATCGAAGGTCTGGGATACGAGGTCGCAACACCGACCGACGCACGCGAGATCTTGTCGCTCAAAGGCGGAGATAAGGTCGCCTTCTAAAAGGAGTTCAGGAGTTGCAGGAGTTACAGAAGGAAGATGTCTGCTCAATGGGTTGAACTGAACGCGATTTCAAAATACCGCGCGCACGCGCGGTCCTGTCCTCAATTCTGCAACTCCTGAACTCCTGCAACTCCTGAACTCCTACGTGACGTTTAAAGATCCCGTGAGATTGCCGCGTCGATCGATGCGTAGCAGTGAGGGTCGTAGCTACAGGAAACGCTCCGGTTGGGCGACATAGGCCCGGACCTTTGCAAAAAGCTTGATCGCCTCCATCTCGGGATATTCTGAGCGAGCGAGCAGCCAGCGGGAAAGGAGCGTCCCGAGCGTATGGTAAACCGCCTCGGCATCATGGGCTTTCTCTCCACCAAGCTCCTGCCAGATTGCAGCATCGATCATTTGTATGCTTGTGGGCTGATTCATTCTTTGAGGCGCTAGTTTTATTTTAGCGCATTCACGGCGGTTCTTTCGATAGGAAGTCCCTCTTTGTAACGTTCCATGAAGGCCGCAAAGCCAACGACATCCCGCTGATCGGGGTCAATTGTCGTACTATTGTCACCGGCGAAGACTTTGTTGGAGAGATAGGCTTCCAGGGGTTCTTTCTCTTTTTTATGGAGCACATAAGAGGCAAGCAATGCGATCCCCCATGCGCCGCCTTCGCCTGCGGTTTCCATCACGGAAACGGGAACATTCATCGCCGCTGCCATCATTTTCTGACCCACTTCCTCCGTTTTGAAGAAGCCACCGTGACCAAGAACCTTGTCGATTTTCACTTGCTCCTGTTCAAAGAGGATGTCCAATCCGATTTTTAACGTACCGAGTGCCGAGAACAGATGTGTACGCATGAAATTCGCAAGGGTGAAGCGGCTTTCGGGCGTACGGACGAACAGTGGACGCCCCTCTTCCAGGTGGGTGATCGGTTCGCCCGAAAAATAATTGTAGGCTAGAAGACCGCCACCATCCGCCTCACCCGTAAGGGCTTTTTTGTACAACATTTCAAACAGTTTTGATTGACTGATCTCCACCCCAAGCGAATCCACGAATTCTCGGAACAGACCGACCCATGCATTAAGATCGGTTGTGCAATTGTTACTATGAGCCATAGCCACTGGCTTGCCGCTGGGCGTCGTCACCATATCGATCTCTGGGTGGAGTTTCGAGAGCTCCTTTTCCAAAACGATCATGGCAAAGACGGACGTTCCCGCGGAAACGTTGCCCGTTCGCTCAGCTACGCTGTTAGTTGCTACCATGCCGGTACCTGCGTCGCCCTCGGGCGGACAGAGCGGGATTGCCGTTTGCAGGTGTCCGGTAGGGTCGAGCAGCTTGGCTCCTTCTTCGGTAAGCACCCCCGCAGGATCTCCTGCCGTTAAAACTCTGGGAAAAATGTCCTGCAGTTTCCACGCGATATTTTCCGCTTTGAGCCGTTTGTTGAATAGCTCGATCTTGCCTGCATCGTAGTCGTTGGTCTTGCTGTCGATAGGGAACATGCCCGAAGCGTCCCCAATGCCCAACACCTTCTGGCCCGTCAGCTTCCAATGCACATAGCCTGATAGGGTGGTCTGGTAGCTGATATTCTTGATATGGGGTTCCTTGTTCAATATCGCTTGATAAAGGTGAGCGATGCTCCAACGATGGGGGACGTTAAATTGGAACAGTTGAGTGAGTTCCTCAGCTGCTTGCGCGGTCGTGGTGTTTCGCCACGTACGAAAAGGGACAAGGAGATTTCCATCCTTATTGAATGCCATGTAACCGTGCATCATGGCGCTAAAGCCGATGGCGCCCATAGTCCGCAGCGGGACCTCGTAATTCTCCAAAATCTCCTTGCTCAACTTCCGGTAACTCTCCTGCAAGCCTGTCCAAACATCTTCGAGGCCATATGACCAGTTGCCATTTTCGTACCGGTTTTCCCAATCAAAGCTTCCTGAGGCAATCGGTCTATGATCCTCCCCGATCAGTACCGCCTTGATACGAGTCGAGCCGAACTCGATGCCAAGAACGGCCTTTCCGCTCTCAATTGCTTTTTGGGTATCGTTTCGATTCATATCAACTCCGTGATTTTGAAGTCATTAGGGTCCGGGTCGGCGGCGCTGGGGGGTTCGGGGTAAGGAGCATCGGGTTCATACCGTATGCCTTTGGCAAAGTCGAGCGTTTCACCCTGATTTTGTCAATGCTTCCAACCGCGAAAGAGCGCCAGCGATTCCGGTGATCGACCTGCATTGTTCACTGCGGGTAATACGGAAACTTTGGCAATGCGGGATTCATTTGGTCCCACAGTTGCGCGTCTGATGTCCACACGTCTGCTTGCGAACTAAACCAGCTCGGATCATCCAAGCTCGCGGTTCTGATCGCGACTACGTGCGGGACCAAGTCGGGCTTGCTCTGAATCGGGGAGCCGCATTCTGGGCAAAATCCACGCTGGGTCTTGCCACCCATCTGACTGGGCGAGGCATGGAAGCGTAGTGAGCCTTGCAAGAGCTTGAAAGCTTCCGTCGGCACGATGACGAAAGATGAATATGGGCCTCCGCTGGATTGCTGGCAATCTCGACAGTGACAGTGAAGCATCATAATAGGTTCTGCTGTGGATTCGTAGCGAACCGCGCCGCAAGCGCATCCGCCTGAAAAGGGTTTGGTAATTGTGGTCATGAGACAGATTAGTATCAGGCGTTGAATGGTGGGAGTGACAATTGTGGCAGGATTCGGATGGACTTGCTGATCACGGCTGCCTCACTTGCCATATTGGTCGTCGGTGACTTTTTCCATCCAATCGACGACTTTGCCGTCGAGCGCTTCCTGAATGGCGATATGCGTCATCGCCGTTGTTGGAGCCGCGCCATGCCAATGCTTCTCGCCCGCCGGAAACAAGACCACATCGCCGGGACGGATCTCCTCAATTGGACCGCCCTCGCGCTGCGCCCGGCCGCAGCCGGCTACGACGATCAGCGTCTGACCCAGAGGGTGTGTATGCCATGCAGTTCGAGCGCCGGGCTCGAATGTGACGCTAGCGCCGGCCGCGCGTGCCGGAGTGTTTGCTTGAAACAAGGGATCGATCCGTACCGTGCCGGTAAACCAATCGGCCGGTCCTTTGCTGGACGGTTGTGAACCACTTCTTTTGATTTCCATATTGAACTCTTTTCTTTGATTTATTCGTTGAATCACGCCGAGGCCGAAGAATTACGGAGATAGCGGGCCCTCTGACGCGATACCGGCGGCCACGCGGCCGGTGATCGTCGTGACCGTCGTTTGATCCCAGGACACGTTTGGCTCCACTTCCAGTTGCAGTTCGCCACTCGTATAGCGGAAGCAGAAGACCGGGCAAAACTCGCTCTCGTAGTAGCAGACCCTGACCTCGTAAGTGTCTTCTGCCGTCCAGGCGCTGCACGCGGCAACGGGTTCGTTGCCGTGCCCGCGCACGTCAGTTGTCCCCTTCAGCCATTTGGCGTAACCGACCTCCATCAGGTGCTCGCCGCCTTCGTCGCAGACGATGAGCGTGCTGCGATCGTAGCCGAACTTGACCGCTACGCTCTCAAGCTTCAGATCGTTACTCTCAAACTTATACGTTTTCCCAGACCATTGCTCCGCTCTCGGCGACGAGGGCTGCCCCTTCGGCTGCGGTAACGACAGGATCGCTAGCTTGTCGCAGCACTCGCGATAGGCTTGTGGACTGGCCGGCAACGCTTCGGGACGCATCGCGGGCAGCAGATGCTCCCAAACGTTATCCAGTACAGCCTGCATGACCCGCACGCCACCGATAATGGCCAGCAACGCATCCTGCTCAGGCATGACGATGCAGTATTGGCCGAAGGCGCCATCTCCACGATAGCAACCGTGGCGGCAGCGCCAGAACTGGTAGCCGTATCCGGCCGTCCAGTCGGGGTTGGTCTGAGTGTTGCTGTTGTCGGCGTGTATGCTCGTCGCCTCGGCGACCCATTCCGGCCTCAGGATGCGCTTTCCATCCCACATGCCCTGCTGCAGGTACATTTGGCCGAAACGGGCCATGTCCTCTGTCTTGATGTGTAGACCGGACCCGCCGATGTTGATGCCGCGCGGGTCGGTCTCCCAGGTGGGATTCTCGATGCCAAGCAAGTCGAATAGGCGCGGCCGCAGGTAGTCCAGCAGGGACTCACCGGTTAGTTTGGTGATGATGGCCGAGAGCATATACGTCGCCGCGGTGTTGTAGACGAACCAGGTGCCGGGCTGGTACTCGACAGTCAGCGACAGGAAGGTGCGGGGCCAGTTGTCGTCTTCGCCTCGGGACACCTGCCCAGCCGTATCCCCTTTGTGGCCCGCCCTCGAACCAAACAAGCTGACCTGATGGCGGTTCCGGAACACACGCCCGGTCGTGTCCTCCTTGTGGCCGGTGTTCATGGACAGCAGATGCCGCACGCGCATGGCCTTCAGGTTCTCACTGGGGTTCGACGGTGCGTCGTCGGGAAAGAACTTCAGGACTGGGTCATCCACTGTGAGCAGCCCTTGATCCACCGCCAGCCCGATGCCGGTGGAGGTGAAGCTCTTGCTCAGCGAGTATTGCGAGTGCGGGGATCGGGGCCCGTAGGGCGTCCACCAGCCTTCGGCGGCCACGTTGCCATGGCGCAGAAGCATGAAGCCGTGCAACGCATCCAACGGGTGGTCGTGCTGCTCGACCGCTCGGACGAAGTTTAGAACCGCCGAAGAGGGGATGCCCTCGGCTTCCGGGCTGCTGCGCTTCAATTGAGTTACCGGTTTCATGATATCGATCTACTCCTTACTTTTAATCCCGAGTTTAGGCTTTTCCGGGCGCACTTTCAAAAGTCCGAGTCGCACCAGGCTTTCGGCGGTGGCGATGATCGATTCCTCTGCCGAACGGGGTGTCCAACCTAAGGTCCGCTTGGCTTTTTCGCTGGTGGCGTTCTTCACCAGGCCAAGCTCAGGCAGGATCTGCCGCACTGCAGTATCGCGCAGCGCGGCGAGGCGCACCAGCCAGTTGGGCAATTGCCAGGTTGGCACCCTTTTTGCCAACCCGCCCATTCGCCTCTTCAAGATCTTGGCAACATCAAGAATCGACACAAAATCGCCGGCAACGGCCAGAAAACGTTCACCCTTGGCAGCGGGATGAGTCATAGCGCGAATGTGCAATTCGGCGACGTCCCGCACATCAACGATGCCGAAACAGAGGCGTGGGCAGCCGGGCATGGTGCCATCCATCAGGCGCTGTACCAATAGGATCGAAACCGAATAGTTAGGTCCCAGGACCGGACCTAACACGGCCACCGGATTGACCACCGCAAGTTCGAGAGAGCCGCCTTCGGCGGCAATGAAATCCCAAGCCGCTCGTTCGGCCAAAGTTTTCGATTTCACGTAGGGGAGAACGTCCCCATCGGGATCCGTCCAATTCGTCTCGTTAAAGGGCGCTTTCTGCGACTTCTGGGCATAGCCGACCGCCGCGAAAGAGGAGGTCAGAACCACCCGCTTGACTCCGGCTTCGCGTGAGGCGCGCAACACCCGGAGCGCCCCTTCTCGCGCCGGTACGATTAACTCGTCCTCGTTCTTGGGAATGTTCAGGGGGAGGGGCGATGCCACGTGGAGAACGTATTCGCAGCCGGCGACGGTTGCTGGCCAGCCCTCATCGCTTTCGAGATCGGCGGCGATAAAAGACAAGCGATCGCCCGGCACCGCGCCGCCCTCCTGCAGCATGGCACGCACCTCCCCCTCGCGCGTCAGGTCCCGCACCGTGGTGCGTACCTGATGGCCGGCGGCCAAGAGTTGCACGATGCAATGACTGCCGATGAAGCCAGACCCGCCGGTCACCAGGACGGTGCTCAACTTCTCCTCCTTGATCGTTTAATGGTGACGCCCATGGGTGCCGGGTCGTTTCGGCGCCATCGGATGAAATACTGCGACTCCGGTAGCCTCGTATCAAAACCGTCCCACTTGCAAGACGACATTCCCGGGTGCTCGGGGGGAGAACTGTGCGACTGAGAACCAACTCGTTAGGAGTACGGGGCTTAAGACTCACGGTAATTTTCGCCGAGATATCTGTTCAGCTCCTCAATGGACACCTTTAGAAAAAAATGATTGATCGGCTCCATTTTATGAAGTGTCTCCGAGATTCGCTCGGCTGCGGATTCCCCTTTGTTCAAATTAGCAAGTAGTTCATCGTATAACGTCGGCCACTCTTCGTAAAGCTTTGTCTTCACCTGCTCCCGTAAGGGCGAAGCGAAAGCCTGGATAACCGGAGCCTGCTGTTCCATTCCCCGGACTTGCGCGTCTGCCAGCATGGTCCTAAAGTCATTGCTGATTTCGTGAATGATTTTTTCTATTTCAGCCTGCTTGCGTGGCATATTGAGAAGCTCCGTGTCGAGTTTGCTTAGCTCCCGTTCTAACAATCGCCGACGGAAAAACCAAGCCAGGTTATACAGGTGATAAAGTCTCGTTTCCGTAGGATTGCTGGCGGGCTCATAAGGAACGACAACAGCCGCCGCGGCGAAGGAGAAGTTAGCTTCATCTCCTTTTAGATCAACCTTCTGAAGGCACAATCGGAACACGCGGTATTCGTCGACATATTGATTGGAAAATTTTATTCGCACTCCAACCGACGGATATTCGACCCGCTGACCATCGTAGGCCTGCCACATCAGGGCTGCTAATGGATAAATCCAGGGATCTGGGGATTCTAACTCACGGACAACATCCCGCCATTTGTAACATACGTTTGTTACTGGTTTACCGAATATAGCCTCCCAGCCCCCCTGACCCACCAGGTCAGCTTCGGGCGGAATCTTCCCGTCTTTTAGAATGTCAACCTGATCAAGTTTGATGCGGATCACAAACGACGGGCCAGCGAAGCGTGGGGGTGGCTTGGAGACTGCTGCTATAATCTTTTTTATATTGGTATTAACTAGATCTTCATTCTCCTGAAAAACATCGGGATATATCCTCCATGGCTCATCTACATATATTTGTCGGAAGAAGTCTTTTAATTTTTTTGCCGTTGCTGGAAGCGAGTTAAAGTCTTGGATAGGGGCAGGCACCTCATGTTCGGGGTCATGAAGGCAAATCAGCCTATGGTCTTTTTCCGAATTCCGCATTTTTGCGGTGAAGAATCCGATTTCGTACAGGCACCAGTCCCACTCAAATTGAGATCCTTCGTAAAAGAGGATGAGCCACGAGGCCTGGGCCAAGTCCTTTTCTATTTGCTGTCTATAATTGATGCCGACTTCGTATTTTCCGGAGTAGTGCATGCGAATCCGGGAACCTCCAAACGCGGAGAGCGCTACGGCGATGTCCCGGGCTCTATCGGACGATTGAAGTTTATGACTTATGAAGACGACGAGTTCATTCATATACGTACTTTAGGGCGCAAGTTACCTCGGCAAGAAAGCTCAGTCTTATTGTAAGGTTTGGTTCTCCCGTCTTCCAATGAAAAGGCGTCTAGTACTCCGAATGGATTATTTCCAAGCGACTGTTCGATTGTACTGACTGCGCACACGTATTGACGCCTTCGTGCACTGAATGGCGCAAATCATCCGTGACCTGGATGCACGATCAAGCTGAGGTCGTGGAAGCGTTCATGTGCTCTGGTCCGTTCGCGTGGCTTCCCGGTCCATAATGAAGGTCTTGGCTCCCAGCACGTCACCTACACGACGGGCCACTCGAGAAACCTGGGGTGGCCCGTCGCTTTTTTGGGGGGAGGTCTGGTTTGCCGTCGCGTCGAACGACGGCGTAAAGCGAGATAGTCAGGTTTAAAGCTTATCCAGTCCAGCATCTTCAAAAACAAGAATAACAATATATAAAATAAATACAATAACTATTATAACTTGCCGGGGCTTCGGGGCACATAAAGCCGGCAGCCGTCGGCTGGATCGAATCGTTGGCTCACCTCTTTAGAATGGACTGGAACATAGAACACGTTGCATGGAAAAAGCCCCACTTGCAGTCCACATGCAGGGAGTGCTTAGCGAATAAACAAGAAAAGTCTTTCATTCTGCGCGAAAAGGGAATCATCTTTGCAGCATGAACGAGAAGGAAATTCAAGCTCGTTTTGAGGAAATCCAAAAAGAACTGGAAACGCAGAGGGCGCAGCTTGCTGCTTTTAAGGAGGATTTAAAGATCTTGCTCAGGCACCGCTCGATTGCTTGTCGCGACATTGTTGAGACCGCTCAACAGCTTGGAAATTCAGCCTTCGACCAATCCGATGTGCAAAAGTGTGAAGAATTTCTAAAGAAATACGGCGTTCGGAAAGGCTTTTAGGATTCATTTTGACGTTCGGGTTCGTCTAACACGCTCAGCCTGGTTAGGAACAGCGAGCAACTGATCCGATGATGCGGGCCGGTCGGCGGGAAGAGGGTTCGGTGGCTCGGCTATCACCGGAGAGCGCTTATGTAGATACTGAACAAAGTCTTTCGAGAAGAAAATATCCAGGGTCCAATCGAGACCAACACGCAACTTCTTTTCAAAGCGAGGGAGTTTCAGAAGGTAAATTGTCCGCCAAAGCCACCAGGCGACGAATCCCGAGAAATTGATGCCAAGAATTCGGGCCACACCGGTGCGCCGACCGATCGAAGCCAATAGACCAAGTGTCTTGAATCGGAAGGGCGTCAAGTCATTCCCGCGAATCCTGGCAACGATATTGTGGGCCACCACCTTGCCTTCGCGGGAGGCGTGCTGCGCAGTGGGTGGTTGACTTCCTCCCTTTTCGTCAGGAATCACGGCGCAGTCACCGAGCGCCCACACGCCCGGAAAGCCCTCGACTCCCATCGCGCCGTTGGCCTTCAGCCGATTGCGTTCCTTCGGTAGATCTAATTGACTGAGTAAAGGATGCGGCGACGTGCCGGCGGTCCAGACAAGCGTGAAACTACAAATACGCGTATCGTCGGTCAATTCCACTTCTCGCGGTGTTACCCCTTTTACTTTGGTGTTGGGATGAATCTCCACTCCGCGCTCGGCGAGCTTCCGGCTGGTATAGCGGCCAAGTTCTTCACCCAGTTCGGGAAGAACGAACTCACCGGGGTGAACCAAGACCACGCGCACCATCGCCGGCTTGAGGCTGGGATAGTAGGGGAGGGCCTCTTTTAAGAAATCATTGATACTGCCGATCGTCTCGACACCGGCAAAACCGCCACCGGCGACGACGAAGGTCAGGAGAGGTTCACGATCGTTCGCAGCGCATTCGGTGTCCGCCTCCTCAAGGTGCTCGATCAAACGGTTCCGCAGCGCGATCGCGTCTCCAAGCGACTTCATGCTAACTGCTCTTTCACGGAGCCCAGGGATATTATAAAAATTTGTCACGCAACCGAGGGCGAATACGATGTGGTCATATTCGAGCGAATGCGTGTGCTGGTCGAACCCGTGAGCAACGACGACTTGTCGAGCCAAAAGATCGACAGACCGAATTTCCCCCGCAAAGAATTGGACGTGCCGTAACATCTTGCGAATCGGATTGACGATGTGGGTTAAATCCAGGTCGCTCGCTGCCACTTCGTGAAGCATCGGCGTGAAAAGGAAGAAATTTTCTTCGCTGATGAGCGTGACTTCGATATCGGGATCACGCCGTTTTTCGAACTCCAACGCCGCATAAAGACCGCCGAAGCCGCCACCGAGGATGAGAACACGAGTCTTTTGCATGGATTTGATATTTATTCGGATCTGGTTTTTCCCGAGCGCGCGATGGACGGACGTCGATGGTATGAAGGTTTGTCGGGGTTGTAGGCAAGACCTTACAGAGAATCTGAATCACGTGAACGCAGGTGCAATTGCAGCAACAATTCCTTCCCTATGGGTGATTTACTTTGTATCCCTAAAGGAGATGAGGTCCCGGGAAAGCGTCTCCAAAGTGGCCACGGGAGCTTCTCGTGGAGTCAATCCGGAATGCTGGCTGTGCGGTATCTTGAAAATCAATTTCCGAAAGCTTGGTCGGGAGACGAATTTTACCGACTTGGACTTCCTCAACGATGAGATGTCGCACAAGTTCATCGATCAGGGTTGGAGGCACGTTCAGTGTCCAGTCGAATGGGAGTCGGGAACAGAGGCTCTGATGGATCGAGCAGAGTTTTGGATGACATTCAGAGCCTGCCTCTCTAAACTTCCAGCGCGAGTGGCCGACGTGTTTATGATGCGTGAAATGGAGGAAATGGAAGCCGCGCAAATCTGCCAGGCCTTCAGAATTTCGCAGAATAACCTATGGGTGATGCTGCATCGCGCGCGCATGGCGCTCCGGGAGTGTATGGAGCTGAATTGGTTCGAGAACAAACCCTAGTTAAGGCTCTATGGGCATCGTCGATAAGTCGTCGTCCGCTGAAAATCCCTCACCGATTGCGGGTCGGAATTGGTTTGAAAGAATGCTGGTGAGCTTTATCGAGGAGCATACTCCGAAATGCCGAGAGGTTGTACGTCTGTTATCGCGATCAATGGAGGTAAAATTGCCCCTCGCCACTCGAATCAAAATTCGGTTTCACTACTTGATTTGCGTCTGGTGCTACCGTTATGGAAAACAGCTGCGGGCGTTGCGGAGATTCGCCTCTTCGCTACCGGAGCACGCCGACGAATGCGGTCAGGAGACTTTGCCGTATTCCTCAAAAGAGCGGATAAGACAGGCGCTCCGCGAAAAACAGAACAAATGATCACACCCATAATTTGGCTGCATGGAGACGCCGGTTTTTATCAGGAGGTTTGGGTACCTGCACCGTGTGCTGAATTCAGGTTCAAGCGGGGGAACCGATTTTAGGAATACCAGGCTTTCGTTTACCCGACTTCCAAAGCCGCGACGGGGCCCGGTTGGCTCGCCGCGTCGGTAACTCGCGCATCACTTGCTGTCGCAACCGCTTCCTGCGGTTGCTTAGCATCAGCGGCGTTTTCTTCTCAAGAACCGGGGTGACGCGATTTTCTGTAAGGTCTGACGTAAGAAACCGACTGATCCAGAATAAAAACCGGAGCAAAATGGCTGAGAGAGAAGAGACAATTGATCAAAATGAATGCAAACTCATCGGAGCGGCGAACCTGGCGCCAATTGTTGACCGTTTTTACGGACCGCTTTACCAGTTTGCGGTTCGTCTCACCAGGAGCGAATCGGATGCCGCGGATCTGGTTCAGGAGACCTTCTTCACGCTGATTCAACACCTACACCAGATCCGAGACCTATCGAGAATCAAATGCTGGTTGTTTACCACGCTGCGCCGGAGCTTCCTGATGGAAGTTCGCCAGCGCGCGAAACATCGCGAAATCGAGTTCCTGCCAGACGTCCACGGTTTGCAAGCGGAGGATCCCGGCCATTGGAGCACCTTGGATGCGCTCACCGTCCGCAGGGCCCTTTTGCAACTCGACGAATCACACCGAACCGCGTTACAGCTCTTTTATGTGAAGAATTTATCGTATAGAGAAATTGGCAAAACTCTCAAAATCCCGATCGGCACGGTTATGTCGCGATTGTCGCGAGGCAAGGCGCAACTCAAATCGATCCTGTTGAGAAATATTTATAGTTGAATGCAAAGAATTCCAACTACTATCAAGCCACGCAACTAAAGTCTCAATTGCCAGGCCAGGCGCCAAAGGTCAGGTTAGTCATTACGCCGTGGCCAACGTAACCCAAGGTTGAAAAATATCTGGAGGAAGTGATTTTGCGAAACGTGCTGGCTGACTATGTCCGAAAACTCCCCATCGATCTTCGAACGTATATTCTTCCGTTTATTTACGGATTGTTCGGCGGCCTTGCTGCAGTTGCGTTCCAAAAATTGGCCGGGATCCTTTTTTCAATGCTCTGGGAAAAGCCGTCCCAACAGATACCACCGGAGACTTTTGCGCTTTTCAGCTTGGCAGTGATTCTAGCGGCATCAATCATCGCGGGTCTGATTCTTACTTTTGTCAGTCGGGACGCGGCCGGAAGCGGAATTCCCCAGGCGAAAGTTGCGTTCTGGAGAGATTTTGGATTTATGCCGGCCAGGGTTGTGATCGCGAAATTCTTTGCCGGCGCTGTCTCGATTGGCGGCGGTTGCAGCCTTGGGCGAGAAGGTCCGACGGTTCATATTGCCGGCGCCCTCGCCTCGAACATTGCCGGCTGGCTTGGTGTTGCCAAACAGGGCCGGCGGCCGGCACTCCTATCCGGGGCCGCTGCAGGGTTAGCCGCAGCATTCAATACACCGTTGTCGGCCATCACCTTTGTCCTTGAGGAGATCATCGAAGACCTCAATAACCGGGGTTACCTGGCTCAGGTGCTGATCGCCTCGGTGACGGCTACTTTCGTCTGCCATATGTTTTTAGGTGAGGACCCCGCGTTTGTAATCCCATCAATCGGGCATTTTTCCAATTTTCTGTATGTGCTGGTGATTCCGACCGCAGGACTTGCAGCATTGGCGGGCGTCGCTTTCCAAAAAGGTACTCTGATCTGGCGAGACAAAATTAAGCGAGTCAAGCGTATCCCGTTTTTTCTGAAACCCGCAGTTGGCGCGGCAATGAACTGGTTACTTGGCATCTCGGTTTTCTTCGCTATCGGTAAAATCGGCGTGTTCGGCCTCGGCTACGGAGATCTGGAAAGGATGTTCTACGGTAGCATCAGCGGTCCACAAGCGTTAGTTCTGTTGATTGCGAAGTTAGCTGCGACGACTGCCGTTTACGCTTGGGGCGGCGCCGGCGGGATCTTTTCGCCCACACTTTTCTTTGGCGCGGCAATAGGTCTCGCCTTCACTGACGTGTGCGGACTCGCGATGCATCTACAGTTGAACGATCGGATTGCGCTCACGGTGGCTGGAATGAGTGCCTGTTTGGGAGCGGTCGTGCGAGCGCCGATTACTTCAATTCTCATTGTGTTCGAGATGACCCATCAGTTCTCTTTTGTTCCTCTCCTTATGATCGGCACGATCGCGAGCCAAGCGGTCAGCCGCGCGCTTTGCCACACAAATTTTTACAGCGAAATCATTGAACGAGATGGAATAGAGCTTGAGCGCCACATGCCACCTCGATCGCTCGCATCGCTTCAGGCTCGACCGATCTCCACGCTGGCAAATTTCTCTCCAGTGTTTGCCAGCAGCACCGATCGCGATGAATTGGAGCGTCTCTGTGCCGAGTATCCTTACCAGAAATTCCCGTTAGTGATGAACGGCCAACTCGTTGGATTGGTGGACCGAAGCGAGATTCTGAGCAATCGATCGCCCAAAGTTGCGGCAGCAGAGGCAATTCCGGCTCACTCAACGATCAGGGAAGCAGTCGCGAAAATGGTGGAAAACTCTTTGAATTTACTAGTGGTTGTGTCTTCGGTCGAAAATACACCGATCGGGATCGTCACTCTTCACGACGTCCTTCGCTTACACAATCAGCTTTTGGATGCAGCGTTGCTTTAGTAGCCTAGAACGCTTGGGGCACAATTAGCGGTAACGCGATCCGGAACGTCGTCCCGTGACCAAATTCCGTCTGGTAGCGCAGCGCTCCACCGTGCTGCTCGACGATACGCGCGGCAATTGATAGTCCGAGGCCGGTACCCGCGGACTTAGTCGTATAAAAGGGATCGAACAGGCGTTTTTGCACTTCCGCTGAGATGCCTTTCCCGGTGTCTTCGACTTCCAGGATTGCAGCCTCCAAGGGTCGCCCACTGAGGCTCGTGCGCTCCGTGCGCAGGCGCAATGTAATCTGTCCGCACTCACCGATGCTCTCTGCCGCGTTGCGGACCAGGTTGAGCAGCACTTGCTTTAACTGATCGGGGTCACCTCGAACGGTCGCGTTCGCCGAGGGTGCAATGGTCAATGTAATGTTTGATTTTTCCATTTGCCCACGCATCAGATCGGCCACTTCTCGCAGGAGTACCACTGCTGAAATCAACTGGCTTCTCGGTTCGGCTGGTCGCGCGAAGAGCAGGACGTCGCGCACGATGCGCTCCAGTCGACCGATTTCGCGCTCAATGACATAAGCATCCCTCAGTGCAGTCGATCTTTCTCCGACCGCTTTTTTCAAAGTGAACAAACGCGCCTTGATGGCGGTAAGCGGGTTGCGGATTTCGTGTGCGACGCCAGCCGCGAGCACGCCGAGTGAAGCCAATTTTTCCTGACGCTCAATCGTCAGGCGACTCTCCACCAGCTTCAGCCGCATCGGAGCGATCATCTCGCGGTACACGATCGTGATCGCCCATGCGCTAAGAATCATGAGTAATACGAGAGCCGTGAAAATAACTTGCTGCAAGAGCGTGAGTGCCTTTTGCGAAGCGTCAATAAGCTGGGCCGCCGCGGTGCGATGAGCGCTGGCCAGCTCGTACCCAAGACTTAGCAATTGCTGAGAGGCGCCTTCGATCTTCGACAGAACCGCCAGCACATCGGCCTGTCTGCTGTCGTCGTCGCTGGTGGCGATGGTCCGTGCTTCGGCTCTATAAGCCATCAACTTCGAGCGAATTCGGGCAAGATCCTCTCGCTCAGGGGGCGTGCTCGGGCGCTGTTGCTCGAGCCAAAGGTCAAGGGCTTTGGAGTTCAGCAAAAATTTTTGCCAATTTCTGGGATCATGGCCGAGAACAAATTGCAGCAGCGTCGCGTTCAAATCGAGGACGTTGGCCTGGAGATAATCCGCGATCCGGAAACTCTCGATGCGGACACTGCTGAAATGTCGGCGTAAACTTCGAACCTGCCGCCAGGTGACGGCGGCGGAGCCTACGATTATTGCCGCCAAAAGAAGAATCACCATCACCATCGCCGCCAGCCGGGAGCGAAGGGAAAGTTTCATCGAAAAAGCCGCGTCACACCGGGGTTTGCAGGTAACGTGTGATCGTTCGCTTTCCAGTTAAACGAGACAAACGCTGTTCGATCGGCTCATCGAGAAGATCCTGGATTGCTTGAAGCAGAAGGACCAAATCGAGCGGTTTTTCCATTAGGGCCCCGACTCTGGCGGCGACCGCCAGGGGATATTGATATGGGCGCGCCGTAATGACGATGATCGGTAGCAAGGGATGAATTGTGGTCAGTCTTTCGAAAGTCTCCCATCCCCCTTTGACCGGCATATTAAGATCGATCAGCGCGATGTCGATGTGCCCCTCGTAGAAACGTGCGATCGCCTCGCGACCGTTCCTGGCCACGATGACTTCGTATCCCTCCGACCTGAAAACGCCGTCTAAGGCGGCGAGAACCTCTTCGTCGTCATCAGCGAGCAATATTATGCCCTTCGCCATTCGGCCTACTAATCCGCTTGCTTCGTTTTCGACCGCCGATCCTAATCTCGACTCACCCGCTTTCATCACAAAGTGTCCTGCAGACCAGCTTGCCAAACAAATATGGCAATAAGATTACCCGAACATTACAAAAAGTTGCTTTTCTTCGACTAGTTGCGATGCCACACGAACCCGCAAAACCGTGGCAAAACCTGTCCACCTTCTCACCCAAGGGGGTACAGCGATTTCGCATTCCCTGGCGAAAGAAGAGGCGAACTTCCCGGCCGATCTGTTTGCCTCTGCAAACTGCAGATATCCTATGCGCGAATTCTTTCACGATTGTAATGTTCGAGAAAGGTTGTCGTCAGTTTCGGGCCTTTCCTTTTTATTAGTAAGGAAAGAAGAAATGATGAAAAGCGATAGAGAAACTCGAGTATGTTAGCCGGCACAACTCTTCCCGTGTCAGAGAACGGACTCGAAGCAGATCGGGAACGATTCGATCCTTTCGTTACCGAGCGGAAAAGCATCAACAGCTTGGAGCGGGTGAAGGGAATCGAACCCTCGTGTTGAGCTTGGGAAGCTCACGTTCTACCATTGAACTACACCCGCATCAGAGACCGGATAACCCCCAAAACTCCATGTCGTCAATATTGCACTTACAGGTTGGGGTCGGCAACGATTGTAGCGCATCTGAGCGAAACATACAATGCTTTGCGATTGACTGCGCCCCCCAAACACTGAACCCCGAGCGCTTCA
>Ga0210390_10000968_pt1 | contig 28931 bp, 37 predicted proteins | sample IncBWH11OmetaG_FD_161050 | JGI IMG/M metagenome (GOLD analysis project Ga0210390, IMG submission 161050) | Forest soil microbial communities from Barre Woods Harvard Forest LTER site, Petersham, Massachusetts, United States - Inc-BW-H-11-O ...
CTCGCCGTCCGCGCGACCAAGCAGATCATCGCCATGGCGATCGACTACGCGAGCGCGGACGCCTTCGCCGCGCAGCAGAAGTTCAGCCAACCGGTGTTCGCTTCCGCCGACGCCCTGGAAGGTGCCCGGGCGTTCGCCGAGAAACGCTCCCCCGTCTGGAAGGGCGAATAGGGAACGCTTGGCCCGCGTGGACCGGCTTCAGCCGGTGATCATGTCCGTGACCGCCGCGGCGGGGCCGAGCACCCGCCAGTGGTCAACGTCCTGGGCGCCGTTAGCGATCAGGTCCCAGGGCCGGGACCAGCTGAGCCGCTCGGCCTTATCCGCCCGCTTCGGTTGGGCGTGTTGCACACTTGATCCGGGGACGGGTGCCGCTCGGGGGAGGCACCATCATGGCCACGGCCACCAAGACCTACGTCGTCGAGGACGCGGAAGAGAGCTCCGATCCGAAGGCCGTGCACACACCTTTCCCCGGCACGCTGGCGGGGTTGCTGGACGCGCTGGACGCCGCCCGGTATCGGTCTGCGGCCGGGACGCCGAAGGTAGTGGTCATCATCGCAGGGAAGCAGCGCCAGATCATCCGCAGGTTCGAGGGCGGCGACGAGGTGTGGTCGGCTTCCCGGGCCGAGATCAGCCATGAGCCCGGAAACGGCCGTCAGCAGTAACGGGCGGTGACGGCGATCCCTAGCTCATCCTCGCTGACCGGCATCGCGAAATCGAAGCGGTCGGTGGCGAGCGCCAGGGTGTAGTCGTCGGCCGGGGATCCAGGGTGCGCGCCAGTAGCCAGGTAACGGTAGCGGTCGCTGGCCACGAGCTCAGCTAGCAAGTCGTGCGGCGGCGCGGCTCCATACAGGTACGCCTCCAGCAGTCGCGCGCAGGCAACATCCTCCGGATGATCGGGCCGCGACGCCACCAGGGTGACCAGGCTGGTGCCGGAGGCAGCCAGCGTCCGCGCGGTCGCGGCCGCGACGACGAGGCTGGCGGCAAACCGCTGGTCGGCGCATATCGCCGCGGCCATTGCCTGCGTGCCCGCCGATGAGCGCTGTACGAGCACCCGGCCGGCCAGGTCAGCCTGGGTGATCTGCGCGGGGGAATTGCTGATCTCGATCCCGTCGACGGGCAGCCCGTCGACTTCCGCGGAGATAACAGCCCCGGGCAGCCTGTCCGCGAGGTCGCGTGCCTGTCCGACCTCGCGCACAAGTCGGCACATGCGAGCGCCGCCGGCCAGCGCGTAGGCGCTGACACTGAACGCCCGAAACACATCGATGACTACGACTGCACCCTCCGCGGCCGCTGCGCCTTCGACCCCGCCCGCGTGGCGTATTTCCATCTTTGTCACCACGTGAGGATACGCACGAGTTGAGCAGGCGGTTTCCCGGGGTACAGCCGTTGCTGAGGTACCGCATGGCACGGGACGCTGAGCACGATGCCGTTTCGCGGCTGGCCGACGCCGACGGCGCGGAAAACGCTACCGGCGCGGACGACGACTCCCGTACCTAAGACCTTCGGCGCGGCGACCGCCACCGGTCAGGTGGCCGCGAATGCGGGCGCGGGACGGACTTGCAGGCGCCCGTCGCGCATCAGGCCGATCAGCTGCGCGCGGCGTGCCACAGAAGAGTCATGCGTCACCATCACCAGGGTGAGCCCGTGCTCCCGCCATAGGTCGCCGAGCAGCGCGATGATCTCGTCGCGCGTCCCTTCGTCAAGGTTGCCGGTCGGCTCGTCGGCGAGCAGCACGCTCGGGCGCTTGACGAGCGCCCGAGCGATAGCCACCCGTTGCTGCTGACCACCGGACAGTTCCGAGGGCAGGTGGCCGGCCCGGTCGCCGAGACCGACCTCGGCGAGCGCCTGTACGGCGCACTCCCTCCGCTCGGCCGGGTGCACGCCGAGCGGGACCAGGGCGGTCTCCACGTTCTCCTGTGCGGACAGGGTGGGGATCAGGTTGAAGGTCTGGAAGATGAACCCGATCGACGTGGCGCGCACCTTTGTCAGCTTGCTTTCCCGCAGCGCGCCCAGGTCGACACCATTCAGTTCGACTGTGCCAGCGGTGGCCCGGTCGAGGCCGCCGAGTATCTGGGAGCAGCGTGCTCTTGCCGTGGCCGGTCGGCCCCTGGATGGCTAGCCAGTTGCCGTCATTGATCTCCAGGTCCACCCCGCGCAGCGCGTGCACCGTGCCGCGTCCTTTCTGATAGTCCCTGGTGACATCGGTGAGCTTGTACATGAGTTTCCTTTCCATCGGCTATGCGAGACGGGACAGCGCGGCCGCCGGGCGCAGCCGGGCTGCCCGCCAGCCCCCAAACGAGCCAGCGATCAGCCCGCCGGCGATCGCGAGCAGCACGGCCAGGCCAACAGCGCCGACCGTCACCGGGGCGCTCAAGTGGACGGTCGCGGTGTGCGCCGCGGACGATGCCGCGTGCCCGGACCCGCCGCCTCCAGGGCCGCCGGGTGCGCTGCCGCCTCCCGCGGCACCGGATCCGCCAGCGGCGGAGTCGACGGTTGCGGTCAGCGGCTGGGCTACCGCCTGCACGATGGCGGCGGCGCCGTAGCCGATCGCGATTCCGGCCGCGGCCCCGGCGATACCGATGACGACTGCCTCGCCCATGACCTGCCCGATGATCCGCCGGCTGCTCCAGCCGATCGCCTTGAGCGTGCCGAACTCGCGGACCCGGCGAGAGACCGCCGACACCGTCAGGACGCTGGCCAGGCCGAACGCGGCGGCCAGCACCGCTACGGCGAGCCACTTGCCCAGGGTGTTGGCTAGTGAGGAAGCACCGGCCAGCGAGCCGGTCACCTCGCTGGCCAGGTCGCTGGAGGTGGTGACGGTCGCCTTCGGCAGCGCGTGGGAGATCTCGGCGGAGACCGTGTTGATATCGGAGGCGCTAGCGGCGGACACGTAGATGGTGTTCACTTCGTCCGACATGCCAGCCAGCGCTTGTGCGCGGGCCAGCGGGATGTACACATCGGATTCCGTGACTCCTTGCCCGGCCTGGACGATGCCGACGACCGTGAAGCTCTTGCCAGCGACCGTGACCGTGGAGCCGATCTTGAGGCCTGCCGACTTCGCGTAGTTGGCGTCCACGACGGCAACGTCGTCGTTCGCCTCGGCGCTGGTGAAGGCGTGGCCCGCAGTGATGGTCCCGGAGGCCAGCGGGCCGAGCGAATCGTTGGACGGGTCAACCCCGGTCACGCTGAACGAGCTGGTGTTGAACGCCCCGGACCCCCCGGACGCCCCGGACGCTCCGGCTCCCCCGGACCCGCCGGATCCGGGGGTAAAGGTGCCGGACAGTTTCACGTCGCTCAGTACCAGGGCCCCGACCGCCGCGGTGATGTCTTTCTGGGCGGACACCGTGGTGACCGCGGACGACTTGAGCGTGCCCATCCCGGCGCTGGCCAGGATGTCGCGGCTGACGCTCGTGGCACTGCCGCTCGACCGGCCTTGGAAGCCGAAGTGCTGCGGACCGCCGGAGCCAGCTGTCGGCGACTGCGTGACGGTTATGTCGGTGCCTACCCCGTAAAGCGACTGCAGCACGGTTCCCTGGGCGTCGGAGACGCCCCTGGACGCCGCCGTCACCGTGATCACCAGCCCGACTCCCAGGGCCAGGCCGAGCGCGATGAATATGGACTGACGCATTCTGCGGCGCAATTCGCGTAGCAAGTACGTGACGAACATCTGGTTTCCTCTCGGTAAGACTTCTCAGCGGGCGAGGCCGCATGCGGCGTCAGATCGCAGTAAAGGTGATTGATCTGGTGATCTCGTGGCGTTTCCCTCGCGGGTTCCTCTGGCCAGTGCGGGTCAGCCCTGACCACTGCGGGAAACGGTCAGCGGCAGCAGAGCCCGCGGAGAAGATCCCTAGGAGCGTGCACAGTGCAAGGGATCTGGTCGCCGGGACGTGTAAGGGATGTGGAGCAAGACCGACGTGAGTTCGAAGAGTTCTACAGGACTGCCCGTGATCACTGCCTGCGGGTGGTGCTCATCAGCGTCGGCGACCGCCACCTGGCCGATGACCTAGTCGCGGAGGCCTTCACCAGGGCCTGGGCGTCGTGGCGGAAGGTATGCAGGCATCCGGCGCCGCGCGCCTGGGTGGTGCGGACCGCGCTCAACACGCATGTGTCCTGGTGGCGGCGGCGACGGCGAGAGGTGGCCCTAGGCAGCCAGGACGAGGCGGCCGCCGCCAGCCAGGATCCCGGCCTGGACGGCGCGCTGGTTACCGCCTTGCGGCGGCTGCCGACCAGGCAGCGCGAAGTCATCGTGCTGCGGCTGCTGCTGGACCTGGATACCGCCACCACAGCTCAGACGCTGGGCCTGCCCAGCGGGACGGTTGCCTCTCACTTGCACCGGGGCCTTGCCGCGCTGCGACGCGAAATCCCCGCCCTCGATCACCAGGAGCACATCAAATGAACGACACCAGGCTGGCCGACGCGGTCAAGAGCGGCCTCACGCAGGCCTGCGACTCCCTCAGCACCGTTCACCTGGACATCCCGGCCACCGAGATCATGGCCAGAGCCGACAGGGCACGCAGACGCCGCCAGGGTGTGCTGGCGGGGGCGGGCGGGCTAGCCGCGGCGGCAGCGGCCGTGAGCGTGGCAGTTCCCGCCAGCCATCGATTCCCTGCCAGCCAACCAGTGCCAGCCACCAGCCAGCCGGCCGCCAGCCACCCCGCGGCCGGCCACCCGGCCGGCGGTCCTAGTGTCCAGCTGGCCGCCTGGACTGTCACCCGGCAGGCCGACGGCAACATCAAGATCACCTTCCGCGAAACGGCCGACGCGGCCGAGCTGCAGCGCACCCTGCGCGCCGACGGCGTCCCGGCCAGCGTCACCTTCACCGGTCAGCAGAATCCCGCGTGCCATCCCTACACCTCGAGCGGCCCGGCCCTTGAGCCCTTCGGCACGGCAACCGGCCCGCTTGACGGGTACAGCTTCATTCAGCACCCGCAGAACGCCTTTAACAGTCCGTACGCCCTGGTCATCGACCCATCCGCGCTGCCGTCCGGAGCCGGGCTGCGGATCTGGACCTCGGGAACCCCAGGCGCGCCAGACAATTTCCAGCTGCAAGTGATGCTGGTGCAGGCCAGCCCGCAGTGCACCGGCAGCTAGCGGGTTGCCGGGAAGGTGTCGTCATGGCGGTTGTCAGCTACATGTCCAGGACGATGTCGGTTGCGGGCTGGGCGCAGCAGATGAGCACTTCTCCGTCGGCGGGGAGTTCCAGCGGGTCCGGGGTGTAGGTGATGTCGCCGGACATCAGCGCCGTCACGCAGGTGTGGCAGACGCCGGTCCGGCAACTCCACCGGGTGGGGACGTCGCAAGCGTCGGCGAGGTCGAGCACGCTGCGCCAGCCGTCGCCGAACGCCGTGGTGATGCCGCTGCGCGCGAACGTGACCTGCGGCCCGGTTCCGGCGGGACCGGGTGGCTGGTGCGGTGGCCGGGCATGCTGCCCGGTGAGCCCGGGATTGATGGCAGGCAGCGCACCGAACAGCTCGGTATGGATAGCGGCCGCCTCGACGCCGAGCGTGGTGAGGGCGTTGCGCATGTCGGTCATGAACGAGGTCGGACCGCAGATGTAGGCGCTCGCGCCGGTCGGAATTCCTACCGTAGCCAGCGCTTCTTCGTTGAGCCGTCCGCGGGCGGCGTGGATGCGCCGTTCGGGGGGCGTGGCCGCGCTGTAGAACACGTGCTCGCTCGCGTGCGGCAGCGAGGCCAGCAGCGCGTTAGCCTCCGCCGCGAACGGATGCTCGTCCGGGCCGCGTGCCCCGTACAGCCAGCAGATCTCCCGCTCGCTGCGGGACGCCGCGAGCTGGTGCAGCATGGACAGGACCGGCGTGACGCCGATGCCGGCCGAGATCAGCAAGACCGGGCCGGTGCCGTCGTCCAGGACGAAGTCGCCGCGGGGCGCGGCGACGTCTAGGGTCACACCGGGTCGCAGGTCGCGGTTCAGGTAGCCGCTCGCGACGCCGTGCGGCTCCTGTTTCACGCTGATCCGGTAGGTGCCGACGTCAGGTGCCGAGGACAGCGAGTAGTTGCGTACCGGGACCGGCTTCCCCGCGCCGACGATCCGCAGCGTGAGGTACTGACCGGCCCGCGCGGTCGGGAGCTGTGTGCCGTCGGCGGCGGCGAGGTAGATGGAGCAGACGTTCGCACTCTCCCTCGCGATCGCGGTGACGCGCAGCTCACGGAAAGCCGGCCAGGCCGCCCCGGCGCCGGACGCCCCGGCCGCACCGGCGGTACCGGCACCTTCGGCGGCGGCCACCAGGTCACGGAACGAGCCCTGCCAGCCGGGGCTCAGGGCGGGGATCTGCAAGGCGGCGCGCAGCTTGGCCAGATCCCGGTCGGGCAGGTACAGCAGCGCGTCGGTGTCCGCCACCGACAAGGCGCCTGGCCCGGTCTTGGTCTTGACGATCTCATCGCCGGCCTGGATGCGCCCCTCGGTGATGACCCGCATGTAAAAGCCGGGGCGGTGGTGGCTGACCAGCAGCGCGGGCAGTTGCGGCTCGCCGAGGCGCATGCCAACCCGGTAGCAGGTGACCCGCGGCTGGGTGACCTCGAACTCCGCCTCGCCGATCCGGTACCTGTCACCGATGCACACCTGGTCGTCGGCCATACCGTCGACTGTGAGGTTCTCCCCGAAGTTGCCGTAGCTCAGGTCGTCGCGCCCGAAGTGCTGTTGCCAGTGTCGGTAGGAATCGAGCTGGTAGACCAGCACCGCGCGCTGCTCACCGCCATGCCCGGCCAGGTCGCCCTGGCCGTCGCCGTCGATGTTCAGCCGCCGCACCAGCTGCGGCCCGGCCGCCGGGTACTTCCAGACGCCGGTGTGGACGGTCTTGCCCTGCCAGGGCACGTCCTTCGGCAAGCCCACGTTCACCGACACCAGCGAAGGCGTCACTGGAGGAACTGGCCGATCGCGGTCGCGATCTCCTTGGCGTGGGTCTCAAGAACGAAATGGCCGGTGTCGACGAACCGGACGTCGGCGTCAGGAATGTCGCGCTTGAAGGCCTCGGCTCCGGCCGGCAGGAAGAACGGGTCGTTCTTCCCCCACACCGCGAGCAGCGGCGGCCGGCTCTGCCGGAAGTACTCCTGGAACTTCGGATAGAGCGCCACGTTGCTCGCGTAGTCCAGGAACAGGTCGAGCTGGATCTCGTCGGCACCGTCGCGGGCGAGGTAGTAGTTGTCGAGCCCGTAGCCGTCCGGGCTGACCCGGGTCGTGTCGGGGACGCCGTGCGTGTACTGCCAGACCGTCGTCTGCGGCTCCACGAGCATGCGGATCGCGTCCCTGTTGGCCTGCGACGGGTCCTTCCAGTAGGCCTGGATCGGGTGCCAGCCGTCGCTGAGCCCCTCCTCATAGGCATTGCCGTTCTGCGAGATGATCGCGGTGACGCGCTCGGAGTGCCGGGTGGCGATCCGGAATCCGACCGGCGCGCCGTAGTCGAACACGTACAGCGCGAAGCGGTCGAGGCCGAGTACTTCCGTCCACCGGTCGATCACGCCGGCGAGGTGGTCAAACGTGTAGTCGAACTCGCCGCGCGGCGGCATGTCCGACTTGCCGAAGCCGGGCAGGTCCGGGGCGACGATGTGGAACCTGTCGGCGAGCAGCGGGATCAGCTCGCGGAACTGGTGGCTCGCGGACGGGTAACCATGCAACAGCAGCAACGTCGGTGCGTCTGCCGCTCCGGCCTCCCGGTAGAACACGGTGAAACCATCCACGTCCGCCGTGCGGTACGCGATATCGGACATCAGAGTTCTCCTTTCCTCGCGGCGCCGGTCAACGGCTCTTGGCCGCCGCACGGACCGCTTCCGTCAGGACGTCGACGACAGCGGACGCTTTCGTATCATCGGCACGTGATCGCAGGCAGCGGTGTGCACGGCCGCTGGGTGGCGGCCCGCAGCGCCCGCTCCACCGGCGTGGCGTGCTGGGCATAACCCGTGGCGAACGCGTCTTCCTGAAGCCAGATCAGCCCGTGACGGTCGGGACCCAGCACATGATGTTCTGCCCAGTAGTCGACGTCGCCTACCGTCTCAATCTTTTCGACACCCACACGGTGAGCATCGACCGGCCCTGGCCGCCGCACATCGTCAAGGCAGACGAGATAACCGGTGCGATCCCCCGATGCGATGACCTGACGATGTGGCATCAGCCTGGGGCCGGGAACAATGCGACGTGAGGCGCCTAGCGAGCGGAGAAATCGCGTGAGCCCGGCCCCGGAGTCGCGGGCCTGGGATGAGTCGCGGCCCCTTCGTTCGGGCGAATCAATTCTTTATTCCGAACGCATTAAGGTGGATCGGTTTCCATGCCCCATCCTGGAAACCGATCCACACTAATGGCGGGCGGCGCCTTTACCGCACCGACAGTGGATGCCTGCCTGGCGCCACCGCGCCGGCTTAGTAGGTGACGCCGGGGAACTGCTCGCGGGCGCGCTCAAGCTGGACGGCCCGCTCGCGGGGCCAGCCGAAGGCGCGGGCGGCCTGGCCAGCCAGGTCCGCGGCCGCCGCACCGCTGGTGAAGTGGATGTACTCTCCCCAGTTCATCCGCCGGGTGTACGTACCGTCCTGGTCGCGGGGGAAGTGCCTGGCCAGTTGGCCGAAGAACCTGTCCATGACCGCCGCCTGCCCGCACTCACGCCACAGCGGATAGAACCAGTCGCGGAACCAGCGGGTACCCTGCTGCGGGAAATCGTCAGAGTTGCCGGTGAACTGGCGATGGACACGCCGGGCGGCGCGGTCCATGCCTAGCGCGGTGTACAGGTCATAGATGAAGAACTCGGCCCACTTGCTGTCGCCCCAGATCTCGTAGGCGGGCGAACCGTGGGTGTCGTTGTTCGCGCTCTCGACGGTATGCCCTATCTCATGAGCGGGCAGCTCGGGGGACAAGGGGTCGCGCTCCCGCCAGCTGTCCAGCCCGCAGTCGCTGACGTTGTGATAGTCGTGGACGGGGCTGACGTAATAGCCAGCATGGCCGCCGCCGTGACGCCCGGCATGGTGGATGGAGTAGATGCGCGGATCGGGCCCGAACGCATCGCCGTAGGTCGCCTTGGAGTACTCCCAGACCTGGCTGATGTACCCGGGCAGCCACCCGATCTCCCGCCGTCGGACATCGGGATCCAGGTAGATCGCGCAGTGGCCGTCGGAGTAGTACAGCCGGAGCAGCTGCCGGTGGTCGAACCAGTGCTCCTGCCAGGTGTCCGGCGGGCCACCGGCCGGCCGGTCCCGACCGGCCGGCCGGTCCCGTTCCGCCTCCACCGAGTCCTCACCTCACCTCTGGAATACCATCTTCGCTGGGCGCGGGCAGCGCCTTCCACCACAGCAACTGCACCTCACCTGGCAGTTCGGGGTAGGCGAACCGGTCGATCGCACCAAGGGTGCAGCCCATTTTCTGGTAGAAGCGGCACGCCGCGGCGTTGACGTTCTGGGTCTCGATCTTCAGCCAGCCGCAGCCGCGGGCACTGGCCCAGTTCTCGGCCGCGCGGAAGAGCGCCGATCCAACCCCCGCTCCCCGCTGCTCAGGTGCGACCCGGATGTCCCAGAGCGCCGCGACATCGGCGCGACCGCCCAGCATGTGCAGATCCGTTGTCCGGAACGCGACCACGGCACCACCAACCCGCGACCCGTCCCGGCAAGCCTCGATCAGTCCCCAGTTCGAGACGTCGAAGCGTTCGGCCCAGCGCGCCGGTCCCTCTCCCTCGATGGCGTCATAGTCCTTGACGTACGGATCAGCCACGGGGGTCACCGTCAGCGTCATGCCACCCAAGCCGCCATCAGGGAGGGTCACCTCCAGGATCCGGTCCACCACGAAGGCAATAGAAATCCTCCCGTGCTCGTTCAGCGCGCTTTGGGTGAGCGCCTCCTGCTTTATCTCGAGGCTCATGAGCCGTACTCCTTGTCCGGACCGTTAGCGCCAATCGCACCACAACCTTCCCGGCCTAGCCCGAAGTGAGCCAGGACAGGGCACCCCGGAGGTGGCGGAGGAACGCCGGTTCGGCGTATGACTCTTCTGTGTGGCCGAGCGCGGTGTAGAAGCTTGGGCCGCCCAGCCGCTCATGACACCAGGCGAGCGGGTGGTCGGCGCCCATCGTGCCTCCGTCGTAGCTCGACTCGTCCACGCTGAGCAGCACGCGGACGCGCGGTCGGGGGTTGTCCTCGAACGCGTACCACTCATCGCGTCTGGTCCAGGTCGGGCCGAGATGCTCAGTGGCGGGGTGGTCCTTATCCGCGACGGTGATCACGCCGGTCTGCACCGGCGGGTGCTGATCGAACCGGGCACCAACCAGGTCGCCGAACCAGGGCCAGCCGTATTCGGTGGTCGACGCGCCATGGATACCCAGCCACGCGCCGCCCGCCGCCATATATCCGGTCAGTGCTTCCCGGCCTGCGTCATCGAGTACCTCGCCGCTGGTCGACAAGAACACGATCACCGCGAAGTCCCGCAGTATCCCGGCGCGGAACACGGCGGGATCTTCTGTCGCGTCGACGGAGTAGCCGTCCATGCCGCGGAGCGCACCGACGCCAGCCGGGATGGAGTCATGCCGGTAGCCGGTGGTGCGGGTGTAGACAAGCAGGCGCGCCATGACTGGGAATATACCGATCTTGAGACGCCCGGGCCGCTGTCAGGCGGCGGCACGGGCTCCTGCTTCACGTGATCCCGTGCTACACTGAATTACGTGTAGAGCTAAGTCATCGGGAGTAGATTCGTCGTGGCCAACCAGAACATCACGCTATCGCTCCCCGAGGAGGACCTCAGGGAAGCCAGGATCCTGGCGGCCAGCCGCGGTACGTCGGTGTCACAGCTCCTGGCCCGGATGCTGAGGGAACTCGTCGAGCAAGAAACTGGATACGCCCGCGCCCGTGACCGGAGCCTCGGCCGGCTGCGCGAAGGGACGGATCTCGGCACCGGCGGGCACATCACCTGGAGTCGAGACAGCGTCCATGAGCGGTAATCGCCGGTTCGTCGATACCAATATTTTGGTCTACGCACATGACACTTCCGCGGGTACCAAGCGGGATCAGGCGCTGACGCTGGTCGAGCAGCTCTGGGAATCCCGTGAAGGCTGCCTGAGCGTTCAGGTACTGCAAGAGTTCTTCGTGAACATCACCCGGAAGATCGCCAACCCACTCGCCCCGGAAACGGCGAAGGAGATCATCGCTGATTTCTCGCGCTGGCATGTGCACGTCCCGGCGGCTGATGACGTCCTTGGCGCGATCGGCATCCATCAGCGCACCGGGATCTCCTTCTGGGACGCGATGATCGTCCGCAGCGCAGCCGAGATGAGCTGCGCCGCGCTCTATTCAGAGGATCTCAACGCCGGCCAGGAGTACTCCGGGGTGCGTGTGGAGAATCCGTTCCAGCCTCCGGACACCGCTGGCAGCACGCCAATTGCGCGATCGACCCAATAGGCGCCGGACTAGTAGCATGCCGATTGCGCGATCGACATACCTGCCCCTTCCCGCTAGTACCCGCGGGCGCGATCTACCACGTTGATGAGGGGCTGGCCGTCCAGGTACAGCCGGAGGTTGTCGGCGAAGAGCCGCCGGAGGGGCTCGGCCATCTTGGTGTCACCGCTGGCCGAGATGTGGGGTGTCAGCAGGATCTGGGGTAGTCCGGTCAGCTCAGGCCGCGGCGGGCGGCCGGCGAGTTCGCCGGCATAGACGTCGAGGACGGCGCCGCGGATCCGCCCGGCGGTGACCGCGTCGACGAGGGCATCCTCGTCGACTTCCTCGCCCCGCGCGACGTTAATCAGCACCGCGTCCGGTTTCATCGCCGCGAAGACGCTGGCGTCGATGAATCCGTCGGTCTCGGCGGTCAGCTGAGAGCAGATGACGAGGAAGTCGCTCTCGGCGGCCACGTCGAGGATCCGGCCGGCCGGCAGTACCAAATCCGCCCCGTCGGCGTCGGGCAGCGGGGCTGTGACCGAACGGCGGGTGCCGATCACCCGCATGCCGGCCGCGCGCGACAGCCGGGCGACCTCCCGGCCGATGCCGCCCAGGCCGATGACCCCCATCGTCGCCCCGCGCATGGTCAGCATCCGGTAACCGTCCCGGGTGAACTTGCCGGCGGCCTTCTGGCGGCTGGCCTCGTGCAGGCCCCGGGTGAAGTGGGCCGCCGCCGCGAGGGCGTACTCGGCGATGGCCGTGGCGGCTACGGCACCGCGGCTGCTGGTCAAGGTGACGTTAGAGCGCCATAGATCGGTTCCGACCAGGTTCGAGACCCCGGCCTGGGTGTGATGCGCCCACGCCAGGCGCGGTGACCGGGCGGCTAGGTCCTCGGGGACCGGGTAACCGACGAGCAGCACCTCCGCCTGGGTAAGGATGCCCGCCAGCAGATCGGAGCGGCCCCGGGTGGCGGAGTTGGCGTCGAGGACCCGGACCCGGGGGTCGACGTCGGTCACGAACGACAGATCCCGGCCCAGGATCGGAGCTATGACCGCGACGTTGACCTCGTTCATGTACTAAGCGTGCCAGAGAGATCTGACTGGCACACGACACGGCAACGGCCCGGGCCTGCGACGAGGCCCGGGCCGTTGCCGTTGTTGCCGGTGCTAGCCGCTCGGACTAGCTCCCGACGGTGTATGCGTAGGCGAAATCGTGGAAGTCGGAGAACGACGCCGGGAACCCGACGGCGGGCTCAGCATCCACCAAGTCCGTCGAGTCAATGACGCTGACGATGCCGTTCACCGCGGTGCCCGCGGTTGCCGTTGGCATCAGCGTCGCGGTTAGCGTCCCGGTGGCTCCGGGCGCCAGCTCTTCCGGCGTCGCGACGTTGCCGCCGCTGACGTCGTTACCCGACGGCAGCAGTTCGAACAACCCGACGTGGTTCGTCGTGTTCGTTACCGTCACCGTGACCGGGACGCTGGCGCCGGTGTCGATGGTCGTCGACGTCGACGTCGGGAGACCGGTCTCAGTGACGGGTGCGAGCTGGTTGTACGCGAGGTGACCAGTGACGGTCTGGGAGAACTCCGTCCCGTCGGTCGTAGCGCCCTGCATCACGTCGATCTCCCACAGACCTGGCTGGGGATCAGCGGCGATGAGCGAGGCGTTTCCTGTCGGGTTGTCGGGCGTCGGCGTGGTGTCGACGGCTGTGACATCGATGTTCCCTGACTCCGTGATGGCAGGCTGGAGGTCGGCCGGCGAGAACAGGTAGTAGTACACCGGGTCGTCGGAGCTGTGGTCCGGCGCGAAGAACGACACGTCGAGGTCGTTCATGCCCTGGGGCACATTCACGTAGAAGGTCTTGATCTGCCCGGCACCGCGAGATACCGAGCTGGTCAGTGTGGCGCGGAACGAGCCACCAAAGGACGGGATGAGGGTACGCCGGGCGATCGGTACCGAGCTCTCGAGGCCGTTCGGCCCCGTGAACTGCACCGACTCGGGGGCGTCGCCGGGAGCCCGGGGCAGACGGACGCTGAGCGGCACGCTCACCGAGCTGCGCGGCGCGATGGTGACGGGCGCCGACGCCGGGTGTTCCGTGAAGTCCTGGCCGCTGGCCTGGAAGGTCACGGTTCCGGTGTAGGTCCCTGGGACGTCCGGCGCGGTCTGCACGTGGCCGCGGCCATTGGCCCACACGATCTGGGCCGTCCAGGTTCCTGGCATCGGATTCTCGACCGTGCTGTGCTGGATGTCAGGACTGGCGTTTGGCCCGTTGGAGGCGCCGTAGTCGTACGACAGCTGGGCCAGCTTCCCGGCCGGGTCGGTCAGGATGAACGTCAGGATGTTGTTATCGCTGTTGGTCGGGTCCGGCCAGCGCATGTCGGCATCGAGCACGCTGACGCCTCGCGGCACCGTGAACGTGATCGGTGCCGCCGCGGTCGCCCCCTGGGCGGGAAGCGGGGCGCTCGACGGCGGGGCGCTGACGTTCTCGGTCACGGGCCTGTCTAGGGTCCGCTCGCGCCCGAGCACCCGGTAGGTGCCGGTGACCCTTTCGGTCTTGGAGGAGGCGTTGTACAGCGTCACCGATGTGTGCACCGTTGAGCCGCCCCGGCCCTGTACGTCGAGCTGGGTGGGGGTGTCCACCAGTTCGGCCGCGCTGGAATGCGTCTCCGTCGTGCCCGGCATCTGGCGGGCCGCCTCAACGGCCGCGTAGATGTTCAGGAGGCCAGCGCCCTGCTGGTCTGACTCCGCCCCGATGTCGCTTGCCGTGCTGGTGAGGATCTGCTTCACCTCGGCCGGCGTCGGGGAGGCACCCCCGTGGGTGTCACGGTAGGCCTGGATCACATCGGCGGCCGCGCCGGAGATGAACGGGGCCGACTGGCTGGTGCCACCAAAGGCCTCGGTCGGAAGGGGCGGCACCTGGCCGGCGCCGACGGGAGCGAGCGCCAGGTAACCGGGAGCGACAAGATCGACCACAGCGCCGTTGGGAGCGGTGCCACCCGACGACAGCGTCGTCATGTTGTCGTCTTCCCAGCCCTTTGTGTAGCCATCGGCCTGGGCGAGGAGCCTGAGGTCGTTGGTCCCGCCGGCGTCGATGACATTGGGGTCATCGGCGGGGGCCTCGACCGTGCCGGACGAGCCGCTGTCGCCCGCGCTCTCGACCACGGTAACGCCCGCTGCCACCATGGCGTCGTTCGTCGGGGCGAGCAGGTCGTCGTTGGCGCCCGGCAGAGCGCCATAACCGTAAGACTCCGATACAACGTTGACACCCTCGCTCACCGCCTGCTGCAGCCCGGCGATGACCTGCGACTCGGGAGCCACGATCTGACCCTGCGAGTTGCTGTCGGAGAAGTAACCGGTACTGAGCAGAGAGGCGCCGGGGGCGTCGCCCACGATCCGGAAAGTGCAGCTCGCGGAGATGGTCGAGAAGGGCAGCTGTGACGCGTACGTATAGGTGACCGTGCCCTGGGCGGCGATGGTGGAGACGTCCCCGTTGAACTCGTCGCTGTAGACGTTCTCGTTCGGGTTCGGGGCATCAATGATCACGTGCTGCCCGTCGGGCCGGATCATGTTGGGGTTCCCGGCCAGCGAGTTCGCGTCGACGTTCCCGACGATGACGCCTGCGCCCGTCGAGATCGCGGACGCTTCGTCACGGGCGTTCGGGTTGTTGGACGCGTCATGGATGCTGGTGAGGGCTTCGGGCTCCAGCAGCGGGTCGCTAGGCGTTGTGTTGCACAATCGCTGGCCGTCGGCCGCCTTTGCCGGGATGGTCGACTTCCGCACTCGGGAGGCGGCCACCGTCTTCGTGCTCGACGTGGCGTCCCCGATGGTGATGGTTCCGTCGGGGACGACCGCCTTGACGCCCGAGACGTGGCTGAGTGCCTGTGCCTCGGCCGCCGGCATTGTCGCCGCGACAGCGTTGAGGAGCGAAAGGGTTGTAACATGCGTGGCCCCGACCTGCTTGAGCTGGGCTAGGAGCGGCGCCTGCATGGACGCGGCCATTGATTCCCGTGCGTTCCTGTGGACCCGGTTCGCCGGCAGGCTGGTGAGCTGATTGTCGAAGACGACCACCATGCTCTCTCGTTTGCCGGACGAGAGGGCTTTGACCTGGCTGGGGTTCAACTTGGCAAAACTCGGTCTTGGCACAGGCGCTGGGCCGGTCGAAGCGGCTGCCCAGCTTGCGCCGGTTATCGCTGAGACGCCCAGCGCGGCCGCGCCGAGCAACGAAGCAGCCTTAAGGGGGGTCAAGGACATTGTGCTTGCCTCCATTTCCGGCCCACTCTCGGGTTGGATGTCACCGGGCCGGCCTTTAGGGTCTAGCACCCGTAGCACTAGTTGATCAAGGGCGGATTAACGAAAAATTGTCCTGAATTTCCGCGTCACCGCCGTGTGATCCCCGGCAAGGCGGGCCCGTCTGGTCGTGCCCAGAGCACGTGGAGTGACCATCACCCGTTTGAAGGACTGGCTGCGAGGCGCGCCTGAGAGGGTGCCACGCCGAGGAACGGCTCTGCACAAAAGCGGATGCCCGTACGGAAATCGAGCAAGCGGCACCAGACCAATGGCCTCAGCGGAAAAGGCGGTCATGTCCCGCCGAAACGCACAGCAGATTCGGGCTGCTAACCTGACCACTTCGGCACTTCGCATAGGAGATGGCCACTTCGCATAGGAGATGACAACTTTCCTGTCCGAAATGACCTGATATCGTAGACCGGCTTCTATGCGAAGTCCTTTGCGGGCTCTGCCCTTCCTTCGACGGGCACATCTGCGGGACACGCTACCTGGCCAAACGCGCCCGCTTGGGACGTGCACGCCGTGTGCGACATGTTCAGCGATTACGCAATCGGGATCGTCTGGAGTTATGACGGCTTAACAAGCGCGCGGTCTTTGTGCCGCTAGTGCGGATCGTAATGTGGAGCGCCGCGAGTTACTGGTGTTGCCATTCGATACCTAGCCAGGCGCTGGCGTTCTCGTCGAGGATGGCGCGGGCGGCGCTCGTGTCGATCCGGGGGTCGTTGATGTAGTCGATCGCGCGCACGAAGACGTCCCCGTTTTCGTAGCGGAAGTCGGTTCCAAGCAAGAGCCGGTCCGGGCCGAACGAGTCGATCGCGCATTGCAGGGCGGGCACGTGTCCGTGGCCGACGGTGTCGTACCTAGTCGCCGATCAGGGGCGAGCAGGCGTTGTCGCCGGCCGGGTGCAGGTACAGCACCGCGCCCGCGCTGTTGAGCTCATGATCGCAGTTCCTTCCGTTCAGCGGCGGATCCTGGCCACCGGGGCGGGACTCAGCCGGCCGCGGCCTGCTTGATCAGGTCAGCGACGGCGTCGGGGTGCGAGACGTAGACAGCGTGGCTGGCGCCGGGCACTTCGACCGTATGGGCTCCGATCCGTTCCGCCATCGAGCGCTGGGTCGCTGTCGGGATCATCTGGTCGTTGCCTGACACCAGATACCAGGCCGGCTTGCCACGCCAGGCGGGGTTCGTAATCGCTGTGGAGGTCGCGTCTAGCCCCCAGGGGACCTGCGAGTCGGCCATGAACTCGGCCTGGCCGGCGGGCACGTCGGCGGCGAACGACGCATGGAATTTGCCCGGGTCAAGGAACAGGAAGCCGTCCCTTGGCGGCAGGATAGGCGGCTGCGGTCCGTCGGCGGGGAAGCCGGCGATGAGCGAGTTGACCGACTCGCCCTTATCGGGCGCGAAGGCCGCGATGTAGACCAGGGCCGCGACGTTCGGGTGGGTGCCGGCTTCGGTGATGACGGCGCCGCCGTAGGAGTGGCCGACCAGCACGACCGGGCCATCCTGGGCATCGATCACCCACCTTGCGGCGGCAACGTCGCCGTCCAGGGACAAGGTCGGGTTCTGCACGATGGCGACGTTGTGGCCGTCGGCCTTGAGGGCGTCGTAAACGCCCTGCCAGCCCGAGCCGTCGACGAAGCCGCCATGTACGAGGACAACGTTTCTTGCGGTGCTCATCTGTGATCCCCCAGTTTCTGTCGGTGATTGGATTTGAAGATGACGTTATGAGGAACGGCCGGTGGCTAACCGCGGCCAGATGACCAGTCAGTCCCCCGGGTCTGGGTCGCCGCCGACTTCCGGTGCCGCGTCAAGCGCGTCACGCAGCAGCACCCTGGTCGGGCCGGGCCGCCAGGTCATCGAGAATCCCGAGGTCATTTGCCAGATCCGCTAGCGCACCGCCGCGACGTAAGTTCAACGTGCGGCAAGCAGACACGCCGGCCACAGCCGGTGACGTACCCGCCCAGTATCATCGGACACCCTGACGCGCTTGTCAGGTGCCGCGCTGGGACCTGGCAGCTGATCATGGCTGGTGACAGGAAAGGAACCGTCGTGACTTCGTATTCAGGCCTTCCGAACAAGCTGGTGAGCACGGAGCGCGGCATCGACTTCGCCTACCGCGAGGCAGGCGAGGGCGAGTTGCCGCTTGTTCTGCTCCAGCACTTCCGCGGGAACCTCGACAGCTGGGACCCCGCTCTGGTCGACGACCTCGCCTCGGCCCGGCGGGTCGTCGCTTTCGACAACGCCGGGGTCGGGGCTTCCTCCGGGACAACGCCGCACGAGATCAGGCAGATGGCACATGACGCGATCGCGTTCATCACCGCCATGGGCTTCGCCCGGGTGGACATCCTCGGGTTTTCCATCGGCAGTTTCGTCGCTCAGGAGATCGCCCTCATCCGGCCGGACCTCGTCCGCCGGGTGGTCCTCGCTTCCGCGGCTCCCAAGGGCGCTGTCGGCATCCACGGCTGGGCCCCTGAGGTCATCGGCGCCGTCGGCACGCCGCAGACCACGCCCGAGGAATATCTCGGCGTGTTCTTCACCGCCTCACCAGCAAGCAGCGAGGCGGGCAAGGAAGCGCTCGGACGCATGTACTCCCGGACCGAAGACAGGGACGACCCCACCACCTGGGCTGTGCGCGAAGCGCAATACGACGCGGTCTGCACCTGGGGAATCCCTGACCACGCCGAGCTGCAGCGGCTAGCCGCCATCACGCACCCGGTCTTCGTCGCCAACGGCGACAGCGACCCGATGATCCCGCCGCGCTACTCGCACCTCATCGCTGGCCTGCTTCCGCACGCCACTGTGAAGATCTACCCCGACGCCGCGCACGGGTTCCTCTTCCAGCACCACACCGAGTTCGCCGGCGACGTGACGGAGTTCCTGAGCTGAGACGGGAAAGCACTATTCGTTCGGATAAATCTAAATCTTTTGACCGAACGAATGGGGGTCATACCCCGCCAGAAGGCTCGACGGGCAGGCGCGACGGAACCGCGCTTCTGGGCTATCTGGGACCTGGTGTAGCCAGCGTGCCTTGGGTGCGCTCTCATAGGAGGTGGGATTGAGGAGGCGATTTCGTAGTGACCGAACCCAACGAACTGCCCCGACCGCGCGACTACGCGCTGCAGGAGGAGCTGGACTCGCTGCGCGCGCAAGAACGCGAGGGGCATCTGACGCCCGCGGAGCAGCGTCGCGCCGAGGAACTGGAGCGTCGGCTGCGCAGCGATGAGCACCAAGCTGAGGCACAAGAACGTGAGACCCGTGTGCGGCACGAGACCCGCGAGCAAAAGGCACGGCACCGCCGATGAGCTAACCGCCAAGCGGTCGATCGCGTAGCGTGATGACGTGCCGACGACACCCTTGGTCCCGCACGATTTCGCGGTTCCGGCTGGGCTGAGCAACGACCTGTTCGTCATCGAGCCGCTCGATGTCCGCCACAACGAATCCGATCACGCCGCTTGGACCTCCAGCATTGACCACATCAAGGCGACGCCCGGGTTCGCTGGCCGCTCGTGGCCGGAACCCATGTCGCTGACCGAAAACGCCGCGGACCTCGCGCGCCACGCGCGGGACTTCACCGACAGAACTGGCTTCGCCTACACGGTGCTTGATCCCGGTTCAGGTGAGGTGATCGGCTGCGTGTACATCTACCCGCCCCGCCGCGACGGCTACGACGTCGATGTGCGCTCCTGGGTCCGCGCCGACCGGGCCGATCTGGACAAGCCATTGCATGATGTGGTCCGGCGCTGGCTGGCGGAAGCATGGCCGTTCCGCCGACCCGACTACGCCGAGCGATGACGTTACCCAGGGTCTATGCGGTCAGGTCATCGCGGAGGAGGTCCATCAGCAGGCCGTCGTGGAACTGGCCATCATTGCCGCGCTCATACTGGCGCAGTACGCCAACCGGGCGGAAGCCCACCTTCTGATAACACCGGATCGCCCGCTGGTTAGCCGCGGCCGGGTCGATGGTGATCCTGTGATGGCCCCGCTGCTCAAACAAGAACCGGGCGAGCAAACCGATGGCCTCCGGGCCGACGCCACGGCCCTGGTACTTGTGCCCGAGAAAGATGTCGATGCCCGCATGCCGGTATTTCGGGTCCGGCTCTTCCGAGTACTGGATGCCACCGGCGAGCCGGCCGTCGAACTCGACCACGAGCAGCACGCCGTCAGCATCACCGCGGAGCTGGTCCGCGAGGGACTCCGCCGGCTCAGGCTCACCCCACCACCGGGTCACCGATTCCTCGGACAGGATCGCGTGCAGCGGTGCTACGTCATCACGCTCGCCTGGTCGGATAGCGACGCGAGAACCTCGAAGCGCTGGCCGCGAGCCGGCCGCATCGTCCTGGACGCCTTCCGTCATGGACGCACCCTAGTACTGGATATCTTCGGCAAGCGTGGTACGGAGGAAGCCGACGGTTCCTCCGGCACTCCCCAGGCAAGAAAAGGATCGCGGCATGGGCGGAGAAAACAGCGCGAATTGCTTCGTGTGCAGCAAGCACATGAAGCGGGGGCCGCTGGTGCCGGGCGGGCCCGTAGCCGAAGATGAGCTGGTGCTGGTGTCACATATCGCCGCACCTGGCGCCCTGGGACGTGCAGGGGCCGCGGCGTATCTGGGGCAGTTGCTAGTGGAGCCACTGCGGCACGCGCCAGGGCTGGCTGATCTTACCGACGCTGAGGCTCGTGCCGTGGGCCTGTGGTGCGCGCGGGCGAGCCGGGCTCTGCGTGACGTATCCGGTGCCGAGCACGTGTACGCGGCGGTGTTCGGCGATGGGGTCCCGCACTTGCATGTCCATCTGCTGCCGAGGTTCCCCGGCACTCCACGCGAGTACTGGGGGACGCACGTGAACAAGTGGCCCCAGGCTCGACGGGGCAACGCCGCCGAGATCGCGGTCCTGGTACAGGAGCTTCGAAGGTACCTCGCCGGGTAGCGGCCTAGCCAGGCCTGTGGTGCTAGCCGATGCTGGCGGCCAGGTCTTGATAGGGAGGGACCAGCTCGTTCCACCGCGCCTCGGTGTCGCCGCGCTCACGCCCGGCGAGGTAGGCGGCGAGATTCTCGGCGTGGATCTGCCACCCGGCCCCGTAGAAGGCGATCCTGTCCAGGGGCATACCCCGGACCTCGATGACCAGGACAGTCTGGTCGCCGTCGGCGCTCAGCGTGGCCTCGATGACTTCGTCGTAAGGCGGCGCGCCGCGACCCCGCTGGTAGGACTCATCCGTTTCCCTAGTCGTCACCCGCAGCCGCCGTGGGGGCTCGCACACTTCCACCCGCCCGGTGCCGTCGAGATCAGCGGACTCGATGTGGAGGCGGAACTCTCCGCCGGGGCGGAGGTCGCCGTCTACCTGGCCGTACCAGCGGGCCAGCCGGGCGGGATCGGTGAGCGCCGTCCACAGGTCGTCGATATCGGTGTCGTAGCGGTCCTCGATACGGACGACACCCGTGCCGTCGGCTGATCCCAGGCTTCCCAGGATGCGGGCGCCCGGACGTCCGTTGCTGGTCATCTGGTGCTCCTTCGTTCGCGTTTCCCGCGGGCAATCTCGGTGTGCAGGGCGTCCGCCCGCTGTTCCCACCAGGCACGGTACTGGCCCAGCCATTCATGGATCTCGGCGAGCGGCTGCGGGCGCAGGCTGTACACCCGCCGTTGCGCTTCCTGGCGAACCTCGACGAGCCCTGCTTCCCGCAACACCCGCAGGTGCCGGGATACGCCCGGGCGCGCGATCGGCAGCAGTGCCGCTAGCTCGCCAACGGTGGCCGGGCCGCGGGAGAGCGTCTCCAGCATTGTCCGCCGGCTCTCGTCCGCCAAGGCCCGCAGAGCAGCTTCCATGATGGGAATGTACCAAGGTAGTTACGTAACTGTCTAGGTACATAAGTGCAGCTGTCGTCGCCCCGGGCCCCTAGCATGGCCACCATGCCATCTGACGATCTCGCCACGCGCATCCGCGCCGCGTCCCGTTACTGCACCGCCGCCGTTTCCGGGCACGCCTTCCGCTCACCCGCGCAGGCCTTCCAGGATCTCGCTCGGGCCTGTGACGAGCTGGGCATCGAGGAGTGGGACTCATATGGCGAGCACGGGGCGGTCGAGCGACTCGAAGCGGAGCTCGTGGCGCTCTTCGGCGTTGAGGCGGCGGCCTTCTTCCCCAGCGGCGTGATGGCCCAGCAGGCGGCGCTGCGGATCCACACCGACCGGGCCGGCAGCCGCCGCGTGGCGATGCCGGACCTCAGCCACCTGCTCGTCCACGAGGAGGACGGGCCTCGCGTCCTGCATGGCCTTGAGATCTCTTTCCTCACGCAGGGTTTTGAGACGCCGGCCGCCCGGCACGTTGACGTGCTAGCGGGTCGTGTGGGGGCGGTACTCGTCGAGCTGCCGCTCCGGGACGCCGGCTGCCTGCTGCCGACCTGGGATGAGCTGACCGCGCTGTCCGAGTCGTGCCGTGCGCGCGGGACGGCGTTGCACTTCGACGGCGCCCGCATCTGGGAGTCGCGGCCGTGGTTCGATCGCACGCTGCCCGAGATCGCGGCGCTGGCCGACTCCCTCTACGTCTCGTTCTACAAGGGACTCGAAGGCCTGGCCGGCGCGGCACTGCTCGGCCCGGCGGACTTCATCGCGGAGGCCAGGCTGTGGCGCCGCCGCCTGGGTGGCACGATCTACCGAACGACGGCGGAGGCTGTGTCTGCGCTGGTTGGACTTCGTGACCGGCTGCCCATTGTCGCCGATACCGTGGCGTGGGCCCGCGCGTTCGCGGCGCAGTTGCCGTCGTACGTCACCGTGCAGCCGGGTGTGCCGCACACCAACCAGTTCAGGCTGTACGCGGCGGGCGAGGCGGACACCGTCAATGAGCGTGTCCTCGCCTCCGTAGCGGAGCACCACATCAGCCTCCCGGCCTGGCGGGCGACACAAGAACCGGGCCGGATCACCACCGAGATCGTGGTCACCGGTGCGGCGCTCGGACTTGAACCCGCCGAGATGGCGGCTTTCCTCGGCTCCGTGATCATCAGCGCCGGGTTACCGCTCAGGGCTGCCCGTTAGCATCACCCCATGACCTCCGTTGTGCCGTTTGAATACATGTCTCATGTCTTGACGATTCCCGTGAGAGTCGGCGACATCGAGACGAGGTTCATCTTTGACACCGGAATCGGACTCAACTTGATCTCCGAAGACCTCGCTAACAGGGTCGGCTGTCACCCGGACGGATCGACGTTCACCGGGCGGCGCATGTCCGGACAGGCGGTCACGGTGCCGCTGGGGTCCCTAGGTTCGCTCGATATTGGCGCGAGCCGGGGGCGGGACATCCCGGTCGGCATCTTCGACATGCATACCGCGGCTGGTTTGGGCGACGTCGAAGGTTTCGTGTCCCTCAGCTGCTTTCTGACGACACCAGTCACGGCTGACTACTCGGCTCGGCTCGGCTCCTGATCTTGGAAGACGAGGCATCTCTGGCTCAGCGAGTCATGGCCGGGACAGCTGTCGCCGTCCATGTCGGCTATGACGGCTGCTCGACGGACCTGATGCTGAGCGTGGACCTGCCGACCGGCAAACAGATCACGGTCGAGGTCGACGCCGGCAGCGACATGCTGATCCTTAACGAAGAGCTCGCCGACGACGCCGGGATCGACCTGCACGGCCCGGGAGTGCGTGAGGTGAAGGCGGCAGATGAGACGGGGCATGAGTACGCCTGCGACCTGCAAAGATCACGGGTGATCTTCGCGATTCCTGCCTAGGCCGTCACCGCTGCCACGGGTCGCCCGGTAGAGCCGCTCGAATTCCATGAGCTCGCTCGAAAGTCATACCCGCCAGGTAAGTATTGAGGGCGGCCAGCGCGGAGGGGCGTTTGCCGCACGGTCTCGAGTTCACAGGAGCGCGCGTGATGAGCACCGCATGGACGATCACGTTCGACTGCGCCGACCCGGCTGCGCTCTCGGCGTTCTGGCGCCGGGCCCTGGGCTATGTGGAACGCATGCCGCCCGCGGGGTTCGCCACCTGGGAGGAGTGGCTGGCCAGCGTCGGTGTGCCGCAGGAGGAATGGGGTGATGGTGCTTACATCGAGGATCCGGAGGGCCTTCGGCCGCGCATCTCGTTCCTGAAGGTCCCGGAGCCCAAGACAGCCAAGAACCGTGTCCACCTGGACATCCAGGCAGGCGGCGGCCGGGACGAGCCGCAGGAGGTCCGCTGGGCGCGTGTGCTGGAGGCGGTCGCGCGGTTGACCGAGGCGGGCGCGACCGTGATCCGCGAGGACCTGCAGGACGGGGTTCCGGATCACTTCGTCATGGCCGACCCGGAAGGCAACGAGTTCTGCGTCCTCTAGGGCGTGTCAGGGAGCGGTTCGCGGCGTGACGTAGCAAGGCCGCCGCGTCATACCCTTCTCGAAACGTCAGCGGTGAACGGCGAAGAACAAGTGGGTGGCATAGGGAGACTCGATATGCGGGTCCGTTCGAGTTCGATCGTCTGGTCGCCGAGGTGGTCGAAGAGCCGCTTGTCCGCACCGAGTAGCACCGGCGCCACGTGCAGCCGGAGTTCGTCGACGAGCCGGACTGGGCGAGGGCCGTCCCCTGCAATTGCGAAACCGGTCCGCTTGAGCGGACCCGTTCCGCAATTGACTCATTCGGCTGGCGTGCGCCGAGGGCTCGGGTGACTCAGGCGCTGCGGGAACTGGCTGTGCCGCCCGATCGGCCCACGGTCCCAGACCCGGGGCCGCCGGTGCCGGGCCCGGGGCGGCCGGTGCCGGGCCCGGGGCGGCCGGTGCCGGGCGGCAGCGGGGGCAGGCTCACACAACTCGGCGCCGGGGGCGAGGTCAGAGCTGCCGACGCCTGCGTTCCTTGCGCGGTGACCTCGATTGCTACCACGAGGATGTCGCCGGCCGGGACACCGTGTGCGTTCACGGTGATAGAGCCGTCGCTTGACCTGGATCCCCCCACGCCCACGCTGATGTCTTTCGTCCGCACGGCGGGCGCGGGCAGTGAGCCGAGACTCGGGCACCCAGCCCGCACCGGCACCACGACCACATTGTCACCGAGCTGACGCAGCCTCGCGTTGGCCTGCGCTATCCCGGATTCTTGGTAGACCGCGAGCGTTATCGTGTCGTGATTCGTGGTCAGCGCGTAGTCCGGCGTTCCCGTTCCGCCGCCGGTCGCCAAGACGCTGGCGGTGGCCGCGACGGCAATGCCGCCCGCGCCGACGGCCAGCAGCACCCCCCGCGACGCGATGTGCCGCTGCAATGGCGCGGGCGGCGCGGTAGCTGCCAGCACGGATCCGTGCTGCCGCATCAGATCGGCGTAGAGCTGATCCTCGAACTTAGTCATTCCTGTCACCCCTGGTCTGGTTGGTGGTTGTGGTGCCTGTCGTGGTTGGCGTGGCCGCGCGCAGGCGAGCGCGGGCCCGCATCAGCCGCATCCGCATCGTGCTGGGCGCCAGTCCCAGCGCTGCCGCCGCCTCTTTCGGCGCAAGCCCAGCGAGGTCCACAAGCTCGACCACCGCGCGGTCCCGGTCCGGCAGGGTGGCCAGCCCGCTGACCAGGTCCCTGCCGACTCGCTCGGCGTCGATCCTGTCGAGCAGCTCCTCGACCTGGTCCGTGTCTAGCTCGCGGCGACCAGCCAGCCGTCGCATCTTGTGCTGCTGCTGGCTGTAGGCCTCGCAGTACGAGGCATAGACATGGCGGGCGATGCCGAACATCCAGGCGCGTGCGGTGCCCTTGCGCGGATCGAAGGACCCGAACTGGGTGATCACCGCGACGAAGGTGTCGGCGGTCAGGTCAGCGACTACGTGCGGGTCAGCGCTGCGCCGGGCGAAGTACGCCGTCACCGCTGCCACGTTCGCCCGGTAGATCCGCTCGAATTCGGCGGTGGCGCCGGCGTCCGTCGTCGCCTGCCGCGTTACTGCTGTCCTCTGGGTCACGTAACTAGTTGCCGTTCAGGGGCCGCCGCGTCACACCCTTGCTTGAAACGTCAGCGGCGAACGGCGAAGAACAGGTGCGTTGCGTAGGGTGACTCGATAACGCGGGTCCGTTCGAGTTCGATCGTCTGGTCGCCGAGGTGGTCGAAGAGCCGCTTGCCCGCACCGAGTAGCACCGGCGCCACGTGCAGCCGGAGTTCGTCGACGAGCCGGGCGGCGAGGTATTGCTGGATGACGTTGGCACCGCCGCCGAGGCCGACGTCCTTGTCACCGGCGACCGCCTTGGCTTGCGCTAGGGCGCTTTCGATGCTGTCGGTGACAAAGGTGAACGGTGAGCCCGGCCGCGCCCATTCCGGCGGCACCGAGTGGGTAAGGACGAAGTACCTGGCGTCGGGACCGCCCGGGGGATTGCCGCCCCAGCCGCCGGTGACGTCGAACATCCGTCTGCCGATTATTCCCGCGCCGATTGAGCCCATCGCCTCCTGCAGCACGTCGCGGTCGACGTCGAGCGGGTTGAACCGTCCGCTTTCGTCGTCGTACCGCCATGGCCCGCCCATGACCCAGTTGTGCAGTTGCTCACCACGGTCGCCCAGGCCGCGCCCCGGCGCGTCGTCCGGCCCCGTGATGAACCCGTCCAGCGACATCGTGATGTCGGCGACCAGCTTTCCCATGATCCATCCTCCCGTCCGCCCCGGTGAGGACCTGCGTAGAAGCCGGGCGAGGCCCTGCGCCGGCGGACTACGTGGTGATACCGATCGGGTTGCCCTCCGGATCAAGGACTCTCACCAGTCGGTAGCCCTCATCAGCGCCCTCTTCTCCGGCGTCGAAGATCACCCCGCGCTGGCGGAGCTCCGCGACCGTGGCGTCGAAGTCTTCAACGACCAGTATCGGCGCCCAGCCGATGCCTGGCCGCGGCGAGATGCGATCGGGGTGATCGGTCGCCAACGCCAGGACCGGCTCTTCGGTACCTGGCGGCGCCAGCATGCAGAACTCCCCCGGCTGCGTCAAGCTCACCGAGAGCCCAAGCACGTCGCGATACCAGGCGACCGCCGCATCGAAGTCGCGTACCTGCACGGTGACCATCGTCAGGCGGGTGGGTTGCATACGAGTCATCTTGCCTGGCCGGGCTCGGCGCTTCTAGTAGCCGGGATACCTGAAAGGTATTGTCGCAGCCAGCTCGGTAAAGCCCAGGCGCTGGAAGATCGGGCGGCTATCGGGCGAGGCATCGACCTGCAAGTACGTATACCCCCGCTCCCTGGCCAGCTCGGCACGGTAGGCGACCAGCGACCGGAACACCCCGCGCCCTCGCCAGCCAGGCAACGTCCCGCCGCCCCACAAGCTGGCGAAGTCACCGCGTTCGGGGAACTCCACCCGTCCCGCGCAGATAGGGGTATCGCCAGCGACGGCGACGACCGCCTCGACCGAATGCGGCTGCGTTTCAAGGGCCGCCGTGATGGCTGAGCCAATCGCCGTGTGGTCTCCACCGAAGACTTCATCGTGCACGCGCACAACCGCCGCCACCCCGCTGGCATCGGCGACCGGGATCAGCTCTACCCCGGCGGGCGGGCGCGTGTCCAAGTTCAGGTCCGCGATCTCGGCGACCAGCACGGTCTCGGCGGGATCTGCCACGAAGCCCGCGGCTTCCAGCCGTCTGGGCAGATCGGCGGGCTGATCGTAGGAGTAGTACTTCCATTCCCATGGCCTGGCCCATTCGGCGAACCGGCTGACCTGGGCGTCGATCATGGCGTCAGCGTCTGCCTCCGTGAGGTCGGTCCACACCACCGCGCTCCAGCCAACCCCGCCGGAGATGAGCCGGGTAACTCGTTCCTCACGCTCCACACGAGCCCCTGGCTCAGGTGCCGGGTTCCGGCGTATCTGGTCGTTGAAGCGCGTCATCGTAGCAGCGTGGTCCACCGCGACATTCCACCACTCGGCCGACAAGTACGCCAAGTGCGGGGTCAGGCCGAGAAGAGGTAGCGGGTCTGGCTGAATGGGTCCTTACCGAAGGCGAGAACCTTGGCCGGGGTGACGCAGAAGACCAGTCCGAAGCGGCCAGCGGGATCATGGAAGCCGCCTTCGATGACCGTGAAGTCCCAGTCCAGCCTCGACTTCCACAGCGTCGCGAGGCGCAGAAGGTCGCCCTGGCCGGTGACGCGAACCGCCGTTCCCTCGATTACGACGTCGAGCCCCGACCGGAATTGGTTGGCGCCCGCCGCGATGACACAGTCCGGGTTGGACTCTAGGTTCCTGGCCTTCTGCTCTTGCGAGCCGACGCAGAAGTAGACACTCCCATTGGCCCAGATCGCCGGAAGCGGCGTGACGTGCGGCCGTCCGTCGCGGCGCACGGTCGACAGCCAGAACATCTCGGACACCGACAGCACCCGGGCCGCCGTGGCCCAGGCGGGAGCGGTGGCGCCCGGTTGGCTGTATCCCTCGTTCAGCTGCGCGGTCGGTTCGATCTCAGGCATCGGAAGCTCCCTGTGCTCGGGTTGTACACCGTCACCTGCACGACGAACCGAAACTGCCCGGATAGACATGGCCACGGGTGTCCGCGCGGCCTAGGACCCCGGGTCGTTGATGAACGCCACGATCTGTTCAAGCCCGGGGCGGTAGCCGTCTGTGGTGTCGACCTCGATCCAGGGAGCGTCGACCGAAATCCGGTCGAATGCGAGGTGCTGCTGGACATACTCCGATTCGTCGCGGTGGCTGGGGTCCGCGTGCGCGTGACGCGCCGGCCTGGCTTCGTTGCGCCGCACGATCCGGCCGAAGGCCACGTCGGCCTCTACCACGCAGTGCACGATACGAATTCTGGACAGGTAACGCAGCGACACGAGATGAGGACGCCACACCCGATCCTGAAAGGCGGCCTCCGCCACGGTCGTCACGCCCGATGTGAGCAGCAATTCCAAGGCACCGAAGAAGACCGGCAGTGTCCGCATCGTCAGCTCATCGCCGGGCCCTGGCGCGAAACCCGGCGTAGCGTGCACCATCCCTTCCTTGATCTCGTCTCTGCAGATCGCCGGACAGCCCACCGCGCCCGCGATCGCGTGGGCAAGGGTCGTCTTGCCTGTGCCGGGAGGACCGCTGACGACGACAAGCGTGGGAAGAGACATCACATCCGACGTTATAACCAAGCCAGGCAACAAATGCCGCTCTCTTAACCGCCGCCGCGCAGCCCCCGGCGCGCCGGGGCAGCTCCCGACTCGTTTATCGTCGCATGCCGCGTCACGTCGGGAGGACGGGAGCCGCCTACGGGCTGACTTTGCATACTCTGCGACCAGAACATATCGGTTATATCGGTATATATATACCTGGCAAAATGTCACAGGGTATGCAAAGTCAAAACCAGAGGATGATGTGACTGGCGGGATCACGCGCTGGCGGGATCACGCGGGGACGGGGTGTGCGACGGGGCAG
>Ga0210390_10000973_pt1 | contig 28877 bp, 31 predicted proteins | sample IncBWH11OmetaG_FD_161050 | JGI IMG/M metagenome (GOLD analysis project Ga0210390, IMG submission 161050) | Forest soil microbial communities from Barre Woods Harvard Forest LTER site, Petersham, Massachusetts, United States - Inc-BW-H-11-O ...
ACGGTCCTCGTCCTGGGCATCACGGCCGCCTTCAAACCCTGGGGCTTCTTTCTCGGAGGCAAATTTCACATCTTGCCCTCCTGGCAAGGCTGGGGAATATTGCACGCGAAAAGCGGCAATTACGTTTTGCGAGTGGACCTCAACACCAACATCAGAGGACGTCGTAGCTCGGACCTGCGCGGCATAGCCTATCTCTGCACGCCGCGCGGCGAGCGCTTCCGGCTCACCCTGACCGGCAACATGCGAAAGCATCTGAATCTTTCGACCGATGGCGAAGCCATCCAGTTGGGGATGTTCTACAGGTCGTTGGGAAGCTCATTCAGCGGAGACGCTCGTCCCAGCCTGGAACTGCGTGGCCACTGGCAGAATCCCAACCTGGTGATGGATGACAACGGCAGCATCTCGCGGGCCTTTGAGCCGGACGCCAGCGTATACCGTGGCCACGACCGCAACCGCCCCTACCCGGGTGAAATCGTCCCAGTCACGCTCAAGCAAGGCCCAACCTCCGATTTCGACGCCGCCTGCGCCGCTCTTCATTGATAGGTCAAACCATTCCTCCAGACCTCTGCAGAAAACAAACTGAGAACCGAGAACTGAGAACCAATAACTGGTTTTGTGTGTTCCGTCTGGAAGCGGTCAAAAATCGATTTCAGGGGAAAAGACGAGTTTGTGCTTCAAACAATTTTGCAATTGGATGCCCTACCAGCGATCTTTTTGGCGCGTGGCGATTACATTTTCGATCGCCTGCAACAAGCTGAAATTCGATCTCTCACAGCTTCCTCTCCCCGATTTTGTCAGTTCGGCGTGATCTCAAAGACGGTGCCGCAGCCGCCACCATTGCACCCTGAGCCAGTGCCGCCGCTGGCCGTCGTGCCGTATAGATTTCCGGCCGCATCGAAGATCAGGCCGGCAAAGGGGCCGGCGCCATCGCTGCCGTTGAAGCTCCGCAACACCTTCTCCGTCCACTCGCCGTTGGTCCCCGGCGTCAGCCGGAAGACGGTGCCGCAGGGAAGGTCGCTGAAACGGCAATCGGCGGCGCCTCCCATTGCCGTCGTGCCGTACAACTTCCCAGCTGCATCGAGGATCAGGCCGGCTCGTGGCTCCTTCCCGTCATTGTTGCCGTCGAAGCTATGCAGAATCTTCTCCTTCCAACCCCCGCCCACCGTGGGCGACAACTCGAACACCGTACCGCCGCCGCCGACGCCCTGGAGGGTCGTGCCGTATAGGTTTCCGGCCGCATCGAAGATGAGGCCGGCCACGGGATTGCGTCCGTCCTTGCCGTTACTGCCGAAGTTGTGCAACACCTTTTTCGTCCACATGCCGTTGGTCCCCTTTGTCAGCTCGAAGACGGTACCGCAATTGGGACAGGCTTTTGTGCCGCCCACATCAGTTGTGCCGTATAAGTTTCCTGCCGTATCGAAGATAAGGCCGCCCTGAGGATTCCCGGCGCCGAAGTTGAACAGCACAGTCTCTGTCCATGTCCCGCCTGCGCCGGGCGTCAACTCGAACACCGTACCCCGGCCCAAAGCGCCGCCACTCGGGGTCGTGCCGTACAAGTTTCCGGCCGCATCGAAGATCACGCCGGCCACGGGCCAGGCCCCATCCCCATCATTGACGTTGAAGTTATGTAACACCTTCTCCGTCCAAGTGCCGCCTTCGCCGGGTGTCAACTCGAAGACGGTGCCGCAGCCAGAAGGACCGCAGTACATACCGCCGGCGACGGTTGTGCCATACAGGTTTCCGGCCGCATCGAAGGTCAGGCTGGCCTCGGGGCCGCCCCCGTCCCCGTCGCCGGCACCGAAGTTGTACAGCACAGTCTCCGTCCATGTCCCGCCAGCCCCGGACGTCAACTCGAACACCGTACCGCCGCCAAAAGCGCCACCGCCGTCGCTCGTGCCGTATAGGTTTCCAGCCGCGTCGAAGATCAAGCCAGCGTAGGGGTTGGCGCCGTCGTTGCGGTTGAAGCTGTGCAGCACCTTCTCTTTGCTGGCCGCGAACAACTGGGGGGTAGTCAGAAATCCGAAAACTACGGTGAAGGCTGCAACGAACAAGGTCAGTGGTCGGTTGTTTCGCATGGGCGTCCTCGCCTAGCTTGCAATCAAGCGGTCCCATACTACATCAGGGCGAACCGCGTTGATAGGTTCTCGTGGAGAGCTTAAAAGTAAACGGAAACCTGCGGACTAGGCCGATGGTTTCCCTGTCCCCCCCGGTGACGGCGCATGCTGTTTCTAAGCTTGACCCGGTCCTCCAGGCAGGATATTATCTATCGTTAAGTATTAGCTCTTTGACAATTGCCAAGAATGAAGACGGGGCGGTTCCAATTTGGGAATTGACGCCGCTAACTCCTTATTCCGGAATATTTTACGTATAAGTCCTTATTCCTCAAAGATTTTGATGGTAGTCTCGCCCTAACCCCATCCTTCCAAAAGATCAGGGGGAGGGGGTACTCGATACTAGACAGTAAACTTCCCGATTCGGGAAAGCCTGGAACATCTGCGGAGGCCCTCATGACATCTCTTGCCACCAAAACCTGCGTCCCCTGCCGCGGCGGCGTGCCCCCGCTCAAAGGGAAAGAATTGGAAGCACTGCATCAGCAGGTGCCACAATGGAAGGTGGTCAACGAGCACCACGTCAACCGCGCTTTCACTTTCCCCGACTTCAAGCAAGCGCTGGATTTTGTGAATCGCGTCGGAGCGCTCGCCGAGGCCCAGGGACACCATCCCGACATTCTCCTGGCCTGGGGCAAAGCCGAAATCACGTTATGGACCCACAAGATCGATGGCCTGACCGAGAGCGATTTCATCATGGCCGCGAAGATCGACGCTCTGTCCGGAAGCTGAAAAGGCTGAGAGCTTCTCTATAATCCTGTAATGCTCGATGAAAACGATTTTCGCAAACGCGCGGACGCCGCGCTGGAATCCCTCAAACAGAGTCTGATCACGGCGGAGGAATCGGCCGAGATCGAAGTGGAGGATCAGTCGGGTGCTCTGCACATCTCGTTTGAGGATGGCTCCCGCTTTGTCATCTCACCCAATGCCCCGGTCCGCCAAATATGGATTTCGGCGCTGGCCACAAGCTTCAAGCTGGACTGGTCGGATGCGAAACAGAATTTCGTGCTGCAGAAAACCAGCGAAGACTTGAAGCCGCTGGTGGCGCGACTGATCAACCAGCAACTGGGAGAGGAATTAGTTACGCTGGCTTAGGTTTGACTGATCTGACGCGATCCCGTTCCAAGTTTGTACTTCAAATGCTTGGCGATCAACTGGCCGTGGAAGCGCCCGTTCTCAATGAAGATTTCGTTGGTTCGAGAACCAGCCACAATGACGCCAGCCACATAGATGCCGGGCACGTTGCTTTCCAGCGTTTCCGGATCGCACACCGGGCGGCACTGCTCCGACGAAAGCTCGATCCCCATCGAGCGCAAAAAGTCGTAATCGGGATGGTAGCCCGTCAACGCGAAAACGAAATCGTTCTTCGCATGAACCACGCCCTCGGGTGTGTAAATCACCACATGATCGGCTGCGATTTCACCGACTGTGCTGTTGAAGTGCGCCTTGATCTCGCCGTTCTTGATGCGATTTTCGATGTCCGGCAGGATCCAGTACTTGACGTGATGATGCATCTTCGCCCCGCGATAAACCAGGGTGACGCGGGCTCCGTGACGCCATAGATCCAGCGCCGAAATGGCCGCGGAATTCTTTCCCCCGATGATCAGAACATCGTTGTCAAAATAGGGATGAGGTTCGCGGTAATAGTGAAATACCTTCGGCAGATCTTCCCCTGGAATATTCAGCAGGTTCGCCAGATCGTAATATCCAGTTGCCACGATCAGCTTGCGGGTATGGTAATCGTAGACTCTTCCGAGCCGATCGGTCGTCGTAACCTGGAAATCGCCGTCTTGCCCGTTCACCGTTTTCACCCACTGATACTGCGCGATCGGCAAACGATAATGCTCGGCCACCTTGCGGTAATATTCCAGCGCTTCCTGGCGCGTTGGCTTCTGGTTCGCGGTGCTGAACGGGATGTCGCCAATCTCCAGCAGTTCCGGCGTGGTAAAGAACGTCATGTTGGCCGGATAGTTGAAGATGGAATTCACCACACAACCTTTATCGATCGCGATTACTCTGAGCCCAGCCTTCTGCGCTTCGATCGCACAAGCCAGGCCGGTAGGCCCAGCACCGATCACGACCACATCCACGCGTGTGTTGGAGCGTGACTCCAACTGGGTGCGCGGAAGGGTGTCGGGAATCTGCACCGCCGCGTCGGACATCGATTTCGTGAGCAAATGGTCGTCCCTCGGCTAAAACACTACGGCGCACGCTTGAACTGTGGATCTTGAAGCTAACGATTCTAGCACGCACCGAGCACTTGCGAAGCGAAGAGGACTGGGCCTCAGGGCCGAGCAGCAGCTATCGAGGAACTGGGCCGAACCTGACGCTCGATGTTGCGAGATAATTCGTCTTCCGCAACTTCGAGGTCGTAGGCAGACTGCAGATTCAGCCAAAAGCGCGCACTCGTTTGAAAGTACCGCGCCAGCCGCAGGGCGGTATCTGGCGTGATTCCGCGACGCTCATGAACGATCTCAGCAATGCGCGTCACCGGAACGTGCAGATCAAGCGCCAGCCGATTCATGCTGAGTTCAAGCGGTTCCATGAAGTCCGCGCGCAGAATCTCGCCCGGGTGGATGGGTGGAAGGCGTTTTCGAGACTTAGCCATGATCATTCTTAGTGATAATCGACAATCTCAACATCGTAAGCGTTCCCCTCGCGCCAAATGAAGCATAGACGCCACTGGTCGTTGACACGGATGCTGTATTGTCCCTCTCGGTCGCCGTGCAGGGCTTCCAAGCGATTTCCAGGCGGTGCCATCAGATCTCGCAATTCTGTGGCGCTGTCCACTTGCCGAAGCTTCCGGCGCGCGATACGCTCGATGGCCTGAAAACGCCGGCTCGACTGCCGAGAGTGAAGTCGCCCGGTTTCGGGAGAGCGGAACGACTTAATCACAAATCAAGTGTATATCGTCAAGCGTTTAACGTCAAACAGGAAGTTTTGCACGACTTTTCCTGGCTTTCGTTGCAGCTTACTTTCATTTGGAAAGAGCCTGGACGCGTGGCACGATATGCCCTGCAAGAGAGGATTAAACCTGTTAGCAGGTGCGATAGGTAAAGGCCGCGACAAAAGAAGACGTAAGACCAAGAGACACAAACCTGAGAAAAGGGTTGAAAGCCCCGTGCGGATTGTGGAGCCGCCGCGCGATGATTCATCGGCTTCCAATGCTTCCGACGCGCCCGTGTATGCTCCCCTCAAGCCCAAACCGCATCTCCGTTCCGGTGCAGTAGCCCTTCCTGAACCAGACGAAGTGGAGCACGCTTTCACCAACATAGGAACTGTAAGAACTTCGAGGTAATCGCCAACTGCCTTTCGCCCAAGGAGATCGGGCATCGCGCTTGCTATAATTCAGAGTTCTTTTATCCCTCTTGTCCTAAAGGGGAGCAGCTCATGGCCACCTCGGCAGAATCCGCCGCTCGCACCCGCATCGAATCCGACAGCATGGGACAGATTGAGGTCCCGGCGCACGTTTATTGGGGAGCGCAGACGCAGCGCTCGCTATTGCACTTCAACATCGGGCGCGACACCATGCCGCCGGAGTTGATCCAGGCTTTTGGTGTTCTCAAGAAGGCGTGCGCTTTGGTGAATCAAGACCTGGGTAAGCTTCCCGCGGACAAGGCCAAGCTTATCGTGCAGGCTGCAGACGAGGTCATCGCCGGCAAACTGGACTCGCAGTTCCCCCTGCGCATTTGGCAGACCGGCAGCGGTACCCAGACCAACATGAACGTCAACGAGGTCATCTCCAACCGCGCCATCGAGATGGCTGGCGGCGAGATGGGATCGAAGAAGCCGATCCACCCCAATGACGACGTGAATATGTCTCAATCATCCAACGATACTTTCCCGGCCGCGATGCACATTGCGGCGGCGGAGCGGGTGAAGAGCGCGCTAATTCCTGCCATCCTAAGTGTTCATAACGCGATCGCGGCCAAGGCGAAGGAATTCAACGACGTGGTGAAAATTGGCCGCACACACCTGCAGGATGCCGTGCCTTTGACTTTTGGGCAGGAATTCGGTGGGTGGGCCAGTCTTTTGGATCGAGATGTCAAGCGCTTGGAGCAGGTGCTTGGAGGGCTCTACGACCTTGCTATCGGTGGAACCGCCGTGGGCACCGGGCTAAACGCTCATCCCGAATTCGCGGAGAGAGCTGCCAAGAAGATCGCCGAACTCACCGGACTTCCCTTCCGATCGCACGGCAACAAGTTTGCCGCGCTTTCGGCGCACGACGAAATCGTCTTCGCACAGGGTGCGCTGGAAACGCTGGCCGCATCACTGATGAAAATCTCAAACGACATTCGCTGGCTGGCTTCCGGCCCGCGTTGCGGCCTGGGCGAACTATCCATTCCGGAGAACGAGCCTGGGTCTTCGATCATGCCCGGCAAAGTGAATCCGACGCAATGTGAAGCCATGACCATGGTGTGCGTGCAGGTTCATGGCGCCACTGCCGCGGTTGGATTCGCCGGCTCGCAAGGCAATTTCGAACTCAATGTTTACAAGCCTGTGATCATCTACAACTTCCTGCATTCCGTCACGCTGATTACGGATGCCTGCCATGGCTACGTCGAATACATGATCAAGGGCATCGAGGTCGATCGCGCCAAAGTTGATTGGTACGTAAAGAATTCGCTGATGTTGGTGACGGCGCTGGCGCCAAAGGTTGGGTACGACAAGGCAGCGAAGATCGCTCACACCGCCCACGTCGATAAGACCGGACTGCTCGAGGCCGCGCTAAAGCTGGGCTATCTCACGGAGCAGGAATTCCATCAACTGATGAAGCCGGAGAAGATGACCCACCCTTAAACGGCAGGCTTCCAGCATCAATCGGGATCGTAGACTGCGGTGCCGTATCCTGCGCGCCGGATGTTCTCCTGCATTTGTTCGAGCCGGGCCGTTTCCTGGGCGAGCTGAGTTTGTGAGGCGTCGTACTGCGCTTTCAAGGTCCTCCCGGTGTCGCACCAATCTTTGTAATAAGGCTCGCTGTAAGCGGAGCTCCAGCAAGCCGACGCTTCACTATCCTGAGAGAATTCTGCGCTCCACGCGGCAAACTGATTTTTGAGACTGGTAATGCGATTTTGAATGTCTACGATCTTGCCCTTCTCTACCTTGATTTGATTCTGAAATGTTTTGCCCTGCGCCTCAAACTGCTGTACTTTTCGATCCTCTTCCTGGTCTTCGCGATCCTGAGCGGCTCGGACTGTCGTCACATCACTCGCCTTCGGCGCGGGTTTGTCGGTCTCAGGGGCGCTACTGCCATCGCTTAGGTCGTGGTTTCTTATTACTTTGATTGGTGGAGCGGAGTCGCGCGCGCTCTTCGATGCGCTGGCCGCGGCGGCCACTGCCGATGGCTTGACTGGGCGTGGGTTTGCCGGCTGCGCGTTCGCGGGTTGTGAGTTACTTGGCTGCGAGTTGGTTGGCTGAGCGCCAGTTGATTGGGAATTGGTGGATTGCTGGCTGCTTTGGCTGAAGGCCAAAGCGGCGATCAGCAACCATCCGACGATTGCCGGCCAATAACGAAGGCGCATACCCGCTTATGATATCGCCGCTTAATCCGGATGGTGGACCTCGTGCCAGTAACGCAAGGCGCTGTACTTCCGGCGAAAGCCGCAGAATTTGCTTGCCGCTTAGGCCTCAGTCGACTTCCGCAACCGCTAGTTCGACCTGCTTTTCAGGATCGCTGTGTTTCTTGGGTGTTGTGGTGATCGTGATCACGCTTAACAGAACCAGCAATGTTCCGACGAATGTGCGAGGACCTACCGATTCGTTGCCAAAAAAATATCCGAACGCTACAGCCACTACGGGATTTACGTAGGCGTAGGTTCCGACCTTGGTGGGCGATTCGTGGTGCAACAGCCAGATGTAAGCGGTGAAGCCGACGATCGAGCCAGCGACGATCAGATACAGCAGAGCTAACCAGGCCTTCGCAGAAACAGCCTGCGCATGAAAGCCGGAAAATTCTCCCGTCACGGCAGCCAGCACAAGCAGTTGAGCTCCTCCGGCGAGCATTTGAGCGGCGGCGCTCATCGGCTTCGAAGCCGGAAGATCGAGCCGGCGAGTTAGAATCGTGGCGATCGACCAGGTAAACGCCGCAACCAGAAGAGCGACCGCACCGCGGCGATCGACGGGAATCTCGCCTAGAGAGAAGGAATGATTCATCAGCACGGCGACGCCGCCGAGTCCCACGAGAAGAGCCAGGCCGAGGCGAACAGTAAGCCGCTGGCTGCGCAGGAATGCAATCTCCAACAGCGTGATGAAAACCGGAATAGTGGCCAGCACGACCGCCGCAATTCCGGAAGGCACACGCTGCTCCGCCCAGAAAAGGCATCCGTAGTCGACCAGGAAAATCAGCCCGCCGAGCAGGAAAGCTCCGGCCCATTGCCGCCGGCTCGGAGCAGGCGTACCGCGCACTCTCATCCAGGCATAAAGCACGACGCCGGCGACGCTGAAGCGAAGGGCCGCCAGCAGGAACGGCGGTACTTCCTGGACACCCACGCGAATGGCCAGAAAAGTCGATCCCCAGACGAAGTAGATGATGGCAAACGCCAGCAGGATCTTCCATGAAGCTGGGCGGGGCGCGGATTCCATCGGGATCTCCTGAGTTGCGTGGGTGCCGCTCTTATATAGACGACTGCCCTTCCTCCGGGGAATCACTGTTTTCTTATGAAAGATTTCTATGGCTGGAAAAACTTCTTCTTATGCAGTGTCAGGATCGGCTTTTACCAAAGTTCAGTCCGCATAATTGAGCAACCTTCGACGGGTCGACATTCTTGCTTGCGACGAGCACGTGAAAATTCTCACCCATCCCCGAAGGAGTGACAAGATGTTTTAGTTGCAGAGCAACTTTTGCACGCTCTTGCGGCAGGAGGCATTCTTCAAAGACATCGGCGAACTGATTGTTCTCTCCAATTCCCATCAGAAACTGTGACTGGGTCAGCAAGGGCCGGACTTGCATTCCGCCGTGCTCCGCCGCAGCGGTCAGTGCCGTAAAATTCACGTGGGCGGTGATGTCCTGCTCTCCCGGCGCTTCGTAAGGATTCGAGCTCACCGAGTGCTGTCGATAGGTGGCGATCGTGCCTCGATGCCGTCCGGCGAGTTGTTCCTGGCGCGTATAGCCATAGTCGATGGCGATGATGAAGCCGCGTTCTACCGCCGCCGCGATCTGGGACATGTAGCGTTGCGCAATCAGAGGAGCTTCGATTCGCTCTGCGGCCTCGGGATGCACACCGTAGCGATCGACAAACTCCAGCTCCTCGGCTGATGCGGCATGCCAGGTTTCGAACAATCGTTCGTCTTTTTCGGAAATGCGCAGCTCGCCCTGCGGGCTAAGAACTTCGACCGGTAGCGCGTCGAAGAATTCGTTGGCAAAGACGATGACGGGGACCTCCAAGGCTGAAGCGCTGTCGAAAACAGTCACGTCCCGCAGGACTGAAGCCGGGCCGAATGAGCCATTGTCCGATTGCGGCTTCAGCCGCTGAGGGAGTGACGCTTTGCCAGAATTGAAATGCCGGTACAGAGTCGTTTGCAACCGCTCGCGCAGCGCGGGAGAACTCTCTGCCAAAGAATAATGCAACGCGCGAAAGAACTTGGGGAACTTCTGCTCCGACCAATCCAGCACATCCTGGGCAAACAATCCGCGGCCAGGGCCGAGCTCTAGGATTTCGATCTGCTCCGGGGATCCGAGTGCGCGCCACATCTCTTCGAATTGCCGGGCCATGAGCCTTCCGAAGACCGCATGCACGTCGCTGGATGTATAGAAATCTCCAGCTTTGCCGAACTGTTCGGCATTGCGCGAGTAATAGCCAAGCTCAGGATCGTACAGGCAAAGTTCCATGTAGCGTGAGAACGGAATCGGCCCGCGCTCACGGATTTCCTGCTCAATTTTCTGGCGCAGGGTCACAGGCCTTCTCGTTGACGTTCGAGGCGATCTTGCGGCGTCCGAATGAACATCTCGACCAGGTAGTCGTGCAGACAGTCATACAGCTGGCGCTGCAGGCTCCATTCGAATTGAGGGTTGTCCAGATCCCGTGGATGCAAGTCGAAGTAGTAAGTGTGCACTGGGACAGGCGGATGCTTAAACTGGATGATCAATTCCACGCCCTCGCCCTTGGCGCGAGCAGAGAACTCCAGCAGGGGATGCTCATAGAGACGGAGTTGAGCAAGCACGCGTTCCAGACGGACATTCGGCGACATAGACACCAAAATCGATTCTAAAGTAATTGTCGCTGACGTACAGGAATCCTGTACACTTAATCTAGAGAGGTCAACTTGACAGAGACAACTTACACCAATCTGCGTCAGAGTCTAGCGTCCGTGCTCGACCGCGTGGCCGATGACCGTGAAGTCGTGATCATTCGCCGCAAAGGCGAAAGGACGGTAGCCATGGTCCCAGCCGAGGAACTGATGGGCCTGATGGAGACTGCTCACCTGCTGCGATCGCCCAAGAATGCCCAGCGCTTGCTAGCGTCATTACGAAGGGCCGTTGGGGGGAAGGGCAAGCCGGAGCCTCTGGAAAAACTGCGGCGGGAGATGGGCCTTGGCCCGAAACGCTGAGCGGGAAGCAATATTCCATTCGGAGTTTCGCCAGGATCTCCGCCATTGGACGAACACAGACCGCAAGGTGGCTCTGCGAATCTTCGAACTACTCGAGGCCGTGCTGCGAGACCCGTTTGCAGGTATTGGCAAATCGGAACCGCTCAAGTACGTTCTCGCTGGGTGCTGGTCGCGCCGGATTACTCAGGAACATCGTCTGGTGTATCGGGTGAGTGAAAGCAAGGTTGGTTTTCTTCAGGCAAGGTATCACTACTGATTCGCCCACGCTCCATCGGTTTTTTACAACTTGTTACAATTTGCTATCCGCCACTCCGCGCTTCCGTCTAAACGTTCGTTTTCCTCAAGCCAGCTCCGGTGGGTGTTTCCCCGGAGAACAATTCAGAAGCGGAGGGTCAATCCATGCTCAAGCATTTCGCTGTCGCCCTGGTCGCAGTTGCAGGGCTGTCGTTAGGAAGTTTGTTTTGCCATGCGCAGTCCGCGCTTTTGGACATACCTCGTGATAGCCAGCACTCTCAGATCTCGCAACGGATCGGGATCACCGACATCACGATCAGCTATTCCCGTCCTCTGGTAAAAGGACGGACCATCTGGGGCAAGCTCGTACCCTACGATCAGGTCTGGCGCACCGGAGCGAACGAGAACACAACCATCACTTTCGCCGACCCCGTCTCGATCGAGGGAAAGCCACTGGCGAAGGGTGTGTACGGTCTCTTCATGATTCCAGGCGAGAACGAGTGGACGATTATTTTCTCCAAGGTCCACACCGCGTGGGGCAGCTTTACCTACAATCAAGCTGACGACGCGCTGAGAGTCACTGTCAAACCGCAGGCTTCGGATCCGCATGAAGCCCTGGCCTACGACTTCGATGACGTGAAGCCGGATTCCGCCGTGGTTTCGCTGCGCTGGGAGAAACTCGCTGTTCCCTTCAAGATCGATGTGAACGTGCATGACATCGTGCAGGCCAGCTTGCGCAACCAACTTCAAGGGCTGGCGCAATACACATGGGAAGGCTGGGATGACGCGGCTACTTATCTGCTCACGGCCAAGTATGATCTCGACGAAGCCTTGCAATATGAAGAGACATCGATCCGAACCGAGCCGCGCTTTGACAACTACTTGACCAAGTCGCAAATCCTCGAAGCCATGGGCCGGAAGGACGACTCCGAAATGGCGAAGAACCAGGCGCTCCAGCGGGCCACGGCGGCTCAGCTTTATGCCTATGGGCGCTTGCTTCAAGGCCAGGGCAAACAGGATCAGGCCTTCGACTACTTCCGTCAGGCGGCGAAGAAGGATCCGAATGACTGGGTAGTTCACGATGGCACGGCGCGAATCTATTCCGCCCAGGGCGACTACAACAATGCGCTCAAGGAGATCAAGATTACGCTGGCCGGCGCTCCTGACAACCAGAAGATTTTCTTCGAACCCTTGGTGAAAAAGTTAGAGGCGAAGCAGGACATCAACAAGAATTAGCGAGGCTTGTGGAGGCCGAATCTGTGTTGAGGGCGGGTCTCTGACCCGTCCTGGCGCAGGTCGGTTAGTCTCCTGCTTTGGCGACCGGCGCTTCTTGCTGCGCCGTTTCTTGCTCGGGATACTCGTAGACTCCGCGGCCGGCCTTGCGGCCTAAGCGTCCGGCTTTCACGTATTGCACCAGCAATGGCGCGGGCCGATACTTTTCTCCGAGGGTCTTGTGCATGTATTCGAGGATGTGCAGGCGAGTGTCCAGTCCAACCAGATCGACCAGTTCGAATGGGCCCATGGGGTGGTTCAATCCGAGCTTCAGCGCTTTGTCGATGTCCTGCGCGGAAGCGATTCCCTCCTGCAGCATGTAGAAGGCTTCGTTGCCGATCATGGCGTTGATGCGACTGGTGATAAAGCCGGGCGATTCCTTGATCACGACAACTTCCTTGCCCATGCGCTTGCCGACTTCGGCCACAGTCGCGAGCGTGTCGTCGTCGGTCTCGAGACCGCGGACAACTTCCAGCAACTTCATCTTGTGCACGGGATTGAAGAAGTGCATCCCCACACATTTATTTGCGCGATAGCTGACGCTCGCAATCTCGGTGATGCTGAGCGAGGAGGTGTTCGAAGCCAGGATGGTTCCGGGGCGGCAAATTTTATCGAGCAGGGTGAAGATCTCGATCTTCGATTCCATCTCCTCGGGCACGGCTTCGATTACCAAGTCCGCTTCGCGCGCGGCTTCTTCAACGCTGCCGGCGTATTGCAAGCGGCCGAACGCGGCGTTGGCATCATCGGCGGAGACTTTCCCAATCTCAACGGCCTTGTCGAGGTTGCCGCGAATCTCGTTCTCCGCGCGGCGCAGCGCGTTGGGAAGCAGGTCTTCGAGGATGGTGTGATAGCCGCCCAGCGCCGCCACATGAGCGATGCCGCGGCCCATGGTTCCGGCGCCGATCACGGCAATGGTTTTCACCGGTGCCACTACTGCCCCTTCTCCAGCCGTTGCACGAGGGCATCGAGGTTGGAGCCGGCGGCCCTCAAGCTTTCAGCCAGACGCTTTTTCTCGTCGCTCTCCATGGCCGCGACGAAGGCGCTGATACGGCGTAGCGTGGTCGTAATGTCGTCCACGTAATTGATCAGGCGAATCAGTTCTCCGGAAGTTCCCATAAGGATTTCTGCTCCATTGGCCCATGATCGGGCGATGACTCTTGTATTATGCGCTCCGCGCTCAGGAAAAACCGGCACTTGAGGGCGAACTGACCATTTTCAACGGTGGAGAGAAATTAGTAAAGCCGTCATCCCCGGGGGATGCTCCGCCCGGCTCGATGACTTTAGGATGGGGCATCTTTGTTTTGGTTTTGTGGACTGATACCGGCGAACTCGAGGACGGTGCGGAGGTCGCGCCAGTTTCCTGCCATGGCGCCGGGGATCGCGGCTTCTACTCGCTCAAGTTATTTTTCTTCCTTCCGCAATTCGCCTTGAGAGATTTCTTTCGCTCCTTCGGAGCTAACGCGGGCTTTGTTCATCAGACTCGCGGGCGGGGGCGCCCGCGCCACACTTGGTTTGCTTTGAGTCTATGGGTGGACCGAACTCAGGGTGTTCGATCAGGTATTGGCGCGGACAACTTACAGGCTCCTCGATATTACACCCGGAAACCCCGGACCGTGTGTAATCGATATTTCGACAATCTGCGCGGGCCGGCGGTGGCGAAAGCCTTTTTGACGCCCTCGCAGTTCCCTGTTAGTTTTGCCAGTTCTTCTCCTTTTCCTTTGTTGTAAAATTCGGCGGCGGAGATGAATCATGAGAGGAAGGTTATTTGTGTTTGCCATCCTGGCGGTTGCGCCAGCTCTCACTTTCAGTCAGACTCCGAAACCAACGACTCACAGCACAATCACCGGTTGCCTGACCAGCACCGGCCACCCTAACGAATGCCAACTCGTAGATGAAAAAGGGATCACGAACCAGGTCTATAGTGGGACGGTTCACCTTGATTCCTATGTCGGACAGTTTGTCACCCTCACGGGAGACCAATCCGCAACGCCCAGCACTGATAATGGGATGGGACGACCGACGCCGCACTTCAGATCGTGAAAGTGAAGCCAGCATCGGGCGACTGCAAAAAGTAAAAATTGGTTTCCTGGCGGTGCTTTCGCTGAATGGGAACTAGCTGGCTCAAGCCATGAGCAACCGTACGGGACGCCACGATCCTTTAATGACCCCGAATACATTGCGGCGCATGATCTGCGTCATTGCGGTGCTGTACGGTTGCGTCCTGGTTGTTCCGGCGAGGGCGCAGCAACAAGAGCTGCCCGAGGACCCCGAAGATGAGAAGCAGATAGGACTCTGGCTCGATCAGGGAATTTCTACTGGCCTTTCGGCGAATAAATCTCTGGATCTCGAATTCCACGAGCGGCTGGACGAGGGAATGTCCAACCTGTTCGAGTACTTCATTCAAGGCGGTGTTGCCTTCCGTCTGCGGCCGTGGCTCACGTTGATACCGATTTATCGTTACCAGCGCTTTCCTGGAAATCCCAACATTGCTTATGAAAACCGGTTGCAGCTCAATCTCACCCTGAGTACATCCCGTGGCCCGTGGCGGCCGATACTCCGCACGCTCATCGAGGGACGCTTCGTTGATGACCGGCCTGCTTCCGCTCGTCTTCGATTTCGTCCGGGCGTCGAATACACCTTACCGCTTCGCATCTCGCCGCCGCCGGTGCTGGTCGTGAGCAACGAGTTCTTCATTGTTCCCGGAAACAACCCCTTCGCCAATGGCGGCAGCAGCTACACCCAGAACCGCTTCCAGGTGGGAGTACGACTGCCCATCGCCGATTCGTTTTCGGTTCGGCCTTACTACTTACTACAGTCGGTCAACCTGCCCGGCGGCTGGGACACAAACGAAAGTTTTGGTATCTCGCTCGCCTTTAGGGTTCCACGTAAAATCAAGATTGTCCGCTCGCGACAGCCGAGCTGCGCCCTATCTTGCGAAGTTCCGAATCCGAATCCAGGAGAACCGTAAATGTAAAGCCGGGAAACCTGCCAGTCAGCACTGAAGTCGTCGAAGCGGCTTGATTGTCCGAATCACGGACATGCCTGAGAATAACCCACAACGGAAAAGGCGCCTGGTCATTGAGTGTAACCGGGGAGTGTAACCGGGATTTATCGCCATTGGAGACGATTGCCGACCCATGGGCTGCTGGGATCGCTTCTGGCTCGCCGACTATCCGGTATTTAAGTGTGCAGATTGACTTGACAGGCGCAACTGCTGGCCCTGGCAGGTACTGGAAGATTTCAATGCAACCTTGCCACAGCGGCTACTCTAAGAACGTTATGGCGTTCATGATCGACCGCCTTGGTCATTTTGTCCCGACGGTTGAGGATCCGAGCGCATGGGCGCGACGGGAAACCACTCCCGGTATATCTTTGCGATCCGGATTACAATTTGATCGAAATCTCAAATTATGTGTGACGGCTTTTTCAGAGAAAATTGCAGAAAGGGACGAAACAATGAAAAAAAGAATGATCGTGTTTGCACTCTGTTTAGCGCTCGCTTCGCCACTGTTTGCTCAGAAGAAAGAAGAAGAGCGGATTGGCAACTCGGCCACGGTTCTGCAGCAATTGCTCGCGGGGGATAAGGGCCTGTCCGCTCATATCCTTGATCAAGCCGACTGTGTTGTCATCTTTCCCAGCGTCAAAAAAATAGCCGTCGGCATCGGCGGCAGCTATGGACGCGGCGTGCTGGTTTGCCGCAAAGGTGCCCAGATGGATGGTCCCTGGGGAAATCCGGCGATGTACAGACTTGACCAGGCCAGCATTGGTGTGCAACTGGGGTCGACAGCGACCGATTTTGTGCTCACGGTAATGAATCAAAAGGGCGCAGAACAAATCCTGAACGGCATGACGAAACTTGGATCGAACGCGGCCGCGGCCGCCGGGCCGACGGGCGCCCAGGCAACGTCGTATAACGCGGGCGCCATGAACGTCGACGTTCTGACTTATTCACGTTCGAAGGGATTTTTTGCCGGCGTGTCCCTGGAAGGTGCGACGATGGACAGCGATGATGATGCCAACAAATCTCTGTATGGTAAAACGATCGTGGCAAAGGATATCGTCGAGGGCAGCCAGGCTGCTACCCCGGCGGCGAAACCGTTGGACGACGTGCTCACCAAAGCGTCCCCAGCGCGCAAGTAGCTTTCGCACTTGCCGATACGAGACCTGGTCTCAGAGGCATCGCGCTGAAGGCGCTTGGAGCGGGTGTTGAACCACGCTGAGGCTCAGGTACCAAGCCAAGATCGGAGCTCCAATTTCAAATGCGAATAGGGCGATAGCGCTCAAAACCCCTCGATGAGCGTTATCGCGATTTTTCGCTAGTTATGGGTTGCCACCAAGCGGCAGTAGTGTCCTATGAGCGCGTTGCTGCTTTTCTGATCGCCATGCTGGAATCGCAGAGGCTCCCGCGGCCAGATCGCCCAGCACCAGGAGGACAACCAAAAGCAAGATCAAAGAGTGTTTCATCGGCAATACCTCCCGCTCATACGTGTTACGAAGCGGGGGCATGAAAAGTCTCCGAAGGGCCTGCAGCGTTTAGCACTCGGAACTCGTAGCTGCCGTAAGCAGGCCGTTACGCTCAAATCCCCGATGCGGGGGTCGATGACCGGTAACGTTGCGGCGCGCACCTTGCTCGAAACCCTCATCAACGCGCGTCCTGATTCGGATTACGTGGCTGGTGCGAAGCTCTCGATAGCCGACGCGTGGTACTCGGAAGGAAAGTTCAAGGAAGCCGAGATGGAATACGTGCACTTCGTCACCTTCTTCCCCAACCGACCCGAAGTGCCAAAAGCCCAATTAAGGGCCGAGACCATTCTGATTTTTTACTCAACGGTTGTTATCAGGTGATAGCGCAACGTTGCGCCGTCTGTTCGCCGGGGCTCGAGGTTTTGAGCGAAATAGATTCCGCCGGACACCGAACCGGATTAGGACTGCTTTTTGTTCCCGAGTACAATACAGCCAATCATTCTCGTGCCGGGAGCTTGCGCGATGAAGACTACAAGTCTCTTACTCACTGTCTTGGCCCTGAGTTCGTGGGCTGTTGCACAAAGAAATCCATTAGCGCCAAAACCTGTTAACCCAGCCCCCGTGATCCAGCATGGAGTGGACATGGCCCAGACTCAATCATCCGAGCAAAGTGCGTCTCCGGTGCACCAGCAGCGGAGCGCCGATCGGGCGAAACTCAGGCAAGATGCTGATGAACTGGCAAGCCTGGCAAAATCTATTCCTCCGGCTATCGATCAGACCACGAGGGGATTGCTACCTGAGGACTTGGATCAAAAGCTCAAGAGAATCGAAAAACTAGCCAAGCAATTGCGCTCGCGAATCTCTCAGTAAGAGAACTGCGCATGAATCTTCTCGTCTACACCATTCCCTTCCGCAACTCCGCGCCAGGGTCAACACCAATAAAACAGTATCGTGTAAACAAACAGTGCTGTACTCATGGGATGAAGCAGAATGTAATAATCATGGTGAAAACGCCAAGGTGTCCAAAGAACGGACGCACCTGGAGCACCGAGCAGCCACAACGCTCGGTCACCGAATGAGCCGACCAAACAAATCAGGAATGTGCGATTGATTCCAAGCGGGGCACAACCAATTGTTAACAACCCGTTAAATCTCGTAGCTTATAGTACCAATCGATGTTTTTAATTGGTCTTTCCGCGTTCTATGGAATCTAATGGCGAGATGAGTGAGAAACCTGTGAAGCGCTACATTTTTGCCAGTGATTTCGACCAGACGTTGACCTTCAATGACTCAGGATACGTGCTCAGCGAATTGGTGGGCATTCCGACCGAGGAGTTCGAGCGCAAAGCCAAAGGGATGGCGAAGCTCAACCTGGTGCAGCAAGGCGCGGAGCTTGCGTACCTGTTGCTGCATGATCCCGAGTTTCAGAGTCGAGTTCGTAAAGAGCACCTCTATGAGGCTGGGAAGAAAGTTCGTCTTAAGGAAAACATCGCGCTGCTTTACGAGATTTTGAAAAGCGGAATTGACGGTTATCAGTTCGATTTTTATGTTCTGTCGGCGGCGCCGGTGGAAGTGATTCAGTCCGCGCTCGAGGGAATCGTTCCGCCCACTCATATTTATGGAACTGAGTTCCGCTACAACGATGCGGGGCAGATTGAATCGATCGCACGGGCAACGGCCGGTTACGGCAAAGTCGCGCGGCTCGATCAGTTGCAGGCTGAACGGCAGGTTGGGCCGGACCACATCATTTATGTGGGCGATGGCAGCTCTGATCTGCACGTCATGCTTCACGTCAACGTGCGCGACGGCTTCACTATCGCGGTCTCCGAGGCCAAACATGTTTCGCAGGTGGCGAAACGAACTATCCTCAGCAGTAACGCGCTGGCTGTGCTGGCGCCTATTCTGGAAGATGTGGTGGGGTGGGAGAGAGCTCACATCCGGCAGCTGTTTGAATCCTACGGAATGCTGATTCAGGAGTGGGACCGGGTACGCACCGACTGGCTTACGCTACGCTCGGATGGAAGCGACTGGTCGGCGGCGGGCGCGAGCTAGAGTAGGCGCGGGCGGCGGCGCCCGCGCGCGTCCACTTAAGATTCACCACTGTTTATTATTGCTCCATGCTGCGTGATAAAAACCTAGTCCCGCTTTCGCGCCAGCATCAGCATGCGCTGGCGCTGTGCGTACGCCTCGACCGAGCGATTCAGGCGGGAGAGGTTGATGTAGAGGCGTGGCAGGCCGAGATCGCGCAACAATTTGAACAGGAGATCGGATTCCATTTTGCAGCGGAAGAGAAGGAACTGTTTCCTGCCGCGGCGCGATTTCCCGAGTTACAGCCGCTGGTGGAGGAACTTCTCGCCGAACACGATTTTCTTCGCGACTATTTTTCTCGCGCGAGCCTCCGCAGCCTCGATCTGCAGAGCCTGGGGAAGTTCGCGGAGAAACTGCCGCAGCACATCCGCAAAGAAGAGCGCCAGCTTTTTGAGGGGATGCAGAAAGTCATGAGTGCGCAAGAGTTCGATGCATTGGGGACGGCGCTCGATGCGGCGTTGAAGAACGCGTCCTCGGCCTGCGTATTGCCGGGTGAGGCCACGCGCTTGCGGTCCAAGCCCTAATCAGCGTAAGTCGTTGTACAATGCGCGCGTACCTCGATTCCGACCGGAATCCAACTCACCGGCTCTCGCAGCCACCAAGGAGAGATCATGAAAAAACATCTTGTTGTCTCCGTCGTCGTGCTGTGCTGTATGGCTGTCGCCCAGGATAATGACAAACCTGCGTCTAAACAGGGTGCAGCCAAACCCACTACCGAGTCGGCTCCAGCGACTCACAAGAATGCCTTCACTCCAGACCAGATTCCATACGGACCCGCTCCTCCTTTCGTTCCCGCAGGTGCTTCGCTGGCAGTTCTGGAAGGTAATCCGATGGCGGCGACGGGCGATTACACCATCCGTTTGAAGATGCCAGATGGCTATAAGGTCGCCCCGCACTGGCACCCGAAACGTGAGAACGTGACCGTGATTTCAGGCTCGCTGAAAGTTGGAATGGGCGACAAATTTGACGAAAGCAAAATGATGAGCTTCCCGGCCACCAGTTTTGCTTATCTGGATCCCAGCATGCACCATTATGTGATGGCCAGCGGAGAAACCGTGGTACAGATACACGGCGTGGCCCCGGTGAAGTTTAACTACGTGGATCCTAACGACGATCCCAGCAAGAAGAAACCGTAGCCTTGGCTTGAGCCGGGATCGTCATTCCGATGGCGACGATGGAGGTGGGCTATTGCCTGTGCTATCGGCAACGCCGTCACAGGCACACCCACAGATCCCTCGCTTCGCTCGGTATGGCATGTAATTGAATTGCTAGACCAGGTCTTCTACTTTGACTGGGCCACCCTTCCATGAGTCGTTGAACTCGGCTTCGACGAAGCCTGCGTCATAGTTGCGGTTTTGCGTCTTCAACGATTGCTGCAATCCGAAAAGGGAGCGCGGATTGCGTGGATTGCGATCGAGGTCGGCTCGAAAAACTTTCTCCGCTCCCGCGGCATCGCCATTCATCAGGAGGATGCCGCCCAGGGACTCGCGGACGGGGAAGAACCAGTCTGGAGGCTCTCCGTATTTCAGCGTATCCTGAATCGCGACTGCCGCCGTCAGCAGGGCGATTGCCTGGGTGTAATCTTTTCTCGCCATCGCGATCTTTGCTCCGAGAACATCCTCGGAAATTTTCATGATGTCTTTCGCTTTGTTATTGATCGGCATGGAGAAGATCACATCGGGCGGCGTATTCTGCTCTGCCTCGGAAACGATTTTGTATTCCGCCTCGGCTTCGCTCAATTTTCCCGTCCCCGCCAGCGCCATGCCACGGGAGAAATGCCAGAATCCGGTTGTGATCTTCATCGCGGGATCGGGCTGCGGCATAGCGAGAATGTCATTCCACCGATGAAAACGAACATCCACCGCCATCGGGATGGTCATGAAACCTTCGAGCGGGGGCATGTCTTTCACGTGCGGACCGACATTTGCGACCAGTAAAGCCGCGTTCTTGCTGGCTTCCGCATAGTTGCCGTTCATGCTGGCGCACATGGCGATGAAGTGCAGGTTGTGGCTGTAATACATCAGGGGATAGATTCCTTGTGCGCCGCTGGCTTTGATGTAGGCGCGGTCTACCGTTGCGGCTTCTTCGTTGGTCTTTACCGCAGCTTCATAGTCGCCGGTACGGATGTAAACGTGGGCCGGCATATGCACGATGTGTCCTGCGGAAGGGGCGAGGGCCGCTAACCGGTTGGCGCCGGCGAGGGCGCGCTCGGGATTGGCGGAAGCCTCAGTGGCGTGAATGTAATAGTGAATTGCGCCCAGGTGATTGGGATCGCGGCGAATTACGGATTCCAGGGTAGCGACAATCTCCTCGGTACCCGCTTGCGGTGTGCCGTCAACATGCCACAATCCCCAAGGATGCAGGTTCATGCCCGACTCGGCGAACAGCGTGGCGGCATCAAGATCGTCGGGGTATTTCTTCGACACTTCGCGCATGGCATCGTGATAATCCTCGGCAGCTTTTCTGAGGTCCGCCTTCGGGTCGGCCGGAAAGCGCTTCGCCATGGCTTGAATATAGGCCTGCTCGCTCGGTGAAGCATTCGCGGATAGATCGACCGCTTTCTGGATCGCTTCGTGCGCCTGCTTGAAACGGTCTTCGCTGGCAGGATCGTTGTAGTTCGGGCCGACGGCTTCAGCAATTCCCCAGTAAGCGATTGCGAGTTTGGAATCAAGTTCAGTGGCGCGCTGAAACGAGCGGGCAGCTTCATCGTGATTGAAGTCGTAAATCAGGCACAGGCCTTGATCGAAGAACTTCTGGGCTTCGGGATTGCTGGTCGAGACGGGATGATGAACGTTTCCCACTCCCGACATGAGCGTTGCTGGTTTGGACTGAGTGTGAGCGGAATGGTCTTGCGCAGGGGATGGCAGACAGAAACACAGGGCGAGCAAAACGGACATGCGAACTCGCATACGATCGTCCTCCTCTGAATTAGGGGAACTGGAAGCGCTGCTGCGTGTGTTGCCCCAAGTGCGCCCAGAGTAATCCAAAGCCGGGAAAGACGCAATGGAATGGCAAGATGGGTTAGTTGCCGCCGGTGTGCCATGAATCCGGAGTCTGGTTGACCTCATCTAGCAGCTATGACTCAGGCAGGCGGTGTTTTTCCTTTGGCGGATTATTCAGGAGCGGTCGTCCAACCTTTAGAAGCAAGTACGCTGAATGATGCGGCTTTGCTGGACGCCTACTCGCAGGCGGTCGTCGGCGCGGCGGAAGCAATCAGCCCATCGGTCGTGAAGATTGATGTCGCGCAGGCGGGACGAAGCCGATCCGGGGAGCCTCGCGAGCGGCAAGGCGGTGGTTCCGGATTTGTATTCACGCCCGATGGCCTGGTGCTGACCAACAGCCACGTTGTGCATGGTTCCACCCGCATCGATGTGTCTCTTCCGGATGGGCAGCGCTTCCCTGCCCATATTATTGGAGACGATCCTGCGACTGATCTGGCTGTGATCCGCATAGGGTTGCCGAGCAACGACGCGCCTCATCTCGTCGCCGCGCCTTTGGGGGATTCGCAGCGGCTTCGGGTTGGGCAGTTGGCGATTGCCATCGGCAATCCTTATGGCTTTCAGTACACCGTGACCGCTGGCGTGGTTAGCGCTTTGGGACGGTCGTTGCGATCGTACTCCGGGCGGCTGATTGAAGATGTGATTCAAACTGATGCGTCGCTCAACCCGGGGAATTCGGGCGGTCCGCTGGTGACTTCTGACGGGCGCGTTGTCGGCGTGAACACGGCCACGATTATGGGCGCGCAGGGACTTTGTTTCGCCATCGGGATCAATACCGCGAAGTTTGTTGCGGGGCGCCTGCTGCGCGATGGCAGAATTCGGCGCAGCTACATCGGCGTCGAAGCCCAGACCGTGCCGCTGCTTCGCCGGGTGGTGCGCTTTTACGATCTGCCGAGCGAAAGCGGCGTGATCGTGGCCTCGGTCGCGAACGGCAGTCCGGCGCAAAAAGCAGGATTGCGGGAGGGCGATGTGATTATCGCTCTTGATGGCAAGCCGGTCGCGGGCGTGGATGATCTGCATCGTCTATTGACTGATGCGCGCGTGGGGGCTAGCAGCGGGCTGACTATTTTGCGGCACACGGAAAAGTTGGAGTTCACGATCGTCCCCCAGGAGATGCGCGACTAGACGCGGGGTTTCGGTGTCCCGGGGATTAGCCTTGCGGTCCCGGCGGCATCGCTTCCCACCCTTGCAACGAACCCAGGGATGGGGCACCCCTCGGTTTAGTTTGGGATGGGAACTCGACCGGTCATGCCACGTGGGGGATTTCTGTCGCGTTGGTGTAGATCTTCAAACCCAATGTCCGTCCAACACGGACCATTTCATCCGCTCCGGCCGAAGGGCCTCCGACTCGAAGGACGGCGTCGCACTTTTCCAGAAGGCGAACTGCCATTGGATGGAATATCTCGTTGAACGCTTGGTCGCCAATCCTCTTGGACCCGGCCAGTTCAACCAGTGGAAGCGCCAGCCATTCACCTAGAACCGGGATGTGTCCGGCGCGGAAGATGGGCAGCGCATGGGATTCCATCTCTTGAACATTCTTCTTGATCAAAGACGGATCGTCGTTGGTACCGGAGCGGTAGGGACCTGCAATCAGGATCATCATCGGTTTCGTCGTCATGGGTTTGGTCTGGACTAGGAACAAAATTACCTGAAAAGTGGCTGGGCGTCATTCGGGCAGGTCCGCCATTGGGGCTTTTAGGATGGCCGAGCCTCAGCGCTAAAGGCGTCGTTGAAAGGGAAACGCTTACGGCACGCCTAAAGGCAAGCCCTGATACGAATCGCTAGGCTTCAACGCGTGGGGCCACTTCCGTGTCATTGCCAGCGGCTTCCCTGCTGTGTTAGCTTCTTGAAACAGCAGAGGTTAGCTTGCAAGCAACAGTTCCCGCCGGGCTGGACCGCAAAGAGGCCGAAGTTTATTTGCGGCTGGATCCGAAGCGGCTCCCAAAACACATCGCCATTATCATGGACGGCAACGGCCGATGGGCCAAGCGACGCCACCTGCCTCGCATTGCCGGACATCGCGCTGGAGTGTCGTCCGTGCGCTCTACGGTGGAGACGGCTTCGCGCATCGGCATTCCCGCGCTCACGCTTTACGCTTTCTCCGAGGAGAATTGGAAGAAGCGGCCCGAGAGCGAAGTCCATTTCCTCATGGGCCTGCTCTGCCGGTATCTGAAGGCGGAAGTGCCTACGCTGAACAAGAACAATATCCGCCTGGAATACATTGGCCGCCAGCATGAACTGCCGGCGTCGGTGCAGGAAAAAATGCGGTGGGCGCGAGAAGCGACGGCACATAACTCCGGCATGGTGTTGACGCTGGCGCTCAACTACAGTGCGCGTACGGAGCTGGTGGATGCCTTCCGCTCGATTGTGGACGCGGCGGCACGGAATGGCGGTTTGGATCATCTGGAAATTGACGAGGACGCTGTTTCGCGCCACCTTTACACCCGGCATTTGCCTGATCCTGATCTCGTGGTTCGCACCAGCGGGGAGATGCGGCTAAGCAATTTTCTGCTGTGGCAACTGGCATATGCGGAAATTTATGTGACTCCTACCCTGTGGCCTGAGTTCCGTGGCACGCATCTGCTCGAGGGCATTGCGGAATATCAGAAGCGCGAGCGGCGCTATGGCGGGCTGGCGGGAGATGCTGCGAACGCCCAAGGACACCGCGATGTTTCGCGGGCGGGGGCGCCCGCGCCACACATTCCTCACCCTGCGAAGACGGGCAGGAGCTAAGGCTCTTGCATCTGCTCAAGCGCATCCTCACAGCGGTGGTTTTGATTCCTGTCGTCCTGCTGCTAGTGCTTCGCGCACCAGTGCCCGTGGTGGCGCTGGTGGCGGCTTTGGTGGCCCTGCTCACGGTGCAGGAATTTCTCAAGCTCGCCGAGGCTTATGGCATTCGTCCGCTGCGTTGGCCGACATACATTTTTGTGGGGCTATTCTTTTTGCTGCTGGCAGTCAATCCGGGAAACGATAAGCCTCTGCTCTCGACCGCAATTTTTGTTTACAGCGTGGGATTCGCGGCTGCCATTGCGCCATTCGTTTTTCTCACCATTGCCATGCGCCGGGTGAACCTGAGTACCTCGCTTCCGGCTGCGCTGGTCTCGGCTTTCGCGTTCGGGTATATCGCTTTGCCGCTGGGATTTCTGGTGCAGTTGCGCGAGCAGTGGTCCGGGGCGTTCCTGCTTCTTTATTTATTGCTGCTGGTCTGGGCGGGAGACATCTTCGCATATTTTGTGGGGCGTTCCCTGGGCCGTCATTTGATGTCGCCGCGCATCAGTCCGAAGAAAACCTGGGAGGGCGCGCTGGCATCTCTGCTGGCGAGTCTAGTAGTGGGAATGTTGCTCTACAACTATGCGCTGCCCATCAGCACGGCTCTGCTGCATGCGCATCTCATCGAACGTCGCGATGGTTTTTTTGCGTTGCAGAAGCCGCCCCTGGGGCCGACGCTGCTCCTGTCAGCGGCGCTCAATATCGCGGCGCAGTTGGGCGATCTGGTGGAATCGTTGATTAAGCGCGGAGCCGGAGTGAAGGATTCGGGAACGATTTTGCCGGGCCACGGAGGCATGCTGGACCGCATCGATGCCCTGCTCTTTGCCGCTCCAGTGCTGTGGTACTATGCGGCTTGGCGGGTGATGCAGTAGAGCTTTAACCACAAAGGACAGGAAGGTAGACAAAGAACGCAATAAATCCGACAGAAGTAAATTGGCGTCCTGATGTTTTCCTTTGTGGATCTTTGTGTCCTTTGTGGTTCTCGATTTTCCTATCCATGAAACGAATTTCCATCCTGGGTTCGACCGGCTCTATCGGGCGCAGCACATTGAGCGTGGTTGAATCTTATCCCGAGCGATTTCAGATTATTGCGCTGGCTGCGGGACGGAATGTAGATGCCGCATTCGAACAGACTCAGCGCTGGAAGCCGCGGCTGATCTCGGTTGCCGCAGAGGCGGATGCGGAAATTCTTCGCGCTCGCTTGAAGACTGTGGGAATACACGGAATCGAAGTGGTCCACGGTTCGGCTGGAGCCGTACAAGTCGCCACTCACCCGGAAGCTGATTTCGTGGTTAGCGCCATCGTTGGGGTTGCGGGACTCGAAGCCACGTACGAAGCGGTACGCGCCGGCAAGACCGTTGGCCTCGCGAACAAAGAGTGTTTAGTTGCCGCGGGAGAACTGATCACTGCTGAAGCCCGACGCCAAGGCAAACCACTCTTGCCCATCGACAGCGAACATAACGCGATCCATCAATGCCTACGCGGCGGACGCATGGAGGAGGTTCGGCAGATATGGCTGACGGCCTCGGGTGGACCTTTTCTGCACACCCCTAAATCGCAGTTTTCCGCAATCACTGTCGAACAGGCCTTAAACCATCCCACCTGGAAGATGGGCCGCCGCATCACCATCGACTCTGCGACGCTGATGAATAAGGGTTTCGAGGTGATCGAAGCGTGCCGGCTGTTCAATCTGCCGCCTAACCGAGTGCAGGTAATCGTGCATCCGCAGTCCACGATCCATTCCATGGTCGAATTCGTGGATGGCAGCATACTTGCTCAGTTTTCGGTGACGGACATGCGCCTGCCAATTCTCTACGCTCTGACTTACCCGGAGCGCATTGAATCCGATATGCGCTTCCCGGTCATGGACTTACGGCATCTCGAATTTGCCCCCCCAGACATGGGAAAATTCCCTTGCCTGGGTCTGGCTTACGAAGCGGCCGAGGCCGGGGGTGCAAAAACTGTAGCGCTCAACGCCGCCGATGAGGTCGCTGTGGCCGCGTTTCTGGATGGCTGTATCCGTTTCACTGAGATTCCTGCCATAATTAAGATGGTGCTTGCGGAAACGAAAGTCGGGAAATTGGAATCTATATACAAGGTGCTCGAAGCAGACGCCCAAGCTCGCCGGATTGCCCATGAAAAAGTAGAGCAGTTGGGCTACGCCGCGGCTGCGCGATCTGCGTCTTCTACCTTGCGAGGGGAATAATAAAACTATATGTCGGGATTTTTTATCGCTGTTCTGGCGGTTGCGGTGGTCCTGGGATTCATGATTCTCATCCATGAATTCGGCCACTACGCGGTGGCGAAGTTGCTGGGCGTGCGGGTCGAGGTTTTTTCCATCGGATTTGGCAAGCGGTTGTTTGGCTTTCGCCGCGGTGATACTGACTACCGGATTGCCGCCATTCCTCTCGGCGGCTACGTGAAAATGAGCGGCGAGAATCCCATGGATGAGCGGACCGGCGATCCCGGCGAGTTCTTGTCGCACCCGCGCTGGCATCGTTTTCTGATCGCCATTGCCGGGCCGTCCATGAATATTCTGCTCGCCATCGGCCTGCTTACTTTCGTTTACATGGTGCACTACGAATATCCGGCCGTGTTGGACGAACCCGCGGTCATCGGCTGGGTGTTGCCCGATACTCCGGCAGCGAAAGCTGGCATTCAGATTGGCGATCGCATCGCTCGCCTCGAGGGAATCGAAAATCCGACCTGGAAGCAAGTCGATCCGAAAGAAGCTCTGAGTCCGAATCAGCCTCTTGACGTCACCATCGACCGCGGGGGAAAACTTTTTGACAAGACCATTGTTCCCGAAGCCTACGGTGTAAATCAGATGGGATCGGCCGGATGGGTTCCCAAGGAGCCTAGCGTTACGGTAACGGATCTCGAAGACGGCCTGCCAGCGCAAAGGGCGGGAATGAAAATCGGGGATGAAATCCTCGCCGTCGATGGCCAGCCGATCCCCGCCCTCCAGGCGATGATTGAGACCTTGAAGCGTACCCAGGGAAAGCCCATCGAAATTACGGTTCGTCGCAATGGCGAGCAGAAGACCTTCACCATGCAACCGGTGTTGGCTGACATTCCCGGGCTGCAGGAGAAACGTTATCGCGTGGGCATTGGCAGTACCCGGATGAAGGTAAGCGCTCTGCCCCTGGCCGCGGCCTTCCACAGGTCGATCGAGCAGAATAAGGAAGGCTCGCTCCTGATTCTGGAACTGGTGCAAAAGATGATTCAACGGAAGATCTCGATCCGCACTATCGAAGGACCGATCGGGATTGGCCGCGCCGCGGGAGAAGCTGCCACCGAAAAAGGGTGGACTCCGCTGATGGCTTTGACTGCCGCGATCAGCCTGAATCTTGGGATATTTAACTTGTTGCCGATTCCCATCCTCGACGGCGGCGTGATCCTGCTGCTGTTCGTCGAAAGCCTCATGCGCCGCGATATCAGCCTGCAGATCAAAGAACGCATCTATCAGGCAGCATTTGTGTTTCTGGTGCTGTTCGCGGTCATGGTGATCTACAACGACCTGGCCAAGACCTTGCCCGGAATGATGCAGAGACTGCCGTGACCACAACTTCTGGATTCAACTAGGAGCGCGCGTTTCTGCATAACAGCTTGGCCTTGGGGCTTCCTTTGTGAACCTTCGTGCCCGGAGCCTGCCCTGAGCGGAGTCGAAGGGTGGTTTCCGCTCTTGTTCGCAGCGGACACTCATGTTCGGCCCCTGCCGCATGCTAAACTAGAGCTTCCCCATGGCTAACATTCATCGCAGGAAATCCGTTACGTGCTCGATCAATGGTGTTCGCGTAGGCAGCGATGCACCGGTTGTGGTGCAGTCCATGACAAACACTGATACCGCCGACATTGCCTCGACCGTTCAGCAAGTCGCGGCGCTGGCGCGCGCAGGCTCCGAACTGGTTCGCGTGACCGTGAACAACGAAGACGCCGCTGCCGCCGTCGCGCCCATTGTCGAGCAGCTTGCCAAGCAAGGCATTAGTGTTCCCATCGTCGGCGACTTCCATTACAACGGACATCAGTTGCTCAAGAAATATCCCGAGTGCGCGCGGGCGCTGGCCAAGTACCGCATCAATCCGGGCAACGTCGGTATCGGGCGCAAGGACGACGCCAACTTCCGCACCATGATTGAAGTCGCCGCCGAGAATCAGAAGCCGGTCCGCATCGGCGTGAACTGGGGCTCGCTCGATCAGGCATTGCTCACCCGCATGATGGACGAGAACTCGCGACTTTCCGAGCCCAAAGACGCCCGCGAAGTCACTATGGAAGCGATGGTGGTGAGCGCGCTGAACTCCGCTGCGCTTGCCGAAAAGTGCGGATTGCGCGCCGACCAGATCATTCTCAGCGCCAAAGTCAGCGGCGTACAGGATTTGATCGATGTGTATCGCTC
>Ga0210390_10000974_pt1 | contig 28855 bp, 24 predicted proteins | sample IncBWH11OmetaG_FD_161050 | JGI IMG/M metagenome (GOLD analysis project Ga0210390, IMG submission 161050) | Forest soil microbial communities from Barre Woods Harvard Forest LTER site, Petersham, Massachusetts, United States - Inc-BW-H-11-O ...
GGACTGGGGCGGCCGGGAAGGGGCTGGCGCGGCCGGGGGCTGACGCGGTACCGGGGACTGGTGCGGCCGGAGCCTGGCGCGGCGCGGACGGAGGCTGACGGGGGGCAGGGGCGGGGCGGAGTGGGCAAGTAGGGGGCCCGGGGGGCGGGTGGGAAGGTAGAGCAGTAACGGCACGGACAAAGGACGTAAATTTGCCAATAAGGGATTATTCGGAAAGAATCGGAAGTCCTCTTTGAACCTGCCATCGTTAGCTCATAATTGGCAGGAGCGTGCCGTGCAGGAAACATACAGGAGTCGCCCGTGGCAACCGGCAGAAGGATGGGCCGAAAGGCGCCGCCGGTGAACGTGACCGTTAACTCGTCGGTGCGCACCCTGATCCTGGGAGTCGACAGGTCCGGCCGGATCGTTCAGCACGATCGCACAGCTTCTAAGATTCTCGCACGGTCCTCTAGCGACTTGCTCGGGGTTCACCTAATCGACATCACATCACAGGCTCGTGACCAGGTCGGGATCCTCCTCGACGCGGTGAAGTCCGAGCGGGAGGCGAACACCGTCCTGACGGTCGCGCTCGCGAACGGGAGCACGGCCGAGACGGTCGCCTCGGCCAAGCCGATGCAAACCGACGACAGCAACCTCGCCGCGATCGTCATCCTGCAGATCCCGGTGCCCAGCGCCGAACGATTCGTCGACCCGGCGCTGATGCGCGACATGCTGCTGCGCGACACGTTCACCGGCATCGACGACACCCTCGACTTCAGCGACCTAGCCGAGAAGCTGATGGCCAGGCTGGTACCCGCGTTCTGCACCGCGGGCGAAGTGCTGGTGCTGGAAAGCCTGGTCGGGGACAACGAGATGCCCGCCCACGGGCCGGACGGCAGCAACCCGCTGCGCCGACTTGCCGTGGTGCACGACCAGAAGGACCCGGCCTGGCAAGCCGCCTTCCCCACCGGCGAGATCCTCCGGTACCCGGACGGCTCGCCCTACGCGCGCTGCATCGGGTCGGGCACCGCCGTCCTCGAGCACTCCATCTCCCCGGAATCGGCGCGCAAGCTCGCCAAGGCGTGGCGGCGCAAGCCGGTCGCCAACCTCCTGTCCGACGTGTCGATGCTGCTGTTGCCGATCCTCACGAAGGAGGCGACGCTGGGGTTCTTCTGCTGCATCAGGCAGGAGGACACCCGCCGGTTCGACGCGTACGACCAGGAGATGGGCATGGAGTTCGCGTCCCGTGCCGCCGTCTTCTTCGATAACGCCCGGCGGTACAACCGCGAGCACGCCACCGCCCTGACGCTGCAGCGCTCCATGCTGCCGACCGGGTTGTCGGCGCCATCATCCGTCGAGGTCAAGCACAGGTACCTGCCGGGCAGCAAGCTTGTCGAGGTCGGCGGCGACTGGTATGAGTCGATCAAGCTGCCCGGCGCGCGGGTAGCGCTCGTCGTCGGGGACGTGGCGGGGCACGGTGTGCGCGCCGCCGTCACCATGGGGCGGTTGCGCACCGCCATCCAGACCCTGGCGATGCTGGAACTGCCGCCCGCCGAGTCGCTGCAGCAGCTCGACGAGCTGATGCACACCCTCGGCGAGCGCGAGCCGCACTTCGCGACCTGCGCGTACGCGGTGTACGACGCGGTGACAGGAGAATGCGAGCTAGCCGTCGCCGGGCACCTGCCGCCGCTGATGGTCTACCCGGACGGCCGCAGCGAGCTGCTCACCGTCACGCCGTCGCCGCCGCTCGGTGTCGGCGACGGGCTCATCGAGACGCAGCGGTTCAACGTCGAGGACGGCAGCCTGTTCGTGCTGTACACCGACGGGCTGGTGGAGAGCAGGGACAGGGACATCTCCGACGGCCTGGACCGGCTGAAGGGCGCGTTCGGTCCCGACGCGTACAAAGCGCCGCTCGAAGACCTGTGCAAGGCCTCGCTCGACGGGGTGTACTCCGACGCCCAGCGCGACGACATCGCGGTGCTCATCGCCCGGCTGCGGCGCATCCCCGAGGATCAGCGGATCTGCTGGAAGCTCGAGCCCGAGTTTCCGTCGGTCCGCGAGGCCCGCGTGCATGTCCGCGACCCGCTGCTGCGCTGGGGCCTGGAAGACCAGGTGCATGTCACCGAGCTGCTCGTCTCAGAACTCGTCACCAACGCGATCAAGTACGCGAACGGCGAGATCCTGCTGCGGCTCATCCTGGAGACCGACAGGCTCACCTGCGAGGTGCACGACTCCTCCCCCGCGCTGCCCCGAGTGCTGCAAGTGGACAAGGACGCGGAGAACGGGCGCGGGCTGCACGTCGTGTCACAGCTCGCTACCCGGTGGGGAGCGCGGCGGACCCATACGGGGAAGGTCGTCTGGTGTGAGCAGACCGTCCCCGAGGCGGTCAAGGAGGCGCTGACCGCCGCGTCGGTCGCGCCCGTGGCCGCCCCCGCCATGCCCGACGAGGTGTCGCCGCTCGAAGCACTGGCCGCCGAGGCGGAAGCACTGGCGCTGCCGGGGTAAAAGCACGCCTCCGTTCGGGATAGTCCGCCTATTCCACCGTGACGCTCTTGGCCAGGTTGCGGGGCTTGTCGATGTCGCGGCCGAGCTTGGCCGCCGCGTGGTAGGCCAGGATCTGCAGCGGGACGTTCAGCAGGATGGGCTCGAGCTCAGGTTCCACCCTGGGCACCCGGATGACGGCGTCGGCGAGCCCGTCGGGTATGTCGGTGCTTGTCACCGCGATGACGGGGCCGCCGCGCGCCTTGATCTGCTCGATCGTGGAGATGTTCTTCGCCACCAGGTCGTCGCTCGGGACGATCACCACGCTCGGCATGTCGGGCTGGATGAGCGCCAGCGGGCCGTGCTTCAGCTCGCCGGCCTGGTAGGCCTCGGCGTGCACGTAGGAGATCTCCTTGAGCTTCTGCGCCCCCTCGCGGGCGACCGGCCAGCCGCGCACCCGGCCGACGAAGAACATGTGCTCGGCCTCGGCGTAACGGCCCGCGATCGTAGCGATGTCCTCCTCGCCCGCAAGCATGCGGTTGACCTGTTCGGGAAGGGTGCGCAGGCCGTTGACGACGCGGTGGCCGCTCCCGGCGGACAGGTCGCGGACCCGGCCCAGAAGAAGGCCAAGCAACGCGAAGCTGACGGCCATGTTGGTCAGCGCCTTGGTGGAGGCGACCGCGACCTCGGGGCCGGCATGCAGGAAGATGCCGCGGCCGCATTCGCGGCCAATGGCTGACCCGACGACGTTCACGGCGCCGATCACCTGGCCGCCCTTGCGCTTGAGCTCCTGGACCGCCATCAGCGTGTCGATCGTCTCGCCGGACTGGCTGACGGCGACGTACAGCGTGTCCGGGTCCACCACAGGCGAGCGGTACCTGAACTCGCTCGCCGGCTCGGCGTCGGCCGGGATGCGGGCGAGCTCCTCGATGACCATCGCGCCCATCTGGCCGGCGTAGTAGGCCGAGCCGCAGCCCAGGAACTTGACCTGGCGGATCGAACGGAGCTCGCGGGCGTCCAGGTTGATGCCGCCAAGCCGTGCGGTGGCGAAGCGATCGTCTAGCCGGCCCCTGAGCGCGCGGCGCAGCGCGTCCGGCTGCTCGTGGATCTCCTTGCGCATGTAGTCCTGGTACGGGCCGAGCTCGTAGTCGTCAACGTCCGCGTCGACGGTCATCGGGGTCTTCGCGGGACTGCCGGTTTCCCGTCCATTAAGCGACGTCGTGCGGTAGTCGGTCGCGCGGATCGTCGCGACCTCGCCGTCCTCCAGGTAAATCACCTGGCGGGTGTAGCGGACCAGCGCGGCCACGTCGGAGGCGACGAACATCTCGTTCTCGCCGAGGCCGAGCACGATCGGGCTGCCGTTGCGGGCGACGACGAGCTGGTCGGCGTTCTTCGTGTCCAGGACGACGAGGCCGTAGGTGCCCTCGACGCGACGGAGCGTGCGGATGACCGCGTCGTCGAGGCTGCCTGGCGCGGTGCCGGTGGAAGCGTTTTCCGCCGCGGCTAGCTCGGCGGCGATCAGGTGGGCGAGCGCCTCGGTGTCGGTGTCGGAGACCAGGCGGACACCGTTGGCCTGGAGTTGTTCACGGAGCTGTTCGGCGTTCTCGATGATGCCGTTGTGCACCACCGCGATCCGCCCGGCGGCGTCGGTATGCGGGTGGGCGTTGACCTCGTTCGGCTCGCCGTGCGTGGCCCAGCGGGTGTGACCGACGCCCAGCGTCGCCTTGGTGTTGCTCCTGAGCTTGTCGCGCAGGTCCTGCACCCGGCCGGCCGTCTTGGTCACCTGGAGACGGCCGCGGTGCACTACCGCGAGGCCCGCCGAGTCGTAGCCGCGGTATTCCAGCCGGTGCAACCCCTCGACAAGGACCGGTGTCGCATCCCGCTTGCCTACGTAGCCAACGATGCCGCACACGTCGCGTTCTCCCTATCTCTCGCTCGGTCAGCCATAGACGATGCGCCGCAGCTGGCGCCCCGACAACTCCTGGGCGCCGAACCTGCGGGCGTTGAGCTCGGCCGCGATCTGCGGCCAGATCTCGTCGTTCTTGCGCTGTTTGCGCTTGAGCTCGTCATGCCGCCGGCGGACGAAGTCCTCGACGGTCTCGGCGAAGTACGCCGTGACATCCGCCACCACCCGCGTGGCTGTCGCCTCGGGCAGACCGGTGGATTCCGCGATGTGGCGGACTAGATCCTGCGGATACGGCTCGTTCATGACGATCATCAGTGTGGCAGCGCCTAGCTCCTTATCGCAAGAATCCTGCCCGATATCGGGCAGGATCCCGCGTCTTTGCTGTGTGAGCCACGAGCTTACCCCGCGCGACGGAGCGACGGTGACAGAATGCGGACACCCCGGCACAGCGACGCGCTGTGTCGGGGTGGAGATCGGCGATGGGAGCGGCGCGAGAGCCGCGAGAGAGATTCGGGGGCGACCGCCGCCTATGGGGCGGGGAGCGGCGGCGGCCGACCCAGATGCACCAGCCGCGTTAGCGGGGTGCTAAGTACGAAACGCCGGCCAGGGCCTGGGCGTTACGCCTACTTCTACTCGGCCGCTTCTGGCAGTTCACCGGAACGGTGCAGCCCCTGAGGGAAGCGCTGCTCGATCCGGAAGGCACGCCACACGAACAGGGCTATCGCCCAGGTGGCGACGAACAGGCCGACGATGAAGAACCCGAGCGTGTTGATGTTCAGGCTCTCCACCCAGGTCCAGAACGGGCCGCCAAGCTGGAATTCCTGACCGAGCAGGCCTGCCAGCTCCACCGTTCCGATCAGCAGCGCGACCAGCACGGACAAGCCGGTGATCGTGATGTTGTAGTAGATCTTGCGCACCGGGTTAGAGAACGCCCAGCCGTAAGCGAAGTTCATGAACGAGCCGTCGATCGTGTCGAGCAGGCTCATGCCCGCCGCGAACAGCACGGGCAGGCACAAGATCGCGTACCACGGCAGGCCGCTCGCCGCGCCTGTCCCCGCGAGCACCAGCAGGGCTACCTCGGTCGCGGTGTCGAAGCCGAGGCCGAACAGCAAGCCGACCCCGTACATTTGCCGCGGGCGGCGTATCGACCGCATCAGCTTGCCGAAGAACCTGGTGACTAGGCCCCGTTCGTTGAGGTGCGCCTCCAGCGCCTGCTCGTCGTAACGCCCGTGCCGCAGGCCGCGGAAGACCTTCACGATGCCCGCGAGCACGACGAGGTTGATCACCGCGATGAGGTAGAGGAACACGCCGGACACGCCGGTGCCCACGACCGTCGTCACCTGGTGCAAGCCCGATGATCCGTTGCGCACCGGGCCCGCCACCGCGCGGATGCCGAGCGCGAGCAGCAGCGACAGCACGAACACGACAGAGGAGTGACCGAGCGAGAAGAAGAACCCCACGCTGAGCGGGCGCTTGCCCTCGGCCATGAGCTTGCGCGTCGTGTTGTCGATGGCGCTGATGTGGTCGGCGTCGAACGCGTGCCGGGCGCCTAGCGTGTACGCGGTGAGCCCGATCCCGACGCCGAAGGTCTGGGTGCCGATGCTGTAATGGCCGGGAACGACCACCGAGAGCAGCGTGACCCAGCCGACTACGTGCAAACCGATGACGACCGAGGACATGGCGCCGGCGTGCAGCCACTCGCGAGGCGTGAGCGAGGTTCTGATCGTGTGCAGGCGGGCCCGGTCCATCTCCCCAACGCTACTTCGCAGCGGTTCGTTATTGCAAGTAAGTCGCAATAGCGAACTGACGGCGCGGGGCGGTCAGCGCAGGTGCGGATGCGCGTGCGGGTGCATGATCGCATCCGTGGCGTGCCACAACGGGCACTAAGAGTTACTCCAACGGACATAAGGAAGGGCCGCTTGGCTCCCCCTCGACAACCCCCACGTGCCGCTTGAGCCCGGCGTCCAGTCCCATGTCCCGCTCCACCGCGGCCACGGCGATCCTGTTCCTGCCGGTCTGCTTCGCCGCATACAGCGCGGAGTCGGCCGCGGCCAGCAGGTCGGTAAGCTCATGGCTGGCCCCGGTGGCCATCGCCGTGACCCCGATAGAGATGGTCAGGCTGACACAGGCGGCAGTGGGCCTGTCGTCAACAGGAACCGCAAGGCTTTCGACGTAGGCCCGCAGTCGCTCGGCTACCCGGCACGCGTCGCTTTCGCTGGTCTGCGCGAGCAGGAGCACGAACTCTTCCCCGCCGAACCGGCCGGCCCGATCGTAGTCGCGCAACTGGCTCGTGAGGGCCTCGGCGACCGCCCGCAGCACCTTGTCGCCGACCAGGTGCCCGTGGGTGTCGTTGACGGCCTTGAAGTGATCGATGTCCACCAGTGCCACCGCGAGCGGGCTCCGCGTCCTGATCGACCGGGACAGTTCGCTCTCGGCTTCTCTCTCCCAGGTGGACACGTTCAGCAGACCCGTCTTCGAGTCGACGCGGGACTGCGCCACGAGGGCGGGGTGCATGAGGAACCGGCGGACGAGCAGGACCGTAGGAACGGCGAGCACCACGAGCGCGGGGCTAAGCGCCACCGTAAGCGTGATGAGCACGCCGAGATCCAGTTCCGCGAAGTCATCCTGCAGCGCCTTGCGATTCAATTCGTAGTCCCGGATCCGCACTTCCGGATCAGACAATTTCACCGCGGCCACGATAAGGAAGTGATGCGCCCGGCCGAAGACGACCTCGCAGGTCGCCACCGTGACGGCCCAGGTGAAGGCGTGCATTCCTGACCCGACCACGGGACCCGCGAATGACGCCGGGACCAATCTGAATGTGGCCGATGCCGCCGCGTAACAAATACTAATAGAAGCGCCAGTGAAAACCCTCCGGTACATGACGCCGCGATGTACGAACAATTGCGTGACAGCAAGCAAGGCGATAGGCATCAACGCGACATAAAGCGGTGGCAGCAATATCGCGGCGGGAATCACCCACACCGTGCTGAAGTCACGAGTCGCGCCGCCGGTCGCGTAGGCGATCCGCGGCGTGGATCCCACCGAGATCATTCCGCAGCACAGCAAAAGGAGGAATTTCAGTACGTCGAACAGGTGCCAGTCGGTACGGGAGGCTGTGAAGCCGATGACGGCGAGCGCGACAACAGGGGGCGCGGCGACGTACCACCGAAGCAACGGAGGAAGCCGCCACCAAGGCCAATCTCTTGCCGCGACACTCGCCTTGAGGCGGCAGGTGATGGACGAGGCTAGCATCTTCCACCGTTCTGTGCGTGACGCCTGCGTCGACGGTCTAGTAGCAGCACACCGTAAATGACTAGCTGCGTATAGCTACCATAACCCATCTATGCCGGTCGAGGTAACTATTGCCGAGAGATTTGGCCACATCTGCGGACAACTAGGAGCTAAATAGTGTCTACGTGCGAACCATGCGGAGGCATATTCACGCTCGAGTTAATGGAGTGAGCGTTGGGTTATCTGTGTCTGGTGAGGCGGGAGAGGAGAAAATGCGGTGCGCACCCTTGTTTGGATCTGAGTTACCAAGGCTCCAGAAGAGACAGCACATATCTCTCGGAAAGGAAGAACTATCATGCGCGACACGTGGACGTGAACCCGGACGTCATTCTAGTCCCTCGCCCGAGAACGAATCGCGTGAACCGGAACCCGCCTGTTCGCCGTGTGATCACGACCCTGCCTGGGAACGTGATAACGAGCCTGCCTGGGACCGGCGCCCAGGTGCCTCGCCGAGTGGCGCCCGACCGCCGGCGACATGTGCCGCCAGCGAAGCGCCAGGCCGATGGCCGCGATGGCACCCAGCCCGCCACCGAGCGCGACCACCGTCGAGGGTGGTACCACCTCGACGGCCGCCCCGGCCACCAGGAACGCCACCCCCTGACCGACGATCAAGCCGGCGTTGGCTAGCCCGAACGCCTGAGCCCGTTGCTCGTTCGGCACCCGCGCGACGAATGCGGTATTCGCCGCGATCTGGTACGTCGCGAATGCCCCTGACACCGCGAAGATCGCCATGGAGACGGCCAGCCCCGGCCGCAGCAGGGTCAGCGTGAGGACCGCGCAGGCGCAGAACGCCATCGGCCCCATCCAGCGCAGCCGGGTCAGCGGCCCCACCTTGGCGACGAACACGGGCATCGTCAGCGCCGACCCGACCTGGGCGGACGCGATCAGCAAGCCGACGGCGACGGGTCCACCGCCGAGCCTGTCCGCATACGGCGCCGCGATCCCCTCGGGGAACTCATACAAGGCGGCCAGCCATCCGAGCATGACCAGGGTCAGCAGCGCCTTGTCGCCGAACACCACCCGGACGCCCGCGCCCAGCTGAGCCAGCGCGCCGGAACTAGCCCGCGGACTGCTCTTCGCCGCCGCGGCCGCCCGGGCGCGGATGCCGAACTGGATCACCAGCGCCGAGACGACGAACGTGGCCGCGTCCACGCCGAGCGCGAAACGCGTCCCGACGAGAGCCACCATCACGCCGCCCGCGGCGGCGCCCGCCACTATGCCGACACGGAAGGTCGTTTGCATTGTCGCGGCGGCGAGCGCGTAGCGTTCACCCCGCACGACGTCGGCCAGAACAGCCGACCTCGCGGAATCGAACGGCGGCTGGACCGCCGTCGTCGCGTACAACAGCGCGACGAGGACATCGAGCGGGACCCGCGGGACGAGCATCGCCGCGACCAGGGCCGCCCTGATCACGTCACACGCGACCATGACCTCCCGCCGCGGCAGCCGGTCGGCCAGGCCGGACAGGAACAGCGCGCCAAGCACGTACGGTACGTAGCCGGCGGCGTACGCGACGGCCGCCAGCAGCGGCGACCGAGTCCTGTCATATATAAGGAGCGTCAGGGCCACGAGCGCGAGCCGGTCACCGCAGACCGACAGGATCTGGGACGCCCATAGCGCGCGGAACTCCCGGACCGCGAACACGTCGGCAAAGGTGGCTCGTCGTGTCGGAGAACTGCCCACGGCGACCCCCTCGTCCCGCTTCATCCCATTCGCGCGGCTGCCACGCCGGCGATCCGGCTGGTTACCCAACGGGATCGTCGCAGAAAAAGCGGCATCCATCCGCCAAATCGTCACAGATGGTACACAGTTGACGGAATAGATTATTGATGACTATTGGTGCATGAAGTCTTGCGGAAAGGGATCAGAAATATAGCTTCTGAACGGCCGGTGGCGACTGTCCGGGCACGACAGAATCCCTCTAGGACCGAGAAAACTTTCCACGGGGAGATATCACATGCCTGACCTTGTGCCGCTCGAGGGTAGCGAGCGATCGGAATTGCCAGACGCCCGGCCGGCGGGACTGCTGGACATCTACGCGGAGATCTCCGTGACCGTGCTGCTCCGGCGGCGCGCCGAAGTGCCGGCAGAGCTGATCACCGGACCTGAAACGCTGACCTCAGAGCAGCTCGCGCAGCAGTACGGGTCCGACCCGGCCGACGTCGCGCTGGCCACCGAGGTGTTCGCGCGGTATGGCGTGACGGTGACCGAGTCCTATCCGGGATCGCGGCGGCTGATGGTGCGCGCGACGATCGAGGAGCTGTCGGAAGTATTCGGCACGACGCTAACGCAGGTAGCCAGCCCGCATCCGGACGGCACCCGTTCGGTCGTGCACCGCATGCGGTCCGGCGGCCTGTCCGTTCCCGCCGAGCTCGACGGCATCGTGACGGCGGTGCTCGGACTTGACGACAGGCCAGTGGCCCGGCCGCAGTTCCGCAGGTTCCCAGGGGGACGGACGCCGGAAGGCATGACCGCCGATGCGGCGCCGGGTGCCACGGGCAGCCCGCTCACCGCGCTTCAGGTGGCGAGCTTTTACCAGTTCCCGGCCGACACCGACGGCACCGGACAGACGATCGCGATCATCGAACTTGGCGGCGGGTACACCGCGAGCGACCTGGACTCCTACTTCAGCGGGCTCGGCCTGGCCACTCCGTCGGTCACCGCGGCCGGCGTTGACTCCGGGTCGAACTCCCCCGGCCAGCAGGCGGACGGAGAAGTCGAGCTGGACATCGAGGTCGCCGGCGCGGTCGCCCCGGGCGCGGCTCAGGTCGTGTACTTCGCGCCCAACACTGACCAGGGGTTCATCGACGCGATCTCCCAGGCGGTGCACGCCACGCCGACGCCTATCGTCGTCTCGATCAGCTGGGGCGGATCGGAGGATTCGTGGTCGCCGCAGAGCAGGACCGCGATGGACACCGCGATCTCGGACGCGGCGGTGCTCGGCACCACGGTCTGCGTGGCGGCCGGCGACAACGGCAGCAGCGACGACCCGACCAGCCAGACCGGGGTGCACTGCGACTTCCCCGCGTCCAGTCCGCACGCGCTCGCCTGCGGCGGCACCAAGCTAGTCGGTGACGTGAGCACGTACACGATCACCTCAGAGGTGGTGTGGAACGAGCTCGCGAACAACGAGGGCGCGGGCGGCGGCGGCGTCAGCGACGTGTTCACCAGCCTGCCTCCGTGGCAGGAGACCGCTGGCGTCGAGCAAGCGACCGGCGTCGCCAACCCTGGCCGCGCAGTGCCCGACGTGGCCGGCAACGCCGACCCGGTGACCGGCTATCTGGTCGTCGTCGACGGCCAGCAGCAGCCGGTCGGCGGCACCAGCGCGGTAGCGCCGCTGTGGGCGGGGCTGATCGCCCGGCTCGCCGAGACCACCGGCAAGAAGTTCGGCCTGCTTCAGCCGCTGATCTACGCGGACGTGACCCCGGGCGTCGCGGCACCCGGCTTCAATGACATCGTGCAAGGCAGCAACGGCGCGTACACGGCGGGTCCCGGCTGGGACGCCTGCACCGGCCTCGGCTCGCCGAACGGCGAGGCCCTCCTCACCCTCCTGAGCTCCTAGGAGTTACAGGACGTCGTGACCCGGGTGGGGCTCCTCGGGGACGACCGCGCTGGCCGGCTGGGCGGGGATGGTGCCCAGGCGGCCAGCCTGGAAGTCCTCGAAGGCCTGCACCAGCTCGGCGCGGGTGTTCATCACGAACGGGCCGTACGCGGCGACCGGCTCCCCGATGGGCTCGCCGCCGAGCAGCAGGATGTCGAGAGACGGGCTGGGTCCGTCCATCTTCTTGTCCGCCGCGAACGTGATCGAGTCGCCGGGCCCGAACACCGCGAGCTGCCCGGTCCGCACCGGCCGGCGCTCAGCGCCGACCGAGCCGGCGCCTGCCAGCACGTAGCCGAGTGCGTTGAAGTCGGTGCGCCACGGGATCCGGACCTGCGCGCCGGGCGACACGGTGGCGTGCACCAGCGTGATCGGCGTGTGCGTGACGCCGGGCCCGGCGTGCCCGTCGACCTCGCCGGCGATGACCCGGAGCAGGGCGCCGCCGTCGCTGGAGGTGAGCAGGGCGACCTGGCCGGCCCGGATGTCCTGGTAACGCGGCTGGGTCATCTTCAGCCGCGCGGGCAGGTTGACCCAGAGCTGGAAGCCGTGGAAGAGACCGCCGCTCGCGACCAGCGCCTCGGGTGGCTCCTCGATGTGCAGAATGCCGCCGCCCGCGGTCATCCACTGCGTGTCGCCGTTGGTGATCAGGCCGCCGCCGCCGTTGGAGTCCTGGTGCCTGAAGACGCCGTCGATGATGTACGTGACGGTCTCGAAGCCGCGGTGCGGATGCCATGGAGTGCCCTTGGGCTCGCCGGGTGCGTACTCGACCTCGCCCATCTGGTCCATGTGCACGAACGGGTCAAGCTGCGGCAGGTCGACCCCGGCGAAGGCCCGGCGCACGGGGAACCCCTCCCCCTCGAAACCAGACGGTGCCGTGGTGACCTTGAGCACCGGGCGTTCGGCCTGCGGGCCCGGCTCCGTAACCCTCGGCAGGACCAGGAGATTCTCGACCGATACGGCTGGCATGGTGACGCTCCTCTGGGTTGGCCCGAACTGTCATACCCGGTTCCCGGGCAGCCAACAGGGCCAACGATACATGAACGTTCATCATTCCCGCGTGGGTCTGGAGGCGCTGGGCGGAGGTTACAGTGGCAGGCCGTTTTCCAGCAGGGCTAGGGCTTCGTCGATGCGCGTGAATTGCTGTTTGCCCATGTCGGCAGGGGTATAGGTGCTCGGCGACAGGACCGAGAGCATGACGCCGAAGACGGCGCCGACGTAGGTGCGGACCGCTAGGTCGTCCGCGGGCCTGCCGGTTCGCTTCGCCAGCGCCTCCGCCATCGCGTCGATCGTCCGGGCCAGCTCGGCCATGATCCGGGCGCGGATTTCCGGCACGGTGTGGTTCAGCGCCGCGGCCTCGCGCAACTCCTCCCACTCCGCCGGAGTGAACGTCTCGATCGCCTCACGGATGGCGGCCCGGACCGCGGCAACCGGCGTCAGCGAGGCGGGCTGGCGGACGAACGCCTCGAGTATCCGGTCGTCCAGGTCATCCCGCAGGACGACGTCCTCCTTGGTGGGGAAGTACCGGAAGAACGTAGACGGCGACACCTCGGCGGCCGCCGCGATCTGCTCGACCGTGGTGAGCTCGTAGCCTTGCTCGCGAAAGAGCCGGAGCGCGTGCTCCCTAATGGAAGCACGCGTCCTGGCCTTTTTGCGTTCACGCAGGCTGGCGTGATGCTTGGCGTCCACGTCGGTCACGTTCCCATTGTGCCTGCTGGGGCGCTCTGCGTCGTATCCGTCGCTTCCGTCGCCTCCGTCGCCTGCTCCGGCTCGGCGGACGTCGCGGCACGGCGGGGCAGGAAGGCGAGCGCGAGCAGCGCGCTGGCCAGCGCTATCCCGCCGCAGGTCCAGAGCATGATGTCCATGCCGTGGATGAACGCCGAGCGCACGTCGTCGAGCAGCGAGGCGGAACCGAGACGCTGTGCCACCGCCACACCCCCGGCGACGCTGCTCTTCACCGCCGAGGCGGCGGACGCGGGCAGGCCGTCCACGTGCAGCCGGCTGGTGTACCCGTTGCTGATCAGCGTGCCGAGCACCGCGACACCGATCGTGGCGCCGACCTGGCGCACCGCGGAGATCAGCGCGCCGCCCGACGCGCTGCGTTCCTCCGTCAGCGGGCCGACCGCGGCGTTCATCGAGGCTGGCATCGCCATCCCGAGGCCGAGGCCGGTCAGCGCGATCCACAGCACCGCGAAGCCCGTCGAGGACCCGAGCCCGGTGAAGGCGCCGATCACCAGGCCGACGGCCATCACGAGGAAGCCCGCGGCGACGGCGTGCTTAGCAGACAGGCGCGCGTTGCCGAGCGTGCCGTCCGGCCGCTTCGCCGCTTCGGTGAGCCTGCTGCCCGCGATCATGCCGACAAGCATCCCCGCGATCAGCGGCAGCAGCCGCACTCCGCTGCCGAGCGGTGTCGCGCCGCGGACGTCCTGGAAGTACTGCGGCGCCGTGAAGAACAGGCCGAACATCGAGAACGACACCATCGTCATCAAGATGGTGCCCCACCGGAAGCCCGCCACCCGGAACAGCGCCAGGTCGACGAGCGCCTGGCCGCCGCCCCGCTGGCTGACGAACCGCTCCCACCAGGCGAACCCCGCAAGGAGCAGCACGCCCAGACCGATCGTGCCTAGTGCCAGGGGGTCGGTCCAGCCGTTCTGGCCCGCCCTGATGAAACCGTAGGTGAGCGCGGTCAACCCGGCGCTTGAGACCACGACGCCAGCGATGTCCAGGCTGGGCCGCCTCGCGGCGCGCGACTCCGGCAGCAGGAGCGTCACGGCGACGAGCGCGATCGCGACGATCGGCACATTGATAAGGAAGACGGAGCCCCACCAGAAGTGGTCGAGCAGGAAGCCGCCGAGAATCGGCCCGATCGGGTAGCTGACGAAAATGGCCGCCGCCATCACGGAGATGGCCTTCTGCCGTTCCTCCTCCCTGAACATCACGGGGATCACCGAGATCGCTATGGGGAAGACCGCGGCGGCGCCGATGCCGAGCACCGCCCGCGCGGCGATGAGCTCGCCGACACTGACCGAGTAGGCGCACCACACCGAACTCGCGACGAACAGCACAAGCGCGACGAGCAGCACCTTCTTGCGACCGTACCGGTCTCCGAGCAGTCCCGCGGGCAGGATCAGCGCGGCGATCACCAACGCGTAGGAGTCGGCGATCCACTGCAGGTCGCCTGTTGTCGCGTGCATCGTAGCGGCGATGGTCGGCAGGGCGAGGCTGAGCACAGTCAGGTCCAGCCCGACAACCAGGACGCTCACGGAGATCGCGGCCATCGCCCACCAGCGACGGGATCCCGTCTCAACCATGACAGTCACCACCTTCTGGGAGTTACAACTAAATGAACGTCACTGCCACAATCTAGACACGCTCACTGGACGGTGTCAAGCAGGTCTCACGACGGCCAGAACGGCCGGTTTGGTCAGCGCGGACGATCGGGCAAGTAACCGCTTGCCGTCCACGGGCGGTGGCGACGCCCCTGGTTGGCGGTGCGGCGCCCTCGAACGCGAAGACTTTGTGTTCTTTGGGCGCGGTAGCCATGTTTTCCGGTCCGTTTCGCGTTATTTGTGCAGGCCGAACGCGCCCTAAGACCCTCGCGGATAAACAACGCGCTGATTTCCGGGGCTGAGCACCGGGTCGGTCCTTGCCCCGTGGGCGCAACTTCAGCCGCTGGCAACGGCGCTGGGTAGTTGTCTTGCCGATAACGACGTCGTGGTCGCCGGTCAGGGTTTGCTATCGGGCAAATTTCTACGCGGCTCTGAGACGCCTGACCCGACCACTTCCCCGATCGAAGCCGCGGGACGGGCTCCGGGGGGGCAGGGGGTCTTCCGTGCTGGTTGACCTGCGGTATCCCGGGACGGGGCGGGCAGGAGGCAGGCACGCCGGGCCGTTCGGGATGATGATCGCTTTCTTAGGAGCGCAGGAGGCGGAGGGCGAGCGTGGGGCACGCGCTGACGGCGGCGCGGGCGTCCCGCTCGAGAAAAGGCGGGACCGGGTGGTCGTCGATGATCGGGTAGCCCCACTCATCCAGCGTGATCAGCTCGGGCAGCAGTTCGGCGCACGCGCCGTGGCCTTCGCATTCGATGGGGTTGACGGTCAGCTTCTCAGTCATCTAGAGCCAGTCCTCCTCCGTGCGGGCCGAACCACGCGGGATCGGCAGGAACGGCTGAGAGTTCGTCGCGGCGCACCGGCCCCGTGCGTGGCGGTCGAGTTCGGTCGCGAACGTGATCAGGGCGCTGCCCACGAAGCGCGCCGTGCCGTCGGGATGGTGGCAGGCGCCGCGGCCGGTGACGAGCCCGGACCAGCGCTCCACATCCGCGCGCGCCTGCCGACGCGGGCGAGGGCCCGCGAGCTCGGCGAGGGCGGCGGCGATGCGCGGCAGCCCGTTCAGGCAGGGACCGCACTGACCCGCCGATTCAAGCGCGAGATACCGAACGGTCCGGGCCGTCTCCGCGAGACCGCAACGGTCCGCGGGCAGGGTGATCAGCACGCCCGCGCCGACTCGCGCGCCCACCGCGCTAAGCGACTGATTGTCGAGCGTGAGCCGCGCGGCCTCTTCGGCCGCCGCCCAGGTGCCGTGGTAGCCGCCGATGAGCACGGCTCCGTCGCGGCTCACCGGGCCGAGCACATCGCGCAGCGGGATGCCCATCGGGACCTCGGCGATCCGCGGGGATCCGTCGGCGCGGCGAATCGTGCACAGCATCGAGCCGGGCTCGGTCTTCGTGCCCACCTGGCGGAACCAGTGCGGGCCATGCCGGGCGACCAGCGCCAGGTGGGCCAGCGTCTCGACATTCTGCACGAGGGTCGGAGCACTGCCGAGGCCGCGCTCTGTGACCCGGGGCGGCATGAAGGTCGGTATGGCGGGTCCGCCGCCGAGGTGGTTGATCAGCGCGGTCTCCTGGCCGGACAGGAAGCGCGCCGGGGACTCGGCCAGTTCCACGGGAACGCGGTCGATGCCGACGGCCGCGCGTTCGGCCATCGCCTGCCGCAGCCGCTTCCCGACATCCTCGCGGCGCTGGGCGTGAGTATAGAGAATCGCCTGGTCGGCGCCCGTTGCCTCGGCGGCGAGCTGCAAGCCGTCGAGCACCAGGTGCGGTGCCAGCCACAAGAGCGTGGCGTCCTTGTCGCTGGCCGGCTCGCTCTCCGCGCCGTTCGCGATCACGACCGGGCTCCTGCGCCGTTCGCTGGCCGCGTCGAGGACGGCGGTGAGCTTGCGGTGCACGGGAAAGGCGGCACCGCCCCGGCCGGTCAGGCCGGCCTGCCGCGCGTCCGTGATCAGGCGGCCCGGCGCGTCCCTGTAGGGCAGGCGGCCGTGCCTGGCGACGTGCGCGCGCAAGTCCTCCTGGTGCTGGCCGCTGACCGGCAGCAGCCGCGGCAGTTCGGTGGCCGTGCCCTCGGTGGGCATCCCCGTGGTGGCGGCGGTCATCGGCGGCTGGTCCTTTCTGGCGGCCCGGCGACCGGCGCGGACTTGTGCCGCTGCGACGTGCGGTCGTGCACCGCGGACATCAGCAGGCTCACCCGCTGCGCGCGCGGCACATCCCGCGCGGCGGCGGCGAGCCGCCAGCCAACCGCGACGACGACGAGGAGCGCGCAGCCAACGCCGATCACGAACATCCAGCCGTGCAGCAAGTCGTGGCTCGCGGTGATGCTGTGCAGCCAGGCGACCGGCCAGCTTAGGTACGCGAGCAGGTGCACCGCGCGCCACACCCGCCTGCTGAGATGGCGGCGCAGCAGGCTGGTCACGACCACCGCGACCGTGATGTCCAGGCTCACGGCGCCGAGCCCGACCCAGATCGGCTCGTACGGCGACGCGAGCGGGACGACCACGGCGGTGAGCGGGATGTTCACATAGCTGTCCGTGACGGCGGTCAGCACGTGCAGGCCGATGAACACGACGGCGACCAGCGACAGGTTCCTGTGCAGTCCGGTGACGGCGAATCGCGGCAGGCCGGGAAGACGGCCCTGCCTGGTCACCATGATGCCGAGCAGGACCACCGCCGTCATCAGCAGCAGCGCGACCACGCCGGTGGCGCGGCTCGCGTACCACAGGGCGGTAGAAGAGTTGATTCCGCTCACGTTTTCAAGCATCGGTCATGAAACGCAGCGGCGCATACAGGGCCGCTATGAACTGGCTCTGAGCCGGCTGACCGGCCGGACCGCCACGGCTGCTTCCCCCCGGCCTCACCAACGGTGTCTCTCGGGAGGTACCTGCTCATAGCGCTCATATGGCAGCATCGTCGCGGTAGCTTCCAGTTTGGTAACGGTCAACGGCTCACGCGATCACGGAAGATGCACGTTGATCCGATGGTTAACATCAACGAGATGCTTGGAAACTTGGTTGTAACAAAGAGATGACTGGGTCACTAACACTGGCCGCTCGTGCGGCCTACATATTGCGCGACAACAGCACCGGTTTGATCACGAAGGCTGCCCCGAGACTGTACCCGCACCAGTGGAGCTGGGACGCCGCGTTCAACGCGATCGGTCTGGCCACCATCGACCTGCCGCGGGCGCGGCAGGAACTTGACTCGCTCTTCGCCGGGCAGTGGCGTAACGGGATGGTGCCGCACATCGTCTTCGATCCGACGTCGGACGGTTACTGGCCGGGTCCTGCCGTATGGGAGTGCGCCAGGTTCAACGAGGACGCCACGATGTACCCGGCGACCAGCGGGATCTGCGACCCGCCCGTGCACGCGGTCGCGGTCGACGCGATCCTGCGGGTGGCGACCGCGACCGGCGGCCGGGAACTCGAGCTGACCACGGGCTGGGCCGCGCACCTCTATCCCAGGCTGCTCGCCTGGCACCGCTTTCTGGCGCGCGACCGGGTGGATAAGTCGACCGGCTTGATGACGCTGTTCCACGGCTGGGAAAGCGGCACGGACAACTCCCCGCGCTGGGACGTTCCGTATGCCAACGTCGTGGTGGGCGCCGACCTACCCGCCTACGTGCGGCGGGACAAGGCACACGTGTCCGACGCGGCGCAGCGCCCGACCGACGGGGAGTACGACCGCTACGTGTGGCTGGTTGAGGAGGCCAAGCGAGCCGGTTACGACGCCAGCCTGCTGCGCGAGTCCGGCAGCTTCCAGGTCGGCGACGTGCTGTTCACCGCGATCTTCGCCGCGGCGAACGACCTGCTCGCCAAGCTGGCCGACGCGCTGCGGAAACCGGACGACGCCGCGGAGCTTCGTGACTATGCCGCCCAGGCCAGGGCGGCAGTTTTCTGCCACGTCGACGAGGCGTCGGGCCTAGCCGCCGACGTCGACCTGCGCACCGGTGCGTGGCTGCGGACCGAGACGATCGCCGGGTTCGCGCCGCTGATCGCGGGCGGCATGCCCGGATATCAACGACAGCGCCTCGTCTCGCTGCTGACCGGCCCGCGGTGGGCCGGTCATCCCGCGCTGCGCTGGGCACTGCCGCCAAGCACCAGTCCGTGTTCGGCGGAGTTCAACGCCGCATGCTACTGGCGCGGGCCGGTATGGCCGTTCTTCACCTGGCTGCTCTGCTGGGCGCTGCGCCGGGACGGCGAGGCTGCCGTCGCGTCCGGCTTCAAGTCGGGCACGCTCAAGCAACTCGGCGACGGCACGTTCGCCGAGTACTACCACCCCATGACGGGGGCGCCTCTTGGCAGCCTCAACCAGTCCTGGACAACCGCGGTCGCGCTGGACTGGCTGCTCGGCGCCGAGTAGTCACGAGCTGACCAACGACTTGACCAGGCTGCCGCTTTGGACCTCGCTGGTGTACTTTTCGTCGAGCAGGCCCAGGCGGAGCATGACGTCGGCGACCCGCTGGATGCGGTCCTGGTTCACCGGGCCCGTCGGAAAGCCGGGCAGCGCCATGACCGCGGTCACCTCGTGCGGTAGCGCGTCGGACTTGCTGATAGCCGCCTCGACGAGGCCCGGGTTAGTCTCGGCGAGGGCCTGGCCCTGTTCGATTGCCCACACGAACGCGGCCGCGGCGTCGCGGTGATCGCTCACCCAGGCCCGCGTGACGACGTACCCGTCGATGGGGAAGTCCGTGGTCGCGCCCTGGTCGAGGTCGGCGAGCACCTGCACGCCATAGTCCTCTTCCGCGATCGTCACGTAGGGCTCGGCGAGGAACGCCGCGCTCCAGGTGCCTGCCTGGAGCCGACCCGGCATCGCGGGAAAGCCAGCCGGGTCCGTGACGAGATCAACCTTCTTCGGTGAGATCCCGTTCTCCTCGAGCAGCTCGCCGATTAGCAGCGTTCCGATGCTATTCGTCCCGTTGACGCCTATCTTTTTGCCGACCAGCTCGGGAACCGTCTTGATCGGCGAGCGCGAGGTGGTGACCAGCACGCGGGTATCCGCCCCTAGCGTCGAGGCCTCGGCCAGGATCTGGAACCTGGCGCTGCCGGCCTGCGCCGTAATGTACGGCACGTAACTCCCGGCACCCACGTCGACGTCGCCCTTGAGCTGCGCGGCGATCACGGCACTGCTGCTGGCTATCTTCTCGATGATCACGTGCAGCCCCTCGCGGGCGAACAGGCCGTCGTCCTGCGCGATGTACAGGCCGGCGAGGTCGTCCGACGGCAACGCGGCGACGGTGATGGTCGCACCGTCTCCCTGCGGCGGCGTGGCGACTTTCGAGGTTGCGCACCCGGCGGCCATAACCATGATGATTGCCGCCCCGACAAACGGCGCAGCACGAAAAACCCAAGCCCCCATCGTCCCCCCAGGACACAACGCGCCTGCTCACGGCGATTTTTAAGACGACCGACGAGCTCCCCTTAACCCACCTTCACTCGGCAGTCCGTACGCTACTACTGATTGCTGGAAGAGTCAGTAAATTTCGTTGAATGAGTATTTGTATTGATATATTTCCATGAATTCGTCACAGACGATAACTATGTGACTTAAGGGAAAATAGGAAGATGGCGCTTGGCGGGTCTATTTGGCGGATGGCCGCTAGCCGGCTTCGGCGGGCCAGCCGGAGATCGTGTGGACCGTGCCGTCGGGCTCGACCAGGCGCGCGGGGAGGCGAAGGCCAGCCAGCCAGCCGGGGGCCTGGCGCCCCCTGATGACGGCGGCGGTCGCGGCGGTATTGGCGTCCGCGCAGGTGGCGGCGGCCACGGAGACCGTGCGCCACACCGTGGCGGCGGGCAGGCAGGTGCGCGGGTCCACGATGTGGTGCAGCACGTCGCCGCCGCGCTGCCAGCGACGGGCGGCGGTGGACGAGGTGGCCAGGCCGCCATCGCGGATGGCGACCACCGTGCTCGGTCCGCGGGGTGGCTCGTCGGGCATGGCGGTCAGGTCCTGAACCCGAATGCGCCAGCCGCCCGCGGGCGGCTCTCCGGCCACCGACGTGTCGCCGCCCAGGCTGACGAGCACACCACAGCCGAGCCGGTCGGCGATCCGCGAGGCGGACCGGTCCGCGGCCCACCCCTTGACCGTCGCGCCGAGGTCGAGCTGGACTCCGGCCGGCACTGTCAGTCGGCGAGATTCGGCGTCCAGGCGGATGGAGCGCCAGCCGGGGATCGTGCGGACCCGAACAGGAACGGCCGGGCCGCTGGCCGCCATCTGGCCGAAGTCTCTGTCGTAGCCGAGCGAGGAGAGCACGCTGCCCACCGTCGGGTCCACGTCCCCGTCGGTGAGGCTGGCCGCGCGAAGCGCGACGGCGATGGCGTCGGCGAGCAGCGGGCTGACCGTGATCGTGACCGGGCCGGTCGCCGCGTGCGCCGCGGTGGCGATGGCGGTCAGTTCCGAGTCCGGGCGGAACCTGCTGCCCGCCAGGTCGAGCTCGGCGAGATCGTCTTCCAGCAGCTTCCTGGCCGCGCCGAGTCGTCCCGCGTCGGTGACCGCGAGCTGGATGAGCATGCCAAGCGCGGGCCAGGCGGCGAACGCCGCCGGATCGACATCCGCGACCCGTGGAGAGATCACCAGCTTGAGGTGCCGCCAGAGGTAACCTGCCCGCCGCCGCCCGACTGGACCGGGTTGTTCGCGGGCGCTTGCAGGTTGCTCGAGCTGTTCGAGGAGTTAGAGGAGTTCGAGGAGTTCGAGTTCGTCGAGCCGGAACTGGAGGAGTTCGAGCCGGCCGAACTGGACGAGCCGGAGCCGGCAGAGCCGGTGCCCTTTGATGCCGTGCCGGTAGCCGCGGACTTGCCCGGGTGAGTAACCGCCGCATGGGTCGAACCGGGCAGCGATATGGCGACCACGCCGGCCGCCGCCACGCTCGCGAAGCCCACCGTGGCGGTCGTCGCGTTCAGCCGCCGCCTGCCGCGTTCCCGCTCGGCGACGGCGTTGGAGACGTCACGCCCGCGGCTGGTCCGCGCCCCGCGGTCGCGCGGCGATCCGTCGCGGAAGTCCGGGCTAGTCATGCTGTCAGTGTGGCACATCCACTTGCAGGGGTCGTATACGTAACTTCTCAGGATGCTCTGATTATGGGCGGGGTTAGCACCCTTTGCGCCCGGGTGCGGAACTGGGATCATTGGCGGATGAGCGATGCTGCTTCGACTGCCTCCTTCCGCGCGGCCCGTGACCTGCTGCTGCGTCACCGAGAGGACTACGGCGCCGCCCGCGCCTCGTTCGCGTGGCCGGAACTTGAGCAGTTCAACTGGGCGCTCGACTGGTTCGACGTGATCGCCGCCGAGCACCCGGAAAGAACGGCGCTGCGCGTGGTCAGCGAAGAGGGTCTGTCGCAAGGGACAACCCCCCTTTCACCCCCCGGAAAAGCGAGGGGGGACGAGTCGGTGAGCTACGCGGAGATGGCGGCGCGTTCCGCGCGGGCAGCGAACTGGCTGCGCGGGCTCGGCGTGCGGCGCGGCGACCGGATGCTGCTGATGCTCGGCAACATCGTGCCGCTGTGGGAGGTCATGCTCGCGGCGATGAAGCTCGGCGCGGTGGTCATCCCGGCGTCGACGCTGCTCCAGCCGGCGGACCTCGCCGACCGCATCGAGCGGGGCGGGGTCGCGCACGTGGTGGCGGAAGCGGACCAGGTGCCGAAGTTCGATGGCCTGCCGGGCGGCTGGACCCGGGTCGTCGTAGGCGACGCGGCGGGCTGGCACGCGTACGCGGACTCGGCGGCCGCGCCGGCTGAGTTCACGCCGGAAGGCGTGGGCGGGCTGGGCGGGGCGGGCGGGCGGGGCGGGGTGGGCGGGATGACAAGGGCCTCCGATCCGCTGCTGCTCTACTTCACCTCAGGAACGACGTCCAAGCCCAAGCTCGTGGGGCACACCCAGGTCAGCTACCCCGTGGGGCACCTGTCGACGATGTACTGGATCGGCATCCAGCCGGGCGACGTGCACCTGAACATCTCCTCCCCTGGATGGGCCAAGCACGCCTGGTCCAACCTGTTCGCCCCGTGGAACGCGCAGGCCACGGTGCTGATACTCAACCAGTCGCGGTTCAACGCGGCGGGCCTGCTGCGAGCGCTCGGCGACTGCGCCGTGACCACGTTCTGCGCGCCGCCGACGGTCTGGCGGATGCTCATCCAGGCCGACCTGGCCGCGGCGGACGTTGCCGCGATGCGCGAGTGCGTGGCGGCCGGCGAGCCGCTGAACCCGGAGGTGATCGAGCGGGTCCGCAAGGCCTGGGGCATCACGGTGCGGGACGGCTTCGGACAGACGGAGACGACCGCGCAGGTCGGCAACTCCCCCGGGCAGCCGGTCAAGCCGGGCTCGATGGGCCGGCCGCTGCCCGGGTACCCGGTCGTTCTCGTCGACCCGCTCACCGGCATCCCGGGTAAGGACGGCGAGATCTGCCTGGACCTGACCAGCCGCCCGCTAGGGCTGATGACCGGCTACCTGTACGACGCCGAGCGGGACGCCGAGGCGATGAGCGGCGGGTACTACCACACGGGCGACGTCGCGACCTCCGACGCCGACGGCTACATCACCTATGTCGGTCGCACGGATGACGTGTTCAAGGCCTCCGACTACCGGATCTCCCCGTTCGAGCTGGAAAGCGTGCTCATCGAGCACGAGGCCGTCGCCGAGGCGGCGGTCGTGCCCTCGCCGGACCCGGTCCGGCTCGCGGTCCCGAAGGCCTACGTGCTGCTCGCCGCGGGCGCCGCGGCCGGCCCCGAACTCGCCAGGGACATCATGGCGTTCTGCCGCGAACGGGTGGCGCCCTACAAGCGGATCCGCCGGATCGAGTTCGCCGACCTGCCCAAGACGATCTCCGGCAAGATCCGCCGGGTCGAACTGCGCGAGGCCGAGACCGAAGCCCGTGAGCGCGGCGTCACCGAGTTCTGGGAGGAGGATTTCAGCTGGTGACGTCGGCGGAGGTGAACCGGGCCCACGCGATCAGGAAGAACACCGCGGCATAGACCCCGAACGACAGCAGCCCGTGCCAGATCGACGTGGTGTCCATCGGCATGCGCAGGAACGAGTCGAAGTATGCCCACCAGTGCGTCGGGAGGTAGGGTCCGGCCGCCGCGAACTGCGGTACCTGGTCGACGACTTCGCTGCCCACCACGAGGATCGTGATGGCCGCGATGGCGCCGATGGCATGTTCTGTGAACGTGGAGATCGCCAGCCCGATGGCGCCGACCGCGGCCATCGCCGCGCACGTGTACAGCGTCACGAGGAGCACCCGCCACAGGCCGTCGGCGAGCGAGACCGTATTCCCCGACAGCAGCGTCACCGGACCGTGCGGGAATAGAGCGATCCCAGTGATAAGTGCCACGACCGTGACGATGAACGTCGCGGCGACGGCGAACACCACGATCGCCAGGTACTTCACGACGAGCAGCCTGGTCCGCCCGGCCGGCACCGCCAGCAGGTAGCGCAGCGTGCCGTACCCGGCCTCGCCGGCGACGGAGTCGCCTGAGATCACGGCCACCGCCAGCGGCAGCACCAGGACAAGCAGCAGCGCCAGCGCGATGAACGTGAGGAACACGCCGTTGCCCGCGAGCTGATTGAACAGCTGGCCCGCGCCGCTGGGACCGCCGCCACCGCCCGGTCCCGACCCGCCCTGCGGCGCGGCCACCTTCAGGCCGATCCCGATGAGCAGCGGGAACAGCGCGACGACGCCGAGCAGCAACTGGTTGCGTCTGCGGAAAAAGGTGAGCCTCAGTTCGTTACGAAAAAATCTGAGATTTCGCTGGCCAGGGCGGATTGGGGGGACGGGTAGTCCGCCCAGGCGGGGGGTCACCGGGGGGTCGGTCCCCGGGAGCAAATCAGTGCTCGACATCGAAGCCTTCTCCGGTCAGGCCGACGAACAGGTCTTCCAGGCTCGGGGACTCGATGGCCAGGCCGCGGACCCCGACGCCGGCGTGCACGAGTTCGGCGCAGACGACTTCCGGCGCCGCGTCGCCGAGTTCGGCCGTGATGGTGTCATCGCCTGGTACGCCAGGCGCGCCCGCTGCCGGGTCGGCGAGGCCCAGCTTGGCGAACACCTTCGCCGCCATTTCCGCGTCGGCGGTGTGCACCGTGATCCTGGCTGCGCCGGTGCGGCGCAGCTCGGGCAGCGGTCCCTGGAACACCAGCCGCCCGGTCCGCATCACCCCGACGTGCGTGCACACCTGCTCGACCTCGGCCAGCAAGTGCGACGACACGAACACGGTGATCCCGTCCGCGGCGATCTGGCGGACCAGCGCGCGGACCTCGCGGGTACCCTGCGGGTCGAGCCCGTTGGTCGGCTCATCCAAGATGATCAGGTCGCGCGGGCGCAGCAGGCCGGAGGCGATCGCCAGCCGCTGCTTCATGCCGAGGGAGTAGTTCCTGTACTTCTTCTTCGCCGCGGCGGTCAGGCCGACGCGTTCCATGGCGGTGCCGATCCGCTGCTTCGCGGTCCGCGGGTTGACAGACCTGTCGGCGGCGTCGTACCTGGCGAGGTTGTCCCATCCGCTCAGGTAGGGGTAGAAGGCCGGGCCCTCGACTAGCGAGCCGACCTTGTCGAGCACCTCGGTGGCGTGGTCCGGCATCGGCACGCCGAGCAGTTCGGCGGAACCGCTCGTCGGGTAGGCCAGCCCGAGCAGCATGCGGATCGTGGTCGTCTTACCCGATCCGTTCGGCCCGAGGAAGCCGTAGACCGACCCTTGCGGGACCGCCAGATCGACGTGGTCCACGGCCAGCTGGCCGCCGCGGAATCGCTTCGTAAGCGCGGTGCTCGCGATCGCTAGGTCCGCGGCGGCTGGCGTGGCTGGCGCGGGGGACGCGGGGGACGCGGCAGGCGCGGCTGGTGTGGTCATCCGCTCGTGTGCCCGACCGCGGCGTAAAGGACACTCGGCTCGACCGCGCCGATGTAGATCTCGCCGTTCGTCATCAGCATTGACATCAGGCTGGTGGTCAGCAGGGTGCCGCTGCCCCACGGGCCGTGCACCGGCTTGGCCGCCGCCAGCAGCGCGTGCAGCACCGCCTGGCTTTCGCCGCCGAAGGCGCCCATGCCGATCGAGCCGCTGCTCGGACCCTGGCCGTTCGCCGACTGCGACGAGCTGCCGAGCAGCCCGCCCGAGCCGATGGCTTCGACATTCGAGATGGCCGACTGCGGAAGCTCGGCCACGCTGAGCCAGCCCGAGCCGAACTCGCCGAACCCCGACGTGTCCTCGTTGCCCGAGCCGGTCCCGCTAGCCTGCTTGCCCAGGTCGCTGCCCACGTTAACCTTGGTGACCTTCGCGCCCGGTGGCGGGGTGAACTGCAGGTTCGCCGGGGCCGGCGTGACGAATGCGATCTGGGTGAAACCAACCTGGAAGGCGGGCGACGTCGCGCCCTTGGCGAAGACCTGCACCCGTAGCGGCACCCCGTACTTGCCGTCGATCGCGATCACCACCTGGCCGACCAGCGACCGCTTGTCCTTGGGTGCGAGGACGAGCTGGTAGGCGGGCTCGCCGGCCACCAGGACGTTGCTTTGCACGGATACCGTGGTCGTCTTGCCGACGGCCTGCAGAACCTCGTTCGCCGCCTGCTGCGGGGTCAGCACCGGACCGGTTTGCACGTGGTCCTTGAAGCGCTTGCCCGCGGGGTTCAATGCCCCCTTGAAGGTGTACTCAGTGACGGCGTTCCGCGCGCTGTCCCAGGACCAGAGCGTGTTGCCGTCCCTGATCGCGTCCATCTCGCTCATGGTCTGCGGCACCTGCACCCGGAAGTGGCTGGCGTCTTCGTAATAGATGTTGACCGTGTGCGATCCCGTGATCAGCGAAGACAACGATGTCGGGTCCGCCGCCTGCGGCAGCTGCGGGAGCCCGAGCGAGGTGGTTTCCACGACGGTGCCGGTCAGCGGGGGCAGTTTCGCGTCCGAGCTGACCTGGGCGAGCAACTGCGCCGGGGTGCGGCCCGGCAGCGCAGGTGCCGCCTGGGCGATCGTTATCTGCGACACGGCGACGGCGGTGCCGATGACTACCACGGCTGTAGCGGGCACCGCCCAACGGGCCCGTCTGGTCAATTTCACTCGCATACTCCTCACCCGTTCCTTGCCCCTGAAGCCCTTTCATGAACACTGTGCCTAACAGCGGCTGTGAGGAAGCTGAGAGCGGGTTTGGGGCATGCCCGCGATTAAGCCACACTGTACCCGTGCGGGTGCTTGTCGTAGAGGACGAGCGGCGGCTGGCCGCCGCGGTCAAGCGCGGCCTGGAGGCGGAAGGGTTCGTCGTCGACCTCGCGCACGACGGGGTCAGCGGCCTGCACATGGCCCGCGAAGGCGGCTACGACAGCGTGGTGCTTGACATCATGTTGCCCGGGCTCTCCGGTTATAAGGTCTGCGCGCAGCTGCGGGCCGAGGAGAACTGGGTGCCCGTGCTCATCCTTTCGGCCAAGGACGGCGAATACGACCAGGCCGACGGCCTCGACCTGGGGGCGGACGACTACCTGACCAAGCCGTTCTCTTACATAGTGCTCGCCGCCCGGCTGCGGGCACTGCTGCGCCGCGGCGCCGTGCCGCGACCGGCCGTGCTGCGCGCCGGCGACCTGTCGCTCGACCCGGCGGCGCGCGTGGTCCGGCGCGGCTCTGTCGTCGTGCCGCTGACCGCGCGCGAGTTCGCCCTGCTCGAGTACCTGCTGCGGCGCGCTGGCGAGGCGGTGCCGAAGGCGGAACTGCTCTCCCACGTGTGGGACGCCGCCGACGATATCGCGGACCTCAACGTCGTTGAGGTGTACGTGGGGTACGTGCGACGGAAAATCGACGCGCCGTTCGGGCGGCACGCGGTACAGACCATCCGCGGAGCGGGATATCTGCTGGCGGCCGACGGTGGCTGAGCCCAGGGTTGGCCGCTGGTGGCGGCGGCGCGGGCTGCGAGCCCGCGTCACGCTGACCGCCGCGGCCGGGCTGCTCGTCGCGATCGTGGCGGCCGACCTGCTGCTGTTCTACACGCTGCGGGCCGCGCTCACCCGCTCGGTCGACGACTCGGCCCGGCAGGGCGCCACCGAAGTGGCGGCGCTGATCGACGCTAACCGGCTGCCCGCCCTGGTGCCTGTGGCCCCGGGAATCACCGTCCAGGTGCTCGACCCGGCCGGACGGATCACCAACGTTTCGCCGGGCGCCGACCGGCTGGATCCGCTGCTGGCGCTTTCCGCGGCGGCGGCTAGTGCGCACACCGGACAGGCTGTCACGCTTAACGGGCCGCAGTTCGATATGCCGTCGCTGCTGCGGGTGGTCGCGGTCGGCGCCGACAACGGCGACCTCGTGATCGCCGCGGTTCCCTATAGCTCCGCCGGGGACAGTCTGTCGGTCGTCGCGAAGGCGCTGGTAGTCGGGACGCCGCTGCTGTTCATCCTTTTCACCGGGGCGATATGGCTGGCGGTGGGGTCTACGCTGCGGCCGATCGCGCTGCTGCGCCGCGGCGCCGCCGACGTCACCGCCACCGGCGTGCCGCGCGACCTGCCGGTGCCCGACTCCCGCGACGAGGTGCGCTCGCTGGCGCTGACGCTCAACGACATGCTGTCCCAGCTGGCGGCGGCCCAGCAGCGGCAACGGGACCTGGTCTCTGACACGGCGCATGAGCTGCGCAGCCCGATCGCCTCAATCCGCGCCCAGCTCGAGGTGGCGCTCGACCATCCGTCCGGGCAGGACTGGGAGTCGACGGGGCGGGACGTGCACGCTGACGTGCTGCGGCTCGCGCGGCTCGCCGAGGATCTGCTGCTGCTCGCGCGCCTGGACGAGCAGACCCTCGGGACGCGCTCTCTCGGTAGTAGCGCACCTGTCGACCTGGCGGAGCTGGCCCGCTCGGCCGCCGGGCGATATGCGGGCGCCCGGGTTCCTGTCACCGCCGCGGCCCCAGCCCCGTGCCTGGTGGCCGGTGACAGGGACAGCCTCGACAGGCTGCTCGTCAACCTTCTCGATAACGCTGTCAGGTACGCCAAGTCGCAGGTGACCGTGACCGTCTGCCGCGAAGGCGAGTGGGCCGTGCTCACCGTTGCCGACGATGGACCAGGGATCGCGCCCGCCGACGTGGCACGTGCCTTCGACCGGTTCGCCCGGCTGGACACCGCGCGCAACCGTGACGGCGACGACGCCGGCGGCGCCGGCCTGGGCCTGGCCATCGTCCGCGCGACCGCGCGGGCCTGCGGAGGCGACGCCCGCCTCGAGCCTGCCGGCCCGGGTCCGCTATGGCCGGGCATAAGCGCCGTCGTCCGCCTGCCGGCGCCGGATGGCAGCCCTACCAGTGGCCCCAGGGGAGCAGTGCGGTGACCGCGACCGCAGCGAACAGCA
>Ga0210390_10000975_pt1 | contig 28849 bp, 25 predicted proteins | sample IncBWH11OmetaG_FD_161050 | JGI IMG/M metagenome (GOLD analysis project Ga0210390, IMG submission 161050) | Forest soil microbial communities from Barre Woods Harvard Forest LTER site, Petersham, Massachusetts, United States - Inc-BW-H-11-O ...
CTTCCAGGCGTTGGCGCTCTGTCCGCGCAAAAACCGACGGAGAGGTGCAGCACCTTGTCCTTGAATTTTGCCGGACAGAGCGCCAACGCCTGGAAGGGCACGCCAATAAGACCGCTATTCTGTATCGCCAGCAGCGTGCCGGGGTCGCCCGCGATCTCGCCGTCGGGCCCGATCTTGACGGTCTTGTATTGTGCGCTGAGTTGTTCCTGCAACGTCACGGCTTGCGCCCCGGCGATGCCAGGCACAAGCACGATTGCAGCGACGAAAAAAACCCACCAATCCCGACGCATGGAATCCTCCTGCCTCTGGCTGCGTTAGAGTCCTGCTGAACGTCTGGAACTATGCCCTGCAAAATCAGCCCTATTGCACATCCGCCACTTTGCCATCCTTGAAAATCACTTTCATGTCTTTGTAGTAGTAAGTCGTCTTGGATGGGAGCGTGACTTTCTTATCCGGCTTGCCCAATGCCGCTTCCACCTGCGCCGGAGTCATACCCACCTCCACGCTCGCCGGTTCCTGTTGCGCCGCTGCCTGTTGGCCGCCGCCGCCCTGTTGATCCCCTTGTGCCCCCTGTTGCTGATCGCCACCCTGCTGCTGGCCGCCGCCCTGGTCCTGCTGCCCGCTGTCGCTGATCGATAACAACTGCCCGATCGTATCTTCAACGTCCCCCGCGCTCGCCTTCGCCAACGCGCCTTTGGGGAACTGGAAGACCACATTCGCTTTGTTGTAAGTCGGCGGATCGGTCTTGTTGCAGGTGTCGCAGGCTACGATGCCCAGCGTGACCGTATCTTTCTCCAGGTTCACGTCAACCTTCATGGGATAGACTTTGTCGCCCTTGGCAAACAATTTCGTGGTCTGCCCCTGCGACTGGGTGGTGGAGAAATGCCCGAAGATCGCCTTCTTTCCCGACAACAGCAATCCGCTCGGAGGATGCACCACTCCCCCTTCGTACTTATTCGCGAGCGTCGTTTTCTCCGAATACGGCGAGCCCAGCATGCCGCCCTTCTGGATCGCCAGCAGCGTGCCCTCTTCGGTCACGGAGTATCCGCTGGTGTCCGATCCCAGCTTCGCAGCCTTGTACTGGGCCGCCAGCTGCTCCTGCAACGAAACGGCCTGTGCGCCGGCGCGCGGCATTGGCAAAACCGCGGCGCATACGACTGCAACAATTAGCGGAATCATCCTCTCGAACTTCTGCCCCATAGCTGCAATTCTCCTTTTGAAGTCTGGCTACTGCCCCCGGGTCGAATCAGGCGTGACAAGAAATCGGAACAACAGGGTTTTGTGGAACGAACAGGCTGAACGAGCGCGTTGAGTCAATCGGTTGAACAACTTTGTTGAATCACACTTGGTTACACAAAAAGCGGAGCGTCGCCGTTCCGGTGACGCCCCCGTGCAATTTGTAGAACAGACCTTCGTCAAAACAGGACCGCTGCCTCCGCTTACTGCGATCCGCCCGAGGCCGCCTCCTGCTTGACGTCCGTTTCCGTCTGGTCGGCCGATTTGTCCTGATCCTCCAGAGACTTGGCCGCCGTCTTATCCGGGTCAGGAGCTGGCACATCCGACGCGGTTGTGCCGGTATCCGGAGCTTTCGGCAATCCTCCGGTTCCCTGCTTCGACGCCAGTTCTTTCATGCCCGCATCCAGTTGCTCCTGGAAGTGGTTGTGCATTTCCTGCAGGTCGTCCACGGCAACCAGCACGCTCTTGCCGGCTGCGCAGTCGCCCTTCTTGCTGCTGGTTACGCTCACGTTCACTTTCTGATCGCCGTCAGGAGTATCGGTGAGCCGGGTGATGACGTCGCCCTGCGTGAGCGCGCATTCCTGACCGTCGGCGGTTACATCGACTTCATCGGCCACCACGAAGATGCGCCGCGCCGGATCAAGCGCTGGAGGCACTTCGTTCGTGGACGCCGGCTGTGCACCGCCGCCACCCGAAGACGAACCGGCTTTCCCGGAATCGGTCTGTGCCGCCGCGATTTGCGCTTTCACTTCATCGGCAATCGCCTGCTTCACTTCCGGCGAGAGCCCGACCGGCTGGCTCGGCGCCGATGTCTGCCCACCGTTGCTGGCCACCTGGTCGCTCGAGGCCTCAGCATTCGAGGCACTATCGGCTGCCGCCGCGTTAGCTTCCGCCTGCGCCGCATAGGCCGCCTGCAGATTCGCCGCAATCAGATAATCCGTGAGCCAGAACGCTGCCGACGGATACACCGGATAGGGGTTCCAATACGCGCCGTAGTAGCCATACCACGGTGATCCGCCCCAGCCCCAACCCCATGCCACCGGCGCCGGCCACGGGTTATAGGCCCATCCATAAAATGCGGGGTGGTACCAGTAGGGGTGATAGTAGCCATAGTAAGGGTGACCGCCCCAGTAGTAGCCGCGGTAGACCCCGACGCGATACCCGCCATGGTAGTAGTAGGTTCGCGAGTAATAGGACCGGCCGCCCCGCGTGACATACGCGCGCTGCACGTATCCGCCGTGTCTCCCGTTCGACACGATGCGTGCGCCGTTGTGGTTGGTTACGATGGTGCGCCCGCCATGCATGCCGTGATTAATCTGCATGCCGTTCCGGTTAATCGACCGGATCTGACCGTTCGGACGAACGCTCGCCGACCCGCCACCCTTGAGAGAAACGTTCCGTCCTGGCGGAGTGTGACTGGCCGTCGTGGTCCGCGACGTTGTCGTATGAGTGGTCGTGTTTCCATGACCCGCCGTCGTCGAGTGGTTGGTGGTCGTCGTGTGGCTGGTTGTCGTGGTGTGGCTGGTGGTCGCGGAGCGATTCTGCGTCGTGGTATGGCTTGGCGTCGTGGTGTGGCTCGTCGTCGCGGTATGACTGGTTGTCGCCGAACGGTTCGGGGTCGTGGTGTGGTTGGTAGTCGCGGTGTGACTCGTTGTCGTGGTGTGGCTTGCTGTGTTTGCGTGGCTGGCTGTGTTTGCGTGACTTGCTGTGTTCGCGTGGCTTGGCGCCGACGCATGACTCGGTGCGGACGCGTGGGCCGCCGGAGCAGCATGCGGTGCCGGTGCACTCGCTTTGTGCTGGGAGCCAGCGAAGGCCGGAACCACCATCATGAGCGCAACGCCAACCGACTTCCGCAGGGCACTTCCATTCATCTTCAAATTCATCGCAACACTCCTGAATTCAGCATTTCATCCGACTGCCAATCAAAGGCTCAAACACAGGACCGCTCAGATTGTTCCGGTCATTTTCTCAGGTCCCGGGGCAGAAGACCGTTTGGAAGGCACAATAAGGCATATCTAACGCAACCGGATTGGGCTTCCTGCGGGCGGAGCAACGTTATCAAAACTCCGGCTGCGGGCGCAATCGTTTTCTGGGAACCACACCTTCCTCCTTACGCCTGTCTGCGGTAATCTATGTGGTCCTAACTTCGTGGTCTTAACTTCCTGGAGAGAAACCTTTGCGCTATCTCGACCGTTTGCAGCCGCTTGCCCTGCTCGTCATGCGTCTGGCGCTGGGCGCCATCATGCTCGCTCACGGCTATCACAAAGTGTTTGGGGGATTGCACCATCACGCTCAGGCGGTTGCTGGACTCGGCCTGCCTGCATGGCTGGGATATGTTTCTTCTTTCGCCGAGTTTCTGGGCGGCCTACTCCTCGTGGTAGGTTTTTTCACGCGCCCCGCCGCGTTGGCCGTTCTCGTCGACCTGGGTGTAGCCATCTGGAAAGTGCACCTGCACAATGGCCTCATCGGATCGCCCGACCGCCCGGGATATGAACTGGCTCTGGCCGCCGCTGCCCTAGCTTTCGCCCTGATTTTCTTTGGCGGCGGCCCCATCGCCATCGACCACGTTTTGCGCGGCGGAGGGTCCGGCGGACCGAAGCGCTGACCGAAACGCTGATTGGCGCTATCGCCCAGCGTCGGCGCAACTTATTCCGTGGCGCAGGGTTCAGTTTTGCGGCTGTTCCCTTTTTGGATACAGGTCTGTACCCGCGATGCCGCTGCCCAAGCCGCGGTTGGCTTTAAAACCGTCCGCGGGCCGCAATTGCATCCTGGCGCTATTGAAATTATGATAGTTGGAGTACCCATGCGCTTGCATCCAAATGGTTTGGCGGTCGCATCTTACCGCCATAAACAATCATCATCGGAGGTTTCTCTGTGAGAAAGCTTGCCTTCTTTGCGACCATTTTTGCGTTGTTAGTCCTCTCTAACCTCGCGTCCGCCCAGCAGGGCGACGCCGCCATCGGTTTCGGCACCATCCTTTCCCCCGGAGCCACGTCCTGCGGCTCGGGAAGCTCCCTGTGCGCCGAAAAAGGGGGCCTGTATCCCAGCATAGGCGGCGACGCCATCTTCCATAAACGGTTCGGCGTCGGTTTTGACATTACATGGAGAGGCGGCCAGGGAAACTATGGCGGCCAAGACATTCCCTACCGCCCCATCATTTTTGACTTTAACGGTGTCTACCAGCCCCGCCTCAGCAAGAAGACGGGGCTTGACCTGTTGGGCGGCATCGGATGGCAGACCACTCGCTTCTATGGATTCACTCCCACTTTTTCGTGCGAAGAATTCAATGCCTGCTACAACAGCTACAATCATTTCCTCGTCGATGTGGGCGCTGGCGTCCGCTACTACGCCTGGGGACACGTCTTTGTCCGCCCCGAAGTGCGCTACTATCACGTCCTAAATAACACCGATGTCTTTAGCTCGGGTAACATTATTCGAGTGGGCGCTTCCATCGGATACACTATCGGTCCAGACTAGGTTTTCATTCCAGCGGCGGCCGGGAATCAAAATCTTGATCTGGTCCCGGCCGCCAGACAATCCGCTCGTGGCTGATCCGTTGGCTGCCGCCACTCGGTGCACACCGTCGACTACCGGACGAAACGAAAAGGGGGCTGTATTTGAGAAAGTTCGCGCGACTGATGTCTGTGTGTGCGTTTCTTCCGTTTGCCTTTACCGCGTTCGCTCATTCCCAGCAATTCGACTTTGCCATCGGTGGCGGCACTCTTTTCTCCACCAGAAACACAACGGCTTCCGATGCGTTCCTGCCTCCCGCTGAGAAGGGCGGCGTCTACCCCAGCTTCAGCATCGAGCGCACCTTCAACAATCATTACGGCTACAGCGCCGAAGTTGCCTTCCGATATCACGAGGGATCCTATAACGGCTTCCAGAAGTTCCGCCCCCTCATCTACGACGTCAACGCCGTTTACAACACCCGCCTGGCCAAGAAATACACTGCCGACCTTCAAGCCGGGGTGGGCGGCCAGAGCACATTTTTCTATTACCCATCCGGAAACTGCGATTTCCCCGGTTGTTCCACACATCTCGACAGCAATCGCTTCCTGCTGCACGCCGGCTTTGGCCTCCGTTACGCCCTCTTCCATCGACTGTTTGTCCGCCCCGAGGCCAACTATTACCGGATTCTCAATAACACCATCGACTTCCATTCCGACAACGTTCTTCGTCTCGGCGCTTCCATCGGCTACACCTTCCCTAGAGATTAGGTCCGGAGCCTCGGCAAGCAGCTTCCACCGCCAAAATAAATAAGGCAGCGCCCGCTGGCGCTGCCTTTTAGTTTTCCTGCGACACTCTCAATTTTTGAGTCTACGGCTCTTCTTCGCAGACCTCGGCTTCGTGGATCGCCTGGTTCAGGTGCTCGATCGCCTTCACGCGATGGCCGTGGAAATCATGCTCTGCGGTTTCCAGTTCGTGCTTGGCGCCGCGCATGGCTTCGAGAGCTTCGTGAATGTGGGGATGAGGCGCCGGCAATGCCGCCGCCGCAGGCGCTGCCGCCGGAGCCGCGACCACTGCCGCTGCAGGTGCCGCCGCTGCCTTGGGTCCGGCTGCCGCGGTGAACGCGAGCGCAAACAGAAGTGTTGCCATGATGAGCACAGTTAACAACCCGATCTTCTTCATGCATTCCTCCTCGCCCGATTTTCGGTTCGGACGCAACCGGTTTCGTTCCTGCCACGGACATTGCCCGCTACTTCCCCATTACATCGAAGAGGCCCGCGACACCCGCACAGTATAGTCGCCCCAGCAAGCCCCGCCCTGTGCAAAAGGTTACTCGGAAGGTGCCCCCGCCATTCGCGCGCGCCGCTTGCGCCACCACAGCCACGCCACAACCAACACCGCCAAAATCGCAACCGCAACGTCGAAGCGCTGCACAATCCGCTCCAGCCGCCCCCAATGCTGGCCGAATAAATAGCCCGCGACCGAAATCACCGTGACCCACAACCCTGCGCCCAGAAAATTAAAAACCGCGAATCTCCGCCAATGCATCCGCAGCACTCCCGCCAGCGGCCCGGCAATGATTCGCATCCCAAATACAAAGCGCGCAAAGAAAATCGTGAGCGACCCGTATTTCTCGAACAGACTTTCTCCGCGTGCCACCGTCGCGTCCTTGATCCGGAAAAAAGCCTGGTAGCGCGCCAGCAGCGGACGCCCGCCATAGTGCCCCAGCGCAAAACCCAGATTGTCGCCGGCCGTCGCCGCGATGGTCGCCACCACAATGATCCAGGGAAGCCGCAGATCGTGTTCGCAGTAGGCCAGAAAACTCGCCATCAGAAGAATGGTTTCGCCCGGCAAAGGTACCCCGGCATTCTCCAGCAGCAAGGCCCCGCCCACGGCCCAATATCCGTAGTGCACCACTGCATTCCGCACCATCTCGAAAATGGAGTGGTTCATGATTTTTGGAAATCACTCAGAAACGGGTGCCCCATTCTTGCCCTGAGCGGTGTCGAAGGGTCTCGCGTTCTTTGCGAGAAGTGGGGATGTTCTTTCTTGCGAGGTCATAAATCGAATCAGCGCCTGATTAAATTCCTCCGGACATTCCTCATACGGCAAATGCCCGGTGTCTGGAAAAATCACCATCTGCACCCGAGCAAAATGCCGCCCCAGCGGCTCCATCGACGACGCGTACACCGCCGAATCTTTGCTTCCACACATCAGCAGCGTGGGAATTGGCGCCAGCGTCGGCAACAGTTCTTCCAGGTCCTGCAGATCCGCCGTCCATGTCCGCACAATACTCAAGCCATGCTCGAACAGTCCCGGAATCGCCAGCGGCGCCTTATAGCCTTCAAGGCTTCCCGGCAGAATTCTGCGGCGATCGGCATACAGCCGCGAGTGCCAGAAGGGAAATAAAAACGGCATGCGATCCGTCACCCACCGAAATCCCGCCGCGCCGAACCGCGTTCCAAAAAACGGCGCCAGCCTCTTGCCATGCGCGGAATACGGATTCACCGGGCACACCAGCACCAGCCGATTCAGCCGCGGTCTCGATGTATCCTTCAAGCTCTCCGCCGCAACGGCCATCGCGACCGCCCCACCCCGCGAAGTCCCCAGCAGGTCGAAAGATTCCAGCCCCAGATTTTCAATAAACCTCAGCACGCGCAGCGCCGTCGCATGCATAGAGTGGTCAATTCCACGCGGCCGGTCCGAGAACCCTGCCCCCAGCATGTCCGGCGCATACGCGGTCGCATAAGGCGCCAGCGCCGGCAGCGTATACCTCCACGAAAACGAATACCCCAGCAGCCCGTGCAGCAGAATAAACGCCGGCCCCGACCCGGCTTTCAAATACCGCATGCGGGCGCCGTCGAAATCCATCCAGCACTCTTCCACGCCCTCGCCCAGAGCAGGAGCCGCAGCCACCGCAGTGCCCTGCATCTCTTTCATCTGCAAGTCAGTCGTCACGTCACTCATCGCGTCACGCACCGCGAAAAATCTTCAGTCGCAGGACAACTCTTTCCTCAGCGCCGCATTCTATCTAAGTTGAAACAACGCCTCTGACGCTTCACTTGGGGAGCTTCGGCTCCCCGTTTTTTATGGACCAGGGTTTAGGGACTAGGGGTCGGTGGCCAGTAAACTCTGGTTTTACTAGCACCTGGCCCCTAGCCACTTTATTTCCGCTTCTTCCCCAGCAATTTCTTCAGCACCCGAATTCCCTTGTCGATGTGCTTCTCTTCCATCAGAAACGGCGGCAGGAACCGCACCACCGTATCCTGCGTGCTGTTGAACAGCACGCCTTCGGCGAGCGCCGCGTCCACAATCGGACGCGCCGGAATCTCCAACTGAATCCCTTGAATGAATCCCCGCCCACGCACGCCAGTCGCAACCGCACGTTTTTCCACCAGCCCCTGTAACTGTTCCCGCAAATAGGCTCCAACTTTATTCACGTTCTCCAGCAACTTCTCTTCTTCGACAATCGCCAGAAATTCCAGCGCCACGCGGCATGCCAGCGGACCACCTCCGAACGTAGTCCCATGCTGCCCTGGCGAAATCGCCGTCGCGAATTCTTCCTTCGCGATGAACGCCCCCAGTGGCAGCCCCGCCGCAATCGGCTTGGCAATCGCCACAATGTCGGGCGTCACGCCGAAACTCTGAAACGCAAAAATCGTTCCCGTCCGCCCCAGCCCGCATTGAATCTCGTCGAAGATCAGCGCAACCTTGTGCCGATCAGCCAGCGCCCGGCACTCGCGCAGAAATTCCACCGAACACTCGTAGATTCCGCCCTCCCCGAAAATCGGCTCGAGCACAATCGCGCAGGTATTGTCGTTCACCGCCGCCCGCAGACTCTCCAGATCGTTCTGCTTCACAAACGTGACATCTTCCAGCAGCGGCTCAAATCCCTTGCGATGCTTGTCCTGACCCGTGAGCGACAATGCACCAAACGTGCGCCCGTGATACGACCCTTCCAGCGCCACCAGCCGAGACTTCGCCTCGCCGCCCGCGCGATGCCCCGCCAGCCGCGCCAACTTGATCGATCCCTCGATCGCCTCAGTTCCCGAGTTCGAAAAGAAAGCCCGATTCAGCCCGGACAGCCGGCACAACTTCTCCGCCAGCGGCCCCTGATATTCGTGGTAATACAGATTCGAAATGTGAACGATCTTCGCCGCCTGCTCCCGGATCGCCTTCACGATCCGCGGATGCGCATGCCCCAACGCATTCACGCCCAGCCCGGAAACAAAATCCAGATATTTTTTGTCGTCGATGTCCCACAGAAACACGCCCTTGCCCCGAGTGAGAACGACGGGATACCGGTTATAAGTCTGCAGCAAATATTGCCGCTCCCGTTCAGCGATTTGTTCAAAAGTAGTGTGCGAAGAAGCAGGGGGATTCAGCGTCGCCGAAGCATTCATAAAGTATTCTCCGAGACTTCGATTTTACCGGAAGCCGCGGCCGCAGTGGGTGGCGGGATGCACCGCCGATTGACTGACAAGCGGCGCATGCTTAGGATGTTTAGCCACCACGGATCGCAAAGACCACGAAGTCCGACGTTTATGCCCACGGCAGACGAATTCTGGAAAGTCGCCACACAAGTCGCTTCCGAGCGCGGCGGCCTCGTCGTTGGATTCGCTAAAGATTCCGAGCAACCCGAACTCGGCTCTGCTCTCGACAACGTCCTCGGCTTCGCGCCCCGGTCGCCGGCTCGAGTGACTAGCCTCTCGGACTGGGCGGACTGGGTTGAGCAGGTAGAAGCCTTCTATCAACTGCGCCCCGATTGGGGCCGAGGCAAGCGCGGCGTTGCCGACGCCAACTACTATCGGGTGAAGTTCGAAGAATTCAACGCGTCCGTGAATTCCACTTCAGTCACTTCTTACCGCGCGAGTTCGCCATTCTCCACGGCCACCGATGTCCCGTCGTTCGGCGGGTATGCCGTGCCTCTGAGCGGTTTTCAAGGGGTGAGCTTCTGGCCGCGCCTTGTCGCCCGCATCATCGACATCGCCGTTCACTACCTCGCAGCACTCTTCGCCGCATTTCTGTTCGTTTTGATTTTGGCAGTGAGTGCTGGAGGCCGTCCCCCAGCTTGGGTTTTGCAGCGGTTGTCTGGAACCCATTTCGCTACCGTCGTTGCGGGATTGCTAGGACTGTTCGCTTACGAGGTGGCTTGCACCAGCATCCATGGAAGCTCGCTGGGGAAACTGCTGCTTTCGATGCAGGTAATCCAGGACGACGGCTCCCCCTGCCGCCTCAAGTCGGCGGTCATCCGGGAACTTGGCTATTTCATAGACGCATTGTTCTTCGGCGTCGTCGGCTACTTCGCGATGCAAAATGACCCCGAGCACAAGCGTCTCGGCGATGGATGGGCCGACACGATCGTCTGCAAACGAGCCCTGGTGCCATCCGCCAGCAAGCGCGGCGGGACGCAGTTCGCCATGGGGCTTTTGCTCGGAATTGCGGTCGACATCGCCTTAATGATGACGGGCTTGTTGATCCAGTTGAATTCATGAACGGCAACGTGTCCGTGGACTTTCATTTCGCCCAACGCTTCAAACTAGGCCTTGAACTTCGCGACGATCGCCGTGATGTCGTCGTGTTGCTCCTGGAAACTGAAGCGCCGAACACCATCCACGATTGCGTTTAACAAAGCCTGGCACGGCAAGTCCCGATGTTGCCGAAGCGATTCAACCAGGCACCGCTCGCCAAATTCTTCTCCGCGCTCGTTACTGGCCTCGGTGATCCCATCCGTGTAAAGCGCAAGCACGTCCCCGGGAAAAAGCTCCTGCTCCTGCACCGAGCAGTTCCACTCTCTGAACAGTCCGAGCAGGGTGCTGGTGGATTCCAGCCGATCCACGCTGCCGTCACTTCTTACCAGAAGACCGGACAAATGCCCGCAGTTGACGTAGCGCAGCCGACCCGCCGCCTCGTCGTAATCAGCAAAGAACAGCGAGGCATAGGCACTGTCACCCGTATTGTCATAGAACAGGCGATTCACCGACCGGAGCAACGCCTCGGGCTCATCGAGCGCCAGCGCCGACTGGCTGCGCAGGCTGGCCTGCAAATTCGCCATCAGAAGAGCGGCGGCGATCCCTTTGCCGGAAACATCGCCGATGATCAACCCCAACCGCTGCGGCCCGAGATTCAGGAAATCGAAATAATCCCCACCCACCTGCCGCGCCTGCACGCAGATCCCCGCGTACTCCACCGTTTTCAACTCCGGCTGAATCTGCGGAAATAACCGCGCCTGCACCTGCCGCGCTATCTCCAGTTCCTGCGCGATGCGCCGTTCAGATTCGAGTTTCTCGGCGTGCGCCTGCCGGCGCGACTCCAGGCTTTGCCGCACCTCATCGAAGCCTTCCAGACCAAACGCATTCCCGTCCGGATCCTCGAATCGCGCATAGGTGCCGCCCCACCCCGGCGTCTCCGGGGTAGTTGTGAAACGAACCCCGCGTTCGCTCCATTCTTTGTACTTCGCCTGGACATCTTCGGTCATGAACAGGACCCAGCGGTAGCCACCAATCAGTTTGTATTCCGGCGCGTCGGGCTTTGGTTCAACCAGCGCGAGATTCGCGCTGCCGTCGGGAGGCGCCACTTCAATCCAGCGTTCGCCAGTAGGAAGGCGTTGTTCGGTGAGGAGTTCGAAGCCCAATTGCTGCAGGTAGAACGGCTTGCTCACTTCCAGATCGCGCACGAAAACCACGATGTCCTGGATCGAGAGGTAGGGCTCTTCGCGGCCCGGCCGCAGCACGGTCCGGTTCGCCCACGAGAGAAAAGTGTCGCTGGCCATCGGCGAGATTATAGCGGGCCCGGCCCGCGTCGAAATCAAGTCGCTCGCATTCGCCGACTACCCTGCTTCCGCCTTATTTCGGATAGTTGAAGAAGAGCTGATTGCCGTCGGGATCGTCGACTACCAGCAGCCGGTAGCCCCACGAACCATCCTTGACCGGAGCCCCTTTGGCCTCGAGTTCCGCACGTAGCTCATCCAGCGCGGCGGTTGCGGCCTCACTCGTGGGCGGCTCCACGTTCAGAGAAATGAACATCAGCCCCTTGCCAATCTTCTCCGGCCACTGGGAGGACAGGATCAGCGCGCAGCCCTGCCGGTCGACCTGTGCAACAAACACTTTGTCGTCGTCGAATCGCCACGGGCTCGTGAAGCCGAGCCTGTCAATGTAAAAACGGAGCGAGGCCTCAACATCGCTCACGTGTAGAACAGGACGCGCGAACCAGTCTGTCATAGGGTATGTATCCTCGAATGATCACACTTGAATGACCACCCTACTCATACCGCAACGCCGTCATCGGATCAACCTTGACCGCCCGGCGCGCCGGCGCCGCACAAGCGATCGCCGCGACCACGCTCAACAGCACCGTCACCGCCAGCAGCAGCAACGGATCGCGCGAACTGCCCTCCGCCCATTGCGCCAATACTTTGTTCAGCGCCAGCGTCAGCACCACGCCCAGCAGGATTCCGCTGCCCACGCTCGCGACGGTGGATGCGAACACAATCCGCAGCACATGCGTCCGTTGCGCGCCCAGCGCCATGCGAATGCCAAACTCGTTCGTCCGCTGCGCCACCGAATACGAAACCACGCTATAGAGTCCCACTGCCGCCAACGCCAGCGCCAGCAGCGCAAACGCACCGAACAGCCATGCGACCAGTTGCTCCTGCTGATATTCCTGCTGGCCCGTGATCCAATGCTCCAGATCGTTGACGAAACCGCTAACCTGCTGGTCGGCGTCGACCGAGTTTACCTGCACTCCGACGGCGTGCAGCAGCGACATCGGCGGCACATCAGACCGGACCAGAATCTGCGTCCACACCCGCATCGACAACGTATACGGCACGAACGCCTCAGGCACGATCGGGTTCCTCAACCCATCATCGCGTTTGTCGGCCACGATGCCGACAATCTGCAGCCAGCTGTCGCCGCCGGACGCGGTTGTGACGTATGGCAGCTCGTCCTTGATATCCGGGACTCGCAGCGAGTGCTCGAGCGCATCGCCATTCGGGAAATAAAGCCGCGCCATCGTCTCATTGATCACGGCCACATGCGCGGCGTTGTGGTTCTCCGCCTCAGCCCAAATTCGCCCTTTCGCCAGAGGAATCTTTAAAATAGGAAAATATCCCGGGCTCACAAAGTTGACGCGAACCTTCTGCCCGTCGCGCTGCGCGCTGCCCAATATCTCGACGCCGGTCTGCCATCCGTTGGAGGGAGGCGTGGCATTGCTCGAAATTGCAGCCATGGTCACGCCCGGAACCGTCGCCGCCTTATTCCGCAATTGTTCGAAGTAAGCCTTGCGCGCCTCCCACGTCGGGTAAGCGCCGTCATGCACCGGAATTCCCACCGACATCACATTGTGCGGGTCATAACCGAGCGGCGTATGGATGAGCTTCAGAAATCCTTCCATCGCCGCGCCCGCGCCCGCCAGCATCACCAGCGTCAGCGAAACCTGCAGCGCCGTCAGCACACCGTGCGTGGCGCGCCCCTGTACCCCGCCGGCGATCTTGCGCGTGCTCGCCTGCATCACCTGGCTCACTTCAGGCCGCGAAAGCTGCAGCGCCGGCCACAGCCCAAACAAAATCCCGGTCAGCAGCGCAACCGCCACACTGAAGCCCAGTACCGGCAAATTAATCTGAATCGCCGCTTCGTGCGGAAACGAATACCTCGGCAGCAATCCCACAATGATCGAAAGCCCGCGATAGGCCAATAGCACGCCCAGCGCCGCACCCGTGAGCGAAAGCAGCAGCGACTCGGTCAGCAGTTGCCGGATGATGCGGCCCCGGCTCGCCCCAATCGCCGTACGCACCGCGAACTCATGCTGCCGCGACGTGCCCCGCGCCAGCAACAGGATCGACACGTTTCCACACCCGATCGCCAGCAGCAGCGCCACCGCGGCGAACAGCAGATACAACGTCCCACCCAGGTCGTGAACAAACTGTTCGTTCAGCCCGACCACGTGCAGCCGGAAATGACCCGAAGGAAAATGCTTCGGCGTCTCTTTGGCGAAACTTTCAATCAGTGGCTGCAACGCGGCATTCGCTGCTTCGTGACTCACTCCCGGTTTCAACCGAATGCCAACGTAAACAGTCTTGGTGGGGTCCAGCGTAATTTTGTACGGCAAGTAGACGTCGCCGTCGCCCCACGTAAACCGCGGACCGGCCACGCCCACGATGGTGTAGTTCTTGCGCACCAGTTGCAGGTTCTGGCCCAACACGCCCGGGTCCCCGTTGAAGTGACGCTGCCAGAACTTGTAGCCCAGCACCACGACCGCCTCCGGTTCCTGCCCGTCGATCGCATCCGACGGAATCAATCCTCGCCCCAGCGCGGGCGGAACACCCAGAAAAGAAAATCCATTGGAGCTCAGGTAAATCCCCTGCACATCTTCCGGAATATCGTGCCCGGTGACGGTCAGGCTCCAATCGTCCTCCATAAATGCGTCTTCGACCACCGGCGATTTCCGAATCTGCTGCCACTGCCCACCCGTCAGGTCGATCCCACGTTGTTGCTGCGAGTCGTCGAGCACCCTCATGTGCACCATCCGGTCCGGCGCCGCATAAGGATATGGGTTCATCAGGATGGCATACACCACGCTGAATACCGCAGTGGTCGCTCCAATGCCCAGCGCCAACGACAGCACTGCCGTCAGGCTGAAGCCCGGACTCTTAAACAATTGGCGGAGGCTGAAGCGAAGATCCTGCAGCAGAGTCATGGAAGTTCATCCCTCAGACGGATGGACGATGGCGAAGCGCTTCAGTCACCAACCTCAGACGAAGAAACCGCGCTTATTTTCCTGAAGCGATGGTTTTGTGTCGAAGGATCCTAATGTAGAACCTTGCCCATCATGAGTCTTCACAAAAAAAGCCCCCGTGCCCTTGCGGGCACGGAGGCTTTATCGAATCACATTACTTCTATTTCTTGACAGCAGGTGCCGGGGCGAAGGCATCCGCGAACGCTTTCGCGTTCGGGGTTCCCACTCCGGTTACGTCATCCCATCCTTTGTGCGTCGTAAGGCCGGGATCGGTGCCGAAGGTAAGCACCAACGCGGTGTCTGCCGAGAAAACGTAGTCCCAGATGGCGCTTACGAATGCGCCAGATGTGACCCCGGCCACCTCGGCAGGAGTGTACTTGTTGGTACCGGTCGGCTCCTGAATCGAAGCGTTGACGTTCGTTTTCGAAGTCACCGGGACGATGTCATACACCGCACCCGCCGGCAACGAATAGACGTACGGCGCAGCTTGTCCCAGAGGAACTCCGGCTTCCTGGTTGGCGATTGCCCACAGGCCCGAGAACATCGGGCAAGCCACACTCGTGCCACCCCAGACCTGCCACAGCAGCGACGGCACCTGACCCGGAACCGTGATCGCGATCACGACTCCCGTGAAAGGATCGGCTACCCAGGATATATCCGGAAGTTGGCGATACTTCCCGGGCACACCCACCTTCTGGTACCAAGGCTTGGGGAAGCCAGCGAGACAGTTGCCCTCGGAGTCCTGCGTAGCGCAGGTGCTCGGGCCTCCGCCCGATCCGCCGTTGAAACCAAGAAACAGCGGTGGATCGAACAACTCGCCCTCATCGTCGAGCAGGACTTCGTTGTTGCCCCAGCCGGCCTGCCACGCAATCGAGTTGTCGGCATTCAAGGCCACTGTAACGCCGCCCACTGCCGTGGCAAACGGCGAATCGGCGGGATAGCTTACTGAAGGCGTCTCCCCGGGAAAGCCGAAGGTAAAGTTTCCGGAATCGCCCGTGGAGAAGTCGGTCGAGATCCCCATGATCGCTCCCAACTCGGAAAGCAGGTTGCCGTTTTGCAGCTCGCTCGAGGGAATAAACATTTCTTCGGCCCCGTAGCTGCCCGAAAGCACATTGGCCAAGCCTTCGTCGATGGCGATGTATTCGGCCTGGTCAATGTCCTGGAAGAATGCGTCGGGGGGAACAATCAGGTTGATGTTGGCGCCGGGAGCCACAGCGTGCGCCCACTCCACGTCGATATTGATTTCAACCGAGTCAGGTGCCGAGCACGTGCTGGGCCTGGGGATATTCGTGATCGCGAAATTCGACGAGGTTAGCGCCGGCAGGCCGAATTGCGCCGAGAATGCATTGGCATCGTTCTGAATCGTCGGCGAACCGCACCAGTCGATGATGCCAATGGTTTGGCCGCTGCCGTCGAATCCTTCGGCATACAAGCCCGTCAGATTGTAGGCCGCCTGGATCATCAGCGGGTCATAGCCGCAACCGATGCTGGTGAGGCTGACCGTATTCAGGTGATTGCCCTTGAAGGTTCCAATGGGAAGCTCGCCGTCGCCGTTGGTGGAAAGTACCTCGGTCTCGGTGCCGTTGAAGCAGTTGTTGCTAAAGCCCAGGGGATCCGACGTAGCCACGCCGTGCACGCTGGCCGCCGCCGCTCTGGTTGCCGTAGGAGTCGACGGACTGCTGGGAAGCTTCGGCGTCCGGGTCATCGCCGGGTGCTCAAATTCACCCGAGTCCAGCCCAGAGACGGTGCTGACGAACTCTGCCGCAGCTCCTTCGACAAACGGATCGCGATCGTTCGAGCGGATCGTTTTTCCCTTCACCTCATAATTATTCAGCACCACGTGGAAAGCGGTTTCGATTTCGCCCACCGTTCCCCGCGCGCGCACAAACATGTTATCCGGCGCTACTTGCACGACTTTCAGATTATGGGTCTCAAAAAATTCCTGCACCGCTTTCGCTTCCCCCGCGGTGGGAGCAAAACGTGCGGCAAACTGCGCCCGGTTCAAAAAGTGCCGGTAGTTGGGTGAGGTGCGGTCATACAGTTGCCGCGCCAGCGTATCCATCTCCGCGCGATTGTGCGGGTTCAGCCAGATACTGACCTCGATGGTCTGCGCCGGATCCACCGTGCCCAGGTTTTTGGCCGTGGCTACGTAACCGGGCGTGTGGTTCGCAAGTTTTCCGGCGGCGATCGCCGGCAATGTGATCCCCGCAATTAGGGTCGCAAGGAGTACGTACCGCAAAATCGTCAGCCCGCGGCGGCTGGCCGTCGCGGCGTGGGGGGCTGCCTTAGTATCGTGCATACTGTCCTCCTGGGATGAAACTTCAGTGATGAACTTCGGTGATGATCTACAGTGATGACCTACGTCTGAGGTGGAGCGACGAGAACACATGTCTTCGCCGCCAATGATCAAGTTGGAATTCGCAATTGGATCCCACCGATTGCAGGGATGGACCAGAATCGGCGCGCGACTTGAAACCCAACAGCCGCACGGCATCTGGCCCCATCAAACGGTGGACGCCATGCTAGTCCGGTTCCTGGAGAACCGCAATACTAGAAGAAAGATTTTTTTTCACGCCCACTCCGCAAAATATTTCATACTCGCAGAGGAGCCCTCCCGTGGTAGAAGCCGTCAGCCTTCAGTAAAGCCCCTTCTCACCCTCGGGCCGCGTCTTCCAGCGCCGGTGCACCCAGAGCCACTGCTCGGGATACTTGCGCACATAATCCTCGATCACTTTGGCAAACATCTGCGTATTGGCCGCGATGTCGGCTTCCTGATCGCCGCTGCGGACCAACTCCAGCGCCGGATCAAACCGCAGCCGGTACTTGCCCAGCGCCTCATCCCAGATCGTGAACGTTGGCACCACCGCTGCATCCGTGCGCAGCGCAATCCGCGCCATCCCGCTCGCCGTGCAGGCCGGAATGCCAAAGAAATTCACGAAGATTCCCTGCGGCGGCGTCATGTTCGTGTCGATCAGCATCCCCACCACTTCGCCCGCTTTCATCGCCGAAAGCAGCCCGCGCACAAATTCATCTTTGTCCACTGCCTTGTTGCCGTGCATGGTGCGGTAATACAGAACCAGCCGGTTCAGATACTCATTGTCCATGCCCCGCATGAGCACGTGCATCCAATACCCCTGCATCGATAGCACGAACGACGAAAGCTCCCAGCCTCCAAAATGTCCCGCGAACAAAAGCACGCCCTTGCCCCGCGCCTTCGCCCGTTCATAGTTCTCGAACCCGTCGTAAACGACGACCTCGCCGACGTTGTCGACTGTGTATGCCGGAAAGTGGCACACCTCCGCCAGCTGCCGGCCCAGCGATGTAAATTCACCTCGCAGAATGTGAGCCCGCTCCGCCGCAGTCTTCTCAGGAAATGCGATTTCCAGATTGCGCATGCCCACGCGCCGCAAGCGTGGGTGCAGCAGATAAACCATCTGCGCCAGCCCAATGCCGAACCCTCGCGCTATCCGGCGCGGCATCAGACCCAGAATTTTTATGAACGGCCAGGCAGCCGCGTATTCAAGTTTTCGCCGCATTGAAAAATCAGGGGCTAGGGACCAGGGGTTAGGGGCTAGGGAACTGGGTTCAGCGAACAAGCCGATGCTCCACACTAGTCCCTAAACCCTTGCCCCTGATCCCTGCTTTTTCTACTTCGCCGCGTCCTGCGCCCACTTCGCCAGTGTCGTCAGGAACGCATTGGCCGCCGGCGTCGGTTCCACTTCTCCGGTCAGCGCCGCCTTCGTCGTCATCATGTGTCCGTAGAACTCGCGCGTGCTGTCCTTATCCTGCTTCAGCACGGCTCCATTCAGACTGACCCCGGCAAACACTCCCCGCGCCCGCGAATAGGTCAGCACCTGGGCCCGCATCGTCCAGTCCGTATTTCCTTCCGCATGCCGCCCCACCGGGCCCGCCGCCACCGAAGCGTCCGCGCCAATCTCGAACTTGTCGGCCAGCAAGTGCCGCATGCCCTCGTTATTCATGATCAGCATCACCAGGTCCACCGCCTGCCCGCCGATCTGAAATCCGAAGCTGCCTCCCTCCACCGTAAAAAATGCGGGAGTGCTCCACCCCTTCGGAGTGCGGCAACTGGCCAGCCCCCGCCCGTACTTCGCACCGACAATGAATCCGCCCTTCAGCATCGACGGCACCACGGCCACGCACTGCGCTCGGCTCAGAATCTCCTGCGGCATGCCGGAGTCCGGCGCCGACTGGATTTCATTTAAAACATCGGCCGCCGACTGGACTCGGTCCGAGGCCTTCGATTCTCTCGGCTGATCATTCCCCTGATTCTGCGCCGCCACAAAAGTGCACAGCAACGAGACCGGAATCAACAACACAAGGGTCAGCAACAGAAGCTTTTTCATGGTTCCTCGCCACCAAAGATTTAACTGGGATCAGTACTTGGATTGTAAATGAATTCGAGTCAAGGGATGGACTGACGGAATCTCGGGTAGAGTTGCAGATTGACGGCGAAGGTTCGTATCAGGGCATGCCTTCAGGCGTGCCATCGACGCGTGCGGTTTGCCCGCGGCTTTAGCCGCTGCGGTCGATTCGGACAAATCCAGCGGCTAAAGCCGTCTAGCATCCCGCGCCCTCCGGCGGCATCGCTGAAGCGATGCCCTGATACGGGTCATCCGCTTAAAATGCAGTATTGCCGGTTTTATCAGAGCGGAGGAAGCACCGTGCGGGATATACAGGACAAAAAAATGCGGGGCTGAAAGCAGTGACCCTAATCGCCGCTCCCAACCCCGTCTCCCAGGTTCTGTGGTAGGTGAGCCGAGTATGCGTTACAGACTCAAGACTCACAAGATTACGAAGGTAAGTGTCCTGAAGTTACACCGAGCTACGAGCCATGAGCGACCAGGTTCGGTCCGCTCGCAACTCGTATCTCGAAACTCGCAGCTCCCTACTTCGTCACCACCAGCGAATGCGTGATGGCATGCACCGACAGAGCAATCCGGTTCTGCACGCCCACCTTGCGCATCAGTTTGGCCACGTGCGCCTTCACCGTGCGCTCCTCGATGCCCAGCTGTCCGCCAATCTCTTTGTTCGAGCGGCCGGCCACCAGCATCTCGAGCACTTCTTTCTCGCGGTCGGTAAAGGTCACCCGGCCCGCCGGAAAAATCCGTCCCGGCGACGAGGACACCCGTTCAATAAACATCGACAGCACGCGCCGCGGCGCCCAGACCGATCCCTGATTCACAATGCGGATGGCTTGCGCAAACTCAGCCGGTGTGGCCGCTTCGTCGACATAACCCTTGGCTCCGGATGCAATCGCCTTCAGAATAGTTTCTTCGTCGATTCCAGAACCGGTCACGATGATCCGCAAATCCGGCCGCGTGGCCTTCAGGCTGGCCATTACGTCAAACAGGTTTTGTCCGTTGCGGTTGCCGAGCAGGATCAGATCGATGCCTTGCAGGGTGCTGATCTCGGGCAACGCGGCTGAAATAAGCTCGAACTCGGGCTCAGAGTCGAACAGCGCGCGGAACCCGACGAAGCGCAATGGATCGCTTTCCACCACCGCGATTCGAATGACTGGCTTTCTGGCTACTGCTGCTTTCATAGTTTTCCCTGTAGGGTTAGATTCTTCTACTCAGCATAGTAATAATTCGGCACAAAGCAAAGAGAAGGTGACCGAAGGGAAATTACGGGAGTAACATGGAAAAATCAGCCGAAACGCAGCCGTGGCAGTCCAAGTTTCAGAACACGCTCTCGATTTTCCAGAACGCGTCACCGCAGGTAACCAAATAACGGGGAGAAACACTCACATTCGCATGACTGAAATCATCGATCGCAGAACCAATCGCACGCAACGACTCACGCTATCCTTCACCTTCCTCGCGATTCTGTTAGTGACCGCAAGCTCGCTGCCCGCTCAGGACGCGCCGCCCGCCCCAAGCCCCGCTCCATCCTCGGCACCTCAGGCTCCCACCTACACGCCCAAATACCACAGCGACCCGGCTCGCTCCGATTCCGAGTTCAGCGCGCTCGCTTACATGCGCGTCGTTATGCGTGCCCAAATGCTTTTTAACAAGCAATACAGCCACTACGCCACCTCCCTCACCCAGTTGATTCACACCGGCACCTTCACCCAGCGCATGGTCAACCCTGAGCGCGGCGACTACACGGTAGGATTCAAGGGCAAGAAAGACGGTTTCTTCCTCACTATGACGCCAAGAAATCTCGACGCCCAGCACCGCTCGTTTTATGCCGAGGAGGATGGCAAGATCCACGCCGACGAAACCAAAGCCGCCGACGCCAATTCACAAGTAGTCGAGACGCACCACTGGTAAGAAAGCAAAAGGGTCCGGGGAAGGACGGCCTTGGATTATGCGGGGCGGACACTCCTGTCCGCCGCCTTTGACTCTAGTAGTTGGCAGCCAGCCGATCAGGGATGCGAGTTCTCCGCCACCGCAGGCTGCACCAGCCGCAGTCCCCGATTGGGACACACATCGGGGAATTCAGCGTAGACGAAAGACTTCCCATTCTTCGGCTCAAAGTGCCGCAGCCAGTCGACCACCTTGGCCACCGAACCCGGGAACGGACTCTCGTCATCGGCATTGAGCCACTGCAACCGCCAGACATCATGACCCATCCACTGCCGCGCTCCATCCACATGGTCCCGCACGGGGCCCGGAATTTCTGCCGCAAACACTTCCGCGTCCTGGCGAATCACCCCAACATGGTCGCCGGAAAGAGCCCGGAATTCGGCCGCCCCCAGCAACTCGGTCAACTGCTGCAGTTGTTCCTTCGGCATTTTCCCCCGCAGCCGCTGCGACTGACCGTAGTCCAGTGATCGGACAATTCGAAACTCTCCGTCGCGGGTAACGGCAAGACATACATGCCCCGTTCCCCATCCTGCCACGACCGTAGAGCTTTGATACGAAAGCCGTGCCAGCAAATCGTTCTCGACTTGGTAATCCTTTTCTTGCTCTTGCGCCCACGCGCCGAACGAGATCAGAAGAAGGGAAACAATCAGCAGCGCTCTCACCTGCATGCGCATAGCGTGACCTCCGTCGAACAAAACCCTGCGCGCCATTTTAGTACGAAGGCAATCCCCCGACCAAGTTTCCCAATCGGCTTGATTCGATTGTGTGCCGTTCGTGTGACTTCGTGTCCTTCGTGGTTAACGACTTTGGCCTACTGTTGTTCCTCTGCTTCCGGAATCACGACCAACTGCATCGTCTTCCGATCCCCTTCGCTTACCCGCAGCGCGCTTCCCTGCGTGTCATAGGTTTTGAGAAATTCAGGATTGTAATAAGCCTCGCCTTCCACGTTCTCCCAGGCAAACAGCGTGTAATCGCCGGGCTGAATTCCATGCAGTGCGAATCGTCCACTCTGATCGCTCTCCGTGGTGCGATAGCGCTCAACCCGCCCGCGTAGTCTTGGCTCCGGCACGGCCACGATCATGGCGTTTGCGACCGGCTCGCCTTTCTGATCCGTAACCACGCCCTCGGCACTCGCGCCGTTCGCGCTCGCTAACAGGTCGAGCGCCACCGCGCCACCGCTCACGCTGATTCCCGCCTCGTCCACATCGTGGCCGCCAGCGGTCGCGGATTTCAAAAACAAATCAAAATTCGTCCCGCCTTCTCCCACGAGTTCAACGTAGTAGTTGCCCGGCGGAACGTTCTTCCATTCAAAGCTCCCATCGGCGGCGACATGCGCCAGGCTGGAAAATCCGTCGCCCATCGTAAACTCGCCCAGCGTCTCGTCGTCGCCATCGGCCGACCGCAGCTTCAGAAAAATCTGCGTCGCATCTACTTTGTTCGAGCCGCCTTTCGACTCCAGACGCAGGCGCCCGTGAATCCATCCTCCCGGTTGCGGCTGCAGGCGGAGGTCTTCCACGCTGTTCGACCCCAGCTGCAGCGCCTGCCGCGCCATCATCGGTACCGGCGAGTTTTCAATCGTCGCCAGAATCGTGTAGGTTCCCGGCGCCACGTCACGAATCACAAAGCTGCCATCCGGATGCATCTCCGCGCCATTCAGCACCAGGTTGAAGTCGCGCGACTGCAGCATGATTACCGCCGACGACCGCGGCGGGAGATTCACCACCAACCCGCGAATGCTTAAGGAAGGACTCGGCGTCAGCGAAAAGTCCGCCACAAAATCATCTCCCGCGCGCAACGGAACCGGCGCCGCCTGGCTGCGATCTCCCGTGCCCGGATAGTAAGTCGTCTGGTACGACGTAGGTGCAGGTTTGTCTGGCCCTTTTTCGTGCAACTGCAACTGCGCCGCCGCACCCGCAGATTCGATCAACACCTTGAAGTCCGGCGGCGGGCTCACCGACACGTAGTAGCTTCCCGCCGGCAATCCTGCAACTCTGTATTCACCTAAATCATTTGTGCGCTCCGCTCCCGCTTGGTCCCACCGGCTGCGCCCGGAAACAAACGTCTGCCGCAACACCGCAACCTGCGCGTTAGGCAACGGATCTCCATCTTCGTCGGTCACGCGCCCGCGCACCACCGCCGCAGCCTGCACATGAATCAGCACGTCTTTAACTTCCTGTCCCGCCGTCAAGGTCAGCACCCGCCCGTCGCTGCGCGCCCGGTGCTTGTCGACTTCGAGCAACCCGGTGCGCTCGGCAAACATGTGGTAGCGTCCCGGTACAATGCCCTCGATGTGGAACGTGCCGTCGGAGCCGCTGACTGCCGTGTAGTCGCCGCCTTCCGCCTGGTTCTCAGCAATGAGTTCGACGAGCACTTTCTTGACCGGCTCACTGCCCGGTTCCTTCGTGACTATGCCGTCAATCGTGGCGCGCCCGATCGGCTTCGCCGCCGAACTGCCCGCGACCTGCGCCACGGCGCTGACACTCAGCAGAACGATCAGCACCCATGCCGACCGTTGCCTCGCGGAACGCAGTTTCATCGGCCGTAATTGGATGGAACCTGACGTCATAGAGCCTGGCTTCGCAGCACTCGGTTTACCGGATTCCAACTGGAAAGGCCTGGGGCGCGGCTTCCCGGCCAGCCGTGAGGATCGGCCCGCCAACATCATCATTCTACCCCGGAACGGCGCTCCGCCCAAGAACCGTCTCAGAGCGGCGGGCATCCGTGGGGCGGGACACCGAATGTCTCAGCTGTCCTTGCGGTAGAGCAGATTGCGCATGGCTTCGCGGCGGGCGGCGTTCGCGCCCTTGTCAGTCTTTAGGACGTCCGCGGGCTTCGACTTCGCGTCGGACTCTTCCTCGCTGCAGGCGGGACAGCGGTTGGCGAAGCCGGGCTTGCCGGGCTTCAACTCGAACTCTTCGCTACAAACGGCGCAGACTTTGATGGGGTAAGAAGGCATTCTCGATCCATTTTACCGCGAACTTTCGCTTTGATCCCGGAACCAGCGAAAAGCAGGTTCCTCACCGGGCTTTCAGCCCGATTCGGAATGACATCGCCGGGGTAAATGACGTCTCTGGGGGTAAAAGTCATGGGCCTCGACTTCTTCAGTTCAGAAAATACTGGCGGTACAGCGTGTCTCTCTGCGCGGGGCGGAAGCCGGCGTCGCGAATGATTCGGCGCAGCTCTTCTTCGGTGGTGCAATTCGTTACGCCAGCGGCTCTCACCACGTTTTCTTCGAGCATCACGGAGCCTACGTCGTTGCCGCCGAAGCGGAGGCCCATCTGGCAGACTTTCAGTCCTTGCGTGACCCAGCTTGATTGCACGTTGAGGAAGTTTGAAAGATAGAGTCGCGAAATGGCCAGCACTTTCAGGTAGTCGACCGCGGTGGCTTCGTCCCAGTGGCGACCGCCGAGGGCGGTGTTCTGGGGCTGGAAGCTCCAGGGGATGAACGCCGTGAATCCGCCGGTCTCTTCCTGCAATTCGTAGAGGCGCTGGAAGTGGTTGACCAGGTTTTCGTAGTTCTCGCCTACGCCGAACATCATGGTCGCGGTGGTGCGCATGCCGATCTGATGGGCGGTGCGGTGCACGTTGAGCCAGTCGTCGGTTAAGCACTTCAGGCGTGCGATTTTGTAGCGGACTTCGTCGTCAAGCACTTCGGCGCCGCCGCCGGGGATGGAGTCGAGGCCGGCGTCGCGCAGGCGCAGGATGGTGTCGCGAATCGAGAGCGCGCTGTATTCGGCGATCGCGATGATCTCGGACGCGGAGTAGCAGTGCAGATGAATCTTCGGAAAGCGGTCTTTGATGCCGCGCAGCATCTTCTCGTGCCAGTCGATCTTTAAGTCGGGATGCAAGCCGCCTTGCATGAGCACGCCGGTTCCGCCGAGTTCGACGGTCTCGCGAATCTTCTCGTAGATGGTGTCGAAGTCGAGAATGTAGCCTTCCTTCGCGGCGGGGCCTTTCAGCGGGCGGTAGAAGGCGCAGAAGGTGCAGTACTCGGTGCAGAAGTTGGTGTAGTTAATGTTGCGGTCGATGATGTAGGTGACCACGCCTTCAGGATGCAGCTTGCGGCGCACCGCGTCGGCTTCCATGCCAATGCCGATCAGGTCATCGGAGTTGAACATCTCGAGGGCTTGGGACTTGGTCAGGGACATACGGGCTCCACAGAACTGTTCATTTTATCAGGGAGCGATGGGGGAGGGTGATGGAGCGTCGCTGAGTGAGGGCGTCGGGTCGATCTGCGATTTTTTTTTGCTGGGGCGCGGAAAATACTGATTCGATTGCGGTTGGGTCGGGGAGATCCCGTGACTTCCCGGCAAAATATTGAAACGGAAGAGGTTGTGGGCAAAATATTCCAGGACAGGGAGTTAGTCGGGAAGTCGGACTTTCCGCTCGGTTGTGACTGAGATGTCGTGTGCACAGTTCCATTTTGGACTTTCTGTATGCTCGGTCAAGGTTGTTCGTCACAAGAAGGCGGAATATTTCGTGCGGGGCTGTGGAAAAGGGACGGGCGGAAGCTAGGGTTGCCCTCACTTCGGAAAGGTCGGTGAAACCCGCCGTCTGTCCCGCAGAATTCCGTCTCTCGCATCTGCCTTCAGGATTTGCGTGTGTCGCGGTCTTATAATTGGCGCCTGCCAGCCAAGGAGTGAGGAATATGCATTCGATCCTGGGATGGATTCGGGCGAATCTCGAACTCCTTGCCGCCGTAGGCGGTGTAATCGCAGTTGCATCCAGTCTTCTTGCTAGCCTCCTGTCCCGTATCCCCGAACACCTCTATAAGAACTTCGAGACGGTCATTATTCCACGGGGTCAACAGATTTCCAAAAGTGGCCGGACGTTAGACGGCGCGTACCGGCCGCCACGAGTGCCCACGCCTTCACAAGTGGCGAAGGAGCGAGTGTTAGCTCGAATCGAGGAAGCCAGGGACGCCTTTCGTGGCCAGACATCTTCGGCAAAATGGTCCGGACGCTCGGGGAATCTTTTGACCGTGGGACAGTACATCATCGGCGGACTGCTCGCGAGCTCATTCGTGCAAGAGTCCCTGTCGCCGAGGCTGGTCGGTTCCCTTGGACTGCTCGTGCTCCTTGCCTCGCTCATAAAGCAACACTTTCATCCCGAAGCCAGTGCCGAGACCGCATGTAAGAAAGCTGCTCAGCTAAAAGGGCTCATTCGCACCTCCGAGGACCAACTCGCGATACTCGATGCGAAGATCGCTAGCGGACAAGATCACACGGACGCGATGATTTCATTGCTTATGACGATCACCGAGCGGCTAACCGAGATTGATACGCCGGAGGCGATCGAGCAGCGACCGGAACTTCCCGACAAATCCGCGTGATTTTGGAGTGGGCCCACCTTCGAGGGATTTTCCGCTTGCATCATTCATCTGACATCTGAGGGTTGCCCCATCCTTGCGTTCTTTGCAAGGGTGGGTGGAGTGATCTGTACGGGGAGCCTAAAGCGTTGAGGCCTGGGGTTCCCACCCTTCGCAAAGGACGCGAAGGATGGGGCACCCTTTGTATTTTTGGCTTCGGGCGAAATCAAAGGCTTCGCAGCCTCAACTGCCCCACTCAAGCCAAAAGCTGGCTTGAATGGGCCACCCGCCTTACCTTGACTTGGCTAAGTGCATTTGGAGGGCGAGGCTGGCTAGGTACGCTCCGATAATTAGGAACATCAGGTTTTGGTTGCCTATGACCATGCTGAGGTACTCACTGAATCCGCCGATCATGGCTCCGATTAGATTTGCGCCGAAGAACGACGATGGGGTCGAGGCTTGGCGGAAGGTTGTGGAGAAGATCAGGCCGGCAAAAAAGATGGGCAGGGGAACGACGAGAAGAGACCACAGTAATCGTTGGTCGAAGCTTAGCGCCAGAATAGAGTCGCGCTTCACCAAGTAAAGCAGCAGTAGAGTCGCGATGAGCGGGGCGTAGAGCCACGGGTGGAAACTGGTCATGCGCATGGCGACCAGGTTTGCAGCCAACACCATGAGAAGAACGCCCGCGACAACCACCATGGTTACGAACCAGGTGGTGCCGAAGTAGAGAGAACAGTCGGAGATGCTCTTTGTCTCGAGCAGCAGAAAACCCAGGCCGAGAAATAGAAAGTGGCTGTCGTTCATGCCGAAGCCACGGCCACGCAGCAGGAGCACCGCCGGAATCGTGATGGCCAGCAGGATTCCGATCACGATCAGGTAGTCGGATGGGATGGTTTTGCGAGACAGGTAAAGAAAGGGCCAGTCGTCTGTAGGCGCGACAGCCTCGGACAAGTCGTCGCCTGCGGGGAAGGTGGTGCGCACGAAGCGGCCGTACTGCGGCGGTGGTTCCGGGTGCTGGCCGCGGAAAGCGCAGATCACCACCTGGCCTTGACTTTCATAGATAACGGGCATTTGGCCCGTCGCCAGTTCAACCATACGCACCAGCTTGCGGGCGAGCCATTCGTGGCCGGCCATGAAGGAAAGGGATAAGACTCCGTTGTCGTTGAGCAGGCGGAAGGCGGACTGCATGCTCTGGACGGTGTAGATATAACCGTCTAAACGGATATTGCTCATCGAGCTAAACAGGGTTTGCGAATCCAGAAAGCCGAAGACGACCATATCGTATCCGCCGGTGGAACGCCGCAGGAAGGCGCGGGCGTCGTCGACGTGGACGTGGACTTTTGGATTCTCGTAGATTGCTGAAGCGTTGAATCGGTCGGAGAGCTTCACTAACATCGGGTCGATTTCGACAGCATCTACTTGCTCCGCTCCGTTCAGCACGGCGATTTCCGTATCGGTCCCTCCTCCTGCGCCCAACATGAGTACGCGGCCGTGGGCAGGGGCGAGCGCGTACGGCAGGTCGTATTGCGTGCGCTCGTTGAGAATCTCGGCTCTTTTCTGCGGAGAATACCGGTTCGGGTCAAAAGTTCCGTGGTACTGAAGAAAATAATGATTCACCCTCACGGCGTAGATGGGCGGGTCCTGCATGGTGCGCAGATCCGGGTGAGGCTCTCGTATGGGAGCATTGCCGTGCTTATCTCCTCGTTCGGTGACAATGATGCAATAGTACGGTGACCAGATTGCCGCTGAAGTGACTGAAAAATACACTCCAGCCAGCGACAGAGCGAGCAGCGGGATCGCGCGCAGCCACTGTCCTCGCGGAAGAAGCAGAACAATCGCCAGCGCCACGAACCCCATTCCCAGCGTCGGCGAAAAGTATCGCAGCGAGAAAAGTCCGAAGCAGAGCGTGCCTGCGAGGGCTGCCACCCAAGTCCCAGGAATACGCCAGCAAGGGTGGGAGAGCCTCGAAGATCGATCCGATGCGCTGGCCCAAGGGTACGAAAACGATTGCGTTGCTGAGGAAGATACCGACGAGGCATACGTAGCGTACGAGTTGTGGATCGGGGGTATAGAACCTGCTCTCTGTGGCAGTAGTCGGCAGGGTGATGAAATGGGAGATCAGCAGCCATGTCACGTTGATCAGCAGCAGAGCTGGCAGCCATGCGAAGAACGACTTTCTTTTCTTGCCGAGAATGGCTCCGACACCTAGACCGAGGAAAGAGCTGATCAGCATCAGGTTGGCGTAGTAGGCGATTAGTCTTACCACCGCGGGGGACCAGCGGATGACCATTAGTTCGAGGAACAGGGCGAGGAAGGAGAGACAGAACAACTCCAGGCCGCGCTGCCGTCTGGCGTCCAAATCCATTAGAGGCTGGTCCGACTTCGGGAGATTTTTCGTTTCCAGCATTTCATTTGAGGGTGACCGATCCTTGCGTTCTTTGCAAGGGTGGGTGAGGGGATCTGTAGGGAGGAACCTAGAGGTCGAAGTCCGTGGTTCCCACTCTTCGCAAAAAACGCGAAGGATGGGGCACCCTTTGTGTTTTTGGCTGCCGGCGAAATTGGGGGGGTGGCCCAGCCGTACGCTAACACGGCACGGGATGCCCCACTCGTGGCAGTTTCACGGGTGGGCTGCTGCGAACTCTCCTGGCATGTTCATTCGTCACAGCGAAATTGCAGCGTTCGTGTTACACCGTGTCCATGCCGGCAAACCTGCACCGCTACTACGGCGCTGGATACTCCCACTTTATTACGACAAGTTGTTATCAGCGCCGTCCCCTTCTCGGGACACCTC
>Ga0210390_10000976_pt1 | contig 28846 bp, 28 predicted proteins | sample IncBWH11OmetaG_FD_161050 | JGI IMG/M metagenome (GOLD analysis project Ga0210390, IMG submission 161050) | Forest soil microbial communities from Barre Woods Harvard Forest LTER site, Petersham, Massachusetts, United States - Inc-BW-H-11-O ...
CTCACTTAGCACGCCCCTCGGCGCCGGTAAAGAAAGCGGCTGTCGGGGGGCTCGATCGGGGTTGGCTCTTTTGTTTTGGGGGAGGCGTCGTAAACTGCGCCGATCGCCGACGATGACGGCAACGCCAGCCACAGGGAGGACGCAGATGCCGCATGCTCTTTACGTTTGCCTGCAGGACGACGACAAGATCGCGGCTTTCACAATGGACGCCGACACCGGCCGGCTGACGCCGCAGGCCGAGGTCGGGGTTGCGGGCGGGCCGTCGGTGCTGGCGCTAAGCCCGAACCGGCAGGTGCTCTATGTCGGGCACCGCACCGAGCCGGCGATTTCGAGCTTTCGGGTCGACCGCGCGAATGGAGGGCTCGCCTTGCAGGGGCGGGTGTCGTCGTCCCATGCGCCGACATTTTTGGCGCTCGACCGCACCGGCCATTACCTGCTGTCGGCCTATTACCAGGGCGGGTTCGCCGCCGTCCACCCGTTGGCGGCAGACGGGTCGGTGGGTGCCACGCCGGTCGGCCGCACCGACGCCGCCACCGGCGCCCACGCCATCCTGACCGACCCCTCCAATCGCTTTGCCTTTGTGCCGCACATCGCCCGGCTCAACGACAACGTTCTCGAGCCGCCGCGCGACAATCCCGGCCCCAACATGATCCTGCAATTCCGGTTCGACGCCGAGAGCGGCCGTCTCAGCCCGAACTCGCCGCTCCGGGTCGAGCCGGCGGAGCGCGTCGGCCCGCGTCACTACTGTTTTCATCCGACACGGGATTTGGCCTACTTCTCCAACGAGCAGGGCTGCAGCGTCACGGCCTATCGCCTGGATGCCGCGACGGGGGCCCTTGCTGCGGTGCAGACGGTCTCGACCCTGCCCGGCGGGTACTCCGGGCGCAACACCTGCTCGCAAATCCACCTGACACCCTCGGGCCGTTTCCTGTTTGTCGCCAACCGCGGCCACAACAGCATCGCAGGCTTTGCCGTCGATGCCGCCAGCGGGCAGCTCACGCCGGCCGGACACGTCGCAACCGAGGCGGTCCCGAGCGCCTTCGGCCTCGACCCCGACGGCCGCTTTGTGGTCGCCGCCGGCTCGGCCTCCGGCCGGCTTGCGTCCTACCGCGTCGATCCCGAGACCGGCGGGCTGACGCCGCTCGCGACTTATGCCGCCGGCGCGCGGCCGATGGCGGTGCTCGCGGTAAACCTCGGTGACTAAGCCCGGCGACGGCCAACCGCTCGTGCGCGCGGCGGGTGCGGCCCGGCCTGCCCCCAACCACGAACTTTCACGAGTACTGAGGTGTAATCCAAGTTGCTGTTTTGTCTTAAGTCCGATACGTAATGTCGTTGAGATACCGGAATGATGTATTGAACAGGAGATTCGAAAATCTCAGCGATGGACTGAGGATTTGCAAACATGCTAGCTCCGGCAAGTCCATAGCCGCCCGCTAAAAGGATGGCCTTGCAGACATTACCGTATATTATCTATCTATTCAACCTATTCAACGGGCGACCTTGACCGGCTGGCCGGTGGCGGCGGAGCGCACGATTGCTTCGAAGGCGGCGACGCCGTGCAAGATTTCGTCGGCGGTGATCGGGTAGGGGCGGGCGCCGTTGATCGCCGCGGCGAAGCCTTCGAGCTCGGCCTTGAGCGCGTTAAAGCCCTTGTATTCGATGATCTCTGGCGGTGCCGAGCGGTGGCGGCCGGCGGACATCGCTTCCGGCACCGGTGTGAAGCGGAAATCTGGCTCCTGGCCCTGGAGCTCCGCGCGGGCTTTGGTGCCGTAGACCGCAAAGCGGTAGGTGGGCGCGGTGACGAGCGAGCAATAGAGGCTCGCCGACATGCCGTTTTCGAGGCGCATCAGGACGCTCGTCGTGTCTTCGAGCCGGGTCATCGCGCGGTGCAGGCTGAGGCAGTAGACCTCGTCGATCCGGCCGAACAGGTAAATGAGCGCGTCAAGATTGTGCACCCCGGTTGCAGTCATCGCCCCCGCCGGCGCTTCCTGCGGGTCGGCGCGCCAGTAATAGCCGTCGGGCATGAAGTGGCCGGCGGGCGAGGCCTGCGCCGTCTCGGCATGGGTCGGCAGACCGAGCCTGCCGTCGTCGAGGCGCGCCTTCAGCTCGACCATCGCCGGGTGAAAGCGCCGCGGGTAGGCGACGCCGAGGGTGACGCCTGAGCGCGCGACCGCGGCGAGCGCCTGTTGCGCGCTCCCCACGTCGAGCGTGAACGGCTTTTCCATAAAGACGTGCTTGCCGGCGGCGGCGGTGCGCTCGACCTGGTCGCCGTGCTGGCTGTGCGGCGTCGCAAACACGACCGCGTCGATTTGCGGATCGGCGAGGATCTGGTCGAGGCCGTCGCGGTAGAGAATGCCGTGCTCGACGCAAAACGGCTCGGCGGTGCCGCGGGTGCGGCTGTGGCCGACGGTGAACTGGAATTCGCTGCTCTTGCCCTGGACGGCGCCGACCAGGGTGCGGCCCCAGCGCCCGAGCCCGACGATCGCGGCGCGGATCATTTCTTCGCCGCGAGCATGTCGCGCACGCCGCGCAGTGCGAGGTAGTAGCCGGGGAGCCCGAAGCCCGCGACGACGCCTTGGCTGACCGCCGCCGTCTGCGAAGCCGGGCCGCGCCGGATCGGGTTCGATATATGAACCTCGATCGTCGGGAATTTGACTTGGCTGATCGCCGCGACCAGCGCGGGATAGCCGGTGCCGAACGCCGCCGGGTTGAACAGGGCGGCGTCAAAGCCTCGGTCGTTCGCGTCGTAGAACTTGTTGACGACCTCGCCCTCCACGTTCGAGTGGAAGATTTCGACGTCGAGCCCGAGCTCGGCGGCATAGCCGCGAATCCGCTCGTCGTATTCGGGCAGGGTCATCGGGCCGAAAATCTCGGTCTGGACCTTGCCGCGCATGTTCATGCCGGCGCCGTGGACGATCAGGATTTTCGGCATTGCGTTGTCCTCGAACGGAGTTTCGTGGTGGCGATGCTAGCCGAGCGCCGGATTCGCTGACAAGCGCCATCCAGCGGCTTGACAGGAACAGGGCGGTTTTGCACGACTTCGCCCATGAGGCGGTTTAATTTACTCCTTATAAGCGCTTCGGTAGCGGGGTGGACAATCGCCTTCAGCCTACACACCGCAGCCCAGCCCGCGTCACAGGGGGTGCCGTCGCCGAATGTCGCGGCCCCATACGAAGCGCTGATCCGTAGGCATGCGAACAACATCGAAATCGTGACATTTGCCGACCGCCGGCTGGCGCCGGTGCGGGTCGTGCGCGGCACCGGGCTGCCCGCGCGGCCGGTAGCCCCGGCCCCTTTGGCGGTACCGTCCGCCGCGGGAGCCCGGCCACCGACCCGGCCGCAGCCGCAGGTCGTGTCCTTCGCCGACCAGCGCCTAGCGTCGGTGACGGTGCTGCGCGGCATTCCGGCCGCCGGGATCGGCCTCCCCCCGCCCAGCGTCGCGGACGGGTCAGACATCGACCTGTTCGCCGCAGCGGGCGCAGCCGACCTCGACCGGGTCGCGTTTGCGGTCGACGGCGCCGAATCAAGCCACGGCGCCGATCTTGCGATGTGGCGGCCGCAGCCCGACGGGCCGCAGGGGCCGATGCAGGTCTCCGCCGCGGCGGCGGCCGATTCGGGCGGCGGCGACCGGTTCGACCTGGCGCAAAACCGTCAGCTGGGGCGCGCCTACCTGGCGCGGCTCCACCGCCGCTACGGCAACTGGCCGGACGCAGTCGCCGCCTACAACTGGGGGCCGGGCAATCTGGACCTGTGGATCGCCGGGGGGCGGCCGCCCGCGGGCTTGCCGGTCGAGGTCGCGCACTACCGCGACCGCGTGCTCGGCGACGGCGGCCGGCTCGCGGCGCCCGAAGCGACGGCGACGCCCCCCTCCGCATTGGTGGCGCCGTAGCGACCGGCCCCAACGCCGCGCCCCGCGGCGGCGGCACGGTGTGCAAATTCTTTCGGCAGACCGCCTATGAATGGTTATGTGCTAGGCTGAACCGCCCTGCGCCCACGTCGTTTTACGATCCGCGCGCACCGCGATGCCGCACATCAGCCCGAGGATGATCGTCACGAATTCGACCATGCGCGTCTTTCGGTTTTTTGAGAACCTGCTCGAACCCACCAAGCTGCCGCCCGGCCCGCCGCCGGACGGGCTCGGCGCGTTCTACTGGCACCATGCGCGCCAGGCGCGGGGGCTGGTGGCGGCCTTGTTCGCCGCGGGTCTCGTCGTGGCGTTGCTGGACACGACAGTGCCGGTCTTTGTCGGCCGGGTCGTGACCATTGTGTCGAGCCATAGCCCTCATGCGGTATTGCACGATTCCTGGCATCAGCTCGCCGGCATGGCGCTCGTTCTGCTGGTCGCGCGCCCATTGGCGATGGTGACGCAGAACCTGATCACCAACCAGGCGATCATCCCGAGCTTTTCTAACCTCGTTCGCTGGCAGAGCCATTGGCATGTGGTGCGGCAAAGCTGGACGTTCTTCCAGAACGACTATGCCGGCCGCATCGCCAACCGGGTCATGCAAACCGGCCCGGCGTTGCGTGAGAGCGTGGTCTCGGCGACCAACGCGGTCTGGTACATCCTGGTCTACGGCGGCGGCGCCATCGCGTTGCTGGCGTCGAGCGACGTGCGGCTCGCGATCCCGGTGCTGTTGTGGTTCTGCGGGTATGCGGGGTTGCTGCGCTGGTTCGTGCCGCAGCTGCGCAACCGTTCGCAACGGATGTCGGCGGCGCGCTCGCAGCTCTCCGGCCGGGTGGTCGACAGCTACACCAACATCCAGACCGTCAAGCTGTTTGCCCGGCCGCGCGACGAGGACGCCTTTGTCAGCGAGTCGATGGACGAGTTGACCGAGGCGCACCGCTATCAGCTGCGGCTGACGACGACGCTCGGGCTCAGTCTCGCGGTGCTCAACGCCGCGATGGTGGTCGGCACCGGCGGCATCGCGATTTGGCAGTGGAGCATCGGCGCGATCGCGGTCGGCACCGTCGCGATGGCATTGCCACTGACCTGGCACATCGTCAGCATCGCCGGCTGGGTGGCGCAGAACGTCGCGACGATTTTCGAGAATATCGGGGTCGTGCAAGAAGGCATGCGCTCGATCGCGGTGCCGCACCAGATGACCGACCGTCCGAACGCGGTGCCGCTGCGGGTCGAGCGCGGGCTCGTGCAATTTGAAAACATGCGCTTTGGCTACGGCACCGCGCGCGGCGTGCTCCACGGCATCGACCTGACGATAGCACCCGGCGAGCGGGTCGGGCTGGTCGGGCCGTCCGGTGCCGGCAAGTCGACCTTGGTCAACCTGCTGCTGCGCTTTTACGACATCGAAAGCGGCCATATCCTGATCGACGGGCAGAACATCGCCGAGGTCACCCAGGAGAGCCTGCGCGCGCACATCTCGATGGTGACGCAGGACACCTCGCTGTTGCACCGCTCGATCCGCGACAACATTCGCTATGGCCGGCCGCAGGCCAGCGAGTGGGAAGTTCGGCGGGCGGCGGCGCAGGCGCAGGCGATCGAATTTATCGAAGGGCTCGAGGACTGGAACGGGCGGCGCGGGTTTGACGCGCATGTCGGCGAGCGCGGGGTCAAATTGTCGGGCGGGCAGCGCCAGCGCGTCGCATTGGCGCGGGTCATCCTGAAGGACGCGCCGATCCTGGTCCTGGACGAGGCGACCTCGTCGCTCGATTCGGAAATCGAGGCAGCGATCCAGGAGCAGCTCGAGAGCCTGATGCGCGGGCGCACGGTCATCGCCATCGCCCACCGGTTGTCGACGATCGCCCGCCTCGACCGGCTGGTGGTGCTGGAAGCCGGACGGATCGTCGAGCAGGGAACCCACGCCGCGCTTCTTGCCACCGACGGCACCTATGCGCGGCTGTGGCGGCGCCAGTCGGGCGGCTTTATCGACGCGGGCGGCGCCCCCGGCCTCGAGGCGGCTGCCGAGTAGCCGGCTCGGCGCTCGGACGGCGATGCGACGGGGCGGGCGATGGAGGACCGGCTACGGCCGATCGCGGCGCGGTGTCGCCGGCATGGCGGGCGGGCGGGCCTCGGCGATCATCCCGTCGAGCGCCGCCAGCAGCGCCATCTCGATCTCCGGCCGGCCCTCGACCCGGCTCAACAGCAAGGCCGCCGCCTCGATTGTCGACAGCGCCTCACGGCGCGGCTCGCGGCGCAGCCGGCGGTAATGCGACGGCTGCCGCGGGTCGAGCACCAGCCGGCGCAGCTTGAGCAGCCACGGGTTGCGCCACCACAGCGCCTTCGCCTCGCTCCAGCTGCCGTCGAGCAGCACCACGCCGCCGAGGTCGCGCAGCATCACCGGCTGGTCCGCCTCGGGCTCGCCGTGGCGGTCGAGAGCAATGACGTCGCGCGTCAGCCCAAACGCTTTGGGGCGCGCCGAGCCGAGATACAGCACCGCCCAGCGCCGCGGATCGGCCGGGCGGCCGAGCGCGTGGCCGAGATTTGCCCAGGACAAGCCGACCGCCAATGCGGCGCGGGCGAGCCTGCCGGCGGTCAGCGCGGCGGTCGCCAGCGCCTCCCGCTTTTCGCGAGGATGCTGCAAGATCAACAGAAACACGCGGTTGTCGATCGGCTGCGTGTCGTCCATGGCCGTCCTCCTGCCGGCACCAGCCCGCGTCTCACTACATTTGGGAGCCTCCGACGGCTTTGCACGTTAGCATAGGCGACGGGAGCATAGGCGACGGGAACATAGGTCACGGCCCAACTGGCGACGGGCTTCTCAATATGGCACAACTGCGGTGCGGTGCTCGGCGGAGCACATTCTCGGGGGTCCGATGCGTCAGCGTATTCGCAAGGCGGTGTTCCCGGTTGCCGGGCTCGGCACCCGGTTTCTGCCCGCGACCAAGGCCATGCCGAAGGAGATGTTGCCGGTCGTCGACAAGCCGCTCATCCACTATGCGGTCGAGGAGGCGAAGGCAGCCGGCATCGAGCAGTTCTTTTTTGTGACCAGCCGGGCGAAGAGCGCCATCGACGACCATTTCGACCGCGCCTTCGAGCTCGAGGCGACATTGCGCGAGCGCGGCAAGACCGATCTCGTCGAGGAGCTGGAGGCCCGCCTGCCCGAGCCCGGCCAGATCGCCTATACCCGCCAGCAGACGCCGCTCGGCCTTGGGCACGCGGTCTGGTGCGCGCGGGGGCTGGTCGGCGACGAGCCGTTCGCGGTGCTGCTCGCCGACGACCTGATGGTGTGCGACACCCCTTGTCTGGCGCAGATGGTCGAGGCCTACGAGGAGGTCGGCGGCAACATCGCCGCGATCGTCGACGTGCCGCGCGAGCACACCCGGCGATATGGCGTGCTCGACGTGGTGTGCGACGACGGACGCCTGGTGCGCGCGCAGGGTGTGGTCGAAAAGCCGGAGCCGGCCGAGGCGCCCTCGACCTCCACGATCATCGGCCGTTACATCATCCAGCCGGAGGTGTTCGGGCACCTGACCGGCGCCGCGGCCGGGAGCGGCGGCGAAATCCAGCTGACCGACGCGCTGGCGCGGCTGATCGAGGACGGCCAGGCCTTTCACGGGCTGCGCTTTTCGGGCCGGCGCTACGATTGCGGCGACAAGCTCGGCTTTCTCGAAGCCACGGTGGCGCTCGGGCTGGCGCACCCCGAGCTGGGTCCCGGGCTGCGCGAGATCCTCCGCACCTATCTTTGACCGGGAGCACCGATGCCGCACCGCTTCGACCCCACGATCCTGCGCGAATACGACATCCGCGGGATCGTCGGCCAGACCCTGTCCGCAGCCGACGCGCGAGCGATCGGGCGCGCCTATGCCCACACGCTCGCGCAAGCGGGCGGGCATCGGGTTGCCGTCGGCTATGACGGGCGGCTGACCTCGCCCGAGTTCGAGGCGGCGCTCGTCGACGGTCTTTCGGGCGAGGGTGTGGATGTCGTGCGGATCGGGCGCGGCCCGACGCCGATGCTGTACTACGCCGCCGCCACGCTCGGGGTCGACGGCGGCGTCATGGTCACCGGCTCGCATAACCCCCCCGATTACAACGGCTTCAAGTTCGTGCTCGGCGGCAAGCCGTTTTACGGAGCGGCGATCCGCGCGCTCGCGGACACCGCGCTCGCACTCGGGGCGCCGGCGGCCGCGCGTGGGCGGGTCGAGGAGCGGGCTCTCGCCGGGGCCTATGTCGACCGGCTGGCCAGCGACTACAACGGGTCGCGCCCGCTCGCCGTCGCGTGGGATCCCGGCAACGGCGCCACCGGCGAGATCGTGCAGCAGCTGACCGCGCGTTTGCCGGGCCGTCACATCCTGATCAACGCCGAGATCGACGGCACCTTTCCGGCGCACCATCCCGACCCGACGGTCCCGGCGAACCTCGTTCAGCTGCAGGCGGCGGTGGCGCGCGAAGGCTGCGACCTCGGCATCGCATTTGACGGCGACGGCGACCGCATCGGCGTTATCGACGCCGACGGCGAAATCTGGTGGGGCGACCAGCTGATGGTCGTCTTGGCGCGCGACGTGCTGACCCGGCATCCCGGTGCGCCGATCCTTGCCGACGTCAAGGCGAGCCAGGTCCTGTTCGACGAGATCGCCAAGGCCGGCGGCCGCCCGGTCATGACCGCGACCGGGCATTCCCCGATCAAGGCAAAGCTCGCCGAGACCGGCGCGCCGCTCGCCGGCGAGATGAGCGGGCACATCTTTTACGCCGACGGCTATTACGGGTTTGACGACGCCGTGTACGTCGCGGTGCGGCTGCTCGGCATCCTCGCCCGCATCCCGCAGAGCCTGACCGAGCTGAGGCGCGGATTGCCGAGCGTCGTCAACACGCCGGAGCTGCGCTTTCCGTGCTCCGAGGCCCGCAAGTTCGCGGTCGTCGGCGAGGTCGCCGAGCGGCTGCGGCAGGCCGCGGCCGAGGTCAACGACATCGACGGCGTGCGCGTGCGCACCGCCGACGGGTGGTGGCTGCTGCGTGCCTCAAACACCCAGGACGTCCTGGTGGCGCGCGCCGAGTCGACATCCGCGGACGGCCTGGCGCGGCTCAAGGCCGACCTCGCCGCCCAGCTTGCGGCCTCGGGCTTGGCGTTTCCGGACGGCTGATCGGACGGGCCTATGGTCGGCGGGCGGCGCCAAAATACGTTGTCGTCGCGCCCGGTATAGACAGAGGGAAATCGCGCGGCGCCGCTTATCGCGCCGCCGCGGCGGTCTCGGCCGCGGCTTCCGAGCGATGGCCCTTTTGGTGGAAATAGTTCGCCCGGTAGAATTCGAGCACGAGCTCGCGATAGACCGCCGGGGGATAGCGCGGCGGGTTGTCGGGCCCGGTGCAGGACGGCAGGCATTCGATGACGCGGTCGGGGTTTGGGCCGTGGAAATAGGCAATCGAATAGCGGTCGACACCCGAGTCGTTCAGGACACCGTGCGGAGTCGACAAAAAGCGGTCGTTCGACCAACGCCGCATGATGTTGCCGAGATTGATCAGAAACGTCCCCGGGATGATCGGCGGCGCAAACCATTCGCCGGAAGGAAGCCGCACCGCCAGCCCCGACACGTCCGTACGCGCCAACGCCGTCATAAAGCTGTTGTCGGTGTGCGGCCCCTGGCCAAAGCTGTTGTCCTCGGTCGCGTCCTGCGGCGGATAATGCAAAAAGCGCAGGTTCGCGTGCCCCTTCGCCGCAAAATACGGCGCGAAAAAATCGGCGGGCTGGCCGAGGGCCACGGCGAAAGCCGGCAACATGCGGTCGCACATCGCGCAGAGCGCCGCAAAGTAAGCGGTCATGTCGGCGCGCAGCCCCGGCATGTCCGGCGGCCACTGGTTTTGCCCGCGCAGCGGCGTTTTCGCGATCACGTCGGGGTGGTCGGGGCCGCGGTCATGGCTGATGAAAAAGCTCTCGTTGCGATTGGGCCGGGTCGCCTTGTGGACAGTCGAGGCGCCCTGCACCGAGGCATTCAGCGGAAGATAGCCGATGTTGTTCTCGTTCAGCTTCAGCGCGCGCTTTTGCGCCAACGGCAACGCAAAGAACCGGCGCGAGGCGGCAAATGCGCGGTCGATCAGCTCGTCCGGAACGCCGTGATTCAAAACGTAGAAAAATCCGATATTCTCGCAGGCGTGCGCGACCTCGCCCGATAGACGTTCGAGCGCCCCTTTTTCGCCGGCGAAAAACGGGCCGTAATCGATGACCGGAATGGCGCTGGCCGCCGCCGCGTAATCCCGTACCGCCTGTTCCTTGAAGAGGTGCATGCACAATGCTCCGCGCTGCGACGCGAGACTATAGCCGGCGCTTGGTGTCAGGTTCCAGCCGCATCGTTGGCCAGCCGCGCCGCCGAGTCACGGGGGCCTTCGCGAACGTCTCAGAAACATCTTGAATGACGAGCACGGCTGAAGGCAGCGGGGCACCGAGGCAAGCTTCGGGATTGCGAGTTGCGCCTACACTAACCAAATATAGCTGATCCGAATAATCGGAGCATCGGCAGGACAACGGCTATGAACCGGGAGATCCAGGCCGGCAATATGACGCTTGCGGAACTGGTGCAGGACTCGCTGGTGGCACTCGTGATGAAAAGCGACGGGGTCGACCCCCACTGCATCGAGGCCCTATTCAAGCGGATCAGTATGGCAACGGCGGCGAGGGGTTCGACGGCTGATCGCTGCCTTCGCCCGCAAGTTGTAAGGGTCCCGGTCGGGAAGCTTATCCGGGCGGGGTGGTGAAGAACGAGCGGTGCCCGTCAAGGTCACGCGCCCTGTAGGTGCGCCGGTATTCCTCGTCCTGAGGCGCGCGAACCATTTCCGCGCCGGCCGCGCGCGCCCGCTCGTAGTGTCCGTCGACATCCGCCAAGTAGATGAAAACACCCATCGTCGCGACTCGGGTCTCGGTCTGGCTTTGCATCCGCCAGTCCCTGGCTGCCCTGCCCCATCATGATCCGTTGGCCGCCGAAGGTCATCTGCGCATGCATCCCGCTTTCCTTTGGATGTCGCATTTCTTCCGTCAAGCCAAAGGCCCGAGTCAGCCAGTCGAGGGCAGCAGGCACATCACGATAGAATATGTAGGGAATGATCCTCGTTTCTACTGCTGCTTTGAACGCGTTCATTCCTTTCCCTCCTCTCGAAGATAACTTTGTGATTTGGGTGGGTCTCTGGACGCCGGCGAGAGTGGTTGCCGCAATGCCCGACGTTCAACCCCGCAACGAAGCGCCCGTTCCGCGCCGGACTCGATCTTCGCGGGCCGGCCGGCGGTGACGAGACCCTTGCCCGCCGCTGCGGCGGCGCGATATCACCACGGCAGACATGCCGATCCTGTTTTTCATCGTTCTCATTGATCTCGTCGGGTTCGGCCTCGTCATCCCGTTGCTGCCGTTCTACGCGGTGCGGTTCGGCGCGACCGCACCCGAGGTGACGTGGCTGCTCGCCACCTATTCGCTGATGCAGCTGGTGGCGGCACCGCTGTGGGGCCGGCTCAGCGACCGCGCGGGCCGCCGGCCGGTGCTGATGGCGAGCATGGCCGCGTCGGCGCTTGCCTATTTATGGCTCGGCGCCGCCAATACCTTGTGGATGCTGTTCGCGGCGCGGGCGCTCGCCGGAGCCTGCGCCGGCAACATCGCCGCCGCGCAGGCCTACATCGCCGACATCACCAAGCCCGAAGACCGCGCCCATGGCATGGGCATGATCGGCGCCGCCTTTGGCCTCGGGTTTATCATCGGGCCGGCGGTCGGCGGGTTGCTCGCCGGCAACAACCCGGCGACCGCCGATCTGGCGACCCCGGCCTGGGTCGCCGCCGGGCTGTCGTTCGCCGCGCTTTGCGGCGTCCTCGCGGTGCTGCGCGAGAGCCACCCGCCCGAGCGGCGCGGGCAGGCAACGCCGCAAGGCCGCATCGGCCTGATCCTCGGCGCCTTGCGCCGGCCGGTGCTGTCGCAGCTGATCGCGGTCTTTTTTCTGGTCATCCTCGCCTTTGCCGCGATGGAAAGCATCTTTGCGCTGTGGGCGTTGCGGCAATTGGATTGGGGGCCGGAAAAGGTCGGCTTTGTCTTTGCCTATCTCGGCCTCTTGTCGGCGGTCATGCAGGGCGGCCTCACCCGCCGCCTGACCAAGCGCTACGGCGAGGAGCGCCTGTTGCTGTGCGGGCTCGTGCTGCTCGCGATCGGGCTCGTGGTCGTGCCGTTCTCGCGGAGCCTCGGCGTGCTGGGCGGCGCCTTCGCGGTGCTGGCGATCGGCCTCGGCCTTGTCCAGCCGGCGTTGAACAGTCTGATCTCGCGCCGCGCCGGCAGCGGCGAGCAGGGCCAGGTGCTGGGCGTCACGCAGTCGACCGGCAGCCTGGCGCGGGTCATCGGGCCGCCGTCGGCGGGCTACCTGTTTGCGGATCTCGGGCACAGCAGCCCGTTTCTCTGGGGTGCGGCGATTGTCGTAATCGCCTTTGTCCTCGCGCTGAACCTGTTTCGCGGGGTTGGCGCTGCACCACTTGCCGAAGCCGAGCCGCCGCTCGGCCCCGCGCGGTGAGCCGGCGCGGGCGGCCGGTCACGCCGGGCCCGCCGCGACAAAAAGGCCGTCTGCGGGACGAATTGCGGGCGCTGCGCGCGCTCGGCCCCTATCTGTGGCCGCGCGACTCGGTTGAGCTGCGGGCGCGGGTCGGGCTGGCGGTCGGGTTCCTGGTCGCCGGCCGGCTCCTCAACCTCTCGGTTCCGTTTTTGTACAAGCACGCGGTCGACGCGGTGGCGCCCGGCAAGGCGGTCGTCGTAGTCCCGGTGGCATTGATCATCGCCTATGGCCTGGCGCGGGTCATGGCGCAGGGCTTCAACGAGCTGCGCAACGCCGCCTTCGCCAAGGTAACACAGCGCGCGGTGCGCCGGCTGGCGCTCACTGCGTTTCGCCATGTCCACGCGCTGGCGTTGCGGTTTCACCTCGAGCGCCGCACCGGCGGCCTCGCGCGCGCGATCGAGCGCGGCACCGCCGGCATCGAGTTCCTGCTGTCGTTTCTGCTGTTCAACATCGTCCCGACGCTCGTCGAGATCCTGCTCGCCTGCGCGATCCTGTGGCGGCTCTACAACTGGCGGTTTGCCGCCGTCACCCTGGCGACGATCGTCGCCTACATCGGCTTCACGTTTCTCGTGACCGACTGGCGCGTGCGTTTCCGGCGCGACATGAACGAGCGCAACAGCGAGGCCAACACGAAGGCGATCGACAGCCTGCTGAACTTCGAGACCGTCAAATATTTCGCCAACGAGGAGCACGAGGCGCGGCGCTACGACGCCGCATTGCGCGCCTACGAGCATGCCGCGGTCAAAAGCGAGACCACGTTGGCGGCGCTCAACCTCGGCCAGGGGGTCATCATCGCCGTGGGCCTCGTCGGCGTCATGATCCTCGCCGGCCAGGGTGTCGCCGCGCGCGTCATGACAGTCGGCGACTTCGTGCTGGTCAACGCGTACCTGATCCAGCTCTACACGCCGCTCAATTTTCTCGGCGTCGTCTACCGAAACATCAAGCAGGCCCTCGCCGATCTCGAGCAGATGACGGCGCTGATGGCGGTGATGCCCGAAATCGAGGACCGGCCGGGCTCCCCGGCGTTGTCGCCGGGATCGGGGGCGGTCGCTTTTCGCCATGTCGACTTCGGCTACGACGGCCGGCGCCCGATCCTGCGCGATGTCGACTTCCGCGTGCCCGCCGGCGCCAAGGTGGCGCTCGTCGGCGCGAGCGGCGCCGGCAAGTCGACGGTGGCACGGCTGCTGTTCCGGTTTTGGGACGTCGGCTCCGGCGCGGTCGAGATCGACGGCCAGGACATCCGCAGCGTCACCCAGGACAGCCTGCGGCATGCGATCGGCGTCGTGCCGCAGGACACCGTGCTGTTCAACGACACGATCTTTTACAACATCGCCTACGGCCGGCCGGGCGCCTCGCGCGCCGCAATCGAGGAGGCGGCCCGCCTCGCGCATATCCATGACTTTGTCGCGTCGTTGCCGGACGGATACGAGACGATGGTCGGCGAGCGCGGGCTCAAACTCTCGGGCGGCGAAAAACAGCGCGTCGCGATCGCGCGTGTGATCCTGAAGGCGCCGAAGATCTTGGTGTTCGACGAGGCGACATCGGCGCTCGACACTCGCACCGAGCGCGAGATCCAGGCGAACCTCGCCGAGGTGTCGGCCGACCGCACGACCCTCGTCATCGCCCACCGGCTGTCGACAATTGTCGACGCGGACGAAATCCTGGTGCTCGACCAAGGCCGCATCGTCGAGCGGGGGGATCACGGCGCGCTGATGCGTTGCGACGGCATTTATGCTGCTATGTGGCTGCGGCAGCACGACGCCGCGCGGCGCGAGGCGGCCCTGGAGCCGGCGTAAGCCGCGACTGGCAAACAAACGCGTCAAGCGATAGGGAGAAAAGATGGCGCGAATCTGCAAGGTGCTGATTGTTGAAAACGACGACTACATTTGCGAAGTGCTGCAGGAAGCCTTCGACGAGGAGGGTTTCCTGTTTGACACGGTCGAGACCGGCGCGGAGATGGAGGAAAAGCTCGACGAGGACGATTACGACATCGTCATGATCGACATCACCCAGCCCGGCGACAAGGACGGCTTTGCGCTGGCGGAGATTGCCCACCAGCAGGGGTGCGGCGTCATCCTGACGACAGGCGACCATCGCCACTCGGAACGGCTCGAGCAGAGCGGCCGCTATTATTTGCTAAAGCCGTTCCGGATGCGCGACCTGATGACGGTGGTCGACCAGATCCTGACAATAGCCTCGATCGAATGCGTCCGCCGCAAACGGCGCGACGGCTCACATTTTCCACCGCGGAGCGCGTGAGCGCGGGACGAGTTGCGGCCGAGGCGCTGCGGCGCGGCGACCGGCGCGCGCTCGCCCGTGCGATCACCCTAGCCGAGTCGACCCGCCCCGATCATCGCGCCGCCGCCGAAGAGCTGCTCGCCGCGGTGTTGCCGCACGCCGGTGGCAGCATCCGCATCGGCATATCGGGGCCGCCCGGAGCCGGCAAATCGACGTTTATCGAGCGCTTCGGGCTCGACGGCACAGCGCACGGCCGGCATGTCGCTGTGCTCGCGGTCGACCCGGCCTCAAAGCGCGGCGGCGGCGCCATCCTCGCCGACAAGACGCGCATGGCCCTGCTCGCGGGCTCGTCTTACGCCTTTATCCGCCCGTCCTCAGCAGGCGCCAGCCGCGGGGGCGCGGCGCGGCACACGCGCGAGGCGATCCTGTTGTGCGAGGCGGCGGGGTTCGACGTGGTGATTGTCGAGAGCGTCGGCGTCGGGCAATCCGAAACCGCGGTCGCCGAAATGACCGACATGTTTGTGCTGATCCTGCCGCCCACGGCCGGCGACGAGCTGCAAGGCATCAAACGGGGCATCGTCGAATTCGCCGACCTCGTCCTCGTCAACAAGGCCGACGGCGACCTCGCCGACCTGGCCGAGCGCACCGCCGCCGACTACGCAAGCGCCTTACGGCTGATCCGCCCGCCGGTCCGGGAATGGGCGGTGCCGGTGCGCGCGGTCTCGGCGCTCGAGGGCCGCGGCATTGCCGAGGCGTGGGAGGATGTAGCACGGTTTCGTGCGGCGCGAGAGGCGACGGGCGGCTGGTCGCAGCGCCGCCGTGAGCAGGCGCGGGCCGCGCTGTGGGCTGAGATCGAGGAAAGCCTGGTCGAGCAGTTCCGCGCCGCCAGCCCGGTCGCCCGCCATCTCGCCGCGGTCGAGGCCGAAGTCGTCGCCGGCACCCGCACCCCGGCGGACGGCGCCCGCGCCCTGCTCGCCGCCTTTCGCGGCGAACGCCAGGGCTAGCGCTCAAGTGCGGGCACATGCTTCATTAAACGTCATGGCTGGCCTTAGTCTCGCACCCGCTTTCGACGCCAGGGAAAGTCGGATTACGCGGACGCCTGGTTGCAGCGGCATCCGCAGCACGTTTGGACGGCGTGGAAGAGCTGAACGGGGGGCGTCATGGGCAAGCCCGGGCATAGGGGCTTGCCGTGAGTGGCGAGGGTCAGGAGCCCGCGAACCGGGAGGGCACGCACATGGAAAAGGGTCCCAGGTGGTTGTGGATCGCCGGATTTTTCGCTTGGTTCGCGGCCGCGAATGCGCAGACCCCGTCGGCTTCGCCGCCTGTTACCAAGTTTGACGGAGCCTACGCGTTCGTCTCTGTGACGAAAGTGAATGAAACTTACACAGACCGTGCAGGGCGGCTGAAACAATGCGGGAACTTGTCGCCGCGAACCTCGCTGACCATTGAGAACGGCCACGCACGGTTTAACCTGCAAGAAGGAACGGTTGCATCGCAGGGCGAGTTCAGAACGCGGAACACGTCTCCGGGGCCCGTGGGCCACGGCGGGTATATACCAGGTTGGGAGATAATCGCCGTTGGCAGGATAGACGAAAACGGCACGGTCCGCGCACGCTGGGCGAATTATGATTGCAGTTACGATTTGGTCTGGCAAAAAGTCGCAAAATAGATTGCGACCCGGGAGGATGAACATGCGTTACACTAGCCGTCGCCGCTTTTTGCAGCTTTCGGGGGCCGCTGCGGGCGGCGGTCTCGCCGGCATCCTGGCGTCGGGCCGGGCGCCGGCTTTTGCTCAAGGGACCACCCTGCACTGGCTCAAATTTGTCGATTTCGTGCCGGTGTCCGACCAGCTGCTGCGCGGCAAGATCGCCGACGAATGCCAAAAGGCGCTCGGCATCAGGCTCCAGGTCGAGACGATTAACGGCGACGGCGTCCAGGCGCGGATCAGCTCCGCGATCCAGTCGAGAACCGGCCCCGACATCCTGATGGCGGTCAACAACTGGTCGCAGCTCTACGCCGACAGCGCCGTCGACGTGAGCGACGTCGCCGAGGCGATCGGCAAGGCGCAGGGCGGCTATTACGAGACCGCGCGCGACGTTGCCTATGACGGCAAGAAATGGATCGCGGTCCCCTACACGATCCTCGGCGCGATGCTGGTGAACCGGACCTCGTGGTTTGACGCGGTCGGCCACGGCCCCGACAAGTTCCCGCAGAACTGGGACGAGTACCGCGCTGTCGGAAAATTGCTGAAGCCCAAGCAGCAGCCCTACGGCCAGACCTTGGCGCACGCCTTTGGCGACGGGCCGGCCTTCTGGTACCCGTATCTGTGGTCGTGGGGCGGCAAGGAGGTCGAGGCCAACGGCAAGACCGTGGCGCTCAACAGCAAGGAGACGATCGAGTCGGTCAAGTTCGCGGTTGCGATGTGGACGGAATGCTATGATTCTGGTGCGCTTTCCTGGGACGACGCCGGCAACAACCGTGCCTATCTCTCCAACACGATCAGCTCGACCAATAATGGTGCATCGATCTATTTGCTGGCGCGTAGCAAACCCGACACCTATGTGACCGAGACCGGCAAGCCGCTCAAGGACGACTGCTTTCACGCGCCACTGCCCAAGGGTCCGGCCGGCCAGTTCAGCTACCACGTGCCGTTCTCGAATATCGTCCCCGCCTATACCGCGAACCAGAAACCTGCGATGGAATTTCTGCGCTGGTTCCAGTCCAAGGACATCTATGGACAGTGGTTCACCTCGCAGCAGGGTTTCTCGGTCGGCAGCACCAAGGTCTGGGAAAACGACCCGCTGTGGAAGATCGACCCGGTGATGGCACCGTTCCGCACGGCCGCGGAAAGCGGCCGGTTTGCCGGCTACGCCGGCCCCTCCGGCCGTGCCGCCGCCGAGACGATCTCCAAATTCATCATTGTCGACATGTACACAAAGGCGGTCCAGGGCATGGCTCCCGAGGATTCGGTCAAATGGGCGCACGGCGAATTGCTGAAAATCTACAACGCGTAACGGCCGTCCCAACAAAGCCGGTGCTCGCTCGCGGTGGGGCGCGCCGCCGGCGGCCGCAGGCATGATCCTGACGCCGATCCCTCGCGAGGCGCTTGCCGGCGTGCTCGACCGCTTCGCTGCGAGTCTCGCCGACCGGCGCGCACGCCGCGCGTTTGGCAAAATCCGGGCAACCTCGGCCGATCGCGCCGTTAGCGACGAGGCGGAGCGGCACCGGCTCGCGGCGTTGGCGTTCGCTCAAGGTCGCGGGATGGCGGTGCATCCGCCCGGAACCCCTTGCCGATTCAACTGGGACGGGGCGGCGCTGAACGGCGCCACCGAGGCTTACGTCATTCTGCACGAGGTCGCGCATTTCGTGCTGGCCCCGCCGGAACGCCGCGCCCTTGTTGATTTTGGCCTCGGGCCCGGCCCCGACACCCGCGACCTAGCCGTTGCCGAGCGCGCCGCGGTGCTTCCGAGGCTGGCGCGCGAGGAAGACGAAGCGGCGGCCTCGTTGCTCGGCATCCTGTGGGAGGCGCGCCTCGGTCAGCCGGCGCTCGCCTCGTTTCTCGATCAGAACTGGCTCGAAGGCCTCGACCGCTCGGCGCCCGCTCATTTCGGCCGGGTGCTTGCAGGCCTGAGCGACCGCCGCCTCCTCGCGTTAGACGCGAACCCGGCCGGCGATGCTCACGGCACCTCGGGCATCGGGCGAACCCGGTAGACCGCCGGCTGCGGCCGGTCGTGCAGCCTCTCCAGCCAAGGCCTGAGCGCGCGACTGCAGGGCGGTGCCGTGCGATGGCCGGCCGGGCTGGCCAAGGCCGTCCCGATCCGCTCGACCCGCCAGCAGTCGGGGCCACGGGCTGAAACGCGGTAGCCAATCGCGATCAGCCGATTTTCGACACTGCTCATCAGTCTTCCCGTCGAGATCCCGGTCGTGCGGAAACGCCGGCCGCCGCGGAGGGTTCCTCGATCGCCGTTCCGTGACGCCCGACGCCGCCCTATGGTGGCGGGGCGTATGCCCGACGATGTTTGGAAAGGTGCTTCATGGCCGCGTTGCCGCACTTCCGAGAAGACGCCACGACCGAGCCGCGCGAATTCTGGCGGGCCGAGTACACCGCGCAAAAAGGCCCGGTCAGCCTCGCGCTCTACCGCAAGCGAACAAAAAGGCCGCTGCCGGGCGAGCCGTCGCTGCCGGTGCTTTTCCTGGTTCACGGCTCGTCGATCTCGGCGTTGTCCGCCTTTGACCTCGAGGCGCCGGGCGGCGAGGAATACTCGTTGATGAACGTCTTCGCCGGCGCCGGGTTCGACGTGTGGACGATGGACCACGAGAATTACGGCCGGTCCTCGCGCACCGCGGGCAATTCCGACATCGCCAGCGGGGTCGCCGACCTGGTCGCCGGAACCGACCTCGTCGCGCGCGAGACCGGACGAGAGCGGGTGCATCTCCTCGGCGAATCCTCGGGCGCGTTGCGGGCCGCCGCTTTTGCCATGGCGCGACCGGAGCGGGTCGACCGGCTGATCCTGACCGCCTTTACGTGGACCGGAGAGGGCTCCCCGACGCTCAAGCAACGCGCCCAAGGGCTCGAGTTTTTCCGCACCCACAACCGGCGGCCGCGCGACCGCGACATGATCCGCAGCATCTTCACCCGCGACCGGCCGGGAACCAGCGACCCCAGGGTCGCCGAGGCGCTCGCCGACGCCGAGCTCGCCCACGGCGACACGATCCCGACCGGGACCTATCTCGACATGACCGCGAACCTGCCGGTCGTCGACCCGGAACATGTGCGCGCGCCGGTCATGATCATCCGCGGCGAGCATGACGGCATCGCGAGCGAACAGGACATCCTGAACTTCTTCGCGCGGCTGCCGAACCCCGACCGGCAGTTCGTCGTGCTGCCGGGTGCCGCGCACTCGCTCGCCTTTGGCCTCAACCGGGAACAGCTGTGGCATGTCGCGCGCGGGTTCCTGACGATGCCGCCGCGCCGCGACGCCGAGCGCTGACGCGGCTGGCGGTGACACGCCCGGTCAGCGCGGCTCGCCGACAAAGCTCCCTTGCAGCTGCGCCAGCCGGTCCAGCGCCGCCGGCGGCAGCGGTCCTTTGTTGGCCGCGGCGGCGGCGTATTCGAGCTGGTCGAGGGTCGAATAGCCGACGAGCGTCGTCGATACCGCCGGATGGGCGATGACGTAGCGGATCGCCGCCTCGACGAGGCTGTCGGCAAATCCCTCGCGCATCAGCGGCTCGAGCCGGCGCGCGCGCTCGACATCGATCCCGTAGTCGCGGCCCGAGCCGATCGGGTCGACCTGCGGCGAGCCGAGCGGATGGCGCTCCACGGTGCCGCTGAGCGCGCCCGCGGCGAGCACGCGGATCGCGATCACGCCCATTTCGGCGGATTTCGTGTGCGCCAAGAGATTGCCGAAATCATGCGCCGGGTAGCCCGGCGCCACCGTCGTCCCGGCGCTCGGGTTCAGCATGTTGTAGCTGACCTGTGCGGTGTCGAAGACGCGGGCGTCGGCGACCCGGTGCAAGGCCGCGGTGTCGCCGACCGCGGTGATGCCGAAAAAGCGCGTCTTGCCCTGCTGACGCAGCCGCTCGAAAGCCGGGACCACCTCGCCGAGCACGATTTCCGGCGTCAGGTCCGAGTCTCGGCCGGCGGCGAGGATGTGGTTGTGCAATTGAAACAGGTCGACATGGTCGAGCTGCAGACGCTGCAGGCTCGCCTCCAATGAGCCGACGACCGCGGCGGCGATGTTGCGCCGCTCGGCGGCCGGGACGCGCACCTTGGTGCCGAGGTAAAGATCGGGCTTCAGGCGTTTCAGGACGCGCCCCAGGTTGCGCTCCGATTCGCCGTTGCCGTACATCGCCGCGGTGTCGAAGTAGTTGATCCCGAGATCGAGCGCGCGCGCCACTGCCCGCTCCTGGTCGGCGGCATCGCCCTTGACCATCAGCCCGCCGACCGCCCCGCAACCAAAACCCAGAACCGAAACTTCGAGCCCGGTCCGCCCCAAGACCCGCGTCTGCATGGCTATTCCTCCATCGTTGCAGCCCGGCGCCGTCGCGGCGCCGGGCGCACGGCACCCGATGGGCGCGATCAAATCCACGGCCCAGGGCACTGTCAATGCCGGGGGTCGACCGCGACCCCGGAGCCGGATGTGGGCAGCGCGGGTTTGGCGCGGCCACCGGTCGACCCGGCCATGGCGCTGTGTTGACGGATTATTGACCGGGCCGCGGTTAAACAGGGTTTCGACAGGCCCGGCGCGCTCGACGCCCTGATGCGGGACCGGGACGTCACGTCTCAAGCCGTCGCCCGGAGCCATTCGGGCAGCCGGTTGCGGGCGATCCGCGGAGCGGCATCAAAGGGGAAGAAACCAATGCGAAAAGCGACACTAGCGTGGGCCGCGGCACTGCTGTTGGCGGCGGGGCTATTGCCTTGGACGGACCCAGGCGGCACGGCGCTGCCGTTTGGCGCGGCCCCAGCCATGGCCGACGATTCGACGGCCAACCCCTGCGCGCCGCCGACCCAGATCAGCCCGATCATTTCGCAAACGGCATGGCAATTGTGGGTCGCCGCGACCTGCCCGGTGAACCCCGGTAAGTATCCCTATGTGGTGTGGGAAAACTGGATCGAGCAGGCCCAGATGTATCCCAGTCAGCCTGATAAAGGCCTCGTCGTGCCCAACGCCGCCGCTGCCGGCGGCAACGAGCATCAGTTGCACGGCAGCGGGCTGACGATGGCGAAGCATCCCAGCCTCGGGGTCACCATCCCAGGCCTGCTCGGCGCCGCCAATACCAATTGCAACAAGGCCAGCACGCCGCCCAAGGGCCAGCCCAACCTGATCATCTGCGAGGAAATCCGGCTGAACGGCGCGACCGAGGACTACATCGCCGGCAACACCTTTTGGCGCCGCGGCGGCCAGTCGCTGGCCGCGGCCTACGCCGAGGACATCGAATTTCCCGCGCCCTCGGTCGAAATCAAGTCAGATTGGATCGAGCTGTCGAGCATCGGGCTCAATTGCAACAAGCTGCCGGCCGGCTTCACGAACACGATCCATGTCGAGACGATCGACGGCAACTGCTTCGGATTGGCCGGGATGCATCTGATCTCGAAGCTGCTCGACCAATGGATCTGGGCGACGTTCGAGCCGCAGAACCCGATCACCAACCCCAATCGCTGCGTTGTCCTGGGCTGCACCGACGCGTTCGGATCGAAGCCGATCACGACCCGCGGCGCCAACACGCAGCTGACCAACCAGCTCGCGGCGCTGATGTACTCGGCCAATCTCGCGCCCGAATGGTTCAATTACCGGCTGGACGGCGTCCAGGTCGGCTTTTACAACCCGGAACTGCTCGGCAATTCGATTATCGAAGGCGAAAACGCCGGCGTGCCGCTGACCCAGTCCTCTTGCATAACCTGTCACGACGTCTCGTCGATCAAGGCCGACAGCACCGACGGCATCACCTTGCTGACCTCAAACCCGGTCGGATCGCCGGCCCCGCTGCCATCTCTCGCCTGGATCCGCCGCGACTTTGTCTGGTCGCTGTCGACAGCCTGCGTGAACAGCCCGTTCCAGAGCTGCAGCGACCCCTGACGGCAGCGGCGGAGACAAGTGCCGAGGCGGCGGCGTGCGCCGCCCCGGCCCCGCTGCCTCAGACCGACTGCTCGATCTCGCGCAGCACCGCGTCGCCCATTGCGCGGGTCGAGACGCCGGCGGCGCCGGCTTGGTTGATGTCGTTGGTGCGCACCCCGGCGGCGAGGGTGCGGCGCACCGCGTTTTCGACAAGGTCGGCCTCCTCGCCCATGTCGAACGAATAGCGCAGCATCATCGCAAACGAGAGAACGCAGGCGAGCGGGTTGGCGAGATCCTTGCCGGCGATGTCGGGGGCGCTGCCGTGCACCGGCTCATAGAGCGCCCGGCGGCGGCCAGTCGCGTCGGCCGCACCGAGCGAGGCCGAAGGCAGCATGCCGAGCGACCCGGTCAGCATCGCCGCGCAATCCGACAGGATGTCGCCGAACAGATTGCTGGTCACGATCACGTCGAACTGCTTAGGATTGCGCACCAGCTGCATCGCGCAGTTGTCGGCGTACATGAACGACAGCTCGACATCGGGATAATCGGCGTCGCGGACCCGTTGCGCCACCTCGCGCCACAGCCCGCCCGATTCCATGACATTGGCCTTGTCGACTTCGCACACCCGGCCATGGCGCTTTCGCGCCAGCTCGCAGGCGACGCGCACGACGCGCTCGATCTCGGCCTCGCTGTAGACCTCGGTGTTAACGCCTTGCCGGGTTCCGTCGGACAAAGTCTCGACCCCGCGCGGCTCGCCGAAATAAATGCCGCCGGTCAGCTCGCGCACGATCATCAGGTCGAGCCCGGCGACCACCTCGCGCTTCAGGCTCGACGCGTCGGCGAGCGCCTCGAACACGACGGCCGGGCGCAGGTTGGCGAACAGGTCCATCTCCTTGCGCAGGCGAAGCAGACCACGCTCGGGCCGCAACCCGAACGGCAGCTTTTCCCATTTCGGGCCGCCGACCGAGCCAAACAGCACCGCGTCGCTAGACAGCGCCTTCTCCAGGGTGGCCTCGGCGAGCGGCGTCCCATGCGCGTCGTAGGCCGCGCCGCCCACCACGTCCTCGGCGATGTCAAAGGTGGCGATACGCCGGCGGTCAAAAAACTGCACGATGCGCAGGACCTCGCGCATGATCTCGGGGCCGATGCCGTCGCCCGGCAGCACCAGGACCTTGCGGTTCGCGCCGCTAGTGTGAGCCATTGTCGACCGCCTTTCTCGAATCGCCGACGCGAGATCAGGCCCCGCGCTGCGTCATGCCGAACTGCCACGGGCGGGCCAGCCGCGCGTTCTCCTCGTACCGCGCGATGTCGGCGGCCTTTCGCTCGGTGAGGCCAATGTCGTCAAGCCCGTTCAGCAGGCAATGCTTGCGGAACGCATCCACCTCGAAATGCACCCTCTCGCCGTCCGGGCGCGTGATCGTCTGGCTTTCCAGGTCCACCGTCATCACCGCGTTCGCACCCTTTTGGGCGTCTTCCATCAGTGCCTCGCAAATCTCCTTGGGCAGCGCGATGGGCAAGATGCCGTTCTTGAAGCAGTTATTGTAGAAAATGTCGGCAAAGCTCGGGGCTACGATGCAGCGGATGCCGAAGTCGAGGAGCGCCCAGGGTGCGTGCTCGCGGCTCGACCCGCAGCCGAAATTGTCGGCGCCGATCAGGATCTTCGCATTGCGGTAAGGCGGCTGGTTCAACACGAAATCCGGGTTTTCCGAACCGTCGGCGCGAAACCGGATCTCCTGGAACAGCCACTGCGACAAGCCGGTGCGCTTGATCGTCTTCAAATAGATCGCAGGAAAGATCTTGTCGGTGTCGAGGTTGACAACCGGCAACGGCGCCGCGACGCCGGTCAACTCAGTGAATTTGTCCACGACTTTTCCTCTCTCGATACGCGCGATCACCGACCGCGAATACGCCGCAGCAGCCGGTCCAACCGCAGCCGTGGACCATGCCCTTGGCCGATCCGACCTAACCGAATTGGCGAACGTCGGCGAGCCGGCCGGTGACGGCGGCGGCGGCGGCCATCGCCGGGCCCATCAGGTGGCTCTTGGCGTTCTTGCCCTGGCGGCCTTCGAAATTGCGGTTCGAGGTGGTGGCGACGCGCTCGCCGTTCATCGCCTTGTCGTCGTTCATCGACATGCACATCGAGCAGCCGGCATCGCGCCACTGGAAGCCGGCTTCGAGAAAGATGCGGTCGAGCCCTTCCTCTTCGGCCTGGTGCTTGACGTGGCCGGAGCCGGGCACGACCAGCGCCGTGACCCCGTCGGCGACCTTGCGGCCTTTCGCGACCGCCGCGGCCGCGCGCAAATCCTCGATGCGGCTGTTGGTGCACGAGCCGATAAAGACGCGCTGCACCGGCACCTCGGTCAGCAAGGTGTTCGGTTTGAGCTGCATGTACTGCAGCGCGCGCTCGACCGCCGCCCGCCTCAGCGGGTCGTCGATCTCTGCCGGGTCGGGCACCCGGCCGGTGACCGGTGCGGCCTGCTCGGGGTTGGTGCCCCAAGTGACGTGTGGCGCTATGTCGGCCGCGTCGAGATGCGCCTCCTTGCCGTATCTGGCACCGGGATCGGAAGGCAAGGTGCGCCAGTAGGCCACCGCTTGCTCCCACGCGGCGCCCTTGGGAGCATAGGGCCGGCCCATGACATAGGCGACGGTCTTGTCGTCGGGGGCAACGAGGCCGGCGCGCGCACCCGCCTCGATCGACATGTTGCAGACCGTCATGCGGCCTTCCATCGACATGTCGCGGAAGGTGCTGCCGGCATACTCGAACACATGCCCGGTGCCGCCGGCGGTGCCGATCTTGGCGATGATGGCGAGGATCACGTCCTTTGGGCTGACCCCGGCGCCGAGAGAGCCGTTGACCGAGATCAGCATGTTCTTGGCCGGCGCCTGGATCAAGGTTTGGGTGGCCAGCACATGCTCGACCTCGGAGGTGCCGATACCAAAGGCGAGCGCGCCCATCGCGCCATGGGTCGCGGTGTGGCTGTCGCCGCACACGATCGTCATGCCGGGCTGGCTCAGCCCCTGCTCCGGGCCGATGATGTGGACGATGCCCTGGTCGATGCTGTCGATCGCGAAATACGGAACGCCGAACTCGTTGACGTTGCGCTCGAGCACGTCGACCTGGAGCTTTGACTCGGCGTTCTCGATGCCGGCGGCGCCGGCGCGGCGGTTGGTCGTCGGAATGTTGTGGTCGGCGACCGCCATCGTGGCGTCCGGGCGCCGCACCTTGCGGCCGGCGAGCTTGAGCCCCTCGAAGGCCTGCGGGCTCGTGACCTCGTGAACCAAGTGAAGATCGATATAGATCAGGTAGGTCCCCTCGCCCTGCGGGGCGACGACGTGATTGTCCCAGATCTTGTCGAAGAGCGTGCGCGGCGCGGGCATGGCTTCCTCACTCGGATGCGTTGTCGGCGACGGCCGGGGCCGGGGTCGCGGCTGGAGCCGGGGTTGGCGGCGCGGCCGGTTCCCGACGCCCGCTGTCGCGGGCGCGCTCGACGATGCGCGCCCGTTTGCCGGTGCGGCCGCGCAGATAATAGAGCTTTGCCCGACGCACGACGCCGCGACGCACGACGTCGATCGCGGAAATCCGCGGCGAATACAACGGAAAGACGCGTTCGACGCCCTCGCCGTACGAGATCTTGCGCAGCGTGAAGCTCGAATTGACGCCGGCGTTCTTGCGGCCGATGCAGACCCCCTCGAACGCCTGGATGCGTTCGCGCTCGCCCTCGACGACGCGCAGGCTGACCCGCACCGTGTCGCCCGGCTCGAACTTCGGCACCGCGCGGGCGGCGGCGAGCTTGTCGACCTGCTCGCGTTCCAGTTGCTGAAGAAGGTTCATCCTTCGACCTCTCGATTTTGCCGGCCGTCGTGCCAGCCGGCAGCGGCGGACATCGCCCGGTAGCGTTCCCACAAATCGCCGCGGCGCTCGCGCGTCAACCGCTCGGCCTCGGCCCGCCGCCATGCGCGGATGCGGCCATGGTCGCCCGAAACCAGCACCTCCGGCACCGGCCGTCCCTGCCACAGCTGCGGCCGGGTGTATTGCGGGTATTCGAGCAGCCCCGCGGCAAAGCTCTCCTCGGAGAGCGCCTCGGCGTCGCCGACCACCCCCGGCAGCAACCGCACGCAGGCGTCGATCAAGGCAATCGCGGCGGGCTCGCCGCCCGACAGCACAAAGTCGCCGAGGCTCAACTCCTCGATCGCGCGGGCTTCGACGACGCGCTCGTCGACCCCCTCGAACCGCCCGCAAATCAGTCTGATCCCCGGCCCTGCGGCGATCTCGGCGACCCGCTCCTGCTCGAGCCGCCGGCCGCGCGGGGAAAGCAGGATCAACGGTCCGGCCCCGCCCGCCTCGGCGATCGCCGCCTCGAGCACATCCGGCCGCATGACCATGCCGGGCCCGCCGCCAAACGGGGCGTCGTCGACCGAGCGGTGCCGGTCGCGCGCGAACGCGCGGATATCGACCGGGTCGAGCCGCCAGACGCCGCTGCGTAACGCCTTGCCGGCAAGCGAATGGGCGAGCGGCCCCGGCAGCATTTCCGGGAAGATCGTCAACACCGTCGCCTGCCAGCTCACGTTTCCTCCTCGAGTCGAGGGTGCTGGCTCTGCCCGTCGTCGAGCAGGCCCGGCGGCGGGTCGACCACTAGCCGGCCGGCGGCAAGGTCGACCACCGGAACGACCGCGCGGGTGAACGGCACCATGGCGGGCGGGGCGCCGTCCCGCACGATCTCGAGCGTGTCGCCGGCCCCAAAATCGTGGACCGCGCGCACCCGGCCGAGCGACGCCCGGCTCGTCAGGACCGCTTCGAGCCCGATCAGGTCGGCGTGGTAATATTCCTCCTCCTCGGGCGGCGGCAATGCCGCGCGCGGCAAATAAAGCCGCAACCCGCGCAGCGCCTCGGCGCGGTTACGGTCATCCACCCCCGCGAGACGCGCGATCAAGACGCCCTTGGCGGCGCCGACGAGCCGCAGCTCCAGCACCTGCGCCCCGCTTTCGTCGGCGAGCGGGCCGTAAGCAGCGATGTCCTCGGGGCGAGCGGTAAAGCTCTTGATGCGAACCGCGCCGCCGACCCCCTGCGCGCCGGTGACGACGCCGACGCAGACCCGCCGGGCGGCGACCTGGCAACTCGGCCCCCCGGCTGCACCGTCCTCGGGCCGGCGGCGAGCGAAATCGACTGGCGCCGCGGCAGAGCCCACCCCGGACCTGGTCCGGGGGTGCGGAGCGGCCGACCTGGTTCGGTGTGGCTGCGACATCGGCTCAAACGGGTGGCGGTTGCAATGCCGCGGCTCAGCCGCGCCCGGCGGCCGCGGCGGCTGCTTCGGCCGCTGCCTTCGCGCGTTCCTGCGCCTTCGCCTTGGGCGCCGATTTGACCGGGGTCTCGCGCATTTCAGGCTTCTCGATCAGCCCCGCCTCGCCGAGAAACCGCGCCACCCGATCGGTCGGCAACGCGCCGACCCCGAGCCAGTGCTGCACCCGCTCCGTCTTCAAGGTGACGCGGTCGGCGTGGCTGCGGTCGAGCATCGGGTTGTAGGTCCCGATCCGCTCGATAAACCGGCCGTCGCGCGGGCTGCGCGAATCAGCGACGACGATGCTGTAATACGGCCGCTTTTTGGCGCCGCCGCGCGCGAGGCGGATCTTCAACGACATACCGTCACCTGTCCTTAATGGCGAAAACCGGCGCCCGGCATCAGCCCGGCGAAACCAGACCGCTGCAACCCCTTGGGGCCGAGCTTTTTCATCTTTTTCATGATGTCGGCCATGTCGCGGTACTGTTTCAAGAGGCGGTTGATCTCCTGCACCGAGGTGCCTGAGCCGCCGGCGATCCGTCGCCGGCGCGAACCGTTGAGCAGCATCGGGTTGCGCCGCTCGCTTTTGGTCATCGACGAGATGATTGCTTCCTGGCGCTTGACGATGCTCTCGTCGATATTGGCCTCGCCGAGCTGCTTTTTCAGCTTGCCGACCCCCGGCAGCATCGACAGCATGCCGCCCATTCCGCCCATGCGACGGATCTGGCGCAGTTGGCCGGCGAGGTCGTCGAGGTCGAAATTGCCCTTCGCCATCTTGGCGGCGAGCTTTTCCGCCTCGTCGCGGTCGACGGTCTCGGCCGCCTTTTCGACCAGGCTCACGACGTCGCCCATGCCGAGGATACGCCCGGCGATGCGCTCGGCATGAAACGGCTCGAGCGCGCCGATGCGCTCGCCGGTGCCGATAAAGACGATCGGCCTGCCGGTGATCGCGCGCATCGACAGCGCGGCACCGCCGCGCGCGTCGCCGTCTACCCGGGTCAGCACGATGCCGGTGATCGCGGCGCGCTCGCCAAAAGCCTTGGCGAGGTTGACCGCGTCCTGCCCGGTCATCGCGTCGGCGACCAGCAGGGTCTGGTGGGGCCGGGCCTCGGCGCTGACCGCCGCCACCTCCAGCATCAGCTCTTCGTTGACGTGGAGCCGGCCGGCGGTGTCGAAGACGACCACGTCGTAGCCTTCGGTCCGCCCGACATCGAGCGCGCGCCGCGTGATTTCGACCGGCCGCTGGCCGGGCACGATCGGCAGGCTCGCGACCCCGATCTGGCGGCCGAGCACCGCGAGCTGATGCTGCGCCG
>Ga0210390_10000977_pt1 | contig 28837 bp, 28 predicted proteins | sample IncBWH11OmetaG_FD_161050 | JGI IMG/M metagenome (GOLD analysis project Ga0210390, IMG submission 161050) | Forest soil microbial communities from Barre Woods Harvard Forest LTER site, Petersham, Massachusetts, United States - Inc-BW-H-11-O ...
AGGCCCGAGCGCGCGGCGCTGGGCGATGTCGGTCGCGATCCCGTAGAGGCAGGCGAGCGAGTTGGACGGGATCCACGATTTCCACCACTGGATCACATAGCCGTCGTCGTCGTAATGCGACGGCTTGATCAACTCGACGACAAACCGGCGGTCCGCCAACGCACCCTCGCCCCGACAGGTAGAGTGACCGCAGTGTATTAACTGCATTCCGGCCGCAGGGAAAGGCTTCGCGCGCAACCGCCGATCGAAAGGCGGGAGCGCGCCGATCCTACCGACGTCCGATCCCGTATTGATCGCCGACTTGGCCGATCTTGCCATTGGTGAAGTCGATTTCGATCATGTCTTCCGATGACCCAATCACCCCGCGATAGGCATGGGTGCGAGCGTCAAAAATTTCGGTCCCATCCACACTGTTTTTCCCGGGTGAAACGTAGCCGTAATCTCCTTTTATGTCGAAGGTGAGCCAATGCGATCCTCGACCGCTTTTCAGGGTGAGGGTTTGCTTCAAGACAGGGGCGAGCGGATCGGACATATCCCAGATGTAGACGTGGGGGTCGCTCGCGACGCTGCTCTGCCATACTTCGCTTTGATCGGGGGTCCAGCCAATTCCGTGCATCAATCTGGCATCCCCGGCCGGGTGATGGGGAAGGATCGCGGTAATGATCCGAGCGGTTTTGAGATCGGCGACCTGCATTCCCCACAGCTTCATCACGTCATTTACGACGAAGCGGCTCGCGCTGTCGACTGCATAGGGGCCGAGGATTCCCGAATAGGGTCCGATCCGCGAAATCGCGTAGCTGCGAGGGTCGATCCGATACAGGTAGTTGCCGCTGCCGTCGGCGGCTTTGGTCTCTTGGAAGATCGGCCCCGATAACGGATATTGTGTGTCGTGCGATCGGTTGGAGAAATAAATTTTTCGCACGACGTCGCCGGTATTGGCATCGAGAACGTTGATGTAGTCTACTTGGCCGCCTTCCCAAGTCGGCACGGAGAGTATCTCCCGTCGGGATTGATCGCCAGCCGATCGACACCAGGTCTGACAACCCTATTCCATAGGACCTTATCGTTGTTGAGATCGAGACAGTAGATTTTTCCTGTTCCGGCATCGTCGATATAGGTGACGTACAGCTTTCCGGTCACGCCGCTAGCTGCCACTCCTTTCACATCGGCGACGTTTGGCACTGTTTGGATGGTTTTGATCAGTCGATGGCCGGCGTCGATTTCATAAACCGAAATCGCCCCTCGATTACTCGGCGCTTCGTTGACCGCATATAGCCGGCGTTGCAGATACGACGCCGCTTCCGCGTTTCCCGTCGCCTGCGCACCGATCACGCAGAGGCCAACGATGAGTCCAAAGATTTTACGAGGCATCGGCGCACAATTGTCCTTACGATCCTCGACCGTTGGTGCGGTCAGACCAGTCTGGGCCATCGATCGGCCGCTAAAGCGTAGACGCGTGGACCGAACAAAGCGGATATAGAGTGCTAAGCGGGAAGATCGCATAGCGATCCCTGGTGAGGAGCGGCAAAGATGTTCGAAGGGTTCACCCGGACCGAGATCGAAACTTCAGGCGCGCGGATCAATCTGCGCCATGGCGGCGACGGCCCGCCCTTGCTGCTGTTGCACGGCAACCCCTTGACCCTCGGCTCGTGGGGCAAGATCGCGCCTCGCCTCGCCGAGCGCTTTCACGTCGTCGCGGCCGATCTGCGCGGCTATGGCGACAGCGTCGGCCCGGACGATGCCGGCGAAAACAACGTCAACTATTCGTTCCGGGCGATGGCGCAGGACCAGGTCGAGATCATGGAGCGCCTCGGCTATCGCGAATTCTTTGTCGCCGGGCACGACCGCGGCGCCCGCACTACCGCCCGCATGTGTCTCGACCATCCCGACCGGGTCAAGCGCGCGGCTCTGATCGACATCCTGCCCAACCACCACATCTGGACCCACGCATCGAGGGAATGGGCGTTGCGCTCGTGGCATTGGGCATTGATGGCCCAGCCCTACGACTTCCCCGAACGCATGCTCGCCGGCATCCCGGCGCGGTATTTCATGGAGAAGAAATTGTCGAAGCCCGGCATCGGGCTCGGCTTTTTCGATCCCGAGGCGTTCGCCGAATATGTCCGCTGCTTCAATTGGAAGACGATCAAGGGCTCATGCGCCGACTACCGCGCTTGTGCCACCTGCGACCTCGAGATGGACACCGCCGATTTCGAGGCCGGCCGCAAGATCACCCTGCCCCTGCTGGTGATCTGGGGCGCGCGCAGCCACACCGAAGGCGTCCACGGCGATGTGCTCGCGGTGTGGCAACGCGATTACGCGACCGACGCCTGGGGTGGTGCCTTGCCCTGCGGCCACTACGTCCCCGAGGAGGCGCCCGAGGAAACCTTGGGCTGGCTGTTGCGCCATTTCGCCGGCTGAGCGAGCGCGCTCACGGCTCCGGCAGAAACGAGCGCCTCCGCCTGGTCGAGCCGAACGCGCATATCGAGCGTCAGCCGGCGCGCACCGCCTGGCCGAATCGGCGTGCGCCATCCGGCGGGTGATTCGCCGGGCAATTGGGCATCAAGCGCGGCTTGATGCGGGTAGCTTTCGGGAAAGAGCCGGGTGCGGGAAAGCCGCAGGCCCGAATCTGTGAGGGCGAAAGCCGAGCGGCTACGCTACTCGACCGCTAACGGCCTCGATCGGCGTTTGACACAGATCAATCAACACCGCTCACGGTAGGCAGCCCTGCTGCTATTGGGGAGGGGAGGCGAGGTGCGGCGCCATCGGCGGCGGCGATGCTGTGTTCACATCGCGAACAGGACTTGACCTTCACGCCGCAAACAAAGTATCGCTCGATGGTCCGGTGAGCCGGGCAAGTGTGAGATGCCCTCGGCGTGAGCGAAGCGAGCCCCGATCCCGGCGACCTCGAAATCGTCCTCGGTCTGTTGACCTCGATCGAGCGCGACAGCGCGGTTACCCAGCGCAAGCTGGCCGGGGATCTGGGCATCGCCCTCGGTCTCGCCAACGCCTATTTGCGCCGCTGCGTCCGCAAGGGGCTGGTCAAGGTGAGCCAGGTTCCGCTCAACCGCTACGCCTATTACCTGACGCCGCAGGGATTCGCCGAGAAGAGCCGGTTGACCGCCGAGTACCTCGCCTATTCGTTCGATTTTTTCCGGCGGGCGCGCCACGACTGTTCGGAGGTGTTGCGCGAGTGCGCGGCGCGTGAATGGCGCCGGGTGGTGCTTTACGGTGCTGGCGAATTGGCGGAAATCGCTGCGCTGAGCGTCGGCGACAGCGGCGTCGAGATCGTTTGCGTGGTTGACGCGGGCGCCGCGGGAAGGCGCTGCGCCGGACTGGTGGTCGTCGCCGACCTTGCCGCGGCGCGGCGCCACGCCGCACCCGATGCGATCGAAGGCGTCGTCCTGACCGACACGCGGGGCCCGCAGGCGAGCTTCGAGCAGCTGCGCGCTCTGTTGGCGCAGGACGGATGCGAGCCCGAAAGTGTCGTGGCACCGCGCCTGCTGGGCATCTCGACGGCGCCGTCGGTTGCAGCGGAGCCGGCCGCGGCGACCTGATGCCCGCCCGCCGCACTTCGGCGGGAGGAGGGATGTCGATGATTTTGGCTGCGGTGCCCTCGCGACACCCGGACTGCGGTAGCATCGGAACAGACCGCTTGCAGTACCTGCGGGAGTTCGGCAGAAACGGCGCATGACGGCGGGGGGCGTGGTCCATGTGATCACCGGTCTCGAAATCGGCGGCGCCGAGATGCTGCTTCTTGAGCTGTGTCGCGAGGAAACTCGGCGCGGACGGCGATATTCGGTCGCGAGCCTGATCTCCGACGGCCCGATGCGCGCGCGCTTTGCGCAAAGCGGTATCGATGTGCTGGGGCTCGGCATGAAGCGCGGGGAGTTCTTCGCGCCGGGCCTGGTAAAACTGGCGCGCCTCATTCGTCGGGTGCGCCCGAGGATCGTGCAGGGTTGGCTCTATCACGGAAATCTCGGCGCCGCGGCGGCGACTTGGCTCTCGGGCGTTGTTCCGCGGCCGCGGCTCGCCTGGGGCATCCTCGGCGCGCTGCCCGATTTCAGTTGCTACCCGCCGCGGGTGCGCCGGGCCGTCGGCGTCGCCACAAAGCTCTCCCCGTTTGTCGACGGCATTCTCTACAACAGCCGCGTCGCCCTCGACGCACACCGCGAATACGGCTTCCGCGCCCGGCTGACGCGACTGGTTTCGAACGGGATCGATTTGGCGAAATTCCGCTTCGACCCCGCTCTGCGAGCGGCTACCCGGCTGGCGTTGGGATTGCCGGCTGACGCAATTGTCGTCATCGCCGTGGGCCGGAACGATCCGATGAAGAACTGGCCCGGCATGCTCGCGGCGACCGAGGCGGCCGGCGATCGGAACATCTGGCTGGTCGCCATCGGCGAGGGAAGCGAGCGCTTGCCGCCAGGGCCGCGGCGCCGCCTGCTCGGCAGCCGCGACGACATGCCGGCGCTTTATTCGGCGGCCGACATCTTCATGCTCGCGTCGCATTTTGGCGAGGGCACCTCGGTGGCGCTGGGCGAGGCGATGGCCTGTGGCTTGCCGGTCATCGTGACCGAGGTCGGCGACAACGGTGCTATCGCTCGCGATGCGGGGTTTGTCGTCCCGCCACGCGACGCCGCGGCCTTGGCCGAGGCCCTGGTAATACTCGCGGACGACGCCGCATTGCGTGCCCGCGCCGGCAAGGCGGCGCAGGAGCGCGCCACCGCCCGATTCGGGGTCGATTGGCTGCATGCCGGCTTCTGCAGCTTCTACGATGCGCTGTTGGGAGAACCCTTCATCTGTGGCGGCCAGGAGGCCGTCTGAATACCTAGGTCAATGGGGCGCCTCGCCGCGCACTGGGGGATACCGTGAAAGCTGTGATTCTCGCGGGTGGCTTGGGCACCCGCTTGTCCGAGGAGACCGAACATCGCCCCAAACCGATGGTCGAGATCGGCGGCAAGCCCATCCTGTGGCACATCATGAAGATTTACTCGGCGCATGGGATCGACGAGTTTATTATTTGTCTCGGCTACAAGGGCTACGTCATCAAGGAATGGTTTGCGAATTATTTTCTGCACAATTCCGACGTCACGATCGACATGCGCGACAATTCGATGAGTATCCATCAGGCTTCGGTCGAGCCGTGGCGGGTCACGCTGATCGACACCGGCGAGGCAACGATGATCGGCGGCCGGATCAAGCGCATCCTGCCCTTTGTCGCCGACGATCCGGCGTTCTGCCTGACCTATGGCGACGGCGTCGGCGATGTCGACATCTCCCAGGCGATCGCATTGCATCGCGACGAGCACCGCTTGGCGACGGTTACCGCCACCCAGCCGCCCGGTCGCTTCGGGTCGTTGCGGCTCGACGGCAATCGCGTCACCGGCTTTCAGGAAAAGCCGATCGGCGACGGGGGGTGGATCAATGGCGGCTATTTTGTCCTGTCCCCAAAGGTGAGTGACTATATCGACGGCGATGCGTCGGTATGGGAACGCGAACCGATGGAGCGGCTCGCCGCCGACGATCAGCTGACCGTCTACTTCCATCACGGCTTCTGGCAGCCGATGGATACCCTGCGCGACAAGCGCTATCTCGAGGAATTATGGGCCGGGGGGCGAGCGCCATGGAAAGTCTGGTAAAGATGTCGGGCGTCATATGCGAATACTGATCACCGGAAATTCCGGCTATGTCGGCTCGACGCTCGTCGGCCACCTGCGCCGCGTCATGCCGACCGCCGAGATTATCGGCTACGATGCCGGGTTCTTCGCGCATTGCCTGACGGATGCCGAGCCGCTGCCGGAAACGCGGCTCGACCGCCAGCATTACGGCGATGTACGCGACCTGCCGCGGCAAATGCTCGACGGTGTGGACGCGATCGTCCATCTGGCGGCTGTCTCGAACGACCCGATGGGGAGCCGGTTCGAGCAGGTGACCGACGAGATCAACGCGCAGGCCAGTCTACGTCTCGCCCGGCTCGCCCGCGAGGCCGGCGTGCGCGCCTTTGTGTTTGCCTCGTCGTGCTCGATTTACGGCTTTGCCGAGGGCGGGCCGCGCCGCGAAGGCGATGCGGTGAACCCGCTGACCGCCTACGCGCGCTCGAAAGTGGCGACCGAGCGTGGGCTCGCCGGGATGAATGCCGGGGGGATGACGATCACCTGTTTGCGGTTCGCCACCGCCTGCGGCATGAGCGACCGCCTGCGGCTTGACCTCGTCCTCAACGACTTCGCGGCTTGCGCGATCGCGACCGGCGAGATTTCCGTCCTGTCCGACGGCACCCCGTGGCGGCCGCTGATCGACGTCAGCGACATGGCGCGCGCGATCGAATGGGCGATCGGCCGCGATCCCGCGGCGGGCGGCGAGATGTTGTCGGTGAACACCGGATCGGATGCCTGGAACTACCAGGTCCGGGATCTGGCCGAGGCGGTGGCGGCGGCGGTGCCGGGAACGGATGTCACGATCAACCGCGAGGCGCCGCCCGACAAGCGCTCCTATCGCGTCGATTTCTCGCTGTTCCGCAAGCTCGCGCCCGAGCACCAGCCGCTGTCCACGCTCGGCGCCAGCATCGGGCGTCTGAAACACGGTCTGTCGAACATGGGTTTTGCCGACCGGGATTTTCGCGACTCCGCGTTGATCCGACTGAAGACGCTCGATCGCCTGATCGCGAAGGGCGTGCTGTTGCCGTCATTGCGCTGGCGCCATGGCACCGCGGGGAGCGTCGCCGCGTGAAATTTCTCCCGACCCCGCTTGCCGGCGCCTACCTGATCGAACTCGACAAGCGCGGCGACCATCGCGGCTTTTTCGCCCGCTTTTTTTGCGAGCGGGAATTTGCCGAGGCCGGGCTCGAGACCCGCTTTCCCCAGGTCAACAACTCGCTGACCGCCGCCGCCGGCACCCTGCGCGGCATGCATTTCCAATTGCCGCCGGCGGCTGAGGTCAAACTCGTCCGCTGCATCGGCGGCGCATTGCACGATGTGATCGTCGATCTGCGGCCGGACAGCCCGACCTATCTCGGATGGTTCGGCGCCGATCTCAGCGCCGAAAACCGCGCGATGATGTATGTGCCAAGGGGCTTTGCCCACGGCTTCATGACGCTCTCGGACGACACCGAGGCGCTCTATCTGGTGAGTGCGTTCTATGCCCCCGAGCATGAGCGCGGGGTGCGCTTTGACGATCCGCGCTTTGGCATTCGCTGGCCCTTCATGCCACAAGAACTGTCGGCCAAGGACCGCGAATGGCCGGACTACGATCCCGCCGGCCCGATCGCCGAGGCGTTGCGGGGCTGCCGGTGAAGATTCTGCTGACCGGGGCGAGTTCCTTTACCGGGCTGTGGTTTGCGCGAGCGCTGCACGCCGCGGGTCATCATGTCGTGGCGCCATTGCGCCGGGCGCGCGAGGAGTATCGCGGCGACGTGCGGGCATCGCGGGTGGCCGAACTCGGCCGCGTCGCAGAGTGCGGTTTTGCCACAGTTTTTGGCGACGACCGGTTTCTCGATCTCTGCCGGTCGGCAAGCTGGGATCTCCTATGCCATCACGCCGCCGAAGTCGGCGACTATCGCTCGCCATCCTTTGATGTCGCCGGCGCGCTTGCCGCCAACACGCGCAATTTTTCGGATGTCCTGACGGCGATGGACGGCCTCTGCGGCGTCGTTCTGACCGGCAGCGTGTTCGAGGCGAACGAAGGGGCCGGGACGACCCCGTTGCGGGCTTTCTCGCCCTACGGCTTGTCGAAGGGCCTGACCGCCGATCTCGTCCGCTTTCACTGCGAGACGGCCGGCGTCGCCCTCGGCAAGTTCGTCATCCCCAACCCGTTCGGGCCCTTCGAGGAGCCGCGCTTTTGCGCCTATCTGCTGCGCCAGTGGCGGGCCGGGCAGGCGACCGAAGTGCGCACTCCGGCCTATGTGCGCGACAACATCCATGTCGACCTGTTGGCCGCCGCCTACGTCGAATTCGGCGCACGGGTCGCCGCCGGATCGGGATTTATGCGCACCAACCCCAGCGGCTACGTCGAGACCCAGGGCGCCTTCGCCCTGCGCTTCGCCCGCGAGATCGGGCCGCGCACCGGTCTCTATTGCCATGTCACCCTCGCCAATCAAACCGATTTCCCCGAGCCCCTGGTGCGCATCAACACCGACCGCATCGATCTCCCCTGCTGGAACGAACCCGCCGCCTGGGACGCAATCGCGGAGTATTACGCCAGATGATACACCGCAGGTCGGACGACAAATCCAAAATAGCTTCCGCGCGCCCTTCCTAACCGTGCCCAGCGAAATTCGCTCACGTGTGCTGTTCATCGAAGACCGGGTGCCGTCGCTCCGGCTCGGCGCAGGCTTTGGCCGGTCGGAGATCATTGTGCGCAAGCTTCTAGAAATGTCCGACCTTGATATTTTTGCATGCGATGCTGAATCGAGCGATTTGGCTCCCGATGACTTTAGGTGTATCTCAGTCACATATGGACCTGACCCCGCGCCTCTCCAAAAGTTACTATCGTCGCGGCACTATGATGCCGTGTACGTCTGCCGCCCACATAATCTCGCTCGCTATGTCGATGTGTTGCGGGCCTGGAAGCAGAACGGGGGCAAGATTGTCTACGACACTGAGGCAATCTTCGCGGTGCGCGAAGTATCCCAGATGGAGCGCGCAGAAAGCTATGCGGAGATCACCGCCAGTCCGCAGTTTGCGGCTGAGGCCGACAAAGAGTTACAGTGGGCCGAGCTCGCAGACGTCATTATCGCCGTAAATGATTTAGAAGCAACGATCCTGCGGCAGCGCTTATCTCGTCCAGTGTTTATAGTCGGTCACTATTTACCGGCGCGGTTGCTTCAGCCTCGCCCACGTGATCGGTCCGGGCTCCTCTTTGTCGGGGCATTGCATGATTCGCGGTCTCCTAACTACGATAGCCTGCTGTGGTTTCTCGATCGGGTATGGCCACGCATCCGAGCGGTGCGACCCGACGAAACTCTCCGCATCGCTGGTTTTGTCGGAGCAGGAGTGGCCGTTGACGCGCTACGCCAGGATGGGGTCGCATGTCTCGGAGCGCTGACAGAATTAACGAGCGAATATGCTCACGCTCGCGTATCTATCGCACCGACTCGCTTCGCCGCCGGCATCCCATTTAAGGTACACGAAGCTCTTAGCTACGGTCTCCCGGCGGTCGTGTCGCAGTTAATTGACGAACAATTGTCGCATACTACTGAATATGACAACCCTGTATTGGCCGCGACCGTAAATGACGACGGTAAAATGTTTTATGAAGCTTGTCTGCAGCTGTTGACCGATGACGAATTATGGCTGCGCAAGCATAAGGCGGCTCTGGCATTCGTTATTCGGTTCTGTGCGCCGGGCTTGTTAACGGACACGATCGACGCGCTGTTGCATGAGATAGGCGCGGATGCAACGGGCTCTCGACCAAGCGGCCTCGGTTACCTGGTGGCGATAGGCATGGTACCTGTGTTGCACCTGATGGATAACCTGTTTCATATCCGGCGTTTTGCGCCGGAGGCAAGCGAGAGCGCCCGACGGATTTTTGGCACGATCGACTTCCTAGAAAACGTCGAAATGATCGTCATGTCGCGTCGGTTGCAGTCCGATGTCGAACAAACTTTGTGCCATAAGCTACCTGACGTAACTCTGGTACCCGGCTGGGTTGACCCAACGCTGGTGCCGGAAACAATCACCGCACGCGGACCTTGCGCACAGGAGCACATCCGGTTCGTGTTTTCGTCACGGATCGTTTCCCACAAAGGTATCGACCTTGCATTGGAGGCTGCGCGAAGCCTCGTCGAAGCTGGACATGAGAACTTCCGACTCGACATCTACGGTGCCGGTGAAAGTGCTGCGCTTGTGCAGCAAGTGATCGCATTCGGCCTTGCGGATCGCGTCTGTTACCGCGGAGTCCTGCCGAAATCCGAGATGACGCGCCGTCTCGGCGATTACGATGCACTGCTCTTCCCAACGATGGAGCGCGAACCATTTGGTTTCGTAGTTGCCGAAGCCGCGGCGGCCGGCTGTATCCCGGTTGTCACCAATGGCATCGGCGCCGCGGAGTGGTTTTTCGACGGGATCGACTGCCTGAAAATTCAGCGGACTTGCGCCGACCTTGCCGCGGCGATGAGGAGGCTCTTGCTGATGTCTGCGTCCGAGCGGCAGGAAATGCGTCGTCAAGCCTGGAAAACCGCGCATCTGTTCCTTGATTCTGGCCGCGCCCTGTCGACCATTGAAAAGGTGATCCAGCGCGCCGCGGCACGGAGTGAGCCCGTAGTGCCACAGCGCGTTCGCGCCTGCGAGGCGGCGCTGACTTTACTCGATGACATGTGCAGGCTGACCGACATTGTATGAGATCGACGTTGACCGTTGGAAGCGCGAGCTTATCACCGGCGGATTCCATCCACGGCGGTTTGGCTTTTTTGTGCGCCAGTTACGGCGAATACTGTGGCCGTTTCTCCGACCATACCACTTTTATACGCTGGACACGGTTGGCCGTCTCGGCGAGGGGCTACGGGCGGCAACCGAACTGCTGCGCCAGGAATTGCGCGAGGAAACCGAGCAGCGCCGGGAAACGATCAAACGAGTGGCTGGAAACTTTGCGATCTTGGAAAGTGACCTGACCGCGGCCGTCCATCGGCAGTTAGCGCTTGAGAGCGAGTTTACCAAGCTGGCGGCGAAATTGTCGCAGATGTCAACCGAACGCGACCAGGATCGCGAGCGACAGGTGGCGTTCGGCAGTGAACTGAGGAACATAACCAATCAGCTGACGGTGGTTTGGAGTGAGCAGACAAAATTTTCGCTGGCCGCTGATCGGGTTGCGCGAATCGAACAACGCACGAAGCTATTCCTGACAACGGGTAGGCACGGGCTCTTCCTACTCAAAGAAGGCGATGTAATTTCCGATACAGTGGCAAGCTCCGGCGAATGGGACTCCCATATTTCTTCTCTATTTAAGGAGGCGCCAGCAAAAACAGGGACTGCGGTCGACGTCGGCGCGCATTTTGGCCTCATTAGCGTACCGATGGCCCGGCATTTTGCACGCGTCATCAGCGTGGAACCGAACGAATTCAACTTCGCCCTTCTTACCGCCAACGTTGCTCTGAACGGCCTCGGGAACGTGCAGTGTATCAAGGCCGCTATGTTTTCACATGAGACCACGCTCTCCTTGGCGCCGGACGAGGTTCAGGAAGTGGCGATACCCCGGAACATGTCCGGCGAGCCGGCATGGCTTGAATGCAGCAATCTCGGCGCCTTAGTTTTTTCTCCGGGCGCTGGAGCTGTAGGCGCGCGAGCACAGACGCTCGATTCGCTCGGCATTTCGGATCTCGCTTTTCTCAAGATTGACGCCCAAGGTGCGGACGGTGAAGTGATCGCGGGCGGGATAGAAACAATAAGTCGTTGCCGGCCCGTCTTGGTTTTCGAGTGGGAAGCCGAACTTTCGCGAAATTTCTCTGTTTCGTTCGAGCACGCCTCGAAACTTTTGGTGGAAGCTGGCTATGAAATCACGGTTCTAAAGCAACACAACGAAAAGCAAGTCGACTATCTAGCCCGGTCACAGGCCAGTTGACGTGTTGGACATCCGTGGGAACACGGCCTACCGCAACGTTCGATCAAAAATAATAGAGCTAACTGCAACCTAATCTTTGGCTGTCACACGATCAGGATCAAAACTTCGAGGTTCGCCGATGTTATCGCGGCTAGGCGCATATATGCGAGTACCGCTCCTCCGCAAAAATCGTGAAAGTTCGCGGCCGCAGGCAAAAACACTCAACTTGGATTACGGTATCACTAAGACAAAGGTAAATCAACGCTTTATAAAACTCAACCAAAAAGTTGAAGAGATCAAGGTTCGCACTTGGTCCACAATTGACGAGCGTGCACTCCTATATTTATTAGCTACGCACTCCACGGTGGAGACAGCAGTAGAGATCGGGTCATTCTGCGGTGGGTCCGCAGCATTTCTAGCCGGAGGAATGCAAACGAAAAACCGAGCACGATCGGTGTTTTCGGTAGACCCATTCCTAGATTCGCCAGTGTGGTTCCCACATGGATGGATGCATTCAACATTCAACGAGTTTATGAAAAACATTGATGTGCTCGGGCTATCCGACCAAATTGTCCCGATTAGAGGCGAGTCCCGAGCCGTGGCCGCAGTGTGGCCGGCGCGTTCAATAGATCTTCTGTTCATTGACGGCGATCACTCCTTCCTCGGCCTAGTTTCGGATTTCGAGAATTGGGTCCCGAAAGTCTCACACGGCGGATATGTCTTGATCGACGATGTCGACCACATTGCAGATGTCGATAAATTCAATAAGCTCCTGTCGTCGATCCGCGGCATCCGACCGTTTGGTATGATCGATGGGATCGCGGGATACATAAAATATGGCGACTCGTTCGAATTGATCGACTCGCTTCGAAACCAACTAGACCGGCTGAACCTCCACAGGCCGTGGGACTATAGCGGGCTGGCCGCGCAACCAAGCCCACCGGGTTTCCAGCGACGTGACTGGCCCAGCCATGACGCTGGCATCTTCTACGAACTCGCATACTTCTCCGTATCGGAAACCGGCCATTATGGCGCATCCCAACAAGCCAGCCCGGAAATGAAATCGGTGGCACGTTTGGTAGCATTAGATAAAGGCGACGGGGAATTCGTGAGCCTTCCGGTGCCTTTCGTTTGCCCTTTACGAGCCTGCTTTTGCACCATCCATGAGGTGAAAGCGTATGTACCCTATTTCAGACCCGGAACCGTTATCCTCGCAGAAGGAAACGAACCCGTCCATTTAGTACGGGAAATCTTCGCGAATTTCGACATTGAAGGCTTTGACCATACCAAAACGGGTCGCGTCTTCTGGGGAGTGTTCAAGCCGGCTTCGTTATCTGGAGACGCTATAATTCATAGTCATTTTCGCAATGGGGGGCTAGCGCACGTCATCGCTCGGCGCTCGGCCCCGTCGGGAGGATAGCGAAGGGCCAGTGCAAGAAAGCCCGGAAACGTATCTCAAATTATGGAGCGTGCGACTATGACAGACGAACGCGACCGACTCAGCGATCTGGTATGGACGAGGCTCTCCGAAACGGACCCGTATTGGAGCGTATTGGCGATCGAGAAATATCATGGACAACAACTCGCCGGTGAGCGGAAAGAGGAATTTTTCGAGACGGGGGAGCAAAACGTTCAACACTTTCTCGACGTAGCTTCGCGCCTGCGTCCTGGATTGAGATACTCAACCGTAATCGATTTCGGATGCGGCGTCGGCCGCCTGACAATTCCCCTCTGCCGACGTGCGAAACAAGTCTTCGCTGTGGACATATCGCCTACGATGCTGGATCTGTGCGAGAAAAATTGCAGGGAAGCGGGATTGTTCAACATCATACCTATAAAATCCGATGATGATTTATCCGAGTTAAATGGCTTTCAGGCTGATTTGATCATCTCCTCTATTACCTTTCAGCATATTGTGCCAACAAGGGGATTGCCCATTCTGGAACTTCTAGTTGAACGATTAAAACCGGATGGGGTTTTATGCGTTTTTTTGTTGATCGCCGGTGAAAGTGATCAACCAGTTCACGGAATAGACGCGTTATCCGTTCTGGCCTCGCCGGAGACTTATATAGAGATGAACGTGTACCCTCTCGATTCCGTAATATCGATACTAAGAAATTACACAGAGCAGATCATCCTTGACCTGGTACCAATGGGTAAGCATCTGGGTGCAAATATTTTCTGTGCTCGACAAACCACTATATGATTGTTTAAAATCGAGCCCCATCCCGGCCACTCGTTGCCACTGCGTTTCATTCCAGCTCGCTCATGGCGCCTCTTTTACGTCTATTATACCGATGTGTGTATTTCTCTGTCGAATTGATTTTTGGATTTGTTATTCTGATATATTATTTAATTATCTATTTATTTGCGGAAATGCCGCGGTGGAAATTCGCGGTCGGCCATCGGGTGCATCCCGGGGCGCCGCAATCGACCGGCTTGTGGTGCATCCTTGCAACAGCGCAGGGCAGGCAGGTTTCCGAAAATCTAATCGCGTTTTTGTCGTGTCTGCAACAGGCCGGCTACAACGTGATACTGGTCAACAATGGCAATTTGGCCGACGCGCTTCTCGTGGGATATCTGCCGTATTGCCATTCGGTGATTGAAAGGCCGCGCGGCGGGCGTGATTTTGGCGGCTACAAATGGGGCACCAAGGCATTGTGCGACCTGGAGCGCCGCAATGGACAGGTCACGCAGGTCATTTATTGCAACGACAGCATCTTTGTCCGACCCTCCACCTTGGCGTTGTTGCTCAGCCGGATCAGGCAAATGAGCGACGACTATATCGGGATTACCGACACCTTCGACCAGAGCTATCATGTGCAAAGCTGGTTTTTTGCAGCCTCCGGGCATCTGTTTCACAGTGCGGCATTTCAGCAATTTTGGCGCAGCTACGTCCCATTGTCGTATCGCAGGCATTGCATCAAGAACGGGGAAGTCGGGATTTCGCGTTATCTCTCAAAGCACGGCATCCACCCCAATCCTCTGTATACGCAAACGATGATCCTCGATTTGATTTTCGAAGGAACATTGGCGCAAGCCGTCGATCGGTTGTTGCTGGGGCTGAGCCCTGGAGACTATCGCGAGCTGACCGCGGCCATGCAGCAGATTGCGTTTGCGCAGTCGCCCGATGGAACCGCTGGGAGTTTTTTGCGGCGCGACATCATGGAACAAATCGGGATGTCGAACACGATGAACACCGCGAATTTGATCCTGATACGGTACACTGCCTTTCCATTTCTGAAAAAGGACCTCGTCTATCGAGGCGATTATCTGTTCAGCCAGATCCAGGACGCGATCGCCGAATGGGTCGGCGAGGACGCCGCATATTTGACTGAGATATTCGCGTATTTTCGCTCGCGCGGCACCTTGCAGCGCCAGTATTCGCCATCGGCGATCCTCGCCCGAATGGGGCTATTGTGACATGGCTCGTTGACCGACCGCGGCGGACCGACAAGGTGGCCAGGGGCCGGGGTGGGGCCGAAAACCGGGAATGTTCGCGTCGCGGCGTTTACCGGCGGGGCAAAGGCGCCGTCGGCGCGGTTTCGCGTGCGCCAGTATATTCCGTTGCTGGCGAGTGCGGGTGTCGATGTCGTCGAGTTCGGCCCGGGGCTCGGCTCCTATCCGCCCGAGCGGCGCTGGCGGCGCCCGGCGTGGCTCGTGGGGGCGCTGGCGCAGCGGCTGCCGCAGGTCGCGGCCGGATGGGCGGCGGATTTGACCCTGCTGCATCGCGAGATGATCTCGACCCTTTATACGCTGGAACGGTTCACCCGGCGGCCGCGGATCGTCGATGTCGACGACGCCATTCACCTCTTTCGCCGGGGGTGGGCCGCCAGACATTTGGCCGAGCGCGCCGATCTCGTCGTCGTCGGCAATGACTGGCTCGCCGAGGCGTGGCGTCGCTGGAACGCGGCGGTGGAGGTGCTGCCGACCGCGGTCGATACCGATTTTTACCGCGCCAGACCGTTGCCCGAGCGCCCGTCCGTCGGCTGGATCGGGTCGTTTGGCAATTTGCGATATCTGGAAGGGATCGCGCCGGCGCTGGCCGCGATCGTGCGCCGCTTTCCGCAGGTGTCGATCGCTGTGTGCAGCGAGCGGCTCCCCAACTTGCCGGGTTTGCCGGTGCGCTATGTGCCGTGGTCGCGCGCCGCCGAGAACGATTTCCTCGCTTCCCTGACCTTGGGGCTGATGCCGCTCGAGGATGGCCCCTGGGAGCGCGGCAAATGCAGCTTCAAGATGCTGCAATATATGGCCGCCGGGCGCCCCTGCGTGGTGTCGCCGGTGGGGATGAACAGGGATGTGCTGGCGCACGGCGAAATCGGGCTGGCGGCCGTGACCCAAGCCGAGTGGGTCGAGGCGATATCGCGCATCCTCGCCGATCGCCGCGGGGCGGAGCAGCTTGGTGCAGCCGGCCGCGCGGTTGCGCAACAGCAATACAGCCTGACCGCCCTGGCGCCGCGACTGGCGCAATTGATCCGCAGCCTCGCGGGATCGCCGCAACCGCAGACGACCTGACCGGGCTCGCGCGGCAGCGCTGGGAACGGCGGTGCCGATGACGTAGCCTCGCTTTGATTTGCGAACAGGGAGAGTGCTGCGATGGCGCAAGACCAACCACGTCTGTTGATCAAGAACGGGACGCTGATCGACGGGACGGGGAGAGACCCGGTGGCGAACACGGTGATTGTCGTCGAGGGCAACCGGATCGCGCATGTCGGCGACACCCGCGGCATGATGCGGCCGGAATGCCCGGATGATCGAGTCGTCGACGCCGCGGGCAAACATATTCTGCCCGGGCTGATCGACGCGCACTGCCACATCTCGCTGCATCAGGGCGCGTTGCCGGGCGTCAAGTACTCGTCGAGCGCCGAGTTCTGCACCTTGTGGGCGGCATACGCGATCGGTCGCGTGTTGCGCGCCGGCGTCACGAGCATCGCCGTGCCGGGCGGCAAATGGTTCACCGACGTCACGGTCCGCGAGGCGGTATCGGGCGGGTTGTTGGAGGGGCCGCGCATGGTCGTCGCCAGTCGCGCGCTGAGCAATTACGGCGGCATCTTCGATCCCGACCCCTACCCGGCCTGGGAGGGCAGCCCGAGCGACGCCGCCGGCGTGTTGTGCAACACCCGCGACGAGTTCATTCGCGAGACCCGCAAACAATGCAAACGCGGCGTCGACCTGATCAAGATCGCGGATTCCTATTGGGGCGATATCCAAACCTGCGCCGATGATGAGATCGCGGCGGTTGCCGACGAGGCGCACCGGCACAATGTCAAGGTCGCGATCCATTCGCGCGGCTCGACCTCGACCCGGGCCGCGGCCAAGGCCGGGATCGATCTGATCTACCACGCCGACCGGGCGAGCGAGGACGACCTCGATGTCGTCGCCAAGGCCGGTATGCCGATCGCTCCGGTATTGACCGCACCCTGGATCGGGGTGGAACAAGGCATCGGCCGCGCTGTCGGCGGCCCGTCGATCGATCGGCTGCGGGCCCAGCTCGACCAGAGCTTTCAGATGATCCGCAATGCCCGCGACCGTGGCATCCCGATTTTGAGCGGCAGCGACACCGGCAACGGCTCGGCGTTTCATCACGGACGCTGGCACGGTAAGGAGGCCGAACTCTTTGTCAAGGAAGTCGGCATGACCCCGGTCGAGGCGATCGCCGCCAACACCAGCCGCAATGCCGGGCTTCTCGGCCTTGCCGGCGAACTCGGCGTCGTCGCCCCTGGGATGCTGGCCGACATCGTGATCTGGAACCGCGACCCGGTTGCCGACATCACCGTGCTGCAATCCCCGGACGAGATCGCGCTGATCGTCAAGGATGGCCGCATTATCGACCGCGGCGCCCAAGGCTTTCTTCCCTTGCCCGAGGAGCCGGGGCGCGCCCGGATGCTCGCCTGAGCAAGATTATCGCGGTGTGCTACCCGCGCGGGCGAAATCCTGACTCGATGTCAATTCGCCAGTTGCAAAGGCGAGTGCCGCGGCATTGATCAGCGACTGGGCGTGGGCCTGGGCCACCGCGGCGCGGGCCGCGGCCAGCCCGGTCTGCGCTGAAACCGCGTCGGTAAACGTGCCCACACCCTGCGCATAGGAATCGCTGGCGCTGTGGAACGCCGCATTTGACGCGGTCTGCAGCGCGACTGCCGCATCGTATTGCTGCAGCCCGGTTTCGACCTGATCATAGGCGAGCGCCACTTCGCGCAAAGCCTGATCGGTGCTCTCGTTCAGCTCGTCCGCCACCGCTTCGCGCTGCGACTGGGCGAGGTGCAACTTGTTTTGCAGCAATCCGCCTTCGTAAAGCGGCCATTCGAGGTTCAAAACCAGCGCACCCTGCGGCCGGCCGACCCCGAAATAAGGCGAGTTGTCGACGTTGAGCCGGCTTATATTGCCCTGCACATTGGCGCTCAGCGAAATTTTCGGAGCGAGAGCGGAGCGCGCCGCAGCGATATTCGCATCGGTCGCGCGCAATTTCGCGACATTGGCCAACAGATCGGGTCGGCGCTGCAACGCCTTGCGGAGCGTGTCGTCGACGGTGCGCGCGGTACGCGGCGGCAGCGGGCGCGTCGATGCGTCCGCCACATGCAAGGTCGTTGTCGGCGGCAGCTCCATCGCCGCGAGCAATGTGTACATCGCATCGTGCTGCGTCGCGGTTGCTTGCGCGAGATCGTATTGCGCCTGCGCCGTCCCGCGCCGCGCGAGTTGAACGTTGACAATGGTAGCCAGGCCGCGGCCGGACAGCGCCTCGGCCGATTGCTGTACCACCTGCGCATCGGCCAAGGCCTGCCGCTCCGCGCGCACCGCGGCATCGGCGCCGTCCAGCATGAAGTAGGCACGGGCGACGTTGAAGATCAGCTGCTGGTGCGCCGCCGTAAATGCCGCGTTACCGGCGATCGACAGCTGGCCGGCCGCTTCGACCGCCGCCGCGCGGCCGCCAAAATCGAGCAGCAGATAGCTTACCGCAAGCTGCGGAACGACTTCCTGGATGTTGGCGGTGATAAAGCCCTGCGCCACGAGATTACTGGGGAACGGCGATACAATATGCTCGTAGCCGGCGACGGCGCTCGCCGTCAGCGCCGGAAGATAGGCGGCGCGCGCAATGCCGACGTTGATCGCCGCCTGCCGCGCCTGTTCCCAGGCGACGCGCGTCGCCGGGTTGCGGCGCTGGGCGATATCGATCAATTCGACAAGCGAATAGACATGGCTGGGATCAATGTCGGCGTGCGACGGCAGATGGACTGCCGTGTTGGGCGGCACCGTGAATTGCTGGGATGGCCCGGGCCGGGATAAGGCCGGCTGCGTCGCGACCTCTTCGGACAAGCGGACTTGCCACGGGGTGTCGGGTGATGCCGGGGCCAAGTCGCGCGTGTCGTTACAGGCGCCGAGCAGCGCGCATCCGGCGAGCGCGATGCGTTGCAGACTAGCCGGCACGGAATGCGTAGCCGACCGGCGGCGGGATCACCGGTTGCGGTTGCGGACCGACTGCGTCCAGAATTTCGCGAATGTCTCGGTACAGCAGCCCGTACCAGGCCGCGAGCGCCGCGAGATAATCACCTGCACCGGAAAAGACTGGCGGTTCCGGCAGACCGCCCGACACCGCCCCCGCTCCCTCACCGCTGCGCACCCATAACGCGGCTTGCTGGAACCATGCCGCCAGCATCTGATGATGCGCGCCATACGCCTCGCGCACCGGCGGAGGCAGGTTGCGCCAAGCCGTGTCGGCGCGCAGGTCGAGGATCTGCGAGATCGAGATAAACAGTCGGCCGACCTTGTCCACCACGGTCGCGTCGATCGGCCGCCGCGAGGCCATGCGCCTCGTGTCTCTCGTTTCAAATAAATCGTTGGTGAGGACCGCGCGCGCCTGCGCGATCGCCTCTCCGAACGCCATCTCGGCCGCGGACCGCGTGGGTAGCGCGATCTCGCGGTCGGCTCCGGCGCCCAAACCCGCCAGTGCCGCCAGTTGCTCCAATGCCTTGGCAAGGTTGGTGCGCACGACGTTGGCCACGCTCACCGGCCAGATCGTCGTGAAGATGACAAAGATCACGATATTGCCGAACAGAATGCCGATCGTGCGGTCCCGCGCGGTATACATGTCAATCGTCGGGCCGTAGCCTTGCAGCACGACAAGGTAGAAAGCGAGGCTGATCTGCAGGCCGGCATAGGCAATGCGCTCGCTGCCACCGGCGATCCACGCCGCGAGCAACGTCACCGGTGCCAGCAATAGGAAAAGGTGGCCGAGATCGGTCATGTCAGGCATCAGCAGCAGGATCGCGCCGAGGCCGAGCCCCGCACCGATCAAGCAGCCGATGAAGCGCAACGTCGCCTTGTGGATCGTCTCGCCGACCGTGCCGAGCGCGACGAAGAAGCAGGTGATCACGCAGGTATGGATGCCGGGCCAGTCAGCGAGGTTCATGGCGAAATAGCAGACCATCACGGCCAGCGTGACCTTGAGGGCGAAGCGGGCGTGATCCGGGTTGGTGAACGCATCCGCCGCCAGCAGCTGTCGCGGCAATCGCGTGGCGCCTTCCGCCTCCTTGCTCGCCACCGTTCCAGCCAGCGCCTCGCGGATCTCGCGCAGCGTGAGCGTGATCCGGTCGGCCACGGGTCGGGCGGCTCCGGTCGCGGTGATGGTGACCGGTTCGAAGCTCGGGGCCGCGCCATCCTGCAGCGCGCGTTCCGCCGCGCGGCAGACGCCCGCCGCCGGAACCAGCGGGTTGCGCGCGTCGCCCGCGACGCGGAACCAGGCGAGCAGCAGGAGGCCGAGTCGGCCGATCCCGTCGATCAGCGACGCGCCCCAGGTGAGGCGAGGTCGGCCACGGTGCAGCAGTCCGGCGAGATGGTGCAGCTTGTGCAGCTGTGCTGTGCCCTCGAAGGCTTGGGCTTCGAGCCGGCGTTCCGCTCCGCTCTCGCCGGCGCAAAAGCGTGCGGCCGTTGCCAGTCGCTCGGCCAGCGCCTGGTACAGCAGGAGCGCCGGGTCGCGCCCGGTCAGCAGGTTGGCGACGATTAGCAGGATGACGGGGAGGGCAACGGCCAGGCTCAACCAGAGGAGAAAACGCAACAGCGCTTCTTCCGGCGAGACAAAGACGATCTCCGGCAACGCGAACTGCTCCGCATTGCCCGCGGTCGCGGGCTGCAGCGCGAGGCCGAGCACCTGGTCGCCCAAGGTCAGGCCGTAGGCAACGATGAAACCGGCGACGAAGAACACCGGTCCCGGCGTCGCCGCCCGCGACAGAAACATCGCGACGAAGGTCATTGCCGCCATCAGCGGAATCCGTAACGCTGGTTCCGACAGGCTGAGCATGAAGACCGCAATCGTCACGAAAATCGCCAGGACGACGGCGATGCCCGCGAGCAGCGCCGTCAGGACAGTGGAGGCAGCCTCGCGACCCGACAAGAACAGAACAATATAGGCCGAGAGGGCAATCTCGGTGAGGCGGAAGGTTTCGGCTATCGCGATGAGGCCGAGGAGCACGACGACGATGCGCGCGCAGTCGCCGAGCCGGCCGGGGGTTGGACGGAATTCGCGGCGCAGCAGTGCAACGAGTTCGCGCGCGTCGCCCTCGTCCACATCGGGCGGCGTGTTGTTGTGCGCCGGCGGGGCCCTCATTTCTCGATCACGATCACCGCCGAGGCGCCGAGGCGCATCAAATCGTCGGGCGGCGCGTCGAGCGAAATGCGCACCGGGAAGCGCGCCGCAATGCGTACCCAGTTCAGGGTGCGCTCGACATGCGGCAGGCCCCCCAGCGTGACGCTGACATCCGACGCGACACCCCAGCCGAGGCTTTCGACCTCGCCGCGCAATGGACGGTTTGGCTGCGCCATCACATAGACCGTCGCGCGCAGCCCCGGCTTGATGCCGGCGAGTTCGGTTTCACGGAAATTGCCGATCGCATACCAATGCTCGGTATCGATGATCGTGAACAGCGGGTGGCCGACAGCGGCGAATTCGCCGGCGGCGATGTCGAGCGCGGTGATGCGGCCATCGCAGGGCGCGTATACGACAGTCTTGCTTAGATCGCGCTCTGCCAGCGCGAGTGTTGCGCGCGCGGCTTCGAGCTGGCTCGCGATCGGCTTGGTGCTGGTGATCCCTTGACGCGCCTCGGTGGCCTGCAGCTGCGCCTGCACGAGCGCGATTTGCGATGTGCGCTGCGTGGTGCGGGCCTGGTCGACTTGTTGGGCGGTGACGAAACCGCGCCCAAGCAGCGGCTCGATCCGCGCCAGCGTGCTGGCGGCGAGAGTGCGCTGCGCCTCGGCGGCGCCGATGCCGCGGGCGGCGGCGTCGGCCTTGGAGGTTTGCGAGGCGACCTGGTCGGCGGTGACGTCGAGTGTCGCCTCCAGCTCGTGGACCGCGGCGCGCGCCTGGTCCACCCGCAGCCGGTAGGGTTCTGGGTCGATCCGGAGCAGCACCTGGCCGCGCTGCACCTTCTGGTTGTCGCGGACATCGAGTTGGACTATGCGGCCGCTGACATCGGGCGCCATGTGGACGATGTCGGCTTGCAGATAGGCATCATCGGTACGCGGCCGTGCGTCGATCCGGCGTGCTACGAGCACCCCGGTCACCACGAGACCCGCCAATGCCAAGAGGCTGACCAGGATCCCGGCCATTTTGCGCAGCGCCGACATCACTCAATGGCCGAGCCAAATGAGCCAGGCAAGCAGCGTCGCGGAGATCGCCAGCGCGGCGTAAGTCAGCAGCGGGGCAACGACATACGCGTCGATGCCGGCCGCTGCGAGAAGTTGACGGATGATGACGGCGGCGACGATGCCGACGACCGCGCACAGCATCCAGGCCGGGAAATAGGAGCCGAGCAGGTCCATCGTCGGCGAGTGACTGCACCCTGAGACCACCGCAGCAGCCGCGACATGCTGCACAGCGCGCGCGGCGTGGCGGCATCGGTCCGGTCGAACCCACGCGCTGCGCCCGACAAGAATTGAACCCCGACACTCGCGACCAGAAACACGATCGGCTAAGGGCTTCATCGCAAATCTTGTCAGGCGGTGAAATCTTCCGAGGCTAGGGCGATCGGGGAACCGTGCGGCGTGCGCCGGGCGGCGCGCTCCCAGGCGGCGCGATGGCGGGCGAGGGACGGGCGGTCGGCCGCACCCTTTGCGGCGACGATATGTTCGAGGGCGGCGAGCCAATGACGGTAATAGGTCTCGCCGGTGTCGGGGTCGCTTGCCGCCTGGGCACGTTTGATCTGGTCGCCCAAAATCGCGGCCCATTCGGGCCAGGTGAACAGCCCTTGCTCGTGCAGGGCCAGCGCCATCGCAAAGGCTTGCGCCTCCCACGGTGCGCGAAAGACCGGGCCGTCCGACCCGCGGGGGATGCCGGGGACTTCGCCGGCGATATGCGCCTCGGCGCTCATACCAGGTCGAGATAGGGTTCGAACGCCTCGATCGACACCTTGACGGCGGGGTCGGCGTCCTCGCCCCATAATTCTCGGGCGGAGAACACGACGGTGTAGAGCCATTGCGGGTTGTCGCCGGCGCCGAGCGCCGCTGTGTCGGGAAACACATGACAGCCGCGGATCGCCTCGACCGTGCCGGTCCTGGCGCGGGCATAGCGCGGCAGGCGGGTGTGGGTCGCGGGATTGATGTTTTTGGTGCGCACTCGGTCGCCTTCCTTAAACCGCGCCCTGTGGTTGGTCGGGCGGGTGAAGTCACCGCGGGTCGGGGTTTTCTCGACGTCGGCCGCGGTTAGGGTGCGCGGCAGGTCGATGCCCGCGCGCAAGGAACGGCCGGCGGCAATTTCGTCCGCGCCGACAAGGCCGCGTCGCAACAGCCGAGCTTCAAGACCGAGAAACCAGCGCCGGTAATAGGATGAGCTGAGATAATCGAGCGGCGGCAGTGCCTCGAGCGCGGCGCGGCCGGCATCGATCGTCCACAGCCCAGTAAAGCCCATCGCGCGCTGCATCGCAAAAACGCGGCCCTCCCAGCGCTGGTGAAACGGCGGCTCGCTCGGCTCGGCCTCGACCGCGCCGAAACCGTGCATGCCGCCCATGTCGTGCAAGGAGTTGGTCATGCCGCCGCCTCCTCGTGCGGCGCCTTGGCGAGCCCGGCGCCGATCATGCTGTCGCGGGTGACGAGGTCGGCAAGCCGTTCCTCGCTCCACCCCTCGGTCCCGGCGGGCCGCATCGGCACGACGATGAACCGCGTCTCGGCTGTCGAATCCCAGATGCGGATTTCGGTCTCGGGCGGAAGGGTCACCCCAAAATCGGCGAGCACGCCCTTTGGGTCGATGACCGCGCGTGAGCGGTAGGGGCCCGATTTGTACCAGACCGGCGGCAATCCCAGCACCTCCCACGGATAGCACGAGCACAAGGTGCAGACGACAAGGTTGTGGGTTTGGCGCGTGTTTTCGACGGCGATCAGATGGCTGCCGACGCGGCTGACATGACCGAGCGAATTCGCCGCCGCGGTCGCGTCGGCCAACAGCCGGCATTTGAAATCGGCGTCGGTCCAGGCGCGGGCGACGATCTGCGCGCCGTTACGCGGCCCGATCTTGGTCTCGAAGGCTTCGACGATCCGGTCCAACGCCGCCGGGTCGACATAGCCCTTTTCGGTCAGGATGGTTTCGAGCGCCCGCACCCGCACCTCCATCTCTGACAATTCCGAGCCCGGCGCATGATCATGGGGATGAATGTCGTCGTCGGGCATCGCTGCTCTCCTCTATCATCATACCCGCGAGTGGAGAGGATAGCACACCCCGGTTCGTTCTCGCGCGCGCCGTCGAACAGAGCGACCTGACAGATCCACCAACCGCGGCCGGAATTCCCGATTGGACGGGAATAACCGGATATTTTGTCCGACAACCCGATTCGGATGTCAAAAGAGCAAGTTATGTCAATGGCTTATGAGTAAAATGCGCGTGGCACTTCAATCGGGAATCATGGCGCGGCTAGACGGGAATTGAATCCGCCGAACCGGGGATTATCCCTGCCGAATTTTTGGGCATATGCCGGAACATTGCGGCGATTGCTGTCGTTTCGCGACAGTAAACCTCGTGGAGGGTCCAACCGTGGGTGCCATTCTGCTGTGGCTGCTGGGCATACCGATACCGATCATCATCATCCTGCTGTTGCTGTGGCATTAGGCGAATTTGGGAGGCTTTGATGCAAAGCTCGACAATTGACGTAACCGGAGAGCGCCTCGTCGTATCCGGATCGGCGCCGGCCGAGAGCCCGGTGTCGGCGGTCTCATGGGCGGCGATCATCGCCGGCGCGTTTGCGATCGCGGCAATCGGCCTGATGCTGCTGGCACTCGGCGCGGGGCTGGGTTTCGCCTCGGTCTCGCCGTGGTCCAATTCCGGCGCATCGGCGACCACCTTTACCGTAGCCGCGGCGATCTGGCTGCTCGTCGTGCAGTGGCTGTCGGCGGCGTTCGGCGGCTATCTAACCGGCCGGCTGCGCACCAAATGGGTCTCGGTGCACAGCGACGAAATCTATTTCCGCGACACCGCCCACGGGTTTTTGGCCTGGGCGGTGGCCGCGGTGATCACCGCGGCGGTGCTGGCCTCGGCGACCTCGTCGCTGATCGGCGGGGCGGCGCGGACAGCCGGCTCCGTCGCATCCTCGGCGGCGCAGGGAGCCGCTGGTGCCGCCGCCGCCCAGCCAGGTTCGGCAACCCTCGATCCGAGCGGATATCTGGTCGACACGATGTTCCGCACCGATCATCCCGATCCTAGCGCCAACCCGCAGGCGTCGCGTGCCGAGGCCACGCGAATCATCGTCCACGATGTCGGCGCCGGCGATGTGCCCGCCGCGGACCGGACCTATCTGGCGCAGCTCGTTTCTGCTCGCACCGGGCTCAGCCAGCCGGATGCCGCCAAGCGGGTCGACGACGCGATCGCCCAGGCGAAGGCGGCCGATGTCAAGCTTCGCCAAGCCGCCGACAAGGCGCGCAAGGCTGCCTCTTACCTGTCGTTCTTCACCGCCTTTGCGATGGTGGTCGGCGCCTTTATCGCCGCGGTGGCGGCGACCGTCGCCGGCCATCGCCGCGACGAGTTGTTGGCGCGGCGCTGACAGCAGCCGCCGTCATCGACCCCTGGGACTATTCAATGGGATCAGGTAACCCTGGAATGCCGCGGTACAGATCGGCGAGCGGAATATCGAGCCCGACGGTGTCGAGCGTCAGCCGGTCCGCGGCGCCGGCCTCGATCGCGGCCCACCCGACCCCATCGCGGCGATACACTGTCGCGCCGATCCGCTCGGTCTCGACGTATAGGATTTCCTGCAGGCTCGCGATGCTTTGGTAAGCCGGGAGTTTGACGAAAACATCGTCTCGCTCGGTCGATGGCGACAGCACTTCGACGATCAGCAGCGGCTCCGAGACGATCCCGCGAACATCGCGGTCAAGCGGTGCGCAGCTGACGGTCAGATCGGTCTCAAAATGATCGCGGCCTCGGGCGCCCATCGGAGCAATCCCCGCCTGAGGACGAACAAAGCATTCGGGACGGGTCGAACGAAGAGCCGCATAAATTTCGCCCGAAAGCCTGCCGGCGATCACCTGATGCGCGATCGCGGGTGGCGCCATCGCGACGATGACGCCGTCGAACAGCTGGTAATGGCGCTGGTCGTTTGGGCAGGTGTCGAGGAATTCCTCGACGCTCAGCAATTTGTAGGCCGGCTCCATCGGCTCAACTTAGCGCTTCCGGCAAAGGCTTTCCAGCCGGTCACTCGGCATCCGCCTCGGCCAGCACTTCAGCGAAAAGGCTGCGGTCGATGTCCCACTGCCATAAATGATCAGCCCGTGAGCCCGGGAATGCCGCGGTACAGATCGGCGAGCGGAATATCGAGCCCGAGGGTGTCGAGCGTCAGCCGGTCCGCTGCGCCGGCCTGGATCGTGGTCCAACTATTGCCAAGGCGGCGATGGACCGTGGCGCCGACCCGCTCGGTCTCGACGTAGAGGATCTCACGCAGGCTCGCGATCCGCTGATACGCGGGCAGCTTGACGAAAACGTCGTCGCGGTCTGTTCCGGGAGAGAGAATCTCGACAATCAGCAGCGGCTGATCGACTATTCCCCGACGATCGTCGCGGGGGGCTCGCAGGTGACCGTGAAATCCGTTTCAAAGTGGTCTCGACCTCTCGTTCCGTGCGGAGCAATCCCAGCTTGGATCAGCACCGCGCATCCTGGCAATTTAACTGCAACGGCGTTGTAGAGCTGGCCTCCGAGCACCCCGGCAATCCTTTGGTGACGATCTCCCGGAGGCGCCATCGCGACGATGACGCCGTCGAACAGCTGGTAATGACGCCGGTCGTTTGGGCAGGCGTCGAGGAATTCCTCGACATTCAGCAATTTGTAGGCCGGCTCCATGCGTTTAACTTAGCGCTTCCGACGGCGGCTTTCCAGCCGGTCACTCGGCATCCGCCTCGGCCAGCACTTCGGCGAAGAGGGCGCGGTCGATGTTGCCGCCGGTCAGGATAACCGCGACGCGCTTGCCGGCGAGCCGGTCGCGTTCCTGCATCGCGGCCGCGAGGGCGGCGGCGCCGGCGCCCTCGGCAAGGTTGTGCGTGTCGCTGAACAGGATGCGCATGGCGCGGCGGATCTCGGCCTCGGACACCGTCACGATCCGCGCGGCGCCGCGGCGAATGGCGTCGAGCGCCGCCGGATCAGGCACTCGCACCGCGAGCCCGTCGGCGATCGTGTCGGCCGAATTGGTGGCGACCGGCCGGCCCGCGGCAAAAGACAGCGCATAGCTCGGCGCCGCCGCGGCGACGACGCCGATGATCTCGGCCCTGCGGCCCAATGCCTCGCGCGCGGCGATGACCCCGGAAATGCCGCTGCCCTGCCCGATCGGCACATAGACCGTGTCGAGATCGGGCACCGCGCGAAACAGCTCGATCCCGTAGCTCGCGACCCCACGCACCAGCAGCGGCTCGTAGGTGCGCACGAGGTGCAGCCTTTCGCGCTCGGCCAATCCGACCGCATATTCATAGGCTGCCTGGAAATCGTGACCCTCCTCGACAAGCCGCGCGCCAAACGCCGTCATCGCCCGGTTTTTCTCGACACTGTTGCCGTGCGGCACCACGATCGTCGCGGCAAGGCCGAGCCGGGTCGCGGCATAGGCGATGCTCTGCCCGTGATTGCCGCGGGTCGCGGTCACGACACCCGCAATCCGCGGCTCTCGCCGCCTCAGATCGTCGAGATAGACGAGCCCGCCGCGCAATTTAAAGGCGCCGATCGGCGTGTCGTTTTCGTGCTTGACCCACAGTTCGGCGCCAACCCTGCGCGACAACAGCGGCCAGCAATATTGCGGCGTCGGCGGCATCACGCGATGCACCAACTCCGCCGCCGCCTCGAGGCTCGCGAGGTCATCCATAGCCGCCATTCGCCCCGGTTTCACTCGCCGCGTCAAGCCACCCGCAAGGGCGGCGACGCATACCGGCGGCGTAAAATTGCCAAATTCGCAGCCTATGAACCTGGTTTCACGCAGGACGGGGAGGGGGTGGGCTTTGTTGTCGAGGAGGTCAAAATTGTCGGCGAGGGAGATGGGCGGGGGGCGGCGCCGGATCGGGGACGGTCCTCCGAATCGGCGGGATTCGATGTCGCCGGCCCATTCCCGGTCGGGCCGATTTAATTCCCGGTTCGGCGAATATGATTCCCGATTACGACGCCAAAATTGCCGTTTACGCATGCTACGGGAATTCGCTCGCAAGCGACTGATATAGCGCGTCGTTTTGACGATCAAATCGCGCTCTCGGGATGAAGCTCCCGAATATTTCCCGTTGAACCGGGAATTCGGTCGAAGCCCGACCGGGCAAGGCCGGGATCTCAAGATCACCGGCCGGGATGAAATTGTCGCGGCGTGCGGGTTGGCGGCGGCTTGTTCGGGGGCGGCAACAAAGGGCACAATCGCCGGACTGCGGTGTCGCAACCAACCGGGGGATAAAACCGATGGCCGAAAGCGAGCTTTATAGCAAAGGAGCGGCGATGCGGCGCCGGCTGATGGGCGAGGCGGCGGTCGAACGCTCGGCGCGCGAGATCTACAGCGACCCGGTCATGAAGAAATTCATCGACCTCGCCACCGAAACCGTGTTCGGCGCGCTGTGGACGCGGCCTGGTCTCGACCTCAAGACGCGCGCGCTGATCTGCGTGATCTCCGACACGGCGACCGGACGCGAGCCCGAACTGGCGTTGCATCTGCGCGTGGCGCTGCGCCAGGGCTGGACCGAGGAGGAATTGACCGAGGCATTGCTGCACCTCTCGGGCTATGTCGGGGTGCCGATCATCCGCGAAGCGATGATGGTGGCGAGCAAGGTCTTCGCCGAGCGTCGCGACGAGACGGCGGCGGAGAAGGCCGCCGATTGACCAAGCACA
>Ga0210390_10000978_pt1 | contig 28833 bp, 26 predicted proteins | sample IncBWH11OmetaG_FD_161050 | JGI IMG/M metagenome (GOLD analysis project Ga0210390, IMG submission 161050) | Forest soil microbial communities from Barre Woods Harvard Forest LTER site, Petersham, Massachusetts, United States - Inc-BW-H-11-O ...
CCGCCGGCGGCGGACATGACCCGGCGCACATTCTCGAACATCAGCCGGCATTGCGCGTCGAGATCGGCGGGGACCTGACGGGTCTGCGGATCGGTGCCGGAAATCGCCCCGGTCACGACAAACGGGCCGCGCCGGCTGGCGCTCGGGATCGGGTTGGCGTGGCTGGCCCCGGCCACGTCGATGCTGCGCCGCTTTTCCATGATTCGCCCTCCGCTCGGTTCCGGTGACCGGCCGCGCCCCCGCCGGGGCCGTTCGGGTATCATCGTAGCACCCTTTGCCGCGGGGACGCGCCGATGCTGAACGACGACCAACGCCGCTTTCTGGAGAGCCGCCGCGTCGGGCACCTCGCGACCGCCGACGCCGCCGGCGTGCCGCATGTCGTGCCGGTGTGCTTCGCGATCCGCGACGAGGCGGCTTACGTCACGATCGACCAGAAGCCGAAGGGCAACCCGCGCGCGCTCAAGCGGCTGCGCAACATCGCCGGCAACCCCCGGGCGGCACTGGTCGCCGACCGCTATGACGAGGACTGGGCGCGGCTCGGCTGGGTCATGCTGCGCGGCCGGGCCGACATCCTCGAGGCCGGCGCCGAGCACGACGCCGCGCAGGAATTGCTGGGCGCGCGCTATCCGCAGTACCGCGCGATGCAGCTGGCGGCGTTGCCGGTCATCGCGATCCGCATCGAACGCGTCGCGAGCTGGGGCGACCTCTCCGCCGGTCCGTGAGCGCAGGCGGCAAGGATTGGGGTCGTGCCAAACTATCCGGCGGTGCCGTCCGGGGTGCGGCGCAGGACGATGCCGGGGAGGGCGCCGGTGTGACGGGCGTCGTCGACGACGACCACGCCGTTGACGAGCACGGTCGTGCGCGGGCCGCTCGGGTATTGGTGCGGCCGGGCGCAGGTCGCGCGGTCGTGGAAGTCGGCCGGGTCGAAGATCGCGATGTCGGCGCGGTAGCCCTCCCGCAAGAGACCGCGGTCGCGCAGGCGCAACGCCGCCGCGGTGGCGCCGGTCATCTTGTGGACCGCGGTTTCGAGCGGCAGCAGCTGCTGGTCGTGGGCGTAATGGCCCAGAATGCGCGGGAAGGTGCCGTAAAACCGCGGATGCGGCATGCCCTGGCTGGTGACGCCGTAATCGGCGACGCAATTGCCGTCGGAGCCGACCAAGGCGGTCGGCGAGCGCACGATCTCGCGGATGTCGTCCTCGGAAATCGAGGTGATCAACACGCGCGTCGCGCCCTGGTCCTCGACCAGATAGTCGCAGACGGCGTCGAGCGGGTCGATGCCGCGCGCCGCCGCGAGGGCGCCAAACGTCTCTCCGGCATGTTGCGGCAGGTTGGGCGTGATCGAGATTTGGACATTGTCCCAGGACGGGATGCGGCCCCAATTGTTGAGCCCGTCGCGCTCGATCTCGGCGCGGATGCGGGCGCGCGCCTCGGGCTGCGCCAAACGCGCCAGCATCGCCGCCATGCCGCCCGACTGCACCCATTGCGGCAGCAGGTTCTTCAAGGGGTTGCTGCCGGCGGCGTAAGGATAGCTGTCGCAGTCGACCGCGAGGCCCGCGGCCCGCGCGTTCTCGATCATCGCCAGGATTTGCCGGGCCTTGCCCCAATTGTCGAGGCCGGAGCATTTCAAATGCACGATCTCGACATGGACGGCGCAGGTTCGGGCGATGTCGAGCGCCTCCTCGACCGCGGCGACGACGTTGTTGGACTCGTCGCGCAGATGGGTGAAGTAGAGGGCGTTGTGGCGTCTCAGCACATGGCCCAGCGCCACGATCTCGTCGCGCTCGGCGTAGCTGCCGGGCGGCGTGAACAACCCGGTCGAGAGGCCGAGCGCGCCCGCCTTCAGCGCCTCGTCGAGCAGTGCCGCCATCCGCGCCAGCTCGGCCGGGGTCGGCGCGCGCGCCGCCATGCCCATGACGTTGAGGCGCAGGGTGTGATGGCCGACCAGCATGCCGGCGTTGACCGCGGTCGCCGGAAACGTGTCGAGATAGTCGGGAAAGCTCGTCTCGCGGAACGGCAGCCACGGCGCGCTGGCCGAGAGGTAGTCGCGGATCAGCTCCAATTTGCCGGGCAGCACGGGTGCCACCGAGTACCCGCAATGGCCGATGATCTCGGTCGTCACCCCTTGGCGCAGCTTGCTCTCGGCCTTCGGGTTGATCGGCAGGGTGAAGTCGGAATGGGTCTTGATGTCGACAAAGCCGGGCGCGACCGCGAGCCCCGCCGCGTCGACGACCCTGGCCGAACCTTGCGGCAGGGACCGGCCGAGCGCCGCGACCCGCCCCTCGCGCACCAGCACGTCGCCGGTCTCGCCCGGCCGGCCGCTGCCGTCGACGACAAGGCCGCCCTTGACCAGGATGTCGCCGCCGGTCATCGCGGGCGCGCCATGTGCGCCTTCAAATCGTAGCTTTCGTCGGCGGCTTGCGCCGGGCTCAGCCGCGGGTCGCGCTCGAGGAGCCGGCGCGCGATGATGTGGTCGGCCGGGCGGTTGACCGACTCGACGCCGAGCAGACGGCCGTCCTTGAAGCAGAACACCGAAAAGCCGCGGCTCTCGGGGTCGCCGCGCAGCACGGCGGCGTCGTGGCCGGCGGTGATGCCGGCGATCTGCAATTTGAGGTCGCGCTGGTCGCTCCAGAACCACGGCACCTTGTCGTAGGGCGCGACCCGTTTGCCGGCGACGCGGGCGGCGACCTCGCGCGCCTGGTCGACGCCGTTCTGCACCGATTCGAGACGCACCCGGCCGGACGCAAAGCGCGTCGGGAAATTGGCGCAGTCGCCGATCGCCGAAATGGCCGGGGCGCCCGTCTGCAGCAATTCGTCGACGACGATGCCGTTCTCGACCGTGAGCCCGGCGTCGTGGGCAAGCTCGGCATTGGGGATCACGCCGATGCAGATCAGCACGAGGTCGGCCGGCAACACCCGGCCGTCGCCGGTCTCGACGCCGGTGACGCGGCGGCCGTCGCCGAGGATGCGCGCGACGCCGGTGCCGAGCGAGATCGCGGCACCCCAGCCGCGGTGCGCTTTGGTGAAAAATCGCGATGTCTGCGCCGAGACCACCCGGCCCATCGGATGACGGGTGACCTCGACGACGTGCACCGCCGCACCGGCGGCGAGCGCCACCGCGGCGAATTCGAGCCCGATAAAGCCGGCGCCGACCACCACCACGTCGCGCGCCCGGGCCAGCCGCTCGCGCAATATGTCGGCGTCCGCCAGGGTGCGCAGCGCAAAGACGCCGTCGAGCTCGGCACCCGGCACCGGCAACGCCCGGCAGCGCGCGCCGGTCGCGAGCACGATGTGGTCGCATTCGATGGTACCGCCGGAGGCGAGCCGCACGGAATGCCCCGGCCGGTCGACCGACACGACCGCGTCGCCGGCGACCAGCTCGATCCCCTGCTTTTCGTAAAACGCCTGCGGGCGCAGCCACAGCTCGTCGAGGCCGCTTTCGCCGGCGAGATAGGATTTCGACAAGGGCGGGCGCTGGTAGGGCAGCCCGGGCTCGTCGCCGATCAGCACGACGCGCCCGTCAAACCCCTCCTGGCGCAAGGACGAGGCGGCCTGAAACCCGGCCTGGCCGGCGCCGACGATGGCGACGACCGGACCCGGCATCAGACCTGGCTCTCGGGCAGGTAGACGACGAGCCCGTCCATCTCCGGCGTCACGACGAGCTGGCAGCTCAGCCGGCTGTTCGGCTTGCGCTCGCTCGCGGTGAATTCGAGCATCGCCTTTTCGTCGTCCGATTGCGTCGGCATGCGGTCGAGCTGCGGCTCGTCGACGTAGACGTGGCAGGTGGCGCACATCATCTCGCCGCCGCATTCGGCGACGATGCCGTCGACGCCGTTCAGGATCGCGCCGCGCATGACGCTGGTGCCGAGCGGAACGTCGAGCGCCTCGCGCGACCCGTCGGGATGAACATAGGTGATGCTGGGCATTCTCTTCCTATCGGTTGGGTGAGGCCGGTCGGTCGGGTGGGCCGGCGGCGCCTCGGCGGTTTCGGGCCGGGCAAGTTGGGACCGGCCGATTTCGGACCGGGTTGAAATGCCGGGTCAATTTGTCATCGCGCCGCGCTCCTCGCAACCACGGCCGTTGACCGGCGAGAATAGAGGTCAGGCCCGCAGCTTCACCACCGCTTCGTCGCCGTCGGCCGCGAGTTCGGCGCCGAGTGCGGCGCTCTCCTGCGCGATCTGGTCGAACGCCGCCGCCTCCTCGGCCAGCGTGCGCAAAACCGTGCGGTTGCGCTCGTCATGGCGGACGAACTGGAACGCGACCCGCTCGATCGCACCGCCGGCGCACGCGGCCCTGACCATCATGCCGAGCCAGTCGCCGTGCCGCCGCCCGCCGTGCCCGGTGTGAAACGAGAAGCTGCCGAGCCCGTAGAAGATCGGCTTGTCGTGGTAGACTTCGACCGGCAGCGAGTAATGCGGCCCGTGGCCGATCACGATGTCGGCGCCGGCGTCGACCGCGGCGTGAGCAATCTCGCGCATATACTGCAGGACCTCGCGGCCGACCCCCCAATGGCACGAGGCGACGACGATGTCGGCTTGCGCGCGCAGCGCCGCCATGTCGTCGGCGAACCATCGCAGATAGTCCCGGTCGGCCCAGGTGACGATTTGCGGCGGCAGACCCGGCCGGTTGGCCGGCGGGCTCCCGCCATGCATCGGGATCTGGTAGGCGGTGTGGCCGCGGATCACCGCGATGCCGGTCGAATTGTCGCCGGCCTCGTGGTTGGTCGGCCAATAGACCGAGCTGCGCTGCAAAAAGCCGAAGCGCCGGCCCGCGCGCTCGACAACGACCGGCGCCCGGGCGAGCCTGCGGTCGCCGCCCGCCCCGGTGTGGGGAACGCCGATTTCGTCGAGCCGGGAGAGCGAGGCGGTGATCGCGGCCGCGCCGTAGTTGACGTTGTTGGCGACGCCGACGGCTTGCACTCCGCCCGATTTCAGCGCCTCGCCGGCGACCGCGGGGTCGGCGAAGAAGCCCTCATTGGCGACCGAATGCCCCGAGGGCTGCGGGCACAGACAGCATTCGAGGTTCGAGAACACGATGTCGGCGGCGCGGAACTCGTCGCGCACCAACGAGAACGGCACCGCCGGGTCGGTGACGTTCATCAGGTTCACGTCGCCGGTCAGGATCATCTTCGCCGTCATGTTTTCGACCCCAAAGCCAACCCACGCTCGGCAGACGATAATCGCGCCCGCCCGAGGGCGCCATCCGAAAGCGCCCCGAGCCCGCGGGGCGGCAAAGGCCACGCCGGGGCTGATCGCAAGGCGAGTTGCTGGACCGCTGTCCGCGAGAGGTGCCGCCGCACAGGGGGGACGCGGGCGACGCCGATTGCAACGGCCTTGGCGACGGCAATCGCGGCAAACTGGCGCCGATGGAACCGGGTTTTAACGTCGGCGGCCTACTCTTGCGGCGTGATCTCGGCGGCTTTCGCTTTGGTTCTGCACCTGCTTGCGGCGACCGCGGCGCTGTCCCCGGCAACGCGCCCGGTCGCGTTTTCGGTGCCGGCCGCGGCGATTTCGGTGTGCTTTGCGCCGCAAGGCGATTGCGCGGGCTTTGCGATCGCGGCGATCGACCGGGCGCGGCGTCGCATCCTCGTCAACGCCTACAACCTGACGACCGGCGCCGGCATCGTCGAGGCGCTGGTGCGCGGCCGCGAGCGCGGCGTCGACGTGCGGCTGATCGCCGACAAGCGCACGCCGTGCGAGCGCAACACCGGGATCGACGCGCTCGCCGCCGCCGGGGCGCCGATCTGGATCGACCGCACCGTGCCGATCGCGCACGCCAAGACGATGGTCATCGACGACACCCTGACCCTGATGGGCTCGTACAACTGGACGCGCAACGCCGCGCGCAACTCCGAAGACTTGAACCTTGTCGACTCGCGCGCGGTGGCGGCGGCGTACGCCGCGCAATGGCGCAGCCGCCTCGCGGTCTCGGTGCCGTATGCCGGGCGCGAGGACTGGTGCCGGCCGCGCCGCGACCGCAATTCGCTGGACGGCGGCGGGTGAAGCCGTGACACTGAGCGGCAGGCGTAAAAAGGGGTGCGGCCGGCCTGAAAAAAGGGGAGTGGGGATGTTTGATCTGATCGTCGCGGGCGGGATGGCGGTCATGCCGGGGGCGGCCGAGCCCGCCGACATCGGCGTTTCCGGGGGCAAGATCGCGGCGATCGGCGCGCCGGGCGGCCTTGCCGCGGCGGGGGCGGCACGCACCGTCGACGCCGCGGGGCAGATCGTCATCCCCGGCGGGGTCGATCCGCATATCCATTGTAGCTCGCCGATCCCGTTTCCCGGCCGCAATGAGGATCTGCTGAGCGCGCCGCCCGAGCAGGTCAGCCGCGCCGCGCTCTACGGCGGCACGACGACATTGCTCGATTTCGCCCCCTGTCCGCCCGACGAGCCGCTGCAGCGCTCGATCGAGCGGCGCCAGCGCGAATGGGCCGGCGCCTGCCATTGCGACTACGGCTTTCATCTGCTGCTGCACGGGAAGTTGTGGCAAGGCGTGCTCGACCCCTTGCCCGAGGCGATCGAGGAGGGGCACGCGTCGGTCAAGATGTTTACGACCGACATCCGGCCGAACCGGCTCGGGCGCATGGTGCAGTTCGGCGACATCTGGGAGGTGCTGAAGATCCTCGCGGGCGCGGGCGGGCTCGCCGCGATCCACGCCGAGGACAACGACATCGTCATGCACATGTACGAGAAGCTGATCCGCGAGGACCGCGTCGGCTTTGAGAACATGGCCGAGGTGCACAACACGCTCAGCGAGGACCTGTCGTTCAACCGCGTGATCCGGCTCGCCGAAAATGTCGCCGGGGCGGCGCTCTACATGGTGCACGTCTCGGCCGCGAGCGGCGTTGCGGCGATTGCCGCGTCGCGGGCGCGCGGGTTTCCGATCTACGGCGAGACCTTGCACCAATACCTGCTCTACAACGCCGAGGACTACAAGCGGCCAGGCGGGCAGATGTTCCACACCTACCCGTCGCTCAAATTTCCCAAAGACCAGGAGGCGCTGTGGGCGGCGACCGATCACGGTGCGATCCAGGCGATCGCCACCGACGAGGTGTGCTGCCCGCTGCAGGTCAAGCTGCAGGGAAGCCGGATCGACGACACCACCGGCGGCAATTCCGGGGTCGAGCCGCGGGTGTCGCTGATGTACACGCACATGGTCGAAAAGCGCGGGTATGCGCTGACCGATTTTGTCGGGCTGACCTCGGCGAACGCGGCGCGGATCATGGGCCTTTATCCGCGCAAGGGCGCGCTCGCGGTCGGCTCGGACGCCGACATCGTGCTGCTCGACCCGCGGGCGCGGCGGGTCTTGCGCACGGAGGATCTGCACGAGACCGACTACACGCCATGGGAGGGCCACGAGGTCGCCGCCTGGCCGAGCATGACGATCCTGCGCGGCAAGATCGCCGTTGAAAACGGCCGATTTTTGGGGGCACCCGGGGACGGTCAGTTTCTGCCGCGCAAGATCGGCGACGCCATCCGTGCCCGCCCCGCGGTATGAGCACGCTCCCGCGCCGGCGCCAAGCCTCCGCTCGCCGCGCCGAGGAGGCGGTCTTGACCCTCAGTAGCGTTTGACGGCGCGCGCCGGCGGCGGGTCGCGATAGATCTGCAGCCGGGTGACCCGCAGGCCGGCGACACCATGGGCCTCGATCGCCTTTTGCCAGCCGTGGAATTCCTCGATCGACAATTGATAGCGGCGACACGCCTCCTCGAGGGTCAGCGCGCCGTCGCGCACCGCGTTGACGATTACCGCCTTGCGCCGCGCCACCCAGCGCTTCGTGTCGGGTGCCGGCAGAAGATTTTCCGCGGCGGCCATGTCTTTCTCGTCCATGGCGAGAGATTAGGTGAGGACAACTTAAAGAATTGCTAAGTCAACCTGTTGAAGGCGAGGCCGGAAGTTATTAACCCGGTGATTGCTTCTATCCCCAATCTCGGCACCAACGCGGCGCCGATCGGCCCCGCAAAAAGGCCGGCGTTTGCCGGCCGCCGGGAACCCGCCGCCAGAGGCTTGTCCGGGGCACCGCGCCCGGTTCCGCCCGCTATGCGGAAATGCGCGCGGAATCAACAAGCTCGATGCGATTCTCGCGCTTGAAGCGGATCGACCCGATTCATATACTCCGCGCGCTTTTTTACGGTTTCGGGGAGATCGATGCCTCCGTCGCTGCCGCCAGGTTATCGCCCGTCCGAAGGCGAAGAATTTATGAGTCCGCTTCAGGTCGAATACTTTCGGCAGAAGCTGCTGCGCTGGCGCCAGCTGCTGGTCGCCGAATCCACCGACACCTTGCAGCATCTCAAGGAGGAAAGCCTGCTCAAGCCCGATCTGACCGACCGGGCGTCGCTCGAGGCGGAGCGGACAATCGAGCTGCGGACGCGAGCGCGCGAGCGCAAGCTGATTTCAAAGATCGATGCCGCGCTCGACCGGATCGAGCACGGGACCTACGGCTATTGCGAGGAGACCGACGAGCCGATCGGGATCCGCCGCCTCGAGGCGCGCCCGATCGCCACCCTCAGCATCGAGGCGCAGGAGCGGCACGAGCGCATGGAGCGCACACACCGGGACGATTGAGGGCCTCGCGCTGGCATCCGATGGCAAGCGGCTGCACCGCAGCTTGAAACAAAATAAGAACAAAAGGGTTGCAACCCCGCTACGCTTTGGTAGAGTGATGCGGGCCTAAAACTTCTAAGGCGAGAATCACGATGACTACCGCAGCAAACCCGGCTGGCGCTGCCCGGGCACGGCGTGTCGGCTTGTGGCCTGGCGGCGCGCTGACCGTTTGTCGTTGCTTGTCATGGTTGCATCGGTTTGCCCGGACGGCGCCGTTGTTTGCCGCGCTGTCGGGGCTCGCCGCAGCCGCGGCCGTCGTCGAGGCGCTGGCCGGCAAGGCCGGCCCGATGACGCCGGCGACGCTGATCGGGGTCGCGCTGATGGCGGCGGCGATCGGCGCGGCCGGCCGGGTTGGCGGGGTGGTCGAGCAATGGCTCGCGGTCCTCGGCCAGGCCTTTGACGCGGATCCCGAGCCGCAGCTGGTCGCCGCCTCCGACGGCCGCGCGGTCGAGGCGAATCTCGCATTCGAGCGCTTGTTCCCGGCCGCCGGCGAGGCGGCGCTCGACCTGGCCGAGCGCGCCGCGGCACCCGCCGCCGCGGCGTTTCGCTCGCTGCGCGAGCGGGCGACCGCCGGCGAGCCCGCTATTGCCGCGGTTGCGCTGCGGCTGGCCGATGGCGGCCCGCCGCGGCTTTTCGAGGTTGCGGCCGAACCCGCGGCAGCCTCTTCGGCGTACCGCTTGTGGCGGTTTCGGGAGCTGGGCGAGCACCGCTCGCGGCAACTGCGCGCAGACGAGACGGCATCGGCCGACACCCGTGAGCGCGCGGCGGCTGGGTCTGTCCCGGGCATCGGTTGGTCGCGCGACCGGGTTCAACGGTTTTTTGCCGACGCGCCGGTCGGCATCGCCGTGGTCGACCGCGCCGGCCGGTTCGTCGACGCCAACCCCGCGCTTGGGGAATTGTTCGATGCCCCCCCGGAACACCTGAGCGGGCGCGAGCTGATCGGCTGGCTCAGCCCGGACCACCGCGGCGGCATCGCGGCAATGCTCGCCGATGCGGCGGATGGGCATGTGGACGGCACGCCGGTCGAAATCCGCCTGCAACCACCCGGCGATCGTACCATGGTCATGCTGCTTAGCCGCCTTGACCGGCCGGAGGAGCCGAGAGCGCCCAGCGCCGACCCCGGCCGGGGCGTCACCCTCTATTTCATCGACGTGACCGAGCGCAAGCAACTGGAAACGCAGTTTGCCCAGTCGCAAAAGATGCAGGCGGTGGGTCAGCTCGCCGGCGGGGTCGCGCACGATTTCAACAATCTGCTGACCGCGATGATCGGCTTTTGCGATCTCTTGCTGCTGCGGTCGCGGCCCGGCGACCCGGCCTTTGCCGACATTATGCAGATCAAGCAGAACGCCAGCCGCGCCGCCAATCTTGTGCGCCAGCTGCTGGCGTTTTCGCGGCAGCAGAGCCTGCAGCCGCGGGTGCTCGACGTGACCGATGTTCTCGTCGAGCTGTCGCACCTGCTGCGGCGGTTGATCGGCGAGAACATCGAGCTCGACTTCGCCCACGGGCGGGACCTTGGCCTGGTCAAGGTCGACCAGGGGCAGCTCGAGCAGGTCGTCATCAACCTCGCGGTCAACGCCCGCGACGCCATGCCGAACGGCGGCCGGCTGACAATCCGCACCGAAAATTCGCAGCAGCCTTGCGCGGTCCGCCGCGGACACGAGCTGATGCCGGCCGGGGACTATGTGTTGATCGAGGTCGCCGACACCGGCATCGGCATCGCGCCGGGCGACCTTGCGCGAATTTTCGAGCCGTTTTTTTCGACAAAGGCGGTGGGGTCGGGCACCGGGCTCGGCTTGTCGACGGTCTACGGCATCGTCAAGCAGACGGGCGGGTTCGTGTTTGTCGACAGCAACCCCGGCTGCGGCGCGTCGTTTGCGATTTATCTGCCGCGCCATCAGGGTCGAGGAAACGTGACCACGGCGCCAGGCGAAATCGCCGAGCCGGTCGCGCCGCGCGACCTGACCGGAAGCGGCACGATCATGCTGGTCGAAGACGACGACGCGGTGCGGATGTTCGGCGCCCGCGCGTTGCGCAACAAAGGCTACCGCGTTGTCGAGGCGCGCAGCGGCGAGGACGCCCTCGAGCTGATCCGAACCGCGGTCGACCCGCTGGACCTGCTGATCAGCGACGTCGTGATGCCGCAAATGGACGGGCCGAGCTTGATCCGCGAGGTGCGCAGCCACGATCCCGGCATCAAGGTGATCTTTATGTCGGGCTATACCGAGGACGCGTTTCGTCAACGGCTCGACAGCGATTGCGACATTCACTTTCTGTCAAAGCCGTTCACGTTGAAACAGCTCGCGGCCAAGGTTAAGGATATCTTGGGAAGCGAGTTTCGGAGACCCGGATTTTCCGATTGCGTTTTTGAACAAAACGAGTACATTTATCGTCCGGCGGCGCGTTGCACGGCAGCGTCGGCTGTGAAATAACGGAGGGCCTGGGCATGCAGACGGCATTGCGCCTGTTGGACAAGGAAGCGATGGACAAGCAGCGGGCATTGGATGCCGCACTCGGGCAGATCGAACGGGCCTTTGGCAAGGGCTCGATCATGAAGCTCGGCTCGCACGAGGCCGCCGCCGACATCGAGGTGATCTCGACGGGCTCGCTCGGTCTCGACATCGCCCTTGGCATCGGCGGGCTGCCACGCGGCCGGGTCATCGAAATCTATGGGCCGGAGAGCTCGGGCAAGACGACCCTCGCGCTGCACGTCGTCGCCGAGGCGCAGCGCGCCGGCGGCACCTGCGCCTTTATCGACGCCGAGCATGCGCTCGACCCCGGTTACGCCCGCAAGCTCGGGGTCAACGTCGACGATTTGTTGATCTCGCAGCCCGACGCCGGCGAGCAGGCGCTCGAAATCACCGACACCCTGGTGCGCTCGGGTGCCATCGACGTGCTGGTCATCGATTCGGTCGCGGCCCTGGTGCCGCGCGCCGAACTCGAGGGCGAAATGGGCGACAGCCATGTCGGGCTGCACGCCCGGCTGATGAGCCAGGCGTTGCGCAAATTGACCGGCTCTATCTCGCGGTCGCGGGCGATGGTCATCTTTATCAACCAGATCCGCCTCAAGATCGGCGTCATGTTCGGCAACCCGGAGACGACGACCGGCGGCAACGCGCTCAAATTTTACGCTTCGGTTCGGCTCGACATCCGCCGTATCGGCGCGATCAAGGAGCGCGACCAGGTGATCGGCAACCAGACCCGCGTCAAAGTCGTCAAGAACAAGATGGCGCCGCCGTTCAAGGTCGTCGATTTCGACATCATGTACGGCGAAGGCGTCTCCAAGCGCGGCGAGCTGATCGACCTCGGCGTGCAAGCCGGGGTCGTCGAGAAATCCGGCTCGTGGTTTTCGCATGAGGGCCAGCGCATCGGCCAGGGCCGCGAAAACGCCAAGACCTATCTGCGCGACCATCCCGATGTCGGCGAGACGATCGAGCGCGCGATCCGCGGCAACGCCGGTCTCGTCGCCGAGGCGATGATGGCCGCCCCCGGCGAGGCCGCCGCCGACGAATAGTTCGCCGCGGGCGGCGTCGTGGAACTCATCCTGGCCCGCGATCGCGGGCGCCCCCTGGACTGCGCGGTCGCAAGGAAATCGAGGCGGCCAAGGCGCCTTCTCATGTCTCCGCTTGACACGAACGCGATCCGCGGGCGCGCCGCGCCCGAGGCGGATCGAACGGCTGGACAGGTGGCGGCCCGATCCTCTATAAGGCCGCGCCGGTGCGCCCAGGTAGCTCAGTTGGTAGAGCAACGGACTGAAAATCCGTGTGTCGGTGGTTCAATTCCTCCCCTGGGCACCATCAATCGTTTTCAGGGTAGCCGCCCACCCCGAGCAGGCCGGCTGCTGGGTTCTCAGCCTTTATGCGCGAGAGCTCGCGAACGTGGCAAATCGCGTTCCCCGGCGCCGCCGCCCGCAAACTAAGGCTGCGTAAGCGCAAATTCTTGCAACACTCGATCAGTTCGGAAATGCCGGGCCCGCGCCGGCACCCGACAGTGCGGTGTTTCCGAGGCGGCATTTTGCCGGCCGCGGCCGCGGCGACGCCCGCGGCTTGCCGCAATTTTCAGCCGGCGCCGATTTGCCGGTATGGACCAAGCGAACGCATCGGCGATAGAGTGAAACCGAGGCCGCGCGCGGCGGCAACGAACGGCGACAAGGAGGGAATCCGATGCCCAACGACCCGACGCCCGAGACCAACGGTCAGACCCCCCGCATGCAGCAAGGGGCGCTGCACGGTGTCCGGGTGGTCGATCTGACCCAATTCGAGGCCGGCACGTCCTGCACCTTAACCTTGGCGTGGCTCGGCGCCGAGGTGATCAAGGTCGAGGAGCCGACCAGGGGCGAGCAGGGGCGCGGCGCGTCGACCGACAAAAAGGGCGTCGATTCCCAATATTTCATGCTGCTCAACGCCAACAAAAAGAGTGTTACCGCCAATCTGAAGACCGACCAGGGGCGCGCCATTCTACGCGGGCTGATCGAAAAGGGCGATGTCTTTGCCGAGAATTTCGCTCCGGGCGTCATCGAGCGCCTCGGCTTTGGCTATGACGTGGTCCGCGAAATCAACCCCCGCATCATTTACGTTTCGGTCAAGGGCTTTGGCGAGGACAGCCCTTACAAGAACTACCTCGCCTTTGACATGATTGCGCAGGCGACCGGCGGTGCGATGTCGATCACCGGCGAGGCCGACGGCCGGCCGATTAAACCCGGTCCGACAATCGGCGACACCGGCACCGGCCTGCACGCCGCGATCGGCGTCTTGGCGGCGCTGTATCAGCGCCAGTTCACTGGCCAAGGGCAAAAAATCCAATGCGCGATGCAGGAATGCGTCATCAATTACGGCCGCATCTCCTACGCCGCCCAATATTTGTGGGGCCATGCCGCGCCGCGCTTGGGCAATCAGAGCATCATGGGCACCAATTCTCCGAGCGAGGCCTATCCGTGCAAGGGCGGCGGCCCCAACGACTATTGCTATATCTACACTTCACGCGCCAACCCGCAGCATTGGGAGCGAATCCTGAAGATGATGGGGCGCGAAGACCTGATCGGCGATTCGCGTTTCGACAGCCCGGAGGAGCGGTTCAAGAACCGCCATGTCGTGGACGAAATGCTTTCTGAATGGACCAAGCAATACGACAAGCTCGAAGTTATGAAGCGGCTTGGCGAGCAGGGCATTCCCGCCGGCGCTGTCATGGACACGATGGAATTGTCCGAAGATCCCGAGCTCAACCGACGCGAAATCTTCGTCACCGTCAAGCATCCGGTGCGCGGCGACTTCAAGATGCCGGGCTGGCCGGTCAAAATGAGCGGCTCGAAAGTGCCGATCACAGCCTCCCCGCTGCTCGGCGCCGACACCGACGCGGTCTACAGCGACCTGCTCGGCCTTAGCGAGGAAGAGCTCGCCAAGCTGCGCGAGGAAAAGGCCATCTGACGGGCGCGCGTCCGCGACCTGCTTGGTCGACACAGGGCGCTTTCCGCCGGAGGGGCCGGACGGGCCGCAATGCCCGCGCCGGCTCTCCGCCGCCCTGCAAAGCCGGGCGTAACGAGGAAACCTGATGAGCGCCACCTCGCAAGGATCGGGTAGCCCGTTTGCGCTCGGCGCCGCGACCCCGCTCGCCAACAGCCGTTGGGAACCGGCCGAGAGCTATCCCGACCCGGCCATTCGCACCCTCGACCCGCGATTTGACGCGATCAAGCCGCCGTTCAACGCGGCGGTCGAACGGCTCGCCAGCGGCTTTCGCTGGGCGGAAGGCCCGGTATGGTTCGGCGACGGCCGCTATCTGTTGTGGAGCGACATTCCGAATAACCGCATCATGCGTTGGGACGAGGAGACCGGCGTGTGCGCAGTGTTTCGCAAGCCGTCCAGTCATTCGAACGGCAACACCCGCGATCGGCGGGGGCGCCTTGTCACCTGCGAGCACGAAGGCCGGCGCGTGACCCGCACCGAGTATGACGGGTCGATCACCGTCATTGTCGACCGTTTCGCGGGCAAGCGCCTCAACTCCCCCAACGACGTGGTTGTAAAATCCGACGATTCGATCTGGTTTACCGACCCGCCATTCGGGATCCTCGGCAATTACGAAGGCGAGCGGTCGCCGGTCGAGCTGCCGACCAACGTCTACCGCGTCGACGGCAGGACCGGCGAGGCAACCGTGGTCGCCGGCGATGTCAAGGGACCCAACGGCTTATGCTTTTCGCCCGATGAAACGCGGCTCTACGTCGTTGAGTCGCGCGCCGTGCCGCGCCAGATCCGCGTCTTCGACGTGACCGCGGACGGGTCGCGGCTCACCAACGACCGGGTTTTTGTCAGCGCCGGCGACGGCACGCCGGACGGCTTCCGCTGCGATGTCCACGGCAATCTGTGGTGCGGGTGGGGGATGACCGCGGCCCCGAACGGGGTCGTCGTCTTTGCCCCGGACGCGACAATGATCGGCCAGATTCTGCTCCCCGAGCGCTGCGCCAACCTGTGCTTTGGCGGGCGCCGGCGCAACCGGCTGTTCATGGCGGCAAGCCAATCGGTCTACGCGGTTTACGTCAACACCGAGGGCGCCGTCGGCGGCTGAACCTGGCGCCCCAACAGCCGCAAACGCAGCGGTTTAGGTGACCCGCCATCCGCCGGATCGCAAAACCGGAGCGCCCTAGCCCAAAAATACAGGTTTTTGCCGCTAGTGCGATCGGCGGCGTTAACATATTGTGAGGCGTTCAACTGCCGGAGGAACAGATGAAACGCCTTTTCCTGCTGTGCTCGGCCCTTGCGCTTGCCGCCTGCGCACAGCCGGCGCCGCCGCCGCCCACTGCCGCCGCACCTCCACCGCCGCCGCCCCCGCCGGAACACAACTTTACCGTCTTTTTCGACTGGGACAGGGCAAACATAACCCCGGAGGGCGCGCAAATCGTCGAGGCCGCGGCCGCCACCTTCAAATCCGAGCCACCGGTCCCGCTTCAGGTTATCGGCCACACCGACACATCGGGCTCCCCCGACTACAACCTGCGCCTGTCGCAGCAGCGCGCCCAGAACGTCGCAACCGCGTTGTCGCAAGCGGGCGTGCCGCAGAGCGACATGACGGTCAGCGGGGTCGGCGAAAACGACCTCAAAGTATCGACGCCGCCTGGCGTGCGCGAGCCGCAGAACCGCCGGACCGAAATCATCGAGGGCGGGTCGGCGCCGCCCCCGCCGCCCCCATCCGGGCCGCCCCCGGCGCCGGGCTCCTAGCGTTCGGGCCGCGGGCACAAGAATGGGCGCCCGCACCGGGCGCCCTTTTCGTTTGCAAGGGTCTTGACCGTCGACGATCATGGCGTCGGCGCCACCGGCTGAAGCTCGGCCCCCGGCACCCCAAAATCGGTTACATGTCGTCGCTGGCCACCCGGCTTCGCCCGAGCCGGCAATGCCCCGAGCGACGGAGCCCGACGCAGCCGACCCCACCCTGCACACGCCGAAGGACAAAGCCATGCTGAGCGGCGCCTATCGCTTTCCGCAAATGGAAAGCGTCGTTTTCGGAACGCGCTATGCCGAGGCGGTGGCGCGGGAGGTCGACCGGCTCGAGGCGCGCGCCGTCTTTGTGCTGGCGAGCGGCACCCTGTCGCGCGAGACCGATCTTGTCGAGCGGCTGCGGCAGACGCTGGGCAACCGCTTTGCCGGGCTGTGCGCCAAGATCGGCGCGCACACGCCGCGCACCGACGTCGTCGCCGCCGCCAACCTGGCGCGCGAGGCCGGCTCCGACCTGATCGTGACCTTGGGCGGCGGCTCCGTCACCGACGCGGCAAAGATGGTCGGGCTGTGCCTCGGCAACGGGGTGACGGCGCCCGACCAGCTCGACGAGCACCGCGCCACGGTCGCCGCGGACGGGACGACGCGGCGCCCCGCGGTCAAGCCGCCGGGCGTGCGCATGATCGCGATCCCGACGACCCTGTCGGCCGGCGAGTTCTCGGCCGGCGCCGGCTGCACCGACACGAGCCGCCACGTCAAGGAGAGCTTCAGCCACCCGCAGATGATCCCGCGCGCGGTCATCCTCGACCCGGCGGCGAGCGTTCCGACGCCCGAATGGCTGTTTTTGTCGACTGGCATCCGCGCCCTCGACCATGCGGTTGAGGACATCTGCTCGATAGACGGCCAGCCGATCTCGGAAGGGGCAGCGTTTCACGCGCTGCGGCTTTTGGGAAAAGGCTTGCCGGCGGTCAAGGCCGACCCCGCCGACCTCGACGCGCGGCTCGACTGCCAGTTGGGCGCGTGGCTGTCGATGGTCGGGTCGCAGAGCGGGGTCAGCAAGGGTGCGAGCCACGGCATCGGCCACGTGCTCGGCGGCACGGCGGGCGTGCCGCACGGCTACACCTCCTGCGTCATGCTGCCGCATGTGCTGCGCTTCAACCGCGAGGTCAACGCCGACCGGCAGGCGCGGGTCAGCGAGGCGCTCGGCCGCCCGGACGCGGCGGCGGCCGATGCTGTCGGAGGGCTGGTCTCGGAGCTCGGTCTGCCGACGCGGCTTCGCGATGTCGGGGTCCGGGAGGACCAGCTCGACGTGATCGCCGAGAATTCGATGCACGACCGCTGGATCCACACCAACCCGCGCAAGATCGACGGCCCGGCGGTCGTGCGCAGCCTGCTCGACGCCGCCTGGTGACCGCCGCCGGGTAGCAAAGGGCGGCGCGCCGGTCTCGACGGCCCGGGCGGTCACGCCGCTTTTGCGCCGCGCGGCTGAAGTGCGGCGAGTGCGGGTCGCGGAACGTCGATTTGGCCGTGACCGGGACCGAACGCTGTCAGGCAACTCCGCCGCACGCGAAGCGCGCCTTACCGTTGCCCAAAATGCCCGAAGAGTCGATCCCGGCCCATGTCGGGGAGGGAGACGAAAAATGAGAAACATTTACCGGGCTTTGGTTTTGGCAGTCGTCGTTGTCGGTGCTGCTCTCGCGGCCGATCGGGCGAGCGCGCAGCAGAACGTCGTCTGCACCGGCCAGCTGGCAGCCGGCACCTATAATAATGTAACCGTGCCAACTGGTGCGGCCTGCGGGCTAAACCTTACCGCCGTAACCGTCATTTCCAACGTAACCATACGATCGGGGTCAATTTGTCCTGCGTCGGCAACACTCCGGCACCAAGCGACGGCGGGACTCCGAATACTGTGACCGGCATCAAAAGCGGGCAGTGCGTCGGGTTGTAGGATAACGAAAACAGCCCCGCCGAACCGCGGCCCCCAAAAGGATGCATTCACGCCGTCTGGGCGCGGCGCAGCACGCCCAGAGCCGCAAAGCCGCTCGCCAACAGCGCGAGCGGGCCGGGCTCGGGGAGCGCCGGCGGACCACCCGAGGTCGGGACAAACGCCAGCGAGCCGGTAAAGGCGTCCTCGTCGTGCAGCTCGTTGTCTTGCGTCATCGACGCCGTGACGAGGGTGCCGTCGAAATTGCCGGCGGTGTTGGCCACCGCGTCGCCGACCGCGAGCGCGCTGCCTGCCCAGTTTTCAAAGCTCAGGCTGCCGGCACTGGTGAAATTCCACAATACGTCGGCCGCACCGGTGAATTCGTTCAGGTTCGGCAGGCTGCCAGTGCCGCTGACGTTGATGATGAGCGTGTTGACGCCGTTCACGTTGACCCCGTGAAAATTCTGGTCGTTCAGCGCGGCGACCGTCGTGTCGACCACGTCGTAGGTTTTTCCTGCGTAGGTGTGGGCGGGGGTCGCGGTGATCGTCGCATTGTTCAGCGCATTCCCGGTGAGGGTCTGGTCCGCGGTAAGCGCCGCAAGCGCATTCGACAAATCGGTCAACGGCGTCTCAAAGGTCGTGGTGAAACCCGGCAATGGGAAGGCGACCGCGGCCGACACCTTGGCGGCGGTGTGCCCGGCCTCGACCGAGCCGGTGTTGTTGCCGGCGTAGTAAAGATTGCCGCCCTTGACCGCGGCGCTGGTGTTGCCGGCGACATTGGCCGAGCCGCCCGAATTTTGCAGGCTCACCGCCGACCCGCTGAGCGCGCCGCCGACATAAAGGTTCGACCCGCCCTCGACATTGAGCGCGTTGCCGCCGGAGGCGCTGCCGTACACGTTGAGGCCGCCAAACTGGTAGGTGGAGCCGGATACCGTCAGCGGGGCGTTGCCGGCGCAGTTCTTGAAGCAGAAATTGGCGGTGGTGTCGCTAAAGCCGCCGCCGACCGCGGCGCGCCCTTCGGTCTCGCTCGAGTTGACGGTGAGCGAGCCGAACACGACCTGGTTGAAGTCGGCGAGGCTCGCCTGGTCGAGGCTCAGCTCCGACGCGGTCAAGGTCCCGGCGTGCGCGCTGCCGAACAGCGCCAGGCCGCCAAAGAATACCGCCGCCGGCCGCAGCCCGGCCTTTGCAAGGGGCTTCATGTGTTCGTTTCCTTGTGCCGCGGCTGCCATGCCTAAAGGGAATGCTTTTCGACAGCCGCGTTCGCTCGAATATCGGGAATATCCGAGAAGTGATAAAGCCAAGTTTTTCTAAAAGATGATTAACTTCGTTAATACCTAGGGGTAATATTACCTGGTAAGATTTGAAGAACGGCTCGGCCGGTGCGGCAATGGGATCGGCGCCGGTTGTTACATGCTATGATCGCAGATGTGGCGTGTCGATCCGAGACGGAAATGCCTAAGATACTTTAAGCCCGCCTTGCCGCCTGACCAGCGACAACGGTCGGCAGCCGACGCTTACGGCACCGCCGCCACAGCAATAAAAGGGTCGGTCATTCAAGTTGTGCGAACCGCCCCCTCGCCGTCGCCCCCGCGCAGGCGGGGTCCAGGGCAGGCACTCGTTGCCCGCCGCCCCCTGTTCAAGCCAGGGCTAGCGCTCGGTGCCCGAAGCTCTGGGTTCCCACTTTCGCGGGAATGACGAAGAGGTAAGGGATGGGTGCTAAATGCCAGAATGGATCCGTCAGTTACTGGTGCGAAAGGTGTAAGTGCAGCTTGGCGATTTGATACGGGCTGTGACTTTATCTTGGTGAATATGCCCCGTCATGGTTATCATTCCATTACGCAAAACGTGAGTGGCGCGGAAATTCCCATATTCATCGACAGTGCCGCGTAATATCGTGTCAAATCGCGGGTCATATTTAAATTGGACTTGGCCGCCCGATATGGTCAGGGGATAAACCGCACCCAAGGGAGGCGGGGTGCAATCGCCGCTGATGACTTTCCTGAGCGTAAGCTCGCCGACATACTGGCCGTCAAACTTGGTCGAGCCTTGGGCCCACGCGGTGCTGCCGAACGCCGCGCCCAGCAGCAGGCCCAGTCCTAGCTCTTTCAACATTCTTTCTTCCCGGTTCCGGTTCAGCCGTCCGTTTTCGCACGACAGCGGAGCCGATTTAAATCAAATGGGTCGCAAGGCAAACGGGTATTCGCGGCACCGGCGCCGGCGAGCGCGTTTGGCGTTAGCGTATTCCCGCGAGCGCCCGCAGACGGCATGATGCGGGCGGCGGCGCCAAGCGGGCGCGGCGCGGACGCTCGGCGCCAAGGAGGAAGGGATGAAGTTCGGCATATTTTATGAGCTGCAATTGCCGCGGCCGTGGGAACCGGGCGGCGAATTCCGCCTCTACCAGGACGCCCTCGACCAGGTCGAATTGGCCGACCGGCTCGGCTACGACTTCGCGTGGGAGGTCGAGCATCATTTCCTTGAGGAATATTCGCATTCCCCGGCACCCGAGGTGTTTCTCGGCGCCGCCAGCCAGCGCACGAAGAACATTCGGCTGGCGCACGGCATCATGCAACTGACGACGAGCCCGCCGGCGCGGGTCGCCGAGCGTATCGCCGCCCTTGATCTCGTCAGCCGCGGCCGCGTCGAGTTCGGCATGGGCGAGAGCGCCAGCAGCACCGAGCTCGAGCCCTTTGGCCGCGCCTTTGAGGAAAAGCGCGCCGTGTGGGAGGACGCGGTGCGCGCCATCGTCCCGATGTTTAAGGACGGCGGCTGCGAATACCACGGCACGTATTTCGATTTTCCGCTGCGCAACGTCGTGCCAAAGCCATTGCAAAAGCCGCATCCGCCATTGTGGTGCGCGTGCTCGCAACTGGAGACGATCGAGATGGCCGGGCGCCGCGGCTTGGGCGCGCTCGCGTTTCAGTTTTTGAGCGCCGAGGCGGCCCATGCCTGGGTCCACGCCTATTACAACGCCTTTACCAAGCGGCAGGAAAAGCTCGCCGACTACGTGACCAACCCGAACCTCGCCTTGACCAGCTACTTCATGTGCGCCGAGACCGACGAGGAGGCGCGCCGCCGCGCCGACGGCATCCCGTTTTTCCAGTTCGCGCTGCGCTTTTACGGTTTGAGCCCGACCCGCGAGCGGCCGAAACCGGGCGAGGTCAATTTGTGGGACGAGTACGAGAAATGGAAGCGCGCCAACCCCGAGGGGCTGCAGCGCGCCTTGTCGGGCGGGCTGATCGGCTCGCCCGAGACGATAAGGCGCAAATTGCGGCGGTTCGAGACCTCGAACATCGACCAGGTGATCTTTTTGAACCAGGCGGGCAAGAACACGCACGCGCACATCTGCGAGAGCCTCGAGCTCTTCGCGCGCGAGGTGATGCCCGAATTCCACGCCCACGAAGCCGAGCACCAGGCGTGGAAAGAGCGCGTCCTCAACCGCGAGATCGAGCTGGAAGAGATCGACACCCAGCCCTACCGCGACCGCTACGGCCCCAATTCGGTGCAGGTCGCCCGCGCGCGGGCGGCGGAGTAGGCGCGCGGCGGCAGCCGATGCCGCTGGCGCGCAGGAATGATTGAGCCTACGGTTGCCCGATGACCACGAGCGCGGGCGCGATCGACAGCATCGAGATGGTGCGCCGGCTCGTCGGCTTCGACACCACGAGCCGCGGCTCGAACCTGGCGTTGATCGAGTTTGTGCGCGACTATCTCGACCATTACGGCGTGGCGAGCGAGCTTGTCTTTGACGAGACCGGCAACAAGGCCAACCTCTACGCCACCGTCGGGCCGGCCGGGATCGGCGGGATCATGTTGTCGGGCCATACCGACGTCGTCCCGGTCGACGGCCAGGACTGGCACAGCGACCCGTTTTCGGTGCTCGCCAAGGACGACCGGCTCTATGGCCGCGGCACCGCCGACATGAAAAGCTTTATCGCGGTGGCGCTGGCATTGCTGCCGAACATCGCTGCGCGGCGGTTGCGAACCCCGATCCATTTCGCCTTTTCCTATGACGAGGAGGTCGGCTGCCGCGGCGCGCGCCGCCTGGTCGCGGCGATCGGCAAGCGCCCGGACCGCCCGCGCCTGTGCATTGTCGGCGAGCCGACGATGATGCAGCCGGTGACCGGGCACAAGGGCAAGCGCAGCTTTCACTGCGCGGTGCACGGGTTCGAATGCCATTCGGCGCTGACCCATCTCGGCGTCAACGCGATCGAGGCCGCGGCCGAAATGATCGCGCACCTAAAGGCGATGGCGCGGCGCAAGCGCGACCACGGCCCGTTCGACCGGGACTTCACGCCGCCCTACACGACGATCCAGACCGGTGTCGTCCGCGGCGGCACCGCGCTCAACATCGTGCCCAAGGAATGCAGCTTCGATTTCGAGTTCCGGCTGCTGCCCGGCGACGATCCCGAGGCCGGCATCGCCGAATTGCGCGCGCTTGCCGCTGAACGGCTGCTCCCCGAGATGCGCGCGGTGCGCCCCGAGGCGGCGATCCTGTTCGAGGAGCTGAGCGCGTTTCCTGGGCTCGACACCCCGGTCGACGCCGAGATCACGCGGCTCGTCGCGTCGCTGAGCGGTGCGAACGGCACCGGCAAGGTCGCCTTTGGCACCGAGGGCGGGCTGTACCAGCAGGCCGGGATCGAGACCGTCGTCTGCGGCCCGGGCTCGATCGAGCAGGCGCACAAGCCCGACGAATTTATCGATCTCGACCAGATCGCGCAGTGCGAGAGGTTCATCGGCCGGTTGTTCGACGGTGTCGCCGCCTGACGCAGCCCCCCTGGCGCGCGCCGTGCTGTTCGACCTCGGCGGCGTCCTTGTCGACTGGAGCCCGCGCCACCTCTACCGCCGGATCTTCGCCGAGGAGGCGGCGATGGAGGAGTTTCTCGCGACGGTCTGCACCCAGGCGTGGAACGAGGAGCAGGATTTGGGGCGGCCGTTCGCCGAGGGCGTGCGGCTCTTGGCCGAGCAGTTTCCGCACCGCGCCGAGGAAATCCGCGCCTACGACGCGCGCTGGCACGAGATGCTGAAGGGGCCGATCGAGGGCAGCGTCGCACTCCTCGGCGAATTGCGCGCCCGCGGCGTCGGCCTGTTCGCGCTGACCAACTGGTCGGCCGAGAAGTTTTCGGTCGGCCGCGCCCGGTTCGCGTTTTTCGACTGGTTCGAGGGAATCGTCGTCTCCGGCGAGGAGCGCGTCAAAAAGCCTGACCCGCGGATTTTCGAGCTGGCCATCCGCCGCTTTGGCCTCGACCCGGGTGCGACGGTGTTTGTCGACGACTCGGCGCTGAACGCCGCGGCCGCCGCACGGCTCGGCTTTCGCGCGCACCATTTTGTCGGCGCCGCGGGGTTGCGCCGCGCGCTCGTCGAGCACGGCCTGCTGCCGGCGTGACCTTGCCGCCGATCGGGTGCAAGATGCGGGCTCGCCATCCGAACAGCGGGAGCCTCGCGTGCCTGAGCCGAACTATCCCGTCGAGCTGAGCCCGCCCGATATCGAGCCCTACCGCGCCGGCAACACCGGGGTCGAATACGTGACGACCTTGGACAGCGATGCCGCGGGGCCGCGTGTGCTGGTCACGGCGCTGACCCACGGCAACGAGATTTGCGGCGCCATAGCGCTCGACCGGCTGCTGCGCGCCGGGCTGCGGCCGCGCCGCGGCAAGCTGACCCTCGCGTTCGACAACGTCGCCGCCTACCACAGCTTCAACCCGCGCTACCCGGTTGCGTCGCGCTTTGTCGACGAGGATTTCAACCGGCTGTGGGACGAGGCGACGCTCGACGGCGCGCGGCAATCGACCGAGCTCGACCGCGCCCGCGCGCTGCGCCCGTTTGTCGACGCCGCCGACTTCCTGCTCGACATCCACTCGATGCAGCATGCGACAGCTCCGTTGATGCTGGCCGGCACGCTCGAACGGTCGGTGGGGCTGGCTCGCCAGGTCGGGATCCCCGAGTTGATCATGTGCGACGCCGGCCACGCCGCCGGCAAGCGGATGCGCGACTACGGCCCGTTTGGCGACCCGGTGTCCCCAAAGACCGCGCTGTTGATCGAGGCGGGTCAGCATTGGCTGGCGCGCACCGGCGAGGTCGCGACCGACGTCATGCTGCGCTTTCTGACGGCGCTCGGAATCCTCGCCCGCGAGGACGCGGCCTCGATCGGCGGGCCGGATTTCGCCGCCCAGCCGCGCCAGCGGGTCATCGAGGTCACCGAGGCGGTGACGATCACCGGCGACCGGTTCGAATTCGCCGGCGATTACCGCGGGCTCGAGGTGCTGACTCCGAGGGGGACGCTGATCGGCCGCGACGGTGGGCGCGAGGTGCGCACCCCCTACGACGACTGCGTGCTGATCATGCCGTCGCGCCGCTCGGGCCGCGGGCAGACCGCGGTGCGTCTCGGCCGCTATGTCGGCTAGCGGCGCCGGCGCCGGGGCGGCGCTCGGCCGCACCGCCAGCCTGTTGCCGGGCTTGCCGGCCAAGCGCAGCTTTCCGCCGATCGTCGACGAGCGGGCGCGGGTGCTGGTGCTGGGCACCTTGCCGGGCGAGGAATCGCTGCGCCGGCAGCAATATTACGCGCACCCGCGCAATCTGTTCTGGCCGATCCTGTTTGCCTTGTTCGACGCCGCCCCGGCGGCGGACTACGCCGAGAGGCTGGCCTTTGCCGCCGCCTGGCGGGTGGCGCTGTGGGACGTGTGCATGGCCGGCGAGCGCGAGGCCAGCGCCGATTCGACGATCCGCCGAGAGGTGCCGAACGCGATCGACCGGCTGCTCGACGCTCATCCGCTGATCGGCGCCGTCGCCTTCAACGGCAGCGGCGCCCGCCGGCTTTACGACCGCCATTTCCCGCGGCGCGCGGGCGTGACCTATCTGGCGATGCCGTCGACGAGCCCGGCCCACGCGCGGCTCGATTTCGCCGCCAAGCTCGCGCAATGGGCGGGCCTGCGCGCGGCCCTCGACGGGCGCGCCTGACACGCCGGCGCGAGACGAGATTGCGCCGTCAAGGGCGTTGCGGGCAGCAGACGACTTCGACCAACAGGGCTCGCGCGCGGCGCAGTTCCGGCTGGCGGCGCGGTTGGGATCGCCGGTAAGCTCAAGCTCCGACAGGATCGGCGGGGTCGACAACTCACCCGCCTGGGAGAACAGCGATGGATTTTGGCGCGTCGATGTTTTTCACCGACTATTCGATGGGCCCGGGCGAGCTCGCCCAGGCGCTGGAGGCGCGCGGCTTCGAGTCGGTGTGGGCGCCGGAACATTCGCACATCCCGAGCTCGCGGCTGTCGCAGCCGGCTTCGGGCGGGCAGCTCGGCCGGCAGTATTACGACGTGATGGACCCGTTCGTGACCCTGACCGCGGCGGCGATGGCGACCAAGACGCTAAAGGTGGCGACCGGGGTGTGCCTGGTGATCCAGCGCGACACGATCCAGACCGCCAAGCTCGTCGCCTCGCTCGACCAGGTGTCGGGCGGCCGCTTTCTGTTCGGCATCGGCGGCGGCTGGAACCAGGAGGAGATGGCCGACCACGGCACCGTCTTCAAAACGCGGTTCAAGCGGATGCGCGAGCAGATCGAGGCGATGCGGGCGATCTGGACCGAGGAGGAGCCCGAATACCATGGCGAGATCGTCGACTTCCCAAAGATGAAGAGCTGGCCGAAGCCGGTGCAAATGCCGCATCCGCCGGTCATTGTCGGCGGCGCTTTTCCGCACAGCGCGCGGCGCGCGATCCGCTATGGCGACGGGTGGGTCCCGAACGCCAGCCGGCAGCACTACGCAGACGTGACCGAGTTTCTGCCTGATTACCGCCGGATGGCAGCGGATGCCGGGCACGATGTCACGAGCGTGCCGGTGTCGATCTTTGGCGCGCCCGAGGATCTCGGCCGGCTGCAGCGCTACCGCGACCAGGGCATCGCGCGGGCGATCGTCGCGTTGCCGTCGGCCAAGGCCGACGAAATCCTGCCGGTCCTCGACCGCTGGGCGACGCTGATCAGCCGCGCGGCGCACTGACCGCGCTTGAGGAAGGAGGCCGCCTGATGCTGACCCTGGCGCAGGCTTCGCTGATCGTCGACAAGGCGCTGGAAAAAGGCCGCGAGCTCGGGTTCAAGCCGCTGACCGTGGTGGTGCTCGACGCCGGCGGGCATCTGAAGGCGATGAAGCGCGAGGACCGGTCGAGCCTGCTGCGGCCCGAAATCGCCGGCGGCAAGGCGTGGGGTGCCCTCGGCATGGGGTTTGGCGGGCGCGAGTTCGCCCGCCGCGCCGCCGCCAACCCCGCCTTTATCCAGGCGCTCAGCGTCGCTTCCGGCGGCCGGGTCGTGCCGGTGCCGGGCGGGGTTTTGATCCGCGATGCCGCGGGCGAGATCGCGGGTGCGGTCGGCATCAGCGGCGACACCTCCGAGAACGACGAGGCCTGCGCCGTCTTTGGCATCGGGGTGGCGGGCCTCGTCGCCGATACCGGCGACCCGCCCTAACATTGCCGACAGGGCGACCGATCCGGACCAAACGCGGCGCCCCCAAGCTGCCGAGGGACCGGCGCGCAACAGGATACTAGGTGCCCACCGCGGTGGTGAGCACGTCGGGATTCGAACCCGAGACCTACTGATTCAAAGACACGCGCCACGCAGCCGGCCAAGCCTTTGATATGAAGCGATTGTCCCGTCAGTGCCCCCGGCTACCCGTCGGATTTAATGACCAGATTGGTGGACATTCGCCGACATCCGCGGCACAACCGGAGATGGTCGGTAGCGTCCTTCACGGCGTCGGGCTCGGCGCAGCTCCTCGCGCTGTCCTTGGCTACCTCGATGGCGAGCAGGCGCCAGGCCATGCGAGCCTGCTTGCGCGCGGTGCCGAGCCGCATCAGCAGTTCCTGGCCCGTCTGCGTCATGCCGGCGAACTGCTTGAGCCGGCCCCACAGCCATTTGAGCTGGCGGCGGCGCATCGCCCGCTGCTTGGCGACCTGGTGGGCGCTCTGGGCGAAGACGAAGAGTTCGCCATCCTGCGGCAAGAGCTTGACTTGCACAACCCGGCCGGGCGTCCTGCCCGGTCTTGTCGAGCAGCGCCTTTTCCAACCGGGTCAAACGCCCTTTCGGAGTGCCGACCAGATACTGCACCGGCGGATCGGCGGCACGCATCTCGGCCAGCACCGCCTCGGCCGGCACATCGGTCCATCAGCCAGATCCGCCGGGCTTTGCCGTATTGCCGCTCGATGCGATCGAGAAAGCCGTTGAGCGTCGTGTCGTCCTTGGTGTTGCCCGGCAGCACCTCGTAGGCCAGAGTGGGCTTCGCGCAAGTAGCTACGATCGTGGCGGCGCTAAAGCTCTTCCCCGCTGCTGACCCGTGAGATCGGGGCGTCCGAGCGGGCGCATCTGCCCCGCTGACGGCCGCCGCCTGCTCCTCGTTCGATAGCCAGCGCCGAAGAGCGGTTCCCCGTGTCGCGTCGTCCGCGCGAAAGGCGGTCTCGCCGCTGAACTTTTGCGGCCACTCGCCGTTTCGCCTCCAGGTTCACCGGACGGCGTGCGCCGCGGAGGTTCTGTTGGCGAAAATCAGGGTGGCGCTGGTCGGAATCGGAAACTGCGCTTCGTCGCTGGTCCAGGGCGTCGAATTCTACCGCGGCGCGACCGGCGACCGTCCGATCCCCGGCGTCATGCACCTCGACCTCGGCGGCTATCACATCGGGGACATCGATTTTGTCGCCGCCTTCGACATCGCGCAGGGAAAAGTCGGGCACGACCTCGCCGAGGCGCTCGCCGCCCCGCCCAACAACACCGAGCGTTTCGCCGCGGTCCGCCCGACCGGTGTCGAGGTCCGGCGCGGCCCGACCCATGACGGCATCGGGCGTTACCTGCGGGAGACCGTGATCGAGTCGCCGGCGCCGGTCGACGATGTCGCCGACACCCTGCGCCGGACCGGGGCGGAGATCGTCGTCTCGTACCTGCCGGTCGGTTCCGAGCAGGCGTCGCGCTGGTACGCCGAGGAGGCGCTGCGCGCCGGTTGCGGTTACGTCAACTGCATCCCGGCCTTCATCGCCAAGGACGCGCGCTGGCGCGAGCGGTTTCGCGACCGCGGGGTGCCGCTGATCGGCGACGACGTCAAAAGCCAGGTCGGCGCCACGATTGTGCATCGCGTGCTGGCCAACCTGTTCCGTGAACGTGGGGTGCGGGTCGATCGCACCTACCAGCTCAATTTCGGCGGCAACAGCGATTTCCAGAACATGCTTGAGCGCGAGCGGCTGCAATCGAAGAAGCGCTCGAAGACCGACGCCGTCGTCAGCCAGCTCGACGACAAGCTGTCCGACGAGGAGGCCCATGTCGGGCCCAGCGACTACGTGCCGTGGCTGACCGACCGCAAATGGTGCTACATCCGCATCGAGGGCACCACATTCGGCAACCTGCCTGTTAACTGCGAATTAAAGCTCGAAGTGTGGGATTCGCCGAATTCGGCCGGGGTCGTCGTCGACGCGATCCGCTGCGCCAAGCTCGGGCTCGACCGCGGCGTCGGCGGCGCGCTGTCGGGGCCGTCGAGCTACTTTATGAAGAGCCCGCCCGAGCAGTTCACCGACTACGAAGCCCGCGCCCTGACCGAAGACTTTATTCGCGGCGAAAGGGAGAGCTGAGCGCAAAGCTCACCCCGTCCCACAGCGCCAGATCGCGGGCGCCGTTGCGCGACACGCGCAAGCCGGCGGCCGCGGCGTCGGCGGCGATGTCGGCGCGGTCGGCCGCGAGATCGCCTCGGTAGGAGTAGTTGAAGATCGCGAAGACGCCGCCGGGCCGCAGCAGGCGGGCCGCGTCGAGAACGTGATGCCGGGCGACATCGCGCGCCGCCGGGACAAAACACGGAAAGCTGTCGACCGCCAGGATCAGGTCGAAGCTCGCCGGCGAAAATTGCGAGAGGCTACGCCCGTCGCAGACGGTAAAAGCGAGATTGGCGATGCCCGCGCAGCGGCGGCGCGCCTCGGCGACCATCGCCGGCGACAGGTCGATCCCGATAATGTGCCGCAGGCGAGATGCCAGCTGGCGCTCGATCCGCCCGATGCCGCAGCCGATGTTGCATATTCCGGGGGAAGTCGGCCGGCGATTCCGGAATGAAGTCGGCCACTGATTCCGATTTGATCTCGGCCATTCCGATTTGAAGTCGGCCACCCCCG
>Ga0210390_10000979_pt1 | contig 28818 bp, 22 predicted proteins | sample IncBWH11OmetaG_FD_161050 | JGI IMG/M metagenome (GOLD analysis project Ga0210390, IMG submission 161050) | Forest soil microbial communities from Barre Woods Harvard Forest LTER site, Petersham, Massachusetts, United States - Inc-BW-H-11-O ...
CGCCTGGGCCAGGAAGTGAAAGCCCGCGCGGCGCTTCACCACGGGCAAGTGATCGTCGCCGAGAAGATGCCCGACCCAGCCGCCGGCCGGCCATTCGAGGGCATGTGGCAGGACTGGTTGCACTGCCAGATCCTTCTCCGCGAGGCCGAAACGCTCTTCGGCAAGAAGCTGTCGTCGTCTCCGCCGTCAACGAACGCGGCCGCCAAGGCTGATAAGCCTTAATCGGCGACCATCCGGGCGACGCCGTTTGCATTTCCTGAGCTTCGAGCGGGTGTCAACAACGCCCATCGACAGCTCGTGACAAGCGCGACCGCATCGGTGCCCACGATCGGTTGCTGGATTGCCGAAATAATGAATTTCTCGTGGGCTTTTCCTAACCGAGGATAACCGCGAACATGACCGTGAAAATCTTGGTGGTCGACGACGAACCGGACCTGGAGTCACTCGTTCGTCAACGTTTCCGCAAGCAAGTCAGGGACAAGGTCTATGCGTTCGCCTTTGCCCAGAACGGCGCCGAGGCGATCAAGCAAATAGAAAACGACCCCGAAACAGAATTGGTCCTGACCGACATCAACATGCCCGTGATGGATGGGTTGACCCTGCTGATCAAGCTTCTGGAGCTGAATCCGATCATTCAGCCTGTGGTCGTGTCGGCCTATAGCGACATGAAAAACATCCGCACCGCGATGAACCGCGGGGCCTTCGATTTCTTGACCAAACCGATCGATTTCGAAGATTTCGAGATCACCATCACCAATGCCTCGAACCAATTGCGCAGGCTCAAAGAAGCGGATCAGAATCGCGATCAACTGGCCAGCGTGCAGCGCGAGCTGACCGTCGCCCGCTCGATCCAGCAATCCATGCTGCCACACGGGTTCGCCCCCTTTGCCGGCAGCGCGGCACTCGACGTCGCCGCCACCATGCTGCCGGCCCGCAACGTCGGTGGCGATTTTTACGATTACTTCCAGCTCGACGCCGACCGGTTTGGATTTGTCATCGGGGACGTCTCGGGAAAGGGAGTGCCCGCCGCCCTTTTCATGGCCATGTCCCGAACGGTGCTGAAGGCGGTCGCTCTGCGCGGGCAGCCCCCCGGCGAATGCCTGCGTGAAGTCAATGCTTTCCTGTGCGGGGAAAACCATGCGGAACTTTTCGTCACGGTGTTCTATGGCATCCTGAATTTCCGCACGGGTCAGTTCCAGCACAGCAATGGCGGTCACAACCCACCTTATGTGCTGACAGCCGGCGGCGAGCTGATCGCACTGGATGCTGAAATGAGCGGCACGGTGCTGGGCATGCTGGAAGACGCAGATTATCCGACATGCCAAACTCAACTCCTGGCCGGCGACGCTCTCTTTCTCTACACCGATGGCGTCACTGAAGCGACCGATCCGCAAGGCAAAATGTTCGGGGTCGAGCGTCTCGAGGGCTTTTTGCAGCAGAGCAAAGCGCATTCGGCAGACGATCTTGTTCAGGGAGATCTGACCGCGGTCCAACAGTTTGCTGCCGGCGCCGCTCAATCGGACGACATCACCGCCGTGGCCGTGCGCTACCTGGGAGGACCGCCATGACTCCCGACGTCGACTCTCAAGCGGAATCGAGAGCCTGGTTTCGGCACTTGACCATGGGCTATCTCTTCGCTTTGGGACTGATTGCTCTGCTGGCCATCATCGGCCAAATCCTCATCCAGCACACGATCAGCGAACGTGCCAGCGACAGCCATGTCGTCGATCTGGCCGGCCGCCAGCGGATGCTCAGCCAGCGACTCGTCAACCTGGTTTTGCTCCTGGGCACGGTGACGGACGGGCCCCAGCGGCATCGCTTGCTAAACGATCTCCGCCAGGACCTCGACGTCTGGGACACAACACATCAGGGATTGCAGAGGGGTGACTCCACACTCGGGCTTCCCGGCCATAACAGCGCTTCGATCCAGGAACTGTTTGCCGAACTCGAACCGCACAAGGCCAGCATCCAGGGCGCCGTCAGCGAGGTGCTCGCGGCATACGAAAAGCCAGGGAGCGATCCTCAATTCCAGGCGAGGCTCGAACGCCATATCCAGAGCATGCTCACTCGCGAGAATTCCTTTGTCGCGGGCATGAACGAGATCGTGCAACAGTTCGCCGCCGAAGCCGACGCGCGGGGTAAAACCATCCGATCGATCGCGGCCATCGTGTTCGTTATCACGCTCGTCGTTCTCGTTCTCACCGGCCTGCTCATCTTTCGCCCGTTGGCCCAGCGCTTTCACGGCCTGTTGCTGACCAACGAACGGGCCAGGGCCGAACTGGAGTTGAACAGCCGGGACTTGTCCGCAACGAATCTGAAATTGATGCATGCGCGAGATGAGGCACTGCAAATTAACGCCAGGTTGGGACAAAAGAGTGCCCTGGTGGAAATTCTGCAACGGGTCGCGGTGGCGGCCAACCAGGCGGAGAGCCTGGAGACGGCTTTGCAAATTGGCATCGATGAAGTGTGTGCTTACACCGGCTGGCCGGTCGGACATGCCTACATCGTGGCAGAGGACGGTTCCCGGGAGCTGGAGCCCTATGGCGTTTGGCACCTCGTCGACCCGACCCGCTTCGCGACGTTTCGCAAGATCACCGAGGAGACGCGATTCAGACCTGGAGTCGGCCTGCCGGGTGAAGTCCTGTCGACCGGCAAGCCGCTCTGGATCATGGACGTCACCCGGCATTCGAATTTCCCCAGGGCGAAAGCGGCCACGGACATCGGCGTCAAAGGCGCTTTCGGGTTCCCCCTGCTGGTCGGAACCGAGGTCTATGGGGTGCTGGAGTTCTTCGCCAGCGTGCCGAAGGAGCCCGATGAGGCGCTGCTGCAAACGATGTCTCACATCGGCACACAACTCGGGCGCGTGTTCGAGCGGCTGCGGCGCGTGGAGCAGGAGCTCCGCCGGGCCAAGCTGGCTACCGAACAACGCAACGACGAGTTGGAACAGGCTCTGCGCCAGCTCAAAACGGCCCAGGAACAGCTCATCGTGCAGGAAAAGCTGGCTTCGCTGGGGGCGTTGACAGCCGGAATCGCCCACGAGATCAAGAACCCCCTCAATTTCGTAATCAACTTCGGCCAGCTAGCGGGAGATTTGTTGAGCGAGCTGGCAGACGAGCTGGCAAAGCAAAAAGACCTGTTTCCTCGAGCCGTTTCCGAAAACGTGAACGATCTTCTAACCAATCTGGAACAGAATCTCGGCAAGATTCGCGAGCACGGCAAGCGCGCCAACAACATCGTTAGCGGCATGTTGATGCACTCGCGAGGTCGAACCGGCGAGCGACAATCAACTGACCTGAACGCCCTCCTTGCCCAGTACGTCAACCTGGCCTATCACGGCCAGCGTTCGCAGGATGCTGCCTTCAATGTCACCCTGACAACGCATTACGATCAATCTCTCACTCCGGTGAGCGTAGTCCCGCAGGACCTGGGCAGGGTCTTCTTGAACCTTGCCGCCAACGCCTTCTACGCCGTGGCCGAAAAGAAAAGGAAGTCCTCCGGCGCTTATGAGCCCACGGTAAGCGTGGCCACGAAGAAGCAAGGCGGCCGAGTGGAAATTCGTATCCGGGACAATGCCGACGGCATTCCTAAGAACATTCGCGACAAGCTCTTTCAGCCGTTTGTGACGACCAAAGCGCTAGGAGCAGGCACCGGCTTAGGGCTGTCGATCAGTTACGACATCGTGGTTCACGGGCACCAGGGCGCGATCGGCGTGGAGACCGAGGAGGGAAGCGGAACGGAGTTCATTGTGACAATACCCGCTTCCAACTAGCTGCTCTTGCATACCTACCGCGCGTGCCAACCAGTACGGCAGTGAACTCGCAGCCCGCACCGAAACCGTGAACCGCGCGGTGTTGCAGCGTGTGACAAGGCTGGCTTCTCCGCCTGCGGCGGACCGCCACACTTTCCCGTGCGCAGAGCCCGGGGGGGGACCCAGAGGGTGCCCTCGGCTCGGCAGAGGCGTTTCCCAAAAACTTACCGGCTGTCTTTGTTTTTTCTGGCAGTCATCGCCTGCGAATCTCGCATGGTGGTCTGTAGGAGCGGTCTGACGGAGACCGCCTCTCAAATCATCGGCCGGTGCGTGTCCGCCGCCAGGCAAACGCGCAACCGGCACGGCGTCTCTCGGCGCTTGGTCTGCGCGCCGAGCGATGGCTTTCCTTGTATCGCAGACCCGCTCTCGAGAGGGGAACCACCATGTCATTCTCTTCGTGGCTGCGAAGCTCGAACCACTCCGCGCCCGCGGCGCGACGACGTAATCAACAGGCCGGCTTCCGCCCCCGGCCCGAAGCCCTGGAAGAACGCGTTCTTCTCAGCGCCAGCGCCTACCTGCAGACGAACCTGGTCGGTTACAAGCAAGGCATTGCGCAGTCCACCGACTCCAACCTGAACGGCTGGGGCATGGCTTCCCTGCCCAACGGGACTTTCGTTGTGGCCAACGCGTTCACCACCGGGAAAGCCACGTTCTATACCGCCTCCGGCCACGTGCTGCCGCAGACAATCACCGTGCCGGGTTCGGCGACGGGATCGGCGGCCCTGGGGCTCGGGGCGGGCGGGCACCCCACCGGCGTGGTCTACAACCCGACCTCGAACTTTGTGATCTCGGAGAACGGCAAATCCGCGCCGGCCCTCCTGATCTTCGATTCCATCGACGGCACCATCAGCGGCTGGAATCCGGCCGTCGATCCGAACCACGCGATCCTCATCAAGGATACCTTCGCCGTCGGCACACCCGCCGTCTTCACAAGCCTCGCAATGGCCCAGAACAGCCGGGGGCAGACGGTCCTCTATGCGACCGACTACCTCAACAACCGCGTGGACATGTTCGACAGTCACTTCAATCTCATCGGCTCCTTCACGGATCCGAACGTGACGAGCGTTGACCCCAACCTGAGCGCCTGGTCGGTGCAAGCCCAAGGCGGCAAGCTCTACGTCACCTTCGCCGATCTTCACAGCTTCAATGCCGGCGCGGTGGACGAGTTCGACACCGACGGCCACCTGCTGCGTCAATTCGCCGCCAACGGCCCCGACGCGGGCCCACTCGAAAACCCCTGGGGCATCACCCAGGCGCCGGCGAACTTCGGCAAATATAGCGGTGACGTCTTGATCGGCAACGTGGCGGGGGCCGGCAACATCAACGTTTTTAATCCGCACACGGGCGCCTATCTCGGACAGCTGGACCAACCGGACGGCGCCCCAATTGCCATTACCGGCTTGTGGGACTTGCAATTCGGCGACGGCACACCGTGGGGCGGCAAGACCAACGAGCTCTTCTTTGACGCAGGGCCCAACGCGCCGGGCGTGGCCATCAACGGCCTGTTTGGCGTAATCCAGGCGACCGGACGCCAGGGCGGCGGTCCGGTGTTCGCCGCGGCGGTCCCGTCGCAGCCGGTTGGGCAACAGGTCCTCAGCCCGCTGACCGTCGCGACCTCCCAAGCCAGCGGCGAGGGTAGCGGAATCTCCAGCGACGGCACACCGACAGTCGAAAACTCCGGCAGCACCACTGGGAACACCACCCCCGGCGTCTCTGTCGCCGAAGACGTCGATAACTTCGACGCGCTTTACGTGGATAACACCCGTTTGATCGGCATGCTAGACCGTGGCGTCGCGTAGGCCGCTTTCATCTGACCCGCGACAACTTTTTGCGGGAGGTTTAGCCGCGTGCCGAATAGGAACAGAGAAAAGGAACGGAGAAAAGGACAGGCGCAAATATCGGGCCGAATATGCGCCTCTTCCCTTTTGTTTTCTGCTGGGTGCCACGCCCAGTTTTGCGGCCGGCTCTGGAAAGCTATCAGCGGAGCGTCTTGTCGCCGCAGAATCGGCCGAACTCACTGCGTATTCGGCGAAACTCAACCCTTTTGCGGACAGGCCATCAAACGACCGATAAGTGCCGCCGTGACAGGCACCGGAAACTCATCCGTTTTTCGGCACCCGCTCCCCGGCCCGAAAACTCATACGTTTTCGCGGAATCCCGGCCTCAGCTAAGACTGCTGACAAAACGCTCTGAAATCGACGGCAGAATTCGAACGATTTGTGGCTCGCCGTCTGCGCATCGGATCCTCATGCGTCTCGATCGAATCGGGCCTTCGGCGGCCGTAGGAATGAAAACATCGGCTGGCCAACGGCGTGATCGATCGGATTGCTTATCGAAACGTCGGTGTTAAAGCAGGTTGAGGCGATCTCGAAGCGACTGGTCCGGTTTCTGACCTACAAGTCCCAGTGAGACAGGAACCGCCGGTCGGTACCAGGCATCGTGCCCTCCTCCTCAAATTGTCCAAGATGCCCCAGCTTGCCGCTGAGCACTGAACTCGGTTAAGGGGGGCACGTCATGACGCTCCGCAGTTTCCCTGTTGCTGCTGGATGCGTAATTCCCCTTTAATCGAAAACAGCTGTCGCTTGGTCTATCCCAACCCTTATGCTAAGTAGACCGTTCAGCCGCAAAAGCAAACTGGCTCGACAGGGGGCGCGGCTCTCTCCGGGCTGCGGCAAAGTCCGGCAAAACTAGTTCAACTCCAGTCCTTGTCTCTAATCGAAAAATCACCCTGTTGGCCCGGTGATCACGTTGACGGATTTCGACTGCTCGGAGTCGATGGTTGCAGCGGCCGAAGCTCGGTTGGATGTCCGGTTCTCAAGGGTTCCGACAATATCTGTTGGAATTGGCCAAATCGCCCAGCGACCAGTTTCAAGAGAGCGGTCTCGCTAAACCTCGCCGAGGTTGAGCAATTTTGGGTCGACGGACTGGAGTTTTGGCGCAGACTTCCGGGACGGATCTTATCGCCCGAGGCGGTGGTGTTCCTGATTCTCCAGGGCTACATATTCGGCATACGGTGGCCATGGGGCTCGGCGAGCCAGTGGATCGAATCGGAATGGGAACCACAACAGAGTGCGCCCGGTTTTTCGGTCATTCAGGCTAAGTGGAGGGCCACACACCTTCAACGCGAACCACCGAGAGAAAGCGCTGGAACCTGATGTCTGATACGAGAGCCGAGTCCATCGCGATTGTCCTGGTGGGGGCCGGCGGCCTCGGCCGAGAAGTGCTGAACTATGTGCTCGAGGCCATCCGCCCAACGCCTCACATGCGCGTGAAGGGTTTTTTGGATGATAATCTCAGCGCGTTAAGTCCCTACCGCTGTGAATTTCCAATCCTGGGCTCAATCCTGGATTACCGCATTGAACCACAGGACCGCTTTGTGATGACGATCGGCGAGTGCGTAACGCGAGCGGAACTGATCCGAAAACTGGAGGCCCGCGGCGCGCGCTTCATCACGATCATACATCCCACCGCTTATGTCGCAGCAAATGCGACGGTAGGCGATGGCTGCATCGTCGGTCCCTTTTGCGCGATTGGCAGCGATGTCAGGGTCGGCGATCACGTCCTGCTCACTTCGTATTCCTCGCTGGCTCACGATTCTGTTTCCCATTCTTTCGTTGTGCTTTCTCCTTACTCCGCCGCCAATGGCGGCGCTATCCTCGAGGAGGGGGTGTTTCTCGGTACGCACGCCGTAGTCAATCCCCTGATTCGCATCGGCGCCTGGTCCAAAGTCGCCTCCGGCTCGATTGTCTATCGCGATGTCCCTCCCAATTGCCTGGCATTGGACAATCCGGCAATAGTCAGGCCCTTGCTGCGCCGAAGCCCATGACCGCTCAGAGGTCAGCGGCCGAACGGTGAAGAAGTTCGGCGACCGAACAAAACGCTCTTGCCGGAAGATGCGATCGGTCCAGGCGTCGTCTCGCGTGATCTGAAAGGATTGCTGGAGGCGGGCCAAGCCGGCTTCGCCACGAATCGTTCAAGCCGGTCGTACTGGTCAGCGTGCCGACTTCGCGGCGACCGTACCCCCTGTTCGTGGGCCTGGACCGACTGCCGCTCGGCTTGGCGTCACGGAGGGAGGTCGAATTTTGGTGATTTTTCGCATTGTCCTGGAATGTGATACGCGCTCAAGATGTCGCGAAATAGTGGGGACGCGGTGGTGATCGGGTGAAACTACTAAGGACCGCGCCGCTTTTCGGCATCAGTGCAAAGAGGCATCGGGCGTAGCTCTTTGAATGACCAGAGCTTTTGCAACTTGATCTGGGAATCTGCGCAGTCCGCCCACCTTCTCACCGCTCCACATTCACCCGATCCCCACTTCATTGCCACTTGTTGACAGATCTGGGGCGCATGAAGATGGGCGAGCACACTTTTCTTGTCGCTGCCAAAGAAGCCGCATCGTTGATCACTGCCCGACGCGGGCTCTGGGAGAGAACATGTCAGCTCAAAATGGGTCAAATGGTTCGCACTCACTGGGCAAAGCGGCGCAGATGTCGTACGCCGTCGCCGGGCAAACTCACGCGGAGGGACTCATCTTGTCATCGCCTGAAATCACTCACCCCACTGTCGAGATGGAAACTGCGGCGACCGCGATCATCAACGAACTCATGGATGCGCTGCCCGATTCGAAACGGCTGACCAGCGAAGAGCGTCGTGGGATCATTGCACGATACGCATCCGTGCTCGAAGGCAATTTCATTTACTGGATGACTGCCACGGTCATCGCCACCAAGGCGGAGGAATCGGCGCCCATCCTGCTGGATAACCTGAACGATGAAGTGCGAGACTGCCACCCGCTGATGATGCGAAAATTTGCGCTGGCGGCCAACGCCTTTCCCACCGATAAAGACGCCCTGGCAGTGGATAACGAGCTGACAAACGTACGTCAGTTCCTGGGAAAGCTTTCGCCGGTCAAGTCAGTGTTGATGATGGCCTTCTTTGAGGGTTTCATTCAAAGATTTATGGCGTACCTGGCTTGTCTGGCCGCAGATCAGGGCTCGACGGAGTTTGAGTACACCGATGTGCACGGTGTCTGCGACATCGAGCACACGGAAGGTCTCTACAAGGTCTTGGCTGCTGAGATTGCGTTGGCGCCGTCCGACTCGGATGAGGATCTTTTCGAGGGAGTAACCCTGCTTCGCGCTCTGATCGAGCAGATTATCCGGCCGTCTTGAATAAAGACCGCCAGCGGAGAACTCGCATGACTGTTCGATCAGTGATTCACGACCAGTTCAAGCAGGTCGCGCAGGAGCAGGCACAGCAGCTCGCGCCCCTGTCCGATGACTTGCTGTTGGTGGACTCGGGCTTGGACTCGCTGTGTTTCGCCATTGTTGTAAGTCGCCTGGAATCCAAACTGGGCGTGGACCCTTTCAGCACGAGCGAAGTCGCTTCCTTCCCGGTGAATCTGCGTGAGTTTATCCGCCTCTATGAAAACGCCGTGCCATCGCTTCCCTAGGCTGCGGGATGCGATCGATGTCGGGACGCCGCCGGCTGGGTATTTGGTCGGCGCCGACCATCGTATTTCGCTTGGCGATCTGCGACAGGGATCGGCGATTGCCTCCGCTGCTCTGAATCCGCACGGACGCTCAGTGCTCATCGCTTCGGCTGACCAATTCCTCACGGCGCTTGCGCTGATCGAACTCGATGGACAGGCGCGGCGCATGACTCTCTATCCGCCGGACCTCGCTCTCGAGCATCTGCCTTATGTGATGCGTTACGCCGAGGTGGACGCGGTGGTTTCCGACGGCAGTTTTCTCAGCGGCGCCTCCATCGGCACGGCGCAACATGCCCTCTGTACGCCGGCGCTGGTCCCGCGCGTTGATTCCAGCCAGGAGCGTCTGCCCACGGAGTGGATTCTGCTCACCTCAGGGACGACCGGCCGGCCCAAGATGGTGCTGCATACGCTGGCCAGCTTGACGGGAGCCATCGACGCCAGCGCGTCGCAAACTTCCCCCGCTCAAGGGGGGGATTCGCCGGTGACGTGGGGCACGTTTTACGACATTCGCCGCTACGGCGGCCTGCAAATCTACCTTCGCGCCATGCTGGGGCGCTCGTCGTTGGTGCTTACCGGGCCGCAGGAGCCAGTGGCCAACTTCCTGCAGCAAGCCGGAGAAGCCGGCGTCACGCACATCTCCGGCACTCCATCCCACTGGCGGCGGGCGCTGATGAGCCCCGATGCCGCCCAGCTTGCGCCACGTTATGTTCGGCTCTCGGGCGAGATCGCCGATCAGGGCATCCTCAATAGCTTGCGCTCTTTCTATCCCGACGCCGCGATCAGCCACGCCTTTGCCGCCACGGAAGCCGGCGTGGCCTTCGATGTTCGCGACGGGCAGGCAGGGTTCCCGCCCAGTACGCTGGCAGGCGACTCAAGCGTCGACTTGCAGATCGTGGACACGACGCTGCGCATCCGCTCCAACCGCACCGCCCAGCGCTATCTCGGTGAGAATCCGCCCGCGCTGAAAGACCCGGAGGGCTTTGTCGACACGGGGGACGTCGTCGAGCTGCGCGATGGCCGCTATCACTTCCAGGGCCGTCGCGACGGCCTGATCAATGTGGGCGGGCTGAAAGTGCATCCCGAGGAAGTCGAAGCGGTGCTCAACCGCCATCCTCAGGTGCGGCTCTCACTGGTCAAAACGAAGAAGAATCCGATTACCGGCGCGCTGGTGGTCGCCGAAGTGCTGCTCAAGGATCCGTCTGCTTCTCAGGGTGAACAGGCGAGCGGACTGAAACAGACCATCCAGCAGTTCTGCCGTGAGTCGCTGGCGCCGCATAAGGTGCCGACGGCGATCAACTTTGTTTCCGCGTTATCCATCTCGGAAACGGGAAAGCTGGTACGCCGTCATGGGTAACGTCATCGTGACCGGCGGCAGCCGAGGCATCGGTCTGGGGATTGTTCGTCGCCTGGCGAAAGCCGGCTACAACGTGATGGCTCTCGCGCGGAAAGAGAGCCCCGAGTTGCGCCAGTTGATCGATGAGTCGGCGAACGGCGGCGCCGGCCGCATCGGCTTCGTCGCCTACGATCTGGCGGAGACCGAGGGGATGGCTGTCCTCGTCAAGCAACTTCGTCAAGATGTGGGGCCTGTGTACGGGCTGGTGAACAACGCGGGCATGAGCCTCGACGGCACATTGGCACTCGCCACCGCCACGCAGATCGAGCAGGTGGTTCGGCTCAACGTGGTTTCGCCGATCCTGCTGAGCAAGTACGTCTTGCGTACGATGATGGCCGACGGCGCCGGCGGTCGCATCATCAATTTGGCCTCGATCGTTGCATCGACGGGATATAGCGGGCTTTCCGTGTACGGCGCGACCAAAGCGTCGATGGTCGGCTTCACTCGCTCGCTGGCCCGCGAGGTCGGCCGGGCCGGCGTCACCGTGAACGCGGTCGCGCCGGGCTTTGTCGATACCGAGATGACCAAGGGACTGACCGAAGAACATCGCGAGCAAATCGCGCGGCGCAGCGCCTTGCGCCGGCTGGTCGAGGTGGATGACGTCGCCGCGGCGGTCGAGTACCTGCTGAGCGATGGCGCCAGAAACATCACTGGCACGGTCATCACGGTCGACGCGGGGAATACGGCATGAGCGCGGCACTTCCGGAAACCGCTTACACAGCCGCCAGGCCGGGCGCGTCGGTCGCCCGGGCGTGGCTGCGGGCGCTTGAGTTGACGGCGCCCATCCCCCGCCAGCGCGAGCGCGTGCTGCCCGCCGTGGTCGACGAATTGGGGCGTCGGCTGGGCGATAAGCCCGCGCTGCTCTCCGACCGCGAGTGCCTCACTTATCTCGAACTCGCCGAGCGGGCGCGGCGGTACTCCCGCTGGGCGCTCGCACAGGGCATGGCCAAGGGCGATGTGGTCGGCCTGTTGATGCCCAACCGCCCCGAGTATCTGGCGATCTGGCTGGGTGTCACCCGCGTTGGGGCAGTCGTCGCACTGCTCAACACCAATCTCGCAGGGCAGTCGCTCGCACGCTGCATCCAAACCGCTTCGGTGAAACACATCATCGTTGACGCAGAGCTGGCCGATGCGCTCGACTCGGCCCTGCCGCACATCACCGCGCCGCCGCAGGCATGGATCCACGGCGGAGGGTGCGGCATCGACGAGAAGATCGAAAGCTTCTCGTCCGCGCCGCTTGAAGCCGGGGAGTTGCCTGAGATCACCATTGAAGACCGCGCGCTCTGCATCTTCACGTCGGGCAGCACGGGGATGCCCAAAGCCGCTAATGTAAGCCACGCGCGCGTGATGCAGTGGGGGTTGTGGTTCGCGGGTATGACGGAAGCTCAACCGGGTGACCGGTTGTACAACTGTCTGCCCATGTATCACAGCGTTGGCGGCGTGCTGGCTCCGGGCGCGATGCTGGTGGCCGGCGGCTCGCTGGTCGTGCGCGAGAAGTTCTCGACGAGCCAGTTCTGGAACGACATCGACCGTTGGGAGTGCACCGCGTTCCAGTACATCGGCGAGTTGTGTCGCTACCTGCTGCACAGCCGATTTGCGGAGAAAGAGACTGCACATCGCCTGCGTCTCGCTTGCGGCAACGGCCTCGCTGCCGGCGTGTGGGTGGAGTTCCAGCAGCGTTTCCGCATCCCGCAGATTCTCGAGTTTTACGCGGCCACGGAGGGAGGTCTCTCGCTATTTAACGTGCAGGGCAAGCCAGGAGCCATCGGTCACATCCCTTCCTATCTGGCACACCGCTTCGCGCCCGCGCTGGTCGCCTTCGACTACGAACAGGGGGAGCCGATCCGCGACGAGAACGGTTTCTGCATTCGCTGCGGGGTCAACGAGCCGGGCGAGGCGATCGGCAAGGTGCAGAACGATCCGCAGAGCGCTGGCAGCCGGTTCGAGGGCTATACCAATCCGGCTGAGACCGAGCAACGAATTCTGCGCAATGTCTTCGCGGAAGGCGACGCCTGGGTGCGGACCGGCGACCTGATGCGCCAGGATGAGAAGGGCTTCTTCTACTTCGTCGATCGCGTCGGCGACACCTTTCGCTGGAAAGGCGAAAACGTGGCGACCTCCGAGGTAGCGCAAGAGATCTGCGCATTCGAGGGGATCCTGCATGCCAGCGTCTACGGAGTCGCGGTTCCGGGGACCGAAGGCCGCGCCGGGATGGCGGCCGTCGTATCGGAAAGGGCACTCGATCTTGGCGCGCTGCACCGGCATCTCGACGAGCGGCTGCCCGCCTATGCGCGTCCGCTGTTTCTACGGCTCCGTCCGCAAGCCCAGGTAACCGGCACCTTCAAATATGCGAAGACCGATCTCGTCCGGCAGGGATTCAACCCCGGCCAATGCGCCGACCCGCTGTATTTCAATCATCCCGAGCTGCAGGCTTACGTCGCGCTCGACGAGCCGCTTTACGACAGCATCCTCTCAGGGGCCATCCGGTTATGAGACGGGACAGCGAGAGAAGGTGAGAGGCGATGCAGATCGAGCAGCTAGAGCGCGAATTCGAGCGGGTGCAGACCACTCTCGCCGACGGCCCCATCGTTCCCTCCGTTACGGTGGACGAGATTCGCAGCCATCTCGCCAGCCAGTATCAATTCCAGAACGAGCTTCCTCTCGATGAAGTCGTCCAGGACGCCGAGCGGATGCTTCGCATGTGGCAGGTTCAGGTCACCCATCCGCGCTATCTGGGGCTCTTCAACCCAGCCGTGACGCTGCCTTCGGTAATCGCCGAGACGCTGGTGGCCATGTACAACCCTCAGCTAGCCAACTGGCGCACATCGCCCGCGGGCAACGAGATCGAGCGGCATACGCTGGGTTGGCTGGCGGGAAAGTTCGGCCTCCCCGAAGATGCCATTGCGACCTTTACCACCGGAGGGACAGAAGCCAATCTATCCGCCGTGACCGTTGCGCTGAGTCATGCGTTTCCGGAGTACGGCGAGCACGGTCTGCGCAGCTTGCCGGTCCGTCCGTCTCTCTATCTCACCGGGGAAGCGCATCACGGATTCAACAAGATCGCGCACATGACCGGAATCGGGCGTCGCGCGGTTCGCACAGTCAAGACTGACCGCCGGTTGAGGCTCGACGTGGAGAGCCTGCGCCGACATGTGCGCCAGGATCGCGAAGACGGCTGGGCGCCATTTCTAGTCGTCGGCACCGCGGGCGCCACCGCGGCCGGGTTCATTGATCCCCTGTCCGAGATCGCGCAGTTCTGCCACGACGAGCATTTATGGTTTCACGCCGATGCCGCGTGGGGCGGCGCTGCGATCCTTTCGCCCGCGCTCAAGGAGCATCTCGCCGGCATCGAGCAAGCCGACTCGATCACCTGCGACGCGCACAAGTGGTTTTCGGTGCCGATGGGCTGCGGGATGTTCTTCTGCCGCCACCGGGAGAGCGTGGCGCGCGCGTTTCATTCCGACGTGACCTACATGTCGGGCAAGCAATCCGGGCCGGTCTTCGATCCGCTCACCAATTCGATGCAGTGGTCGCGGCGGTTGATTGGACTCAAGCTGTTTCTGGCCTTGGCCCACCTGGGCGAATCCGGATACGCGGCGATGATCGACCACCAGGCGCGGCTGGGCAATGTCCTGCGCCAGGCGCTGACAGCCTCTGGCTGGCAGGTGGTCAATGAAACGCCGCTGCCCCTCGTCTGTTTTACGCGTGAGCATCTCGACCCGGGCGCCTTACTTGCCGCGCTGCACGAGCGGCAGATCGCCTGGATGTCCGAGGCTCGCATCGACGGAACTCCAGTGCTGCGCGCTTGTATCACCAACTACCGCACGACGGAAGCCAATATCCAACAGATCGTGCTGGAGATGAATCAATTGTTTCAGCAAGGGGCGGGCGCGCTCCAGCCGGAGCCGCATTTGCAATGACGACCATCACACGCAGACCGGCAACTGCCGTACAGAGGCCAGCCGCCAAGTTGGAGTTTCGATGAAACGCGAAACAATCGCCATTCACGCTGGTTATGAACCCGACGCGGCTGTGCGCTCTGTTGCGGTGCCCATCTACCAGACCGTCGCCTACGCATTTGACAGCGCCGAACACGCCGCGGCGCTCTTCAACCTGGAAACCGAGGGCTACCGCTATACGCGGATCAGCAATCCGACGACGGCCGTGCTGGAGCACCGCATGGCCGCGCTCGAGGGCGGAGTGGAGGGGCTGTGCGTGGCCACCGGCCAGGCCGCGGTGAACTACGCATTGCTCAACTTGGCCGGCATGGGCAGCAACATCGTCTCGCCGCCACAGCTCTACGGCACGACGCATACGCTGCTCGCGCACATCCTGCCCGAGCAGGGCGTGTTGACGCGTTTTGCCGAGTCCGATCGTCCTGAGGCCCTTGAGCGGCTCATCGACGCCGACACGCGCGCCATTTATTGCGAGAGCGTGGGCAATCCGGCCGGCAACATCTGCGATATCGAGGCGTTGGCGCAGGTGGCGCACCGGCACGGCATCCCGCTCGTCGTCGACAACACCGTGCCCACGCCGATGCTGCTGCGCCCAATCGAGTACGGCGCCGATATCGTGGTGCACTCGCTCACCAAGTTTATGGGCGGACATGGAACAACGCTCGGCGGGGTCATCGTCGACAGCGGCAACTTCCCATGGGCGCAGCACGCCGGGCGCTTTCCTATGTTCTGCGAGCCCGACCACTCGTATCACGGCCTGGTCTACACCGAACGATTCGGCAGGGCGGCCTACATCGCCCGTTGCCGCAGCCGGTATCTGCGCGCCACCGGAGCCGTGCTCGCGCCGCTGAGCGCTTTCCTGCTGCTGCAGGGGGTCGAGACCGCTCCGTTGCGTGTCGAGCGCCACGTGGAGAACGGCCGCAAAGTGGCTCAGTTTCTCCGCAGCGACCCGCGTGTGTCCTGGGTCAACTACGCCGGCTTTTCCGACAGTCCCTACCACGCGTTAGCGCAGAAGTATCTCAACGGGCAGGGCTGTTCACTGATGACGCTCGGCGTCAAGGGTGGCTATGAATCAGCCGTCCGGTTCTACGATACGCTGAAGCTCATCTCCCGTGTGGTGAACCTGGGCGACGCCAAGTCTTTGGCTTGTCACCCGGCTTCTACCACTCACCGGCAGATGTCGACCGAGGAACAGAGCAAGGCCGGCGTCCTGCCGGAGATGATCCGCCTGAGCATCGGGATCGAACACATCGACGACATTCTGGCCGATCTCGATCAGGCCCTGAACGCGGCAATGTAAGCGGTTATGCCGCTCGCCATCGCGGCACAGCGAGGAGTTTGCGATGCCAGTTTTCTTGAATGCGAAGTATCCCGGACACGAGGGGCAGTCAGACCTCGACTGGCCGCGTGTGCAGCCGGACGCGCTCGAGCTGCCGCGCAGCAATTATCTGCATATCGGCTTGGTCAACAACATCGGCGATGAAGCCATGATCGCAACCGAGCTTCAGTTTCTCACGCTGCTTGAAGCGGCTGCGGAGGACATGCTGGTCCACGTCACGCTCTACGCTTTGCCCGAGGTGGAGCGAAAGTCCTGTGGCCAGCGCCGCGTGAGCGACATTTACTCGGGCATCGAGCAGCTCTGGGAGCAGCCGCCAGAGTTGTCTCCGGATGGGTTGATTGTTACTGGCCGCGAACCGCGTACCCCAGATCTGCGCCACGAGGCCTATTGGCCGAGCTTTACACGCGTTCTGGCCTGGACCCAGGAGCACGCGCGCTCGGCAGTATGGTCGTGTCTGGCTGCTCACGCGGCTGTGCTGGCGCTCGACGGCATCGAGCGCGAACGCAGCCAGCACAAACACTTCGGGATCTTCTCCTGCAGGCAAACCGCATCGCACACACTGCTCGCCGGCGCGCCCCCAAGCCTTCGCGTTCCTCACTCGCGCTGGAATGGCGTTTCCGCCGACAAATTAGCCGCGAAAGGCTACCAGGTGCTGACGCGCACGAGCGACGGCGGCGTCGACACGTTTGTCAAGCAAGATACAGGGCTGTCCGTGTTCTTCCAGGGCCATCCGGAGTACCAAGCAGAGACGCTTATGGGCGAGTACCAGCGGAACGTTGGACGCTATCTTAAGGGAGCAAAGGAAACTTACCCGCTGCTGCCGCTGGACTATTTCGAGGAAGAAACGGAGCGGGCTCTGGAGGAGGTTGAAGCGAAGGCACGGGCATCGCGCCACGAGAAGTTCCTCGGCGCGGTCTCTGCCGTGCTCAGCGGCGTTCGAATTCATAACACTTGGCGCAGTACAGCCGTCCTCATCTACCGCAATTGGCTCATGCACCTCCGCGCGCAGAATCGCCAGCGCGGTCGGCGATTCAAAAACGCTTTTTCAAAAGTCTTGCGTTAGTCAACGTGTCGCAGAACATGGCGCTGATGCGGCTGATTGACGAGCGATATCTTACATCTGCAGCGGCAGTGCTCAGCCAGCAGGGCATGCCCCCGATGGGTGCCACCGCTCGGACAATCCGTTGGGCCGACGAGTGAAATGCCGGGGAGTCCAGCTGGAATTTCGCAATCTCATACGTTTTTCGACGCGGCGAAAAACGACCCAATCACCTCGTTGCGCCCTGTCCGGTTTCGGACAGCCATCATGTCAATGGCACGCCTTTTGAGTCTCAGAAACTCGTGGAATCCGGGACGCTCCGTTTGAGGAACGATTTTCGGGAAGTGCGCAACCGGGTGACGATAGAGAGCCTGCTTGCAACTCAGATCGAATTGGTTTAGGTTGCGCCAAACTCTCAGGCATTTCCGCTTTTCATTCGAAACGAGGCCGAGGTCGCGCAAGGCTATTGAACCATTTTGTCTTTCCGGGCTCTCAAGGATCGTTTCATGCTGCGAGCGCCGCCTGCCGCATCTTTCCCCGAGTATCCTGCGTCCTGGTACCTCTTCTGTCGTTCGCATGAACTGCGCGGTCGACCTGTGTCCCGCGAGATGTTGGGGCGTCGAATCGCCGCCTTCCGCACCGCGGACGGTCGCGCCGTGGTAATCGACGCGAGGTGCTATCACTTGGGCGCCGATCTCGGACACGGCCAAGTCGTAGGGGACGCGATTCAGTGTCCATTTCATCAATGGGAATACGGTCCGGACGGACGGTGCACGCGGATTCCAGTGACCGATCGCATTCCGCCTGCGGCACGGCAGACGGTCTATCCCGTCGTTGAACGGCATGGGTACATCTTCTTCTTCAACTTACCGCAGGCACTCTTCCCGATCCCTTTCTTTGCTGGCGTCGATCCGAACAGTTTGATCGCGGGAGGGCCCTTTCAAACCGTGCTGGACTGCCCGTGGTACATGGTCGGCGCCAATGCGTTTGACCTACAGCACTTTCGGGCCGCGCACGATCGCCGGTTAATCGGGGACCCGGAAGTGACCTCCCCGCACGCATTCGCGCGCCGCGCCAGTGCTTGTTTCCGTGTGGCTGGCGATTCTTTCCAGGATAAGATCACTCGCCTCTTTGCCGGCAACAAGGTGACGATGGCCATCACGGACTGGTGCGGCAACATGCTTTTCGCGACGGCCACTTTCAGTCGCACCACAAGTTACGGCATGGTCGTAACCGAGCCCTTGAGCTCCGGCAAGGTCGTGGTTCGCGTCGTGGTGTTCGTGCCGCGCAGCTCTTCGCGGACCGGCCGTCTCTTGCGTGACTCTCTTGGCCTGCTCATCAAACGTTATTTTATTAAGAAGTTTCTTAGCTCCGATGCTGCCCGGCTGGATGGCGCCCGCTACAGCCCGTGTGGACTCATCGACTGGGATAAAGACTTGGCGGAGTACTTCACCTGGCTGGCCGGTCTGCCGCGCGCCGTGCCGAACAACTCCGCAATCGAAACTAGCGCACGGCCGAGCAACAATGACGCGCATCGGTACCCGCCCATTGAGTCGACGGCGAGTCATGTTTAGGGAGAGTCGGGACATGCGGCGCTGGAGCTTGGTCGTTATTTTGATTTGGGCTTTCCATCCAGGATCCGGGCTCAAGGGACAGGAGTCCAAGAAGGAAAGCAAGCAGGATGAGGCCGTCCATAACGAACTGCGTGCTCTCCGTGCCGACGTTCTCGACGCATTTAATCGAAAAGATTTGGATGCCCTCCTCAAGTACGTGCACCCCAATGTGGTAGTGACCTGGCAGAACGCCGAGGTCAGTCGTGGACACGCAGGTATCCGCGATTATTACAACAAGATGATGGTTGGACCGAATCGGGTTGTGGATACGGTCAGGGCCGCCGCCGAGGTGGACGAATTGACAATTCTTTACGGCGATCGCAACGGTTTGGCTTTCGGATCACTCGATGAGGACTTCACGTTGACAAATGGGACGGCATTTCGCTTGCCCAACCGCTGGACAGCTCACCTCGTGAAGGAGAATGGCCGCTGGCTCATTTCTGGTTTCCACATCTCGTCGAACCTATTTGACAATCCTGTGATGGGGATCGCAGTCAAGCGGACGGCTTATTGGGTTGTCGGATTCGCTGTCCCTGCCGGTGTGGTGTTGGCGTTTATCATTCTCTGGGGTGCCCGCCGTTTTCGCCGGAGGAGGGCATGACACAACGGACGAAGAACGACGGCGAAGAAACGCTATTACGACGGGCCGCGAGCTGGCCCGCGCATCCTTCATGGCGAAGCCTGACGGTGGGAGCCCTACAGGACGTAGCCGCCCACGAGGGGATCGACTTTGCAACGGCGTTGCTCTATGACCGAATCGTGCGCTCGCGAGAGCACGGCCCCTTCATTCAGCGAGTCGTCTCTTCCATCGATGATGAATCGTCAATTGGCTCCGCGCCAAAGCTGGCACTTGTGCCCGGTGCATGTTATCGGGAGTACCCGCAGACTGGAGCCGACGGGGGGCGCTTGCGGGAAGCCGCCGGGCAATGCGGATTGTCGATCGAAACAATACCGATCGCTAGCCTTGGTCCCATTTCCCAAAATGCCCAAACGATCGGCGACTGGCTCCAAAACCACGCAACGAGCGACACGGCGATCGTATCACTGAGCAAGGGCGGCGCAGACATCAAACGGGCGCTGGACGTACCTGGAGCGTCTGAACTTTTCTGGAACGTCCGTCTCTGGATCAGCCTCAGCGGTATCCTGTTCGGAACGCCCGCCGCCGGCTGGTTCCTGCGTCGCCCGATCTGGCGTCTGATCCTCCGCGTCCTATGCTGGCGTCATGGCCTCGCGTTCTCCGTCCTTCGGGAGCTTGACCGCAGTCCGACGGGGCCTCTAGCGGGTGAGCTGCAGATCCCAGACGGTCTCATTGCGGTTCACGTCGTTGGATTCCCACTCGAGTGTCATCTCAGCAGCCGACGTGCCAAGCTCGGTCATCGTCGGCTCGCGCCAATGGGACCCAACGACGGCGGCAGCATCTTGCTTGGCGACCTGACGAGGTTGCCGGGACTGATCTTCCCGGTCTGGGGTGCAGACCACTACCTCGACCCGCTGCGGGACATCCGTCCCTTGATCCGGCGCATCTTGCTGGAAGGGATCCAGCTCGCGACCAAGACACCGCGGAGTTCTGAGAGTTCGTTTTCTGAACGTGGCGACGACGAACCGAGTTGGCATCCTGACGAAACGGCGGCGGATGTGGCAACACTTTCGCGCTGACGGCCGAAATCTTTATGAAGATCCAGCTTCTTTCGCCGGCGGGCGAAATCCACCGAAATGGGACTGGAATCTTCAAGACCGCTCTGCGCTACGCGCCGCTGACGCTCACGACTTTGGCTGCCCTGGTTCCTGAGGAGCTGGGAGCCCAGATCACAATCCAAGACGAAGGCATCCAGCCGCTCGATCTGGAGTTCGATGCGGACTTGGTCGGCATCAGCGCCATCACGGGGACCGCGTTTCGGGCTTATGAGATCGCCGACAAGTTGCGGGCGAAGGGCCACACCGTTGTTCTGGGCGGCGTCCATCCAACTTTGCTGCCCGAGGAGGCCGCCCTGCACGCCGACGCCGTCGTCACCGGCTACGCTGAGAGGTCGTGGCCGAAGTTGCTGCTCGATTATGCCCACGATCGGATGCAGAAGCACTACTTCGAGCCAACCGGCAAGCGGTTGGAGGGCGTTCCCATCGCTCGCCGGGATCTGCTCCAAAAGAAACGCTATGCCACCATTAACACCATCGAGGCGACTCGCGGCTGTCCCCACAAGTGTGATTTTTGCGCTGTTCCCGCCGCCTGGGCAAACATTTACGCCCATCGCCCGATTGAAGAGGTCATTGCCGAGCTTCGCACCTTCGAGGGGCACCACGCGCTGTTTATCGATCTGAGCCCGGTCGAAGACGTCGAGTACGCCAAGGCACTGTACCGCGCGATGGCACCGCTTCGGATGCGCTGGGTGGGGCTGGCGACGACGCGCATCGCTGAGGATGCAGAATTGCTCGACCTGGCGGCGCGGAGCGGATGCAGGGGCTTGCTCATCGGCTTCGAGTCGATCAGCCAGTCCACGCTCGAAGAAACGCGGAAGGGATTCCACAAGGCGCAGAACTATGCCGAGGTCGTCAAACGCCTGCACGATCGTGGCATCGGCATTCAGGGTTGTTTCGTCTTCGGTTTCGACAACGACGACGAGAGTGTCTTCGAGCGGACGGTCGAGTTCGTCGACAAGATCAAACTCGATCTGCCGCGATACGCCGTCATGACACCATTTCCTGGAACCGGCTACTACCGCCGCCTGGAGGCCGAAGGTCGGCTGCTGCACAAGAACTGGTCCTTGTACGACGTTGAACACGTCGTCTTCCAGCCCAAACACATGTCCCCCGAACGCTTGCAGGAAGGACTGGAATGGACCTGGCGACAAAGCTACTCCCTGCGTTCCATATTCACGCGCATTCTGGGTGCTCGCTGCGTGGTGCCGCTTTCGATCACCCTTAATCTCGGCTATCGCTACTACGCGAAGAATCTGCATGCCAAGACCGGTCCGACGGTGTACCGCGACCGTGCCTACATGGCTGACTGTGCCGCTCGCCGGGAACTGCCGCCAATCGATCGCCAGGGAGCCGCGACCGGTTCATGCAGCGCCGCCAGTGCGGAAGCCAATTTCGTCGAACTGGGCATTCTTTGACCTTTTGTCGCACGAACGGCATGAGTCATGCGCGTCACTTTGATCTATCCGTCGGTAGGACGTAAGGAGAACACACCCTACGTCCGCGCCTGGCAGATGCAGCCGTTATCGATGGCGCTCATCGCCAGCCTGACGCCCCCAGACGTCGAAGTGCGCTTTTATGACGATCGAATTGAGGATATTCCCTTCGAGGAACCGACGGAGCTCGTCGCTCTGAGCGTCGAGACGTTTACCGCTCTGCGTGCGTACAAGATTGCGCGGCGGTTCCGGGCGTGTGGTGTGCCGGTCATTATGGGCGGTTACCACGTGACCCTCTTGCCAAACGAGGCAAGCCGCGAAGCGGACGCGATCGTCGTTGGCGACGCCGAACCGGTCTGGGCACAAGTTCTGGAAGACGCCCGCCGCGGACATTTGCAACCTGTCTACGACGGTCGCGGCCGACGGACTTTGGGCGGTCTTCGCCCGCGTCGCGACCTGTTCGAGGGCAAGCCCTATCAGAAGATCACGCTCGTCGAGTTCGCACGCGGCTGCAACTTTAAGTGCGACTTCTGCTCGATCACGGCGTTTCACGAGGCCAACCAGAATCATCGTCCCGTGCGGGATGTGGCCGCTGAGATGGAGGCGACAGGAAGCCGGCGTTTCTTTATCGTCGACGACAACATCGTTAGCCAGCCCGCTCAGGCTCGGGAGCTGTGCCGCGAGCTAATCCCGCTCGGTATCAACTGGGTGGGTCAAGCCAGCATCCACATCGCGCAGGATGAGGAATTACTCGGGTTGATGGTGAAGAGCGGATGTCGCGGCGTGCTCATCGGCATGGAGTCTCTGGACCCTGCTAACCTCCGCGACATGGGCAAGAGTTGGAACCTCGCCAGCGGGAGCTACGCCGAGAGCTTACGACGGTTCCGAGACCACGGCCTGGCAGTCTACGGCACATTCGTCTTCGGATACGACAACGATGACGACCAGGTCATTCAGCGTAGTGTCGAATTCGCCCGCGAGCAGCAATTGTTTCTGGCCGCATTCAATCATTTGATCCCGTTCCCGGGCACGCCCCTTTATCGAAGGCTCCAACAGGAAGGCCGGCTGCTCAAACCGCGCTGGTGGCTCGACCCGAAGAGCCGGGTTGGCGAGGTGACATTCCGCCCGAAGAAGCTCGAACCGGCCCAGCTCGAAGAACTCTGCTTGAACGCTCGACGGCAGTTTTACGGTTGGGGTTCGATCTGGCAGCGGCTTTGGGATCGCCGGGCCAATGCACCTTCCCTTCCGATGCTGAGTGTCTACCTGGCGCTTAACCTGGGATCGCACTTCGACATTGATCGAAGGCAAGGATTGCGACTGGGAGCGGGGCTTGCCGAGTGGAAAGAGGTCGATGACCCGGTTTCAGTTTGAGCTGGCGACCCCATCTGATGACGCGGACCTGAGGAGCATTCTGGCTTCAACGCCAATGCCCGGCCGAATCGCCGTGAGTCTCCGCCGCGAGCCGAATTGGTTCGCAGCCGCTGTCGTCGATGGAGATTTTCGGCAGGTCGTCGCCTGCCGCAACCTCGACACGGGCCGCGTTGTGGGCTTCGGTTGCCGCTCGATCCGTCGACTCTACGTAAACGGACACTTGGCCGAAGTGGGGTATCTAAGCAGTCTGAGACTGCTCCCTGAGTTCCGCAATCTGGGATTGATCGCGCGCGGTTATGCGTTTTTTCGCGGACTGCACGAGGATCGCCGAGTGCCCTTTTATCTGACAACGATTGCCGAGGGAAACAACTCGACAATCAACCTGCTCACGTCAGGCCGAGCACAGTTGCCGGCCTATCACTTTGCCGGCCGCTTTCACACGATCGCACTCAACCTAGGGCGACGCGCGCTCCGGCACGACAGCCCAGCCGGAGTGAAGCTCAGTGCGGCTTGCGCCGATGATTTGCCGGCAATACTCAAGCTCCTGGCAACGGAAGGTCCACGAAGACAGTTTTTTCCACATTACGAGCTGAACGACTTTCTGCGCGCCGATGGGAAGCTACGAGGATTGCAACTGGAAAGTGTCATCGTCGCTCGGCGAGGCGGTCGATTGCTGGGACTTCTGGCCGGGTGGGATCAGCACGCTTACCGGCAAAACATGGTCGATGGCTACAGCGGCTGGGTAGGCCGTTTGCGGCCGTTATACAACGGCTGGCAGCGTCTGCGCGGTCTGTCGGGACTGCCGCCGCCAGGGCAGCCGCTCCGCTGCCTTACTGCTGCCTTTCCGCAGGTGGTTGACAACGACCCGGAGCTGTTCGCCGCCTTAATCGGCGAACTTGGACGCCGGCACGCCGGGGGCACTTGTTCACATCTACTGATTGGATTGCACGAGACCGACCCACTTCTGTCCGTTGCCCAACGCTTCGCGGCCAGAAGCTACACGACTTTCCTCTACCTTGTTGGCTGGCAGGACAGCGATGCCGCACGGGCAGCTCTCGACCGGCGGCCCGTGTATCTCGAACTCGGGACTTTGTGAGGAGATGGCGCAATGAAACTCACGGCCGATTTGGTGGCGTCCGTGGATTTGACAGATCGACAGCGCGAGACGATGTTCGCTCTGATGGATCGGCACTACGATGCCGTCTCCCCGGAAGTCTTCGAGACTGATCTGGCCGAAAAGCCGTGGGTCATTCTGATCAGCGATCCGACCAACGGCGAGCTGTGTGGCTTTTCGACGCAAATGATGTTCGAAGTCGAGGTGGAAGGGCGATCAATCCGCGCCTTGTTCTCCGGAGACACGATTGTCGACCGGAATCACTGGGGCGACCAGGCGCTAGCCCACGTCTGGGGTCGACTGGCTCTGTCGCTGATCGATTCGCATCCCGGTGTCGAACTCTACTGGTTCTTGATCAGCAAGGGCTACAAGACTTACCGATTCCTGCCCGTTTTCTTCAACGAGTTCTATCCCCGTTATGATCAGCCCACCCCGGCCGTTGCCAAGACGGTGATCGATGCGCTGGCCGTTGCGCGTTACCCACACGAATACGATCCGCAAGCCGGCGTCATACGAGCTGGATCCGGGCAGTATCGGCTGCGGAGGGGCCTCGCGGATCTGACTCCTGGCCGCTTGCGCGACGACCACGTGCGTTTCTTTGAAGCGTGCAATTCTGGCCATGTGCACGGCGACGAACTCTGCTGCCTGGCGCCGCTGACGCGTGCCAACTTTACGCCGCTCGCGTACCGGGTCATCGGGCCCGAGCCCGTGGCGCTGGTCGTCCCGTGAACATGGCTGGGTTGCTCAACAGCGCATGGATGCTCCAGTGCAGCGTCGAGGGGGCCTCGTTTGAGCGATCGACCCGTCGCGTCGCAGAGACGCAGGAGCGCCTGCTCCGCAACTTGCTCCAAACCAACCGTGGGACTTGGTTCGGTCGTCAACACGGGTTCGAGCAAATCCGCTCGTTGAGGGCGTATCGGGAGCACGTACCGCCGGCAACCTATGCGGACTTCGACCCGCTGATCCAGCGCATCGCCGCCGGAGAGAATAACGTGCTGACGGCCGAGCGCGTCCAGCTGTTGGAACCGACTAGCGGCACGACTGGCGGCGAGAAGCTGATCCCGTACACGGCCGGACTCCGGCGTCAGTTCCAGCGCGGCATCGCCGCGTGGATCGCCGATCTGTTTTCACGACGGGCCGCCGTCCGCAGGGGCCGCGCCTACTGGTCCATTTCGCCCGCGTTGGCCATGTCCCGCCGCAGTTCCGGCGGGCTCCCCATCGGATTCGCCGACGATGCGGAATACCTCGGACCCGTGGCGAGCTTCGCGCTGCGTCGGCTCCTCGTCGTTCCCGGCCTTGTCGCTCGCGTGCCCGAAATGACCGCGTTTCGCTACTGCACGTTGCTGTTTCTGCTGGCCGGCGCAGATCTGTCGCTCATTTCCATCTGGAATCCCACGTTCTTTCTCGTCTTGGTCGATTCGTTGACGCCATGGAGCGAACGGCTTTGCGATGACCTTCGCTGCGGTCAGATCAACCCGCCTGAACCGCTGCCTGTGGATCTTGCAGCCGCGCTTTCGGCAGATTTTCGGCCGGCGCCGCGTCGAGCGGCACATTTGAAACAAATCTTCCGCTCCACGGAAACGCTCAAGGAGCAACTGACTCTCGTGTGGCCCAAGTTGGCGCTCGTGAGTTGTTGGACAGACGCGGCGGCGGGACAGTTCGTGCCGCGCTTGCGTGAGCTCCTACCCGGAGTCGAGATTCAACCCAAAGGGCTGTTGGCCACCGAGGCATTCGTCTCGCTCCCTCTCGTGGGACAGACTGGCGCGGCGCTCGCGCTTCGCTCGCATGTTTTCGAGTTCGAGGAGATCGCCGGTGGAGGCTTCAAATTGGCGCATGAGCTGGACCGAGGTGGGCGCTATCGAGTTCTCATAACGACGGCCGGCGGCCTGTATCGCTATCAACTGCGCGACGAGATCGAGATCGTCGGATTTCATCATCAATGCCCCCTGTTGCGGTTCCTGGGCAAGGGTGATCAGATCAGCGACCTCGTCGGCGAGAAGCTGGCGGAACAGCACGTGCGCCTTGTTCTTGAGCGACTGGCGTCGCTTGCGTCGTTGCGACCGCGTTTCATGCTTTTGGTTCCCGTGCTCGAACGGCCGCCGCGGTACCACCTCTATCTGCAAGGGCCGTCGGTTGACGATGCCGCCTCCCTCCTGCCCCAGATTTGTCGCGAGCTGCAAGCAGGACTTGAGGAGAATCCCTACTACCGTCACGCGGTCGCGGTTGGACAATTGGCGCCTATCGCTGCCAGCATCCTCGAGCCGGAGGGCGAGTCGGCGTGGCTGGTCTACGAACGCAGTAGTCTGGAACGAGGACAGAAGAGCGGCGACATCAAGCCATTAGCTCTCGATCGCTGGACGGGCTGGCCTGAACGCTTCGCCCCGCTGCTGCGGCTAACCAGCGCCGGTACAACAATTGGTACCCTGCCCAGCCCAGCAACAAACCGGTGACGACGTCGACCACATGATGCTGATGCGTCAGCAAGGTCGAAAGCCCGATCAAGCCGCCCCACACTGCCAACAGAATTCTACCCCAAGCGCCACGGCAGGTTCCGTAGGCCGCAAGAGTGGCTGTGCTAAGGGCGACGTGCAGCGATGGAATGAGGTTGTACCTCAGCACGATCTGACGGTTCAGGGCGAACAGGTCCGACCAGAATCCTTCGACGCCCGCGGCCGGGTACGCTAGTTCGGCCGGCAACACTAAAAAACAAACTCCTGCGACGCTCGTCACACCGAACAGGGCAAACGTCAAAGCCCTGATTTCCGCGCGGGTGCGTAGCACGAAGGGAGCGATGAGAAACAGGAGATCAAGCGAAAGATAGACGAGCAGGAACTCCGGAATGAGCGGCACCTTCAGTTCGGAAGCGAGATGGACACGAATGCGGTCGCTACGCAAACCGGTGACCCAGTCCGCACCGAAGTAGACGAACACCCACCAGAGTACTTGTGCTGTTCCCAGGACGATCGCTTCGCACAGCAGAGGCCACCCGGGCCAAGCCAGAAACCGCGGTCGGAGTTTCATTGATGGACGCTGAGCGGAAGTCTCTGAAGCGATTCCGGCGCAGGTTCGGTATTGGCGCGTGGTCCGAGCCACTGCCGCCAGTATTGCCGAATGTAACTGACGTGCCGCTCATGATTGTCGGACAGTCGCGGCAGGTAGTACCAGGGCACTTCGGGTCGGCGATGGTGGTTCAGATCCCACTCGCCATGCAGCAGAATCCAGGACATGATGCGGAAATGTCGCAGATTCCAGGCACCCTCAATCACATCACGACGCGAGAAGGCGTGGCCGACATACTGCCTTGTCGACCAGTTGACTGAGAAGCAGGCATACAGAATTAAGACCGCCTGCCAACGCAGGTCGAGCACCAAGAACAGTACCGCGAAGAAGACAGTGTTTAACAGCAACTCAACTCGGATCCAACGGACCTCGAGGTCGCGGATGTCGCCGAGCAAATAATTCGAGGATCGCGATCGGCGAAAAATGCGCGTTCGCAAAACGCCGGGGCACAGCGCGAAAAGGACGGCACCCAGAGGCACGAACGGCCAAAACAGGCCGCACAGAATGCCGTACCACTGGACGAAACGGACCAGCTTGCGGTCCGTCGGATAATAGAGATCGAACATTTCGTGATCGGTGCGGTTGCGGAGATGGTGGCCCTGGTGCGTCACACGAAACATGCTATACGGCATGGGAAACAATAGGCCCGTGATGGTTCCGAGCACGCGGTTGATGCGCGGATCGGAATGCAAGTTGCCGTGAGCCGCCTCATGGAACAAGGCGTAGTTAGTCAGCAGCAGATAGGAAAACACGATTCCGACCGAGAGAACGCTATACCAGGATTCGACGCGCGAGCCCAGCCAAAACAAAAACACGGCTCCCAAGAGAACACTCGCGACAAGGCAACAGTTCAAACGATTGGGGATGGGCATGTCCCGCGGGCGGGGACGCTCAAGCCGAAACATCGAGGACGGCATTTCAACGGCAACGGGCATAAGAGCGTTGCCCCCTCACTCGCATGGCGCGATGAACTGATGTGATCGTGCGGGATTCTAGCGGCGAATCAAGATAGTCGGCAAGTCAAGCGAACATTCGAGTCTGCGTCAGGTGCACTCATCCCTCGTCGGCCGGTTCCGTCGGTGACGGACGTGCTTGAGCCGGGGTTGGCGACGAAAGGAACTGGAGCGAGACGAACGTCCCGTGATTCCGCGAAACTCAATCCTTTTCCGGGAACGCCATCAAACGACCGATTTCGCGGAATCGCCAACCTTAGAGTTGCGCGCGTCGGTCACATCGACCGAACGCAGCTGTGTCGGACCGACTCACGCAGAATGACGTGCAAGACGCCACAATCGGTGTGGCCGGTCAGACTATTGGCGCGGGGCTTCGTTGCGGCATCGCAACCAAACGAAGTCTCCAGTACGGCGCGAGAACCGAAGCGAGGCTTCGCGGACGCTGCGGTCCCAAACAGAGCTTGAGGGTGTCCGGGAATTCAGAGGGCATCGGTGAGCCAACGAAGTCGTCCGTTGTTGTTTCCGCAGCGGTGGTTGTAGCGCACAAGCAATTGAT